>WNGR01021009.1_pt1 | contig 14268 bp, 16 predicted proteins | sample 5407581 | NCBI WGS metagenome assembly WNGR01 (sample SAMN13153383, study PRJNA577476) | soil metagenome | isolation source: 80 cm soil or saprolite under Garry oak tree replicate 2 | place: USA:California | collected 2016-06-15
CCAGGCAGCGGTTGCGGCCGGACGCGATCCCACGACGCTATCAATCACGGTCTTCAATGCTCCGGCCGACGCGGCAGCGCTCGACAGTTATCGGGAGGCCGGAATCGCGCGGGTGCTGCTCGAGGTGCCGGATGCGAGCCGCGACGAGGTGTTGCGCCGCCTCGACAAGAACGCGCCGCTCACGCGCGAAACCCGATGAGCCATGCCGCCTAATGATTGGCGCGATTGGACCGGCGGAGCACGGCGAGCAAGCGGCCGCCCCTAAATCACCAGGCCCCCAACCAATAGAGGACGTCGTAAGAGAGCGCGGCGACTACGCAGACCGCAAAGGCGCTCCATAGGACACCCAAGAACAGCGCATTGGCACGCTCGAGCAATCGCTTGCTGACCAGGAAGGTCACCATCGTCTCCATCTATGGATGCCATGGCCAGAGTAGCTGTCGCGGCTCGCTCCAAATGTGAAGGCGCTCACACAATCAGGTGTCTTGAAATGGCGGACTGGCCCTCCTCCGCATGCTGAAGTGGCGCGCGTGCTGCGGCCATTCCCGCAAACTCGACTGCGGTGCGCGCATCTCAGAGGAAGAACGCTACTGCTTCGGAATTCCGGCGCGCTCGATCACAGCGGCCCATTTACCAATATCTGCGGCAAGGCGAGCCTTCAATTCCTCGGGCGTGCTGGCCTTGGCTTCAATGCCCAGCTCGGCGTAGCGCTGCTTCACTTCCGGGTTGGCGACGAGCTCGTGGATGGCTCTGTTCAAGACGTCGATGATCTCCGTCGGCGTGCCCCGCGGAGCAAACATGCCATTCCAAGACACCACCTCGTAGCCCGGCACGCCCGCTTCCGCGACCGTCGGCACGTCGGTAAAGAATGGGGAGCGCTCCTTGCCCGTCGTGGCAACCGCACGAATTTTGTTGTCCAGCAAGGTGGATTTCATCGGCGCGTAGAAATCGACCATGAGCTGTACGTCGTTACGCATGAGGGCGACGATGACGTCGGGTGTGCCGCGGTAGGGGATGATCTGGAAATTGAGGCCTGCCGAGGCCCTGAGCAGCTCAGCCGCGAGGTTCTGCGTGCCGCCAACATTGATGGTACCGACATTGAGCTTGCCCGGCTGCGCGCGCGAAGCTTTGATGACGTCTTGGAGCGCTTTGAATTGCGAATCCGCGCTGGTGGCGAAGACAAGATCGAACGCGCCGATGGTCGAGATTGTCGCGAAGTCCTTCACCGGATCGAATGGAAGCGCCTTGTAGATGGCCGCGCTTATCGAGGTGCCGTTGGTGACGAGGCCGATCGTATAGCCGTCGGGCGCCTGCGAGAGCACCGCGCGCGCCGCCGCAATGCCCCCTGGTCCCGGTTGATTCTCCACCACGAACCGTTGCCCGAGCTTGTCGCCAAGCTTCTCCGCTGCCACGCGGGCGGTGATGTCGGCCACGCCTGCGGCGGCAAACGGCAGGACCAAACGAACCGGACGGCTAGGATAATTCTGCTGGGCGTGCGCCCATATCGGCAACGTTCCCGCGGCAGCCGACGCGGCAAACACCATCGAAAGCTTTCGTCGGGTGATCCGGTTCTGGGTCATTTGCGCCTTTCTTGCTCGTGTGCGCCCAAAATCGCCATCCAGTCGTGCCGTTGCGGTGAAGCACGGCAGCGGTTTGCATGCAACATGACGCCGGCATTTGCCTGCCGACGAAATGTCACACCTTCTCCTCGATCACACTGGCGCGCACATCATCCTCGATCAGCCGCCAAATGTGATCCACGTACCGTACGAATTCGGCCGTGCGTTTAATCGCGAGGGTGCGTGGCCGTGCCAGCTCGACGGCCACGCTCTCCCGCAGCCGACCCGGCCTGCGCGCGAAGACGAGCACACGGTCGGCCAGAAACACCGCCTCGTCGATCTGATGGGTGACGAACAAGACGGTCTTGCGGCCAGCTTCCCAGATGCGCATGAGCTCCGTCTGCATGATCTCGCGGGTCTGCGCGTCGAGCGACGAGAACGGCTCGTCCATCAGCAGAATTTGCGGATCGATCGCCAGCGCACGCGCGAGATTGACCCGCTGGCGCATGCCGCCCGAGAGCTGGCGCGGATGGTAATTTTCGAATCCGTCGAGGCCGACGAGCTTCAAGAGCTCCAGGGTGCGCTGCCGTTCGGCCGAGCCGACTCGGCCCGCCACCTCCCGCCCGATGATCGCGTTTGCGAACACGGTGCGCCAAGGCAAGAGGTTGTCGGTCTGGAATACGAAACCGCGGTCGCCGCCCGGGCCACTGATTGCCCGCTCGTCGAGCCTGACGTCGCCGGAGCTTGCCGGTTCGAGCCCCGCGACAATGCGCAGAAAGGTGGTCTTGCCACACCCGGAGGGCCCGACGACGGCAATGAACTCGCCACGCTCGACCACCAGACTGATGTCTTGCAGCGCCCGCAATTCGCCGAACGACTTGCCGAGATGCGAGATTTGCAGCTTTCGCGCCACGCGGCCTAATCCTTGGTCCAGGGCACGAGTCGGTTTTCGAGCCAACCGAAACCCGCGGTAAGCGCGATGCCCGCGGCCGCAAGCACGATCACGCCAGCAAACAGGTCCGGCATATTGAACGCATCCGCCGATTGGGCGATCAACCGCCCGAGTCCGGCGCGGGAGCCGAACAGCTCCGCGACCACGACGCCGATCAGCCCGCGTCCGATGCCAAGCTTGAGCCCGGCGAGGATGAACGGCACGGCTGACGGTAGCGAGACCTTGAAGAAAATCTGGCGTGGGCTGGCACCGAAAGAGCGCAGCATCTCGATGAGCCGCTCGCTCGTCGTACGCAAGCCGGCCTCAGTATTGATGGTCACTGGAAACAGCACGAGAAAAATGACCACCAACACCTTCGACCAGATGCCGATGCCGAGCCAAAGAATGAACAGAGGGGCGAGTGCGATCGTCGGCGTTGCGTAAAGGCCCGAGATCCACGGCTGCAGCACGCGCTTCATGGTGGCGCTTTCGGCCATGGCAAAGCCGATCACCACGCCCAATAAGCTTGCGATCGCATAGCCGAGCGCGAACTCGACCGCGCTGACCGAGATGTGCCGCCACAGTTCCCCGCTCTCGGCAAGGGCCGCGATCGCCGCGAAGATCTGCGAGGGCGCGGCAAGAAAGAGCGCGTTGGCGACCACAAGCCGGCTCGCGAGCTCCCAGAGCAGCAGCCCGCAAAGCACGGAAACGGCGCCGGCAACATAGACGCGCGGGAATCCGATTCGCCGCCCTGGGCGCAGTTCCGCTGCGCGCTGCACTAGCTATCCCTCGATGCGGCTTACCCCGAATCAATCCGTCAGCTGACTCACACCCGGAAGTATGAAGCGCTCGATATTTGTCTGACCCTCGATGTCGCCAAGGCTTTTGAGCGCGTTGAGCAGCGCGTCCATCTTCGTTTTCGACACCATGCCGGTTTTTTCGAAGAACTGGTTCTCGTGCAGGAAGTCGTAGGATTTCGCGACATCCTCCTCCTTGAGCTTGCTTGCCTCGACCATGATCTTGATGGCCTCGGTGCGATTTGCGGGATCGGAAAACCAGGCCATGCTTTTGCTGTTGACCAAGAGCACTTTGTCCAGAACGGCCTTGCGCGCCGACGCCAACGCGCGGCCGACCACGGTGCCGGTGAATGGAAGCTCCTTGGCATAATCGATGGTCAGGCCGAGATTCGTGAACCCTGCCGACTCGGCATAGAAATTGAACGGCGGCAGCAGGATTGCCGCATCGACCGCACCCGATTGCAGCGCCGAGAATCGGGCCGAGGTCGCGCCCGCAAAGACGGTATCGTAATCGCCGGCTTTCAATCCGTTTGGCGCCGCCATCCGCTCCAGATAAATCCGCGTGATATCCTTCGGACCGCCGATCGAGATCGTCTTGCCCTTGAGCTCGGGCCACCGCTTGATGGCAGGCTTGGCGAGCAACGCATAAGGAGGAGCCTGCATTTCGATCCGGACGATGGCGATGGGCGAGCCCTTGTCGATAGCGCGTATCGGGTCGGCAAGGCCCGTCGACAAGGCCAAATCGAGCGAGCCGGCGGTGAGCTGCTGAACCAGCGCAGCGCTCGACTGGATGAACACCAGATCGGGCGTCAAATCTTCGGCGGCGTAATATCCCTTGGCGAGGCCGATATAAACCGGCCAATGCGTCGAGGAGACCGCGCCGACGAGACCGACGGTCACGGTTTCTGCCTTCGCTTGTGGAGCCAGGACCATCGTGGCGCCCGCCAGCAGCGCTACAAACGCCTTTCTCGACCATCGATCCATGATCACTTGTACTCCGTTACTGCTTGGCGATCTGCGCGCGATAATGTCGCGCGATCTCGGCACCCGTCGCTTTGGGTGTAGCGCGATGGCCATGACGCGACCCGATTGCGCGCCCTCGCGGTAGAGCACATCGAATTGCCGGCAAATCATGTTGCGGAATTCATCGGCGGTTCGGTGGAAGCGTTCGAACACCGGTTTGTCATTGATCTCGTGGCTGTAGGGGAGCGAGATCAGCCTGCCCCCGCCGACGAGTTTCATGACATACGGCTGATCGTCGTTGGTCCAATCGCAGACATACTCGCAGCCCTCCGCCGCCAAAAGCTCGAGCGTGTCCCAGGTCTCCTGCAGGCCGGAGCCTAGCCAGCCCGCCGGGCGCGCACCGGTGGTTTGCGCGATGGTCGCCAGCGTCCGGCCAATGATCGCCTTCTCCTCACCCGGCGGCGCTTCGTTGAGCCGCCGCGTATTGCTCTCGCAATGACCCATCCACTCCCAGCCGAGCTTGCGACCTTCTTCGATGATCTCGGGATGCTGGGCACACACATCGCTGTTGAGCGCGACGGTGGCCCGAATGCCGTGGCGATCGAGCACTTGCATAAGCCGGAATACTCCCACCCGATTGCCGTAATCGCGCGCCGACCATGATGGGATATCCGGCACCGGAGTGCCGGGGCCGCCGGAGCCGGCCGGCACTTTCTCCATCAGCGAAAAGAACTCGATATTGGGGATGACCCAAAGCGCGACATGGGCGTCACCTGGCCAGATCAAGCACGAGCGCCGGATTATGGGCGAATAGGCAAAGGGACCGTAGGGCGCAGGCTTCATCTAAGCACTCTTTGGCGTCGCCCGCCGGACCTTCCGAAGCCCGTGGCGATCCGCCTTTCGCCTCGTCGAGGTGCATGACGGCGGCACAATCCTGGGTATGTCGCACGAGACTGATTTTCTGGGAGTAAGCCTAGCGGGCCGCGCAGCCGATGTACATTTTCATTTACCTCGCGGCGTGAGGCGGACAACTAGGCCGTGCGAAGAGCGCGTCGCCGCGCAGCTCACGCAGACGCAACAGATCTCGCGCTCGCTCGGCGGGCCGAAGAGCTTCGCAGCTCCCTCAGTGAGCAGATACAGACATGGCGCCCCGTGGCACGCGAGCACGACATCAAGGCGGAATGAGACGGTGCGCCATCTCGCTGGACCCCGCCGCAATGAGGAGCCTGTGCCATGAATTCAGACTTTCGTTGCGAGTGAGGTCTCGGCCATGAGCCAGTCGAGATAACCGCGGTCGACGCTCTCGATCGGGATCACGAGGATTGCAGGCGTGGTGTAGGCGTGCATCTTCTTGACTACGGTGCTGACGCGTTCGGCGAGCGAACTACGGGTCTTGATGATCATCACCACCTCCTCGCCGCGTTCCAAGGCACCTTCCCACCAGTAGTGTGAGATCATTCCGGGTAAGATGTTGACGCAGGCGCACAGGCGCTGCTCGACCAGCGCGCGGCCGGCCCGCTCCGCCTCGACAACGGATGGATACGTCGTATAGACGAAGACCGCGCGCTCCATGTTTGCCACCTTGCGGCTGCGGGCGCCGCGCCCGCCGCGTGCCTCAACACCGAGGCGTCAATAACCTCTATGACGAGGCCTGCGATGAGCCCCGCGACCCCGAGCTACGAGCGAATAGCGTTCGTCGCCAGCCCGATTGCTGAGGCGCGTGAGGCGTTCGAACGGCTCACTGCGCGCTACGGCAACGCGCAGCCCGACACCGCCGACGTGATCGTCGCACTCGGCGGCGACGGGCTCATGCTGCAGACCCTGCACCGGTTCATGGCGACGGGCAAGCCGATCTACGGCATGCACCGCGGCACCGTTGGATTTCTCATGAACGAGTATCATCCGGATCACCTGCCGCAGCGTCTCGCCAAGGCCCGCGTCACCGTGATCCATCCACTACTGATGCGCGCCCACGACAACGAGGGCGAAACAGTGCAGTTTCATGCATTCAACGACGTGTTCCTCTATCGCCAGACCTACCAGGCGGCGCGGCTGCGCATCTTGGTCGATGGCGAGGAGCGGCTCAGCGAGCTCGTGGCCGACGGCGTGCTGGTGGCCACGCCGGCCGGCTCGACCGCGTACAATCTCTCCGCTCAGGGTCCGATCATTCCGATCAGCGCGGCGCTGATGGCGCTCACCCCGATCAGCCCGTTCCGGCCGCGACGCTGGCGCGGCGCGCTCTTACCCGACAGCGCACGCGTGCGCGTCGAGGTGCTCGAGCCGGAGAAACGTCCGGTCGCCGCCGTCGCCGACCATGACGAAGTTCGCTCGGTCTGCTCGGTCGACATTCACATGGACCACAGCATCTCCATGCAGATGCTGTTCGATCCGGGTCACAGCCTCGATGAACGGATACTGCGCGAGCAGTTCGGTTACTGAGGAGGTACTGCATCCGCTGGCTTGCGGCAGCGGTCACCTGAACCACTCCGAAGGTTCAGTTCGCCTTCGCCGAGTGGGCCGAGCGTGCAGAGCGGTCGACATGCCGCCGCAGGCGCGCGATAATCGATCGGTGATCCCGCGCATGGACGGCAGCGTGGCAATAGGATCCATGTTTTCGAAGCTCAAAGCAGCATGGAGCCGGCTCGCCGGCGGGTGGGGTGTCGGCGCGACCGAGGAACCGCCAGCACCGGCCGTGGAATACAAGGGGTACCGCATCCGTGCGGCCCCCTATCGGACCAACGGCGTTTATCAGACTGCGGGGATCATCGAGAAGGATACCCCGGAAGGTGTGAAGGAACACCGCTTCATCCGGGCGGATACACACCAGGGCCGGGAAGATGCCATTGCGTTTGCGATCTCGAAAGCCAAACAAATCATCGACCTGCAGGGCGACCGCATCTTCGCAAAAGCCGACGTCGGCTGACGGCGCCGCGGTCATCATGCCGAGCGGAAAAGGTCTATGGGCCTGAACGGGAGGAAGGCATGACGCAAGACACGGAGCTGCACCGCCACAAGCGCGGCGGCATCTATTTCGATGACTTCGTGATCGGCCACGTTTACGAGCATCCGCTCACGCGCACGGTCACGCAGATGGACAACATGCTGTTTTCCAATATGACCTTGAACCCGCAGCCGCTGCATATCGATCGCCACTTCTGCGAGCAGGAGACCGAGTGGGGCCAGCCGCTGATGAATTCACTGTTCACGCTGGGCCTGATGATCGGCATCATGGTCAACGACCTCACCGTCGGCACGACCATCGCCAATCTCGGCATGACCGAGGTGAAATTCCCTCACCCCCTGTTCGAGAGTGACACCGTGCATGTCACCACCGAGGTCATCAGCAAGCGGGAATCGACGTCACGGCCGGGGGCCGGCATCATCGAGTTCCATCACCGCGCCTACAATCAGGACAACAAGCTCGTGGCGGAATGTCGCCGTCAGGTATTCATGCGCATGCGGCCGCGCTGATGCGCTCGTTGCTTTTTGTCCCAGCAAACGATGCAAAAAAGCTCGATAAAGCGATGGCGTGCGGCGCCGACGCGCTGATCGTCGATCTCGAAGATTCCATTCCCGCCCAGGGCAAAGCAAACGCCCGAACGAGCGCCGCCGCTTTCGTCAGCGAGGCAGGAAGAGCGGCGCACCGTCCCCGCCTGTTGGTTCGGATCAACGGATTTGCAACGGGACTTGCCGACGCCGACCTCGACGCGGTCGTGCCGGCGCGTCCTGACGCAATCATGCTGCCCAAGGCGGAGGGCGGTGCCGACGTCATTCGCACGGACGCGAAGCTCTTGGCGCGTGAGGCGATCGCGGGCCTGCCCGACGGGTCGATCAGGATCGTCGCAATCGCGACTGAGACTGCGACGGCGTTGTTCCTCGCCGGCACCTATGGCGGGGCGAGCGCGCGGCTGGAAGGACTAACGTGGGGTGCCGAAGATCTGTCCGCCGAGCTCGGGGCTGAGGCGAACCGCGACGGCGAGGGCCGTTTTCTCGATCCTTACCGGCTAGCCCGCGCGCTCTGCCTTGCCGGCGCGGCGGCGGCGCGGGTGCAGGCGATCGATACCGTCGCCGTCGATTTCCGCAATGCCGCAGCACTGCGCCAGGAAAGCGAGGAGGCGCGCCGCGATGGGTTCACTGGCAAAATGGCAATCCATCCCGCGCAGGTGCCGATCATCAACGAGGTGTTCACGCCATCGGCGGCGGCGATTGCCGAGGCGCGCGCGGTAATCGCAGCGTTCGAAGCCAATCCGGAGAGGGGCACGGTCGGCATCGACGGAGTGATGTACGACCGACCGCACCTGGAGCGCGCGCGTCAATTGCTCGCGCGAGCAACGGCCGTGGGGGTTGGCTGAGGTCCTGCGCGTCGCGCCCCCACAGCGCGGACGTGCTTTGCGCCGCGCGGGCTATTTCGTCTTTCCGTACACCACGTGCGGATCAAAGGTGCGCTCGGCGTCGCGAAATTCGAGGCTCACCGCACCGGACCTGCCCAGCGGCACCGCACGATAGAAGCACGAGCGCCGCCCGGTGTGACAGGCGCCGGCGCCCTCCTGCTCGACCCGGATCCACACCGCGTCCTGGTCACAGTCGACCCGCATTTCGAGGACGCGTTGCCGATGGCCAGAGGCTTCCCCTTTACGCCACAGCGCTCCACGCGAGCGGCTAAAATACCAGGCTTCGCCGGTCGCGATAGTCCGCTGCAGCGCCTCTGCGTTCATGTGGGCGACCATCAGCACGTCGCCCGAGTGCGTATCGGTGGCGACGCAAACGACGAGCCCATCGGCATCGAATTTCGGAGCGAAGGCGCGGCCTTCCTCGATGGCATCGATCGAGCCGGGCTCGGCAAAAGGTGAACGTTGGTCGGACAAGGCAACCCTCGCCTGAAATCCCAGTCGTTGTCGCCCGCAGCGCCGGCGATCGCTCACCTTCGCAAGACGCGAGCGCAGGATTATATCGAGCTTTCGACGCGCGCCCGCCAGCGCGGCCGGCGTAACCCTATGCAAATCGTCCTAGACGCCGCGCCCGCGCCGCTCACCGATCAGCGCCGCGCACCATCGTAATAAAGCGGACCTGATCGTCGGGGCTGTCGCGGAAGCTGCCGGTAAACTGGGTGGTAATCGTGGAGGAGCCCGGCTTTTCCACCCCCCGCAGGGACATGCACATGTGCTCGGCCTCGATCATCACCGCGATGCCGCGCGGCTTCAGGATCTCCTCGATCGCGGTCGCGATCTGCGAAGTCATGTGCTCCTGCGTCTGCAGCCGCCGCGCATAGACATCGACCAACCGCGCCAGCTTGGAAAGGCCGACCACCCGGTCGATCGGCTTGTAGGCGATGTGCGCCTTGCCAGTGAACGGCATCATGTGGTGCTCGCAATGCGAGTTGAAGGCGATGTCGCGCACAAGCACGAAGTCATCGTATCTGCCGATCTCGCTGAAAGTGCGTTCCAGCACATCAACCGGGCATTCGCGATAGCCGCTGTAAAGTTCCTCGTAGGCGTCGATCACGCGCTTGGGCGTGTCGCGCAACCCCTCGCGGTCGGGATTATCTCCGGCGTAGGCAATCAGCGTGCGCACCGCCGCGAGCGCTTGCTCGCGCGATGGCTTGGGCTCCACGGGAGCGGGGGCCGCACGCACGTGATCGGATAAGGTTAAATCGTCGGCCGCGGAGGATTTGGGCCAAGGCTTGATCACGGCATCCATCGCGGTCTCTCCGTTCGACCGGCCTCAGGCCCGGTGGCACCGGGGGCAGCCGCCTTAGTCATATCGCGCAGGGAGGGATTCGGCCCATGCGCGCCAACCGGATGCCGCATTCCCATTTTACATGGCTCTACCATGCATACCCATCTGTCGGCGTTCGCAAGTACTCTTCTCGCGCAGACGGGCGGCACCCTATATATTCCTTCGCAGCAGGCGCGCAATTGCGGTGCTGCCGTATCAACCGTTTGTCGACGCCCATGTTGAACGAGGTCTATAACAGCCGAATTCTCGAATTGGCCGGCAACATTCCCCGGCTGGGCCGCCTCGATAACCCCGATGCGACCGCAACTGCCCTCTCCAAGCTCTGCGGCTCGACGGTTACCATCGATCTGAAAATGGACGGCGACACCGTCACCGACTTCTCGCATCAAGTGAAGGCTTGCGCGCTCGGCCAAGCCTCTTCGTCCATCATGGCGCGCAACGTGATTGGAGCGAAAGCTCGCGAATTGCGTGACCTTCGAGAGACCGTGCGCCGGATGCTGAAGGAGAACGGTGCGCCACCTGGCGGCAAGTGGGCCGATATTGCCGTACTCGAGCCGGTGCGCGACTACAAGGCACGCCACGCTTCGACGATGCTGACGTTCGACGCCGTCGCCTCCGCCATCGATCAGATCGAGGCCAAGCGCAGGGCGGCAATGGTGGCCGAATAATCCGCCCGGGGGGCGCACATTCGCCGCTCGCTCGAGCCTGCGATGAGAGCGCGAAAGGCTGTCTGCCTGGCACTCGTCATCGCGTGTTGGAATCTCACAGCATCGTTCGCCGACTGCGCCCGCGAGAGCGCGATACTCGCCGACGAGGAATCGGAGCTACCTCGCTTCGATGTCGCCTCGCCGAGCCCTCGCCGATTGGGACAAGATGCAGACCGCCTACGCGAGACTCTTCAATCGCTACCGGTGTAAGCGGACGCGATAACGCCTGCGGCGGTCGCGGCCGGACTCGCCTGCAGGAAGCGCCGGCCGCCATCAAACGCAGAGAGCATCCAACGTGAGTTAATCCCGCCCCGCCGCGGGTTGGCCGACCGTTGCTAGCGAGGTTGTGGATTTCGGCGGCGGGGTTCCGGCGACCTCGCGCTCGAAGAGCGCGTCGGCGGTCGTGAGCTTCATGCGGCGGAGTTCGTCGGTGGACAGCCGATACAACGGCTCCCAGGGTGGTACCCGCAACGCAGTCTCCAGCAACTCGCCGCTGCCGCCCATTTCGATCGTGTATTGCACGAGGCGGCCGATGTCGCGTTGCACGATGTTGAGCTCCTCGGCCGAATAGTTCGATTCCAGCGCCTGCTTGCGCTTCTTGCCGAGCCAGATTTGATGCACGAGCACGTGCGCCTCCGGCGGGACGTAGCGGCGCGCGCCGGCGAGCAGCAGGAAGGCGCACATCGATTCACAGTTGCCGTCGGCCGACAAGATAGCGCGACGATCGTTGCCGGCCAGCGGCAGCGGCGTCGTCTTGCCGATCGTAGTCACCATCCCGAGATTTCGAATGGCGCGGCCGAGCGCGAGCGTCCCCAACACCGAACCGCCGTCGGAATCCAGCACCAGGACTGCTCCGCGTACATTGGGATCTTTGGCGAAGGTCTCGAAATCGCGTGGTGTGTCGGCGGTGATGTAACCCACCGCAGAAATCCAAACGCGGCAGTTGGCTCCGCATGCCTGGGCAGGTCCCTCGCGCCTCCATTCGAAGCGCATCGGCGCGCTGGCGCTGTCTTCCTGGGGTGTGGGTGGGGCGGAGAATGCGTGGACGATGCCACACGCAAGCGCGAATGCGCTGCAAAAGAAACGGAGCATGCTGACCCTCATCAATGGCGCTTCGCGCGACGCTTCTTGAGCGACATCGGTCGAAGACGCCCAGTGCCCTGAGTTTGCCAGCCTGTTTTAGAGGCGACGGAGATTCGGGTCTAGCCCTAAAACCGGCTCGCAGTGCCCAATCGTGCCGCAGACCGCATGATCTCCGGCGCGGGCCCTATTATTTTACGTACAGGGTACAAAGACCGTACGGGGGTACAAAGATAGGGGTGTGAGGCTGTTCGTGGAACTTCAATGAGCCAGCAAGACCGTTTGAGCGCCTTTCTGAGCTATTTTGGCATTGGCTCCCGCTTTCTCGCGCGGGGACTCATAAAGGCCTACCGTTATTCGTTCTCTTCCCTGACCGGATTTGATTGCCGGCATCTGCCGACCTGTTCTCATTACGCCGACGAGGCGATCGGGCGCTTCGGCCTGTGGGCGGGCGGGTGGATGACGTTGGCCCGGCTTTCACGTTGTCATCCGTTTGGGAGCTCCGGGCTCGATTTCGTGCCGTCCTCGCTGCCGGATCGCGCGCGCTGGTATCTACCCTGGCGCTACGGCCGCTGGCGCGGCACCAACGCTGGCCCCGGGCTTGAGCCCTCCGGCTGAGACCGACGCTCTCTCTCCTGCCAAGCGGCCCGCTGCATTGCACGGCTTATATGCATCGTATAAGCGTGACTTGCTTTGCCGCCTCGCCCCGCGTGGCGGCGTCGGCCCGGCCCGACGTGGAGAGCGTCCGGCCACGCTTACCTGCATTCGTAGGCAGCGAGTGAGCAACAGGAGCCAACGATGGTCGCGCTGACCTTCCCCGATGGCGCGCGTCGCGAATATCCGAAGGGATCCACCGGTCTCGACATTGCCAAGAAAATCTCGCCGTCGCTCGCCAAGCGCACCGTCGCGATGGCGCTCGACGGAGTGCTCGCGGATTTGAGCGACCCAATAGAGCGCGACGGCAAAATCGAATTCCTCACCCGGGAGGATCCGCGCGCGCTGGAGCTGATCCGGCACGACGCCGCGCACGTGCTCGCCGAAGCCGTGCAGACGCTGTGGCCGGGCACCCAGGTCACCATCGGTCCGGTGATCGAGAACGGCTTCTACTACGACTTCTTCCGCAACCAGCCGTTCACGCCCGAGGATTTCGAGGCCATTGAAAAGAAAATGCGCGAGATCATCGCGCGCGACAAAGCCTTCACAAAAGAGGTTTGGCCGCGCGAAGAGGCCAAACGTGTGTTCCGGGACAAGGGTGAGCTGTTCAAAGTGGAGCTCATCGATGCCATCCCCGAAGATCAGGAGATCAAGATCTACAAGCAGGGCGACTGGTTTGACCTCTGCCGCGGGCCACACATGAACTCGACCGGCAAGGTCGGAAACGCTTTCAAACTGATGAAGGTCGCGGGCGCCTATTGGCGCGGAGATTCCAACCGCGAAATGCTTAGCCGCATCTACGGCACCGCCTTCGCCAAGCAAGAGGAGCTCGACGCGTACCTCAAGCAAATCGAAGAGGCGGAAAAGCGCGATCATCGCCGGCTCGGCCGCGAGATGGACCTGTTTCACTTCCAGGAAGAGGCGCCGGGCTCGGTGTTCTGGCACCCGAAGGGCTGGACGCTTTATCAGATCCTCGAAGGCTATATCCGCCGCCGCCAGGCCGCTGCCGGCTACGTCTATGAACTGCCCGGGTCACATTCAAATCTTCAAAAATGGCCTGAAGTCTTACCGCGATCTGCCCTTCAAGCTTGCCGAGTTCGGCAAGGTACACCGGTTCGAACCCTCGGGCGCGCTGCACGGGCTCATGCGCGTGCGCGCGTTCACGCAGGACGATGCGCATGTCTTCATTACGGAAGGCCAGATTGCAGCCGAAGCGCTTGCCATGAACGACCTGATCCTCTCGATCTACCAAGACTTCGGTTTTGCCGATGTCACGATCAAATTCTCCGATCGCCCCGACAAGCGCATCGGCGAGGACGCGGTGTGGGACCGATCGGAGGCCGCACTCATGCGGGCGCTGAAGACCTCCGGCCGGCCGTGGACGCTCAACAAGGGCGAAGGCGCCTTCTACGGGCCCAAGCTCGAGTACGTGTTGCGTGATGCCATCGGCCGCGATTGGCAGTGCGGCACGGTGCAAGTCGATCTCAACATGCCCGGCCGCCTCGGGGCGTTCTATATCGACGAGCACTCAAACAAAGTGACGCCGGTGATGCTCCACCGTGCCATGTTTGGCTCGCTCGAGCGCTTCATCGGCATTCTCATCGAGCACCACGGCGGGCATCTGCCGCTGTGGTTGTCGCCGCTGCAGGGGGTTGTTGCCACCATCACCGACGATGCCGATGCTTATGCGCGCGAGGTCATCGACGCCGCGCTTCAACTGGGGCTGCGCGTTGAAGGCGACCTCCGCAACGAGAAGATCAACTACAAGGTACGCGAGCACTCGCTCGCCAAGGTGCCGGCGCTGCTTGTCGTGGGCCGCAAGGAGGCAGCCGACCGCACAG
>WNGR01010723.1_pt1 | contig 14264 bp, 17 predicted proteins | sample 5407581 | NCBI WGS metagenome assembly WNGR01 (sample SAMN13153383, study PRJNA577476) | soil metagenome | isolation source: 80 cm soil or saprolite under Garry oak tree replicate 2 | place: USA:California | collected 2016-06-15
ACGCGTATCTCCGTGCGCACCATCGATGCAATCGATTCCACGCAGAACCAGGTGGGCGATCGATTCCAGGCCTCTCTCGAAGAACCGCTGCGCGTGGACGGCAGCGAGATAGTCTCCAGGGATGCCGGTGTCTATGGTCGCCTGGCGGAGTCGAAGGAGTCCGGAACGTTCACCGGTAGATCGCAGCTACGGCTGGAACTGACGGCGTTTGTGGTCAATGGGCAGACGGTGCCGATCGTGACGGGAGATTATGAATTGACCGGCAAGTCGCGCGGGGCGAGCACTGCGAAGAGAACGGTCGGCGGAGCAGCGGTGGGATCGATCATCGGCGCCCTGGCCGGCGGCGGCAAAGGAGCGGCAATTGGCGCGGGCGTCGGCGCGGGCGCGGGCGCAGGGTCCGAAATAATCACCAAAGGAGACCAGGTGAAAGTGCCGTCCGAGACGCTGATCGGGTTCACCCTGCAGCAGGATGTATCGATACCCAACCGCCGCAATTAGTTCTTGGCAGAGCAACAAGAGAAGCTCAGTCAACTTTTGCGGCGTCGGCGCTGGTTCAGCGGCAACGTGAAGATTCGCCTGCTCAGCCACAGGATCATCGAGTCCGCACTCTCTGGTCGAAGATGGCCGAGGCCTCGATTTGCAGGTGTTGAACGTGCATGGAGATGCGCTGGGCGGCCGTCTTGGCGAAAGTTGTCTGCCACTTTATCCATTGCCCTCTTGTATTACCGTGTGCTTTGACACGCCTCGTGCTCCGCTTGTATTTGGTGGCACCCAACAAAAGGGCATCCCAGCAACCGCTAAGACACTGGTCGCGATCGAACTAAGATGCCATCGTCGCTTCCACATTCACGAGACAGTACAGTGACTTATACAGTCGATCCGCTAGACGCGCGGTCGAACCGGCTTACAGCGAGTGATTCGTCTGTTAACTGACACTGGGATCCGGCAACACTCATTCGGTTAGAGAGGACCTACGAATGTCTAGAAACGTAGAAGTAACATCGGGAAACATCGGGTATTTGCAGAACATCTCAATTGGACCCCATCAATTGCAAGCAGACGAACCGTTCGAAGAGGGCGGGCGTGATTCTGGCCCGAATCCGTACGAACTTCTCCTCGCTGCGCTCGGCTCATGCACGAGCACGACCATTCGGATGTACGCTGACCGAAAACGATGGCCGCTGGAGATTGTTCGCGTCCGGTTGAAGCATGGAAGAGTCCATGCCGAAGATTGCATCGGCTGTGAAACCAAAGCTGGCTTTGTCGATCGGATCGAAAGAGAGATCTTCTTGGTCGGCAAGCTCACTGATGAGCAGCGGCGGAGACTTTTGGAAATCGCTAACAAATGTCCCGTTCATCGGACTCTGACCTCCGAAATACGTATCGAGACCTATTTGGACCCTATTGCGTTGCCTCCGAACGCACCACAGTAAGCAACAACAGAAGCCCGCTTGGCCCTTCGCAACGCTGTTGGAATCGCCCCGCGGCGGACTACTTCTTTTCCGCAACCAGGATGCATACACCCGACCAATGTCCATGCCCCAGCCCGGTTGGGGGAGTCGCGCTTAAGGGCATCACGCCCACATTCTTTGCTTCGAATGGATACCGCGCGTCGAGGTAGTTCCGCACAATCTGTGCGCGAGCATAGGAAAAGGAAAGGGCATCGGCAGGCGCCCCTGCATCTGAGTATCCCTCGACCACAATAGGATGCATGAAGACCGAGTCACCAAATGACACAACGGCAGCATCGATCGCACGCTTGCCATCCTTACTCAGTTCTTCGGAACCGTTTGTCCCTTGCTGGAAGAGGGAATCGGCTCGTAGCCACACACGAGAGTTATTGGGGCCCGCAAACAGTCTGCTGCGCCGATATTCCCGCGGAGATAGGCTGGACAGGGTGTAGTAGCCACGTTGGTTGAAAAAACCCTTGAAGAAGAAGTTGTGTTTGAGAGCCTCGGTATCCTCGGCCATGTTGCTTGTTGCGACGTTGACATTGCTCAGGGCTTGACTGATGTTCTGTCCCGCCGTAACTCCGTTTGGGTCGGGTCCCAAAGACTGTGCCACGCTTTGGTGGATCTGCCCAATCGTCTCGTTAGCTTGAGCGGAAGCAGAATGAATCTGCGTCATTGTGTCGTCGAGCTTCTGAGGCAGCTGACGTTGCTGAACGTCCGCCACGATGCTGCTCACTCCGGCTGAGGCTTGCTTCAGGTTCGACGTCGTCGATTGTACGGTCGATAAGGTCTCCCGGATCTGATCTGCCACCCTTTCGTCGCGGAGGAGCATGCCGGCTGGTCCGCGCCCCTCTTTGAGTCCCACAAGCAGATCATTCGCATTGCCTATTGCGTCATTTGCACCATCGAGGGCGACGTTGAGCTTGCCTCCAACCTGCTTCAGGGTTGCGTCCGCATCATTCATGATTCCGAGGCCATTCGTAAGCAGATCGGACATGTTCACGGGAGGCTTGCTTTGAAGAAGGGAGTCAGCCTGCGCGATCGGGGCATTCGGCGATCCTGTGTGAATAGTCAGAAACGTATTGCCAACTACGCCTTCTGTGTCGACCGTCACGACCGAGTCGATTCGAACCAGGCCATGGAACTTCTCGTCGACCTTCATCTGTACACGAAAACGGCCATTCGGTGAATTGGGCACGTCGATCTTGGCTACCTGGCCTGCATCCATACCGGCAACTTGTACCTTCGAACCCTTCGTGACGCCATCAAGATTGGCGAACTCTGTATACAGCAGCACGTGGCGCGAAAAAGCCTCGTGGCGGCTTCCTACGAGGAAGATTCCGAGGGCAAACAACGTCATCCCGGCAATGATGAAAATCCCTACAGCAAGATATCGTCTAGGCATAGCTTCACTCCGTAATGAGTCTGCGAGCGACGTCGTTTTCGCTCTGGCTTACTTCTTCAACCGATCCAAAGGCGACGAGATTTCCCTTGTCGAGGACGGCTACACGGTCGGCAGTCCTCCGTGCCCCGTGCACATCGTGCGTCACGATGATCAGGGCGGTCCCATGCTCCGTCTTGCGGCGCATGAGAAGTTCATCGATTTCAGCGGCTGTGATGCGATCCAGCCCGCTGCTCGGTTCATCAGCCAGAAGAATCTTCGGTTCGAGCACCAATGCTCTGGCGAGACCGGCCCTTTTCCTCATTCCCCCTGAAAGCGCTGACGGATATTTCGCACGATCTGCTCCCAGGCCGACATCGGTGAGAACTCGTTGTACAACATCGTCGATCTCGTCCTTTGACTTTTTGGTCAGCCGGCTAAGGGGCAGGGCAAGATTCTCGTAGAGCGTGAGGGAATCGAAGAGGGCGGCGTCCTGAAAAAGATACCCCAGCTTTCTGCGAACGAGAGACAGTCCATGTTCCCCCTTGCCGACGACATTATCCGCATCAACCCAAACCTCTCCGGAGTCGGGACGCATGAGAGCCATAATCAGCTTGAGGGTGACACTCTTGCCAGTACCGCTGCGGCCGAGCAAGCATAGAGCCTGACCTTGTTCGATCCGGAAAGACACGTCATTGAGCACTCGTTTTGCACCGAACGACTTCATCACCCGCTTGAATTCCACTGCGATGCTATGGTTTGCGATCATATGGCCGTGTCCGGAAAGAGAAAGAAGATGCACTTGATCAGCAATACGTCCGCAACAATGATCAGCAGAGACGAAACAACAACACTGTTCGTGGCAGCCTCGCCGACACCCTGTGCTCCCTTATCCGTCGTATAGCCAAAATAGGAAGAGACGGATCCGATAATGAAACCAAATACAGCAGTTTTGAGGGTGGGAGCAATAAAGTTCGACCACTGAAGGTAGTCAAATGCGCGATTGAGGTAGAGAGCTGGCGCAATGTGAGAGGAAAGCACTTCTGACAAAAAACCCCCAAGGAGCCCAGCGAAGTCCATGAAGAGTGTCAGGAAAGGAAGTGCAATCACACAGGCTAGGACCCGAGGGACCACCAGGAACTTGAATGAGTCAATCGACAACGATTCGATAGCGTCGATCTGCTCGGAGGCCCTCATGTTCGCAAGGACGGCACCGATTCCTGAGCCAACTCGGCCCGCAAGTAATAGTCCTGCCACCAGAGGGCCAATCTCGACGAAGAACGAGACTGCCTGGACGGCAGGTATCATCGCCGTGGCGCCAAACGTCACGAGGGTACTCCTGGTATGGAGGGTCATGACAGCTCCCAGAGCGAAGCCCGAAACGATTATGAGGGCAAGCGATCTGTTTCCAACTTCTGCGAGTTGACGAGAGAACTGGGCAAACTCGAACGGAGGCCTCAACGAATCACCGAGGACCTGCAGACTGAAGAGCCCCACCTTCCCGACAAACTCGATCAACCTACTGAGCCATCGCACGCGCCCTCTCCAGTCCTGTCTTCTCATCAATGAGTCGACCGTTCGTTAAGAATCGAGCCGTTAAGTAGATGGCGGGAACGAGAAACACCAGGGAGCCGAACACCCACATGAATGCTCCTGCCGCGATCTGGTCCTTCAAAGCATCGAGCCCGAAGGGCCGGTCGGCAAGCCCATAACTCGGATAGAGCAAGCGGCCCGAAAAACACAGAAATGCTGACAAACCCGTGTTTGCTAGATCGGACGTCAACAGGTAGGGAATGATCATCCAGGAGTTGAATCGGCGTCGTGACGGCCAAGGCTGCAGAACGGGCCACCAAAACAAGACGCTCGTCATGAGAAAGCAGAAGTGCTCAATGTTATGCCAGCTTTCCGAGGCCAGTGCGAACTCGTAGGCTTTCGGAAAGTGCCAACCCACATAGGTCAGGTTCATCGCGAGCCATGCAAACGGAAGTTTCGAAAACAGCTCCCGGGCGCGATGCGCAACTGCCGATCGAGATCCACCGCACGATCGAGCGCGGTAGTCCACGGAGCATCGGAACGAGCGGGCAGCCTAGCACGATGAGCGGAGGAGCTACCGACATCAGCACGAAGTGCTGAGCCATGTGCATGAACAGCAATGTCTCGCTGTAGGTGTCTAGTGGAGAAGCAACGGCCACAAAAATAGCAAGAATTCCCGCGAGGAACGACAGAAGCCGCCACACAGGAAGCGTCTCCGGGCGAGTGTGCCTAAGAGCAAGCCAACCTCGTACATAGACGAGACCGGCGGCGACAAGGGCGCACGTGACCCAGGGAGGGATGTCCCAATCGGTACAGAGACTTAGCCAAGAGGTCTGCAACTAACCTCCTTCACGGTTCAGGAACGGGTTCTGTCATGGCTGCGTGACGCGATGCATCGACGGCGGCAGGTTGATTAATCGGGTGCAGCGTCTCCAGGAACTGGACGAGTGCGGTGGTTTCGGGGGGACTCAGATTCTTGCCGTATGCGGGCATGTTGCCGCCGCCTTGAAGGACCTGGCGGATTAGTTGATCCTCCGTGAGGCGTGTTGCGACGAGGTCCAGAGCGGGGCCACGCAGTCCGCCCACGCCTGCAATCGAATGGCAGTTGCGGCATTGTTTCGACTGAAAGACGATTGCGCCTTGGCGTTGGAGTGGGCTCGCATCATGCGTATAGCGGATCGGAACCGGTGGTCCACCGCTCCATGCGCCCATCTTTGGGCTCCACGGCGTGAAGGTGCCAAGATGCGTGCACACACCCCACGTAACGGCGATCGTGGTCAACATAAGGATCGCGATGGGACGCCTGTGCCAGCTCTTCTCACCTTCGCCCGCATAAAACGGAAGGGCGACGAGCCCTGCGATTCCAAGTACAGGTGCAATCAGCAGAAACGGTGTTTCGAGGTTTGGAGGAAGATAGGACAAAACGGTATAAAGCCACAGGAAGAAGAAATCAGGTTTCGGGGCAGTCTGAATGATCGTTGGATCCGGCTGGCCGCCAGGTCCGTAGGGGCCGAGTACGGCCGCGCAAACGGCAACAGCCGCGAGGATTGCCGCAGAAAAGAACGCGTCCTTCCACACGGCACCCGGCACGAATGGACGACCGTCCTTCTTCGTGAGTTCGTGGTAATCCGTGAGGTACGTGGAGCGGCGAACGATACGGCCTGGCATCGGCCATTCGTTGATGCCGAGCTTGACGACCATCCAGACGTGCAGGCAGGCAAAGGCCAGCAGCATTCCTGGAATAACAAAGACGTGCAATGCGAAAAATCTCGACAACGTAGCGCCGGCGATGATTGGACCACCTAACATCATGTGGACCGCGGTACTGCCGATGAAGGGCACTCGGCTCGCAATGGACGCCCCGATGCCGAGGCCCCAATAAGCGTCCTGATCAAAACGCAGTACCTGACCCGTGAACGCCATCCCGAGTGTCATGAGGAGCAGGAACACACCCAGTATCCAGGTCAGCTCTCGCGGGAACTTGTATGCGCCGAAGAGGAAAACCTGGGCCATGTGGATCAACACGACCGCAACCATAAAGTTCGATCCCCAGCCGTGCATCGCGCGCAAGAACCAGCCGAGAGTCAGTTGGTGATTCAAGATGTTCAGGCTGTTCCACGCCTGCCCCGCCGAGGGCACATATACCAACGCAAGCAGGATCCCGGTGACAATCTGTAGCATCAACAAGACAAAGGCGGCACTTCCAAATACGTACCACCAGCTCGCCGTCTTATTTGGGACGGGGTGAAGCGCCATCTCCTTGATGGGTTCTCCAAGCTGAAGACGGCTATCGAACCAGTTGTAGAGGGCCTTTAACCGGAGCATGGCGATCCCCCCTTGGCGTTCTCGATCTGCACGAGCTTGGCGGTGTTCGACAGGGTGGGCATCTGGCCTGCATTGATCTGAAGCTTGCCATCAACGATCTTGGTGTCGTATGTGAACAGCCCGCGTTCAGGCGGACCCGAAGCCCGACTACCGTCCGAGTAGTAGGCCCCGCCGTGACAGGGACACATGAACAATTGCGATTGCGGAAACCATCGGACTGGACATCCCAGGTGCGCACAGTTGATTGCAAACACCTGAAACTCTTTCTGCGAGATACGACGTACCCAGCAGGCGACGCGATCCGTTTCGCCATCCCATTCCCGGCTCACCGGATTCGTGAACTTCGCCAGACGAGTCTCTCCGACAGGAAACGTTTCAACAGAGCCTAGTGACACCCAGGACTTGTATGCGTCGTCAGGTTTCACGGGGGAGAGCAGGTACTTGACTACCGGCACTGCGACAGCAACGCCGACTACAGCGTTAAAGAGCGCACCTACTTTGAGTAACAGCCACCGCCTCGACACCGTCAAAGGGTCTACTGGCGTGAGTTCCTCTTCATTCTTTTCGACCGGCAGTTCTAATTCACTCACAAATCACCTCTTGATGCTTGTCTCGGGGTACGGCTGGCCCGGAGTGTCGCTTCGTAGCGAATCCAGGTATGCGACGATGTCGCTTACGTCCTGATCGTTCAAAGGCTGGCCGGGATGGACCTGCTTCCAATCCGGCTGACCAAGATCAGGTCGGCCTGCAATGACGATGGTTCGCAAGCTCTGGTCGCTCATCAGAGCAAGGTAGCTGGTGTCGGTGATCTTCTGTTGCCCTTGTTGATGACAGGAGGAACAGTTCACCTTGAAGATTTGGTGGCCCTGCTCAGCGGTGCCGATGGTGCTGGAAGAGTATGGCGGCATGTCATGCACCTTCTGGTCCGCGTGAGCCCATCGCGAACGCATGCCACCAACGAGTGTGTCCACCTGTTGCGGCGTGAGGAATCCGCCTGCCGACTCACCGAAGGCGGCCATCTCGGTTCCGGGCATGCCAGAGGTGATCCAGCGCCTCAAAGATGCGTCATCCACCAGTGCCTGATAGTTCGGATTGGCCAGATCGAGCGCTGGCCCCCCGGAACCGTTTTCGCCATGGCAGGCCGAGCAATTCTGCTTGTAGAGACGATCAAACGACACTACTTCCTCGGGCCGCATGAGTTCTTCCTGGTCATTCGGCGGCCCGATTCTCCGATGGCACCCCACGCTGCTCGTGACCAGGATGAGGGAGATGAACGACAGAATTGCATTACCCCTTCTATTCATCACTCACCCTCTTTTGGCGACCTGAACTCTTTAGCTTCGATTCCCATGCGAAGAATGAAGGGCAGAGTCTGATGCGTCCGAATCTTGCTGGACTTTGTCACAACGATGCCTGCGACGATGCCGAAAAGAATCTCGGAGAGGGTGAACCAACCCCATGCGATTCTCGCGTTAAACGCAGGATTTACAAATCCGAGAATTGAATGAACGAAGCCGGTCCACAGGAGCGGGGCCACGATTCCGCCTAGAAGGATTGGTCGCCGCGGCCACATCGGCAGCATTGCTCCATAAAGCAGGCCGATCAGTGTGCAGATTGCCGAATGGATGATCGTTGCTGTGATCAAACCATTCCAGTGAAAGGCGGCGATATCCGCAGTCGTGGTGTTCGTCCAGTGCCCCACACCCGCGCCTCCAAGCAAATTCACCGCGTACCAAATACTGTGTTGGCTCAAATAGCCGTAAAGGAGAGCAGGGAAGATCATGACGATTCCCCCGGCTATGCCGCCACGGAGCCCGGACGTGACGGGATAACTCTCAACTGGAAGGAATGCTCTATGAACTTCGCTGATCTGGATGTGCGCTACCTGGGTTCTCGGTCTCGATGGTACAAATCTTCTTGCCGTGATCGGAACCATTTCATAGTGCTCATCGGGAAGGACCTGCCGCGCCCATCCCCCAACGCCGCAGCAGACAAGAACAAGGCCTGCAAAGCCGACTCCCGCACTTGTTACCAGGCTTGCAAAACAAAGCGTGACCCCGAAAGCGAGAAGGATCGGCCACGCCGTGCTAGCCGGCATCTCGATGGGCTCTCTTGGACTCTGTTCCGCATTCCGAATATTCATCACGATTCACCGCCCGATGAGGTACACGACTGTAAACACCACGATCCACACACAATCTACAAAGTGCCAATAAAGAGCAATTACGCCAAAGCGTTCGCTCTGCCGCGAATCGACCCACCCGAACAGGGAGAAGACGAACGTCGTGGTTAGGAGAAACAGCCCGACTACAACATGGGTCGCGTGGAGTCCGACGAGAGAGTAGAACGTGGTCCCAAAGAGATTCGTGCTGATGGTCAAACCGTCCTGATAGATCAGCTTCTTCCATTCAAGAGCTGTGTCCGTCAGGAAGGCTGCGCCAAGGGTGATCGTCGCAGCGAGCCACAGGGTGAAGCTCGCCATGCGCTCCTCTTCGATTGCTTTCTCTGCACGCCAGATCGTCAGGCTGCTCGAAAGCAGGCAGATCGTGCCCAGAATCGGGACCTCTAATACCTGCTGAGGTGTGGGTCCGGTGAGACTCTTGCCCATATAGAAGACATAGGCAACGACGAAGATTGTGAAGATTGCACTTTCCCCGCCGATCAAGGCCGACATGCCAACTCGGCGTTTGCTGGGAAGATGCCACTCGATAGCGCTTCCTGGATGATTGATCGGTACAGAACTCATGATTCGTACTCCCAATCCGGATCGTCGGGGTGCTTTGCGTCCCACAGCGGCCGGCGGCTATGCACTTCCGGTAGCTCCTCGAAGTTGTAGACAGGCGGTGGAGATGAGGTAGCCCATTCCAGCGTCCAGGCGTCCCAGGGATCGTCGCCTGCGACTTCGCCCCGCCAATAAGAGACGATGAAGTTGTACGCGAAGATCAGGACCGCTATGCCCTGAATCAGCCCTCCGATCGAGACGACCAAATTAAGGAGGTTCCATCCACGATCAGGCTGATAGGTGTAGATCGACCGGGGCATCCCCAGAAGTCCAAGGAAATGCATGGTGTCAAATGTGATATGGAAGCCGATGACAAACAGCCAGAAATGCCACTTCCCGAGCGTCTCGCTCATTAAGTGCCCGGTGGCCTTCGGATACCAATAGTAGAGACCACCAAAGATGCAGAAGACGATGGCACCAACAAGCACGTAGTGGAAGTGAGCGATTACGAAGTACGAATTATGAAGCTGCCAATCCCACGGAGACACCGAGAGCATGATGCCGGTAAGCCCGGCAATCAGGAACTGGAACAGGAATCCAATGCAGAACAGCATCGGAGTTGTGAAACGTATTCGGCCACCCCATAGAGTGGCGATCCAGTTGAAGATCTTGATCCCGGTTGGGACGCCGACCAGCATCGTTGATAACGTGAAGAAGGCGTTCGAAACCGAGGTCATGCCGACGGTAAACATGTGGTGCGCCCACACGCTGAGACTGACGAACATGATTGCCACGGAAGCTGCAACCATTGCTGGATAGCCAAAGATGGCTTTGCGGCAGAACACCGGAATAATCTCGTTCGCGATTGCGAAGGCCGGTAGAACGAGCACGTAAACCTCGGGATGCCCGAATATCCAGAAGAAATGGATCCAGATCAGAGAAGAACCACCGGCTTGTGTGTCAAAGAAATGGCCGCCCAAATAGCGATCAATAAGCAGCATGAACTGCGCTGCTGTGAGAGGAGTGATCGTCACGAGTGTCAGCATGCTCACTACGAGAAGCAGCCATGTGAACAAAGGCATTCTCATGAGCGTCATCCCTTTGCAACGCATCGAGATGATCGTCGCGATAATGTTGATCGCAGTACCAAGGGTGCCAAAACCACTGACGATGAGAGCGAGGGCCCAATAATCGGTCGCATGACCAGGAGAAAACGACCGCGCAGTCAGTGGCGCATACGCGAACCAGCCCACATCAGGGGCGTTTCCCATGCCGTAGAGTCCAGCCCCGCCGAGAAAGCTGTAGTAGAGGAGGAAACCGCCAAAGGCGGTCAGCCAAAAGCTAAAGGCGTTCAATCTCGGGAACGCCATGTCACGAGCGCCAATCTGAAGCGGAACTATGTAGTTGGCGAACCCAAACAGGAATGGCATTCCGACGAGGAACACCATTGTGGTGCCATGCATCGTGAAAAACCGATTAAAGACTTGTGCGCTAAGCACGTGATTGTGGGGATAGGCGAGCTGAAGGCGAATAAACAGGGCCTCGGCGCCCGCCACGAGTAAGAAGAAGGTCGAGTACAGGATGTACAAAATGCCCAGGCGTTTGTGGTCGACGGTCACTACCCATCTGTGAAGCCTCTCGAGGAAGGTACCGAGCTCCGATGCGGTAGCGATCGGCTCGATCGTCGAACTGACTGGGAATGAATAATCGCTCATATCAGGATCCTGTCGTCACTTCAATGTCTCGAGGTAAGCAGTAACCTCGTCCAGTTGCTTATCGCTAAGCTGCATTGCGGGCATAAGCGCACCGCTCTTGAATGTGTCCGGTGATTTGATCCATTGGCGAAGATTTGGCGGAGTGTTGTCCATCGCGCCTGAGGCCAGTGTCCCTCTGCTCATGAGGTGAGTGAGGTCAGGGCCGAACTTTCCAGTTGCCGCCGTTCCAGAGACCGTATGACAGTTCATGCAGGCCTGCCCCTCGAAAACTCTTCTCCCTGCCGCCACCGCAAGATCTTGTCGCGCCGGTTGCTGTTGAATCTTGATCCACGCAGCAAACTGCTCTGGCGTGTCGACGTATACGCGCAACAACATCAATGCGTGCTGTGAACCGCAGAACTGTGCACACTGGCCGAGGTACAACCCCGGCTTCTGAGGATCCATCCACATGCTGTTCACATGATTTGCGATCAAATCTGTCTTTCCAGCCAGTTGCGGAACCCAGAAGCTGTGGTTGACGTCTGCCGAGGTCAGCTTGAGGAAAGTTGCCTCGGGTGCTGAGCCGGAGCTGACCGGGATATGAAGTTCGTTTGCAGTGACAACCCCGTACTTCGGATACCGGTACTCCCACCAGAACTGATGCCCGATCACTGTGACGTCGAGGGACGTCTTGGGCTTTGGTGCGTCCTGAATCGCGAAGATGATTCGGGCAGTTGTGAGGAAGAGAACAACCACAATCAGAAGCGGAATTACTGTCCACGCCAATTCGATTTGAGTACTGCCGTAGATCTGAGCCGGCTCGCCCGCTGGGTCGGTCTTTCGTGCCCGAAATCTAAACAGAGCAATCGCGAGCAGTCCGCCGACAACCAGAAATATCCCACCCGTAATTGCAACGACGAAGATCGAAAGATCGAATATCTGATGCGCAGGTGTGGATGCAGGAGCAAGTGTGGTAGGGATACTGTCTTGTGCCAACAAGGTAGTTGTCCGAAGGAGGCATGCGGTGGCGCTACCAAAGCAAATCAGACGTCTAGTAGGCACCATCTGCATCTTTCGAACTCCCTCCACCACACAAGTTTTGGCATTTATCGATCCGCTCGCCGGAGTAGAACCGCTGTCTTGTCCGGCACTGAGGCGCGTCTGACAATGTGATAGTAGCAAGGGAATGAGCGAGTCGAAATTACATGTTCCTGCTAGGAACAAGCTTGAAAGAATCGGGAGATCAATGGGGGGCAGTAGGACGAGGGATTGAAGACACAGAATGGCGCCACGCCAGAGGAAGGGCGGTAGCGTCGCGATTTATGAACATTTGAATAAGCATCGGTTTTGAAAAGGCACGGCTTTCGCCGTGCCACAAAACCGAACAAGTGAATTCTGCTTTAGCCGTGGAGGGAATGCACATGAGCGCCACTATCAGCGCAAACCGGCGGTGTTGGTGCTTGCACCGGTGCATGCGGATTCCTGCCCTTTGCCGGCACCGTCTCATCCTTGCGCGAGCCGCAGCAAGGCATAGGTCATGACGCCGGTGACCGAGACATAAAGCCAAAGCGGAAAAGTCCAGTGCGCAATTCTGCGATGATGCGGGAAGCGCCCGGTGAGCGAAAAGAAGAACGTGACCAGCACCATCGGCAGCGCCACAACAGCCAGGACGATGTGGCTTGTGAGCAGTGTCAGGTAGAGCGGGCGCAGCGCAGCATGGGCAGGATACCGGACGTCTCCGTGCAGCGCGTGGTGAACGATGTAGCTCACCAGAAAGAGCGTGGAGAAGACAAACGCCGTGATCATCAAGGCGCGGTGAGCGGCAATTTTGTGCGCGCGGATGAAGCTGTAGCCGATGAGCAGCGACGTGGCGGCGAGGCCATTGAAGATGGCGTTCAGCGCGGACAGAAAGGCGTAGCGCGTATTGCCGGTATCTGCTGCTGGATGCACGTAGATGAGCCAGAAGAGAAATAGTGTGGCCGCTGCGCTAACGGCAAGAATGGCGGCGATGGTCGGGCGCGTGCTTGCGGAGGCAGAGACGGCGGTGGTCATTGGAATCGACGAACTCCCGAAGTTTCATTCTAGAAGGCGGACTCGGTCAGGGGCGAATGCGCTTTCCGGGCGGAACAGGCTCATGAGGGAACCGGTCCAGACCGGATTAGGAATACACGTAAGGAGTTCGGCAGCGCGTAGGGCGCCGTTTTCTTGAGCGAAACGGCGCTTGAGAGCATCGACTCTTCGTGCCATTACCGGCGGTAAAGCGTCCGGTTGAGTCGTACCCGTGAGAACTACTTGCTTTTCCAACTCCCTCGCGCGTAGACCTCGCGAAGTTCCGACCGGCACTTAAGCGCGAAGTCATTCAGAGGGTCCGCGTGTTCCTCCAGAGCCACCGATTTCATTTGTTCGATGGTCATGTTCTTCTCGCCGTATCTTGCGACCAGCTTTTTTACAAACGCCTCGGCGGCCTCGAGCACGCTGCGAGATGCGAAGAGTCTGATTCGATTCACCAGCGCGTACATCGCCACAATCTCGTCGATGTTTTCCAGGCTTTGTGAAAGTGCTTTTGCGTAGCAACCCGTTCCCTGGCGTATAAATTCCGAATAGAGTTCCTCGCGCTGAGCAATTTCGCGATTAGTCAGCTCTCGTTGTGCCACGCTCCGTTGGAGCACGAAATTGCTGAGGACGGGAGTTGAAGCGCCGATGACAGAGCCGCTAAGGGCGGCCAAGACGCTGGTCAAGGTGCTATCCATGGAAATCATACCTACCTTCGTGCACGAACAATGCTGCGCGTGCAATCCCCTCTATTGGGGTATCTGGCCAATAGCTCTTTTCAAATCGGCCTCCGCCAACGAAAGGCCACAATTCGCCTCCAACAACGATGCGGTTGCGTTCGCCAGATCCGCGTGACTTTGAACTCGGGCGGAGCTGAGCGCAGCGCTTTGCTCAAACTGGCGATCCGCTAGTCTGGCCGCCTCCGTTCGGACCTTTACAGCCTGTCCTGCAACATCGACCATCTGCTTGAGTTCATCGATTCTGTCGTAAGCCCCTTCTACCTGCACCTCGACCTCGGACTGGAGCTTGTCCACCGCGACTTCTGCAGATCGCACTTCGCTCCGCGCCTCCCGAACTTTGGCTTCGCGGCGCCCACCGTCGAAGAG
>WNGR01006123.1_pt1 | contig 14261 bp, 16 predicted proteins | sample 5407581 | NCBI WGS metagenome assembly WNGR01 (sample SAMN13153383, study PRJNA577476) | soil metagenome | isolation source: 80 cm soil or saprolite under Garry oak tree replicate 2 | place: USA:California | collected 2016-06-15
TGGACCGGCGCCAGGAGCTAAATAGGGTCGACATCGACAAGCAGAAGCAGCTCGATCAGGTCGCCATCACCCGGGAGAAGGGGCTGGCCCTTCTCACCGCGGAGAACCCGAGCTACGCGGCCTATCTCGTGAACCGGGAGCTGGCCTCCAAGGTACAGATCGCGGTGCTGCCCCTGGGGACGGAATCAGGCGTGCTCGGGAACATGCTTCAGAGCACGCTCCCCGGGTTGAACTCGCAGCGCCCCAAGCGATAGCGTCGGCGGCCACCGACCCCGCCTGCGGGCACAACTGTCCGCGGCGGGGGAGGCGGCGTCTTTCCGCGGCGGATGAGCGTCCTCTGCCTCGCGCGGGCAAGATCGAGCCTCGCTCGTGAGGCTCATGCCGAGGCGGGCAGAGGCGGGCCGTCCATCCCGTCACACGGCAGGACGAGGTGCCGCAAGACGGTGGGCGCTGGTCGGCACAGCGTCAGCACGGCCTATCTGCGCCCCTCTGAGCCAAGATGGCACGCTCGGTCTATTGAAGCACAACGGCCTGAAGTCCTTAATCTTCGAGGACTCCAGGCCGTTCACTTCTCGCGGCGGTCAGCGCATCCTAAGTCCAGCGCGTCTGCCAGTTCCGCCACTCTCGCCCGACGCGATTTCGATACGTTACCACACGCTCTCTGCTGCCGCCTTGCTCCAGTTTTCCCAATGTTTGTGCTATCGTGACCCTACCTTCCACCGGGCTTTGTGGTTGACGCAACCTGGCGTCTGGCCCCCTGGCATCTGGGCTGTTCCTCCCTGCAATGCAAGCACGGCGCGCCCCGAGGTCTCTCTGTGGGCCGGGTGTTCGGAGACGTAGATGCCTGACGAAGCAATCCTCCGCGAGAAGGCCCGAGCAGTAATCCGCAATGGAAAACTCCCAGCCAGGCGGCCGGATCGCACCTGGGGCGGTCCAGGCGTCGGCGCTCTCTGCTCCGTGTGCGAGCTGCCGGTGAAGAAGGATGAACTGGAGTTCGAGATCCAGTTCGCCCATGACGGGGACAACCCCGGACTGGACAAGTTCCATGTCCACATCCGCTGCTTCGCCGCATGGGAACTAGAGCGAGGGCAGGTAACCTAGCTCCGCGCGAGAGCGGACCTGGGGATTGGAGTCCAGCTCACGAGGGCATCCAGCCAGCCGAGGCCGGACTCGTGAGAGTCATGGCGCAGCCGGCAGAGGCGTGCCGTCCATCCCGTCCCACGGCAGGCCGAGGTGCCGCAAGACCGTGGGGGCGATGTTCACGTGCGAGACGGGCGCCTCCACTTCTACGCCATCGCGAAAGCCCGGCCCTCTCACGAAGAGGAAGGGGCGTTGCTCGTTCGGCCCGAGCCCGCCGTGCTGGCCGAAGCCCGTGAAGTCTCGGCCGTCGAGGTCGGCGGCGATATCGCCATACCCCCAGATGCCGAACTCGTTGGGCCGGTTCTCGGTGCGGAGCGAGACGGCGGCGGCCACGGGCCCGTCGGTAGGGATGCGGACCTCGGCGAGTTCGGGGCCCGTGAAGATCCTGTCCACCCAGTCCTGCGACTCCAGGAAACGCCGCAGCTCCTCCACGCTCGCCTTGGCGTCGCGCGACCGGTAGATCAAGGTCGCAGTGCCGTTGGGCGCCGTGACCAGATCGCTCGAGTCCGGGCCGGCCTTGAGTCCGGCCCCGATCAGCAGATCGTCCACCTGGATGGTCCGCGCGGTCGTCTCCATGCCGTGATCCGAGCACACGAGCAGGAGCGTGTCGCCACCCAATTCCTCCAGCGTGTCGAGGACGCGCTTCACGCAAGCGTCGGCGGCGCGGAGCGCGGTCAGGTGCGCGGGCGAGCCGAGGGGCGACTTGTGCCCCGTGTAGTCGGGCTCGGAGAGCCAGAGGACGCCGAGGGGCGGCCGCCGCTCGCGCAGCACCTCGTCGCAGAAGCGGGCCGTCATGGTCGCGTCGCCCGCCTCGCCCTTCTCGATCGGAAGCTGATCCGAAGCGGGGAGCGCCACGAGCCCGGGCCCGAAGGACCCCGCGCTGTGGTAGACGTGGCCGAAGCCGTCGGGATCCTGGAAATACGCGGCGCCCGCGGAAACATTGGACATGACGATGGAGCCGCCATGACCGGCCAGCCGCTCGGCGAGCGTGGGCGCGAGCAGGGTCCGGCCCGTGGCCTTCCGCATGCGCTCGCGAAATTCCGGCCTGGCCACCGACAGGCAGACGAGCCCGGCGCCTTCGTCGAGGACCATCGTGTTGCCGAGGAGCCCGTGGCGCCCCGGATGGCAGCCCGTGGCGATGGAGGCCGACGTCACGCGGGTCACCGAGGGGAAGACGCCGCGGCAGCCGACATAGTTCGTCGCGTGCGCAGCGAGGGCGGCGAGCGTGGGCGCCGTGTCGGGCCGGATCAGATCGGCCCGGAGGCTATCGCACACGACGATCACGGCGCGGCGAGATGGACTGGCCATGGACGGAAGACTACCAGACTTCGATTGCGGCGCGGGGCGCCTTGACGATGGGGTTGGCCTCTTCTACTCTCATCGCATGGCACTGACGTTGCGCCCGATCCTGATCGTGCTCCTTGCCGCCGTCGCGCTCCCGGGCTGCAGCACCTGGTCGGGCGTGAAGCAGGACACGCAGGCCGCGAAGGACTACACGTACGAGAAGAAGGACGAGTACCGGAGCCGTCTCGAGTACCAGATGCAAGAGCTCGACGCCAAGACGGAAGAGCTCAAGGGCAAGGCGGCCAATGCCAGCGAGTCCGTGAAGCGCGAGTTCGACAAGGACATGAGCGAGCTCAGCCGGCAGAAGGCCGTGCTCAAAGAGAAGCTCGACTCCGTCAAGTCCTCATCGGCCGCGGCCTGGGAGGACACCAAGGCCGGCGCCGAGTCGGCCTGGGATTCGGTCAAGCGCACCTACGAGCGGGCCAAATCCCGCTTCCAGTAACTCGCCCTCACCAACCCCGCCCCCTCACCCTGCCCTCTCCCCCGATGGGGGAGAGGGATGAGTCGATACCTGCGATGGGTGTGTCCAAAAACGAATCCCTCTCCCTCGGAGAGGGAGAGGGCCGCAGTTCGAGCTGAAGGGCGCAGCCCTGAGGTGAGGGCTGAGTAGACTAGGGTCGCGTTGTATCGGCGAGCGGTCGGGTTAGGGAACCACTGCTTCACGAGTACTGGATGCCCAGAATCTCGGCAACCAAGGCCGGGCGCTCCTGGCCTTCGACTTCGATGACCATCTCCGAGGTGATGCGAACGCCGTTGTCCGGGACGTCCTCGACGGCCTTGATGGTCTGCTTGAGCCGGATGCGCGAGCCGGCAGGCACGGGATTGGTGAAGCGGATCTTGTTCGAGCCGTAGTTGATGCCCCGCTTGCGCTTGTTGACCTTCAGCAGCGTCGGGGCCAGGCGCGGGAGCAGCGAGAGCGTCAGGTAGCCGTGGGCGATGGTCTTGCCGCCCGGCATCTCCTTCTTCGCGCGCTCCACGTCCACGTGGATCCACTGGTGGTCGCCCGTGGCCTCGGCGAACTTGTCGATCATGGCCTGGTCGACCGTGATCCAGTCGCTGGGGCCGAGGGTCTTGCCGATGTGCTGCTTGAGGTCCTTCGGGGTCTCGACAGTGAGCATAAGTGGCTCCTCGAGGGTTACGTTTCTGTCACGGGCGCAGATTATGCCTCAACGCGCGATCTCCCACCAGCGCCGGCCACGCCCGCCCGCCGTGGTATATTTCACGAGAGATGAGCGTCTCCAATCGCCGGAAGACCGTGGTCGTGGACGTGGGCGGCGTCAAGGTCGGCAGCCAGCGCCCGATCGTGGTCCAGTCCATGACCAACACGGACACCGCCGACATTCCTGGCACCGTCGCGCAGGTCAACGCGCTCCACGCCGCGGGCAGCGAGCTCGTGCGCGTGACCGTCAACAACGACGAGGCCGCGCGCGCCGTCCCCGAGATCGTCAAGCAGGTCCGCGTTCCGGTCATCGGCGACTTCCACTACAACGGCCACGTGCTCCTGACCAAGTACCCCGACTGCGCCAGGGCCCTGGCCAAGTACCGCATCAACCCGGGCAACGTCGGGGGCAAGCACCACGACGAGAATTTCAGCGCCATCGTCAAGGTGGCCGTGGACAACGGCAAGCCCGTGCGCATCGGCGTCAACTGGGGCAGCCTCGACCAGAATCTACTCACGGAGATGATGGACGCCAACGCCAAGCTGCCCCAGCCTCTCGACGCGCGCGACGTGACCATGAACGCCATGGTCGAGAGCGCCATCCAGTCCGCCGAGCTGGCCGAGCAGACCGGCCTCACCCACGACAAGATCATTCTCTCGGCCAAGGTGTCGGGCGTGCAGGACTTGGTGGATGTGTATCGGATGCTCGCGCCCCGCTCGGACTACCCGCTGCACCTCGGCCTGACCGAGGCGGGCATGGGCGCCAAGGGCGTGGTGGCGAGCACGGCGGGGCTCTCCATCCTTCTCCAGGAGGGCATCGGTGACACCATTCGCGTCTCGCTCACGCCCAAGCCGGGCGGTGATCGCACCGAGGAAGTGCTGGTCGCCCAGCAGATCCTCCAGTCCATGGGGCTGCGGAGCTTCCTCCCGCAGGTGACGGCGTGTCCCGGCTGCGGGCGCACGACCTCCACGTTCTTCCAGGAGATGGCCGAGGAGATCCAGACCTACCTCCGCGACCAGATGCCGGTGTGGAAAGGGAAGTACGCGGGCGTGGAAGAGCTCAAGGTGGCGGTGATGGGCTGCGTGGTCAACGGCCCCGGCGAGAGCAAGCACGCCAACATCGGCATCTCGCTTCCCGGCACCTTCGAGGAGCCCAAGGCGCCCGTGTTCGTGGACGGCGCCCTCAAGCTCACGCTCAGGGGCGACACCATCGTCGCCGAGTTCCTGAAGATTCTCGACGACTACGTCGAGAAGCGCTACGCGTCTCGGAAGTAAGCTCTCCCCGCTGACGCCCACATTCGCCCAGGCGTATGCCCTCGCCTGCTCGGGGCTGCCCGTCCAGATCGCCGCCGAGCAGCGCTACGAGCGCAAGCCGACGCGGAAGCAGGTCGAGCGGGCCTTCGCCTCCGGCGCCACCATCTACATGCCCCAGGCGCACCAGGTGCTGCCGCGGGTGGCGCGGCTCATGGCGGCTCTGCGCAACCGCCGCTTCGGCCCCGGGCGCGAGGAGTGCTCGTTCCTCTTCATCGTCAACGGCAAGGGGCGTCAGGGCCTGGGCCTGCATCACGACGGCCCCGTCGAATCCATCTGGGTGCAGCTCGAGGGCCGACGTACAGTGACGACGGGTCCGCCGGTGAGGCCCGGCACGCGCCAGGATCTCGACGAAGGGAGGATCGGGCGCGGGTGGAAGACACGCGATCTCGAGCCCGGCTCGCTCTTCTACATGCGCCCGTACACCCCGCACCGCGTGCTCTGCCATGGCCGCTCGCTCGCGCTCTCCCTCACCTGGAAGCTGAGGAACCGGCCGCTCACGGGCAGCCGCGCCGCCGCCGCGCTCACCTCATGGGACGTGGCAGCGGGCCGCGCCGAGCCGATACCGCGGGCCAGCCGCGACCGGCTCTGGACCCAGGTGCCGGTCGTCGCCGGCCCCGTCGACAGGAAGCGCGGCGATTTCCCGCTCTGGCTCCCGGGCGGCGTGATCAGGCTGCCCGCGCCGGCGTGGCCCGTCGCGAGTCGGCTCGCCACGATGCCGAGTCTCAGCCGGAACGCGTTGCCCCGGGCGGCGCAGCCGCTCCTCGACCTCGGCATCCTGGGCCCGCGCGACCTCCCCCTCCGCATCGTGCCCACGAAGCCGCGCGCGCTCGACGGCTGGCGCTTCGCTTGACAGGGCGGCGGCTGACGGCATAACGTCGCGGCAGCATGGCCATCTCGCCGATCGACTGGGCCATCGTCGCCGCGTACTTCCTCTTCTGCACGGTCATCGGTCTCTACTTCACCAGGCGCGGCGGCAAGAGCCTCAGCGAGTACTTCCTTTCCGGCCGGCAGGCCCCGTGGTGGCTGGCGGGCACGGCCATGGTCGCCACCACCTTCGCCGCCGACACGCCGCTGGTGGTCACGGCGCTCGTCGCCACCAAGGGCGTGGCGGGCAACTGGCTCTGGTGGAACTTCGTGATGAGCGGCATGCTCACCGTCTTCTTCTTCGCCCGCCTCTGGCGCCGCGCGGAGGTGATGACGGACGTGGAGCTGGCCGAGCTACGCTACGGCGGCGGGCCCGCGGCCTTCCTGCGCGGGTTCCGCGCCCTCTACCTCGCCATCCCGATCAACCTGATCATTCTCGGCTGGGTGACGCGGGCCATGATCAAGATCCTGACCATCGCGCTCGGCCTGAAGGACGTCAGCGTGCTCGGCATGACGGTCAGCGGCGAGGTCGTGGCCGTGGGCATCTGCTTCGCCATCACGGCCATCTACGCGGTGGCGGCGGGCATGTGGGCCGTCATGTGGACCGACCTCGTCCAGTTCATCGTCAAGATGAGCGCGGTCATCGTGCTCGCGGTCTACTCCGTCCGTGCCGTGGGCGGGATCGACGTGCTCAAGGCCAAGGTGATCGCCCACTTCGGCAGCGAGACGGCGGCGCTGTCCGTCCTGCCTGTGAGCGTGACGTCGACGGGCATCTTCGCCTACGCCTGGATGCCCCTGCTCACCCTCGGGGTCTATCTCTCCGTGCAGTGGTGGGCGGCCTGGTATCCGGGCGCCGAGCCCGGAGGCGGAGGCTATGTCGCCCAGCGCATCTTCAGCGCGCGCTCGGAGAGGGACGGCGTGCTCGCCACCCTCTTCTTCCAGATCGCCCACTACGCGCTCCGGCCCTGGCCCTGGATCATCACCGGCCTCGCCACGGTCGTTCTCTACCCGACGCTCCAGGATCGCGAGGCTGGCTACGTGCAGGCCTTCGTGGATCTCCTGCCCACGCCGTGGCGCGGCTTCATGCTGGCGGGATTCGCCGCCGCCTACATGAGCACGGTGGCGACGCACCTCAACTGGGGCGCCTCCTACCTCGTCAACGACTTCTACAAGCGCTTCCTGAACCAGCGCGCGACCGAGGCGCACTACGTCGCCGTCTCGCGGGCGGCCACCGTGCTTCTCTTCTTCGCCTCCATGGCCGTGACCTCGCAGCTCACGAGCATCGAGAAGGCGTGGGAGCTGCTCCTGGCCTTGGGCGCGGGCACGGGGCTCGTGCTCATCCTGCGCTGGTACTGGTGGCGCATCAACGCGTGGAGCGAGATCTCGGCGATGATCGCGAGCTTCGCGGTCAGCCTGCTCGGCTTCGCCTACCTCAAGCCGCGCTTCGCGGAGAACGATCCCAACGCGACGGCGACCATCATGCTCGTGACCGTGGCGTGCAGCACGGTGGTGTGGCTGGTGGTGACGATGATGACGCGGCCGGAGCCCGACGCGGTGCTCGAGGCCTTCTACCGGCGCGTGCGCCCCGGCGGACCCGGCTGGGCGCGCGTGTCGACGCGGCTCGGCTTCGGGCGCGAGCCCATCCCGGGCGGAGCCCTGGCGTGGACGAACTGGATCGCAGGCATCGTGGCCGTCTACGCCACGCTCTTCGGCATCGGCAAGATCATCTTCGGGGAACTGGGCGCCGGTCTCCTCATGCTCGCCGTCGCCGCGGCGGCGTTTTACTGGATCTCCCGCTCCTTCGCTTCGGATCTTCGCCCGACGAAATGAGCGGAGCAGTCGATTGATACGCGAGCCAGGAAGGAGAAGGGGTGGCTAACTGCTCTGCCGGCAAATGCAAGATCGAGTGCCCCGGAGGAGGGTGTGGCTGTATCTACGTGTACGAGGAGGACACCTGCACATGCGAATGCTACGATAGCAACGCGGGTGGGATCAGCCTGACCCTGAGCCTCGGGAGCAAGATCGACGTCTCCGTCAAGGGACTCCCGATGGCCCAGCTCGCCGCGCGCTTCGATCGCCTCCTCGCCCGCGAGGTCCTGGTCCCCGCTTCGCGCACGCGCCAGAAGGTCAGCCTCAATTTGAAGCGCGTCTCCTTCACCGTTGCCCTCAAAGCTCTCGGCCTCCAGACTCGCGCTCCCAAGAATAGGCGAAAGCGCGCTCGCTAGAATGTCGGCTGGAGAAAGCGGGCGAACAAGTCATTCAGTGAGCTCGCGCACACTCGCCATCGCCGCCCTTCTCCTCGCCGTCGCCGCGGGCGGCCCTCCGGTCGACGCGCAGCAGGCGTCCAAGATCGCGAAGATCGGGTACCTTTCTCCGAGCACGCCGGCGCTGGGCTCTCGATTCATCGAAGAGTTCAGGCAGGGGTTACGGGAGCTTGGCTACGTCGAAGGGAAGACTTTTGTCCTGGAGGTTCGCTACGCCGAGGCCAGAGCCGAACGACTTCCAGAGCTCGCGCGAGAGCTGGTGGGCCTCAAGGTAGACGTGATCGTTGTGGGCACCGATGCCGCGATTGCGGCGGTCAAACGAGAGACTCGGACGATCCCGATCGTGATGACGACCAGCAACGATCCGGTCGGGACCGGGTTCGTGGCGAGCCTCGCCCGCCCCGGCGGAAACATCACAGGACTCAGTGTCATCTCTCCGGAGCTCAGTGGTAAGCGGCTGGCGCTGCTGAGGGAAGCCGTCCCCGGACTCTCCCGCGTAGCGTTCCTCTGGAATCCCGACGTCCGGGGCAACATACTCGACTACAAGGAAATGGAGGGCGCGGCCCGCTCCCAGCGTCTGGAACTCCAATCCATTGAAGTGTCCCGCGCTGAGGATCTCGATCGCGCGTTCTCCGCCGTCACGAACCAGCGCGCGCTGGCGTTGGTACTGCCAGTAGGGAATCCCGTAGCGTTTGCGAACCGGAGCCAGATCGCAAGCTTCGCGCTGAGGAATCGGCTGCCGTCCATGTACGGACAACGGGAGTTCGTGGACGATGGCGGCCTCATGGCCTATGGGCCCATCGCTTCCGATATGGTCCGCCGCGCGGCCGTCTACGTGGACAAGATCTTGAAAGGCGCGAAGCCCGCCGATCTTCCCGTGGAGCAGCCGACCAAGTTCGAGCTGGTGATCAACCTCAAGACGGCGAAGGCTCTCGGCCTCACGCTGCCGCAGTCCCTCCTCCGGCGGGCGGACCAGGTGCTCCAGTAGGAGCCGCGCCCTTTGAGGAGATTACGGACATTCGCCAGCACCGCCCTGCTCCTCGCCGTCGCTGCGGCCGGCCCTCCGGCCGACGCGCAGCAGGCGCCCAAGACAGCTAAGATCGGAATCCTTTCCGCCACCACTCCGGCGGCCTTGGCGCCCAGTGTCGAAGCGTTCAAGCAAGGGCTGCGGGAGCTTGGCTGGGTCGAAGGGAAAAGCTTCGTCCTGGAGGTTCGCTACAGCGAGGGAAAGGTCGAACGGGGCTCAGAGCTCGCGCGGGAGCTGGTGGCCCTCAAGATGCACGTGATCGTGACGCCGGCCGATCTGTCGATCGCGGCGATCAAGCGGGAGACTCAGACGATCCCGATCGTGATGGCGCTCAGCAGTGATCCGGTCGGGGCCGGCTTCGTGGCGAGCCTGGCCCGCCCCGGGGGAAACATCACGGGGCTCAGCAATATTTCTCCGGAGCTCAGTGGCAAGCGGGTGGAGCTGCTGAGGGAAGCCGTCCCCGGGCTCTCGCGCCTGGCGCTGCTCTGGAATCCCGAAGTCCGGGGCGCCGTGCTCGACTACAAAGAGGCGGCGAGCGCGGCCCGTTCGCTGCGCGTGGAGGTCCAGTCCGTCGAGGTGTCGCGCGCCGAGGACCTCGATCGTGCCTTCTCAACGATCACGAGCTGGCGCGCGCAGGCGTTGATGCTGCCCGGAATCAATCCGGTCGGTTTCGCGAATCGCGCTCAGATCGTGAGCTTCGCGCAGAGAAATCGGCTTCCATCCATGTTTCCGACAAAGGAGTACGTGGACTCCGGCGGCCTCATGTCCTATGGTCCGAGCTTGGTCGACCTGTTCCGCCGCGCGGCCGGCTACGTGGACAAGATCCTGAAAGGCGCGAAGCCCGCCGATCTTCCCGTGCAACAGCCGACCAAGTTCGAGCTGGTGATCAACCTCAAGACGGCGAAGGCTCTCGGCCTCACGCTACCGCAGTCCCTCCTCCGGCGGGCGGACGAGGTGATCCAGTAGGGGCCGCGGTCAGGCGGCGAAGGTGTTCCAGACGACCATGCCCGTGCCGGAGCGCCAGGCAATGGCGGGCATGTAGGCGAGCACCTCGGCGGGGCCCGTGGTGAAGGCGAGGGCGACGATCCACGCGAGGAGCTCCGCCGTCCCGCCCGAGCCTGCCGCCTCCATCCGCTCCAGCGTGCACTCGCGCAGCAGCGCCTGGTGGTCGCCCTTCTTCAGGAGATCGAGGAACCAGAGGTCGAACTCCTCGTCCACCCAGAAGTAGCGCGGCCCTCCCGGCTCGTGCGAGAGGCCGCCCGTGGCGAGGACCGCGATCCGCTCGTTGCCGGGATAGGCCTTGAGGATCTCGCGCAGCGCCGTCCCCACCTCATATGCTCGCTCCGGCGTGGGGATGGGCGGCACCGTGCAGTTCATCGTCACGGGCACGAGAGGAATCTCGCACGAGGGATTGAGGTAGTGCATGGGCACGGACACGCCGTCGTCGAACTGCATCTCGCGCAGGTAGGCGAAGGAGAGCCGCCGGCGCGCGCCCTCGGTGACGATGTGGCGCGCGAGGGCCGGGTGCCCGGGAATGCGGTACTTCGCGAGAGCGAGCCACTCGTCGTACCAGTCCGCGGGCCCGACGTGCTCCGCCCCGATGCCCACCGTGTACTCCGGCGTGTTGTTCATGGGCCAGTTCAGCAGGTGATCGTTGCTGAACACCACCACCGCGTCGGGGCGCGCCGCGGCCAGGCGCTCACGCATCTCGCCCAGGGCCTGGAGGGCCTGGGCCTGCTGATCCTTGGGGGCGCGATCGAACCACCCGGTGAGTCCGGGCGAATGCGTCATGGCCATGGCCGCGACGATCTTGGCCACGGCTCAGCGACTCCGCCTGTCGAGCTCGGCCTGCAGCCGCTCGGACTGTGCCGCCTCGTCGGGATAGGCCTTCTTGTATGCCTCGAGGGCGGGATGGGTGTTCGCGTTGGCCGCCGCGCCGTAGAAGAGCCGCAGGATCTGCGGAATGTAGTACTGGTGCACGCCCATCTCGTTGAGCCGCCGCACGTCCTTGTCGCGCACCGCCTCGTACTCCGCGCGGCTCAGCCCGAACTCGCGGGCGAGGCCTTCCAGATCGCTCGTCCACCGCTCCCGCAGCCTGGCGTCCTTGCGGACGTAGAAGATCATCTCGTTCAGGGGCAGCGTCTTGTCGCAGCGCTCGACATTACCCATCGTGGCTCGCCTTCAGCACCTTCGGGTTGACCTTCAGAAACATGATCACGCAGCGCTCTGTCCCCAGATTGCGCACGTCGTGCATGACCGCGTTGGGGAACTTGACGATGGAGCCGGCGGGCACGACGACTTCCTGGCCGTCGATGCTCATGTTGGCCGTGCCCTCGAGGACGTAGATGGCCTCTTCCTCTTTCGGGTGGCTGTGCATCACCGTGCTCTGCCCGGGCTCGTAGCAGGCGATCTCCGACCAGAGCTGATCGGTCTTGAAGAGCATCTTGCGCACCCGCTTGTCGGGGGCGAAGGCCTTGAGCCCGTGCAGATCGAAGACCTGCGCCACTCCGGTGACTGCCGCCACGGCCGTTTCGTCCATAGATGACCCTCCCGCGGTCCGTCTGGGTCCGCAGTGGCGATGATAGCGCCCGCGATTGGTCGGCGCCAGCGCCTTGTCACGAGCCGTGTCGCGGAGCGTCGCCACTGCCGCGGTTTGACGGGACTCGAGCGGCAAGCCATACTCGCGGCCAGCATGCGCCGTGATAGCCGTCGCCAGTTCCTCCAGTGCAGCCTGGCCCTGGTCGGTATCAGCCTCCTGTCTGGCTGCGAGAAGCCGCCATCGCCCTCGAAAGTCCCCCGGATCGGTTTTCTGGCCGTCGGCTCGCGCGACGGCCGGGCGTTTTTGATCGAGGGCCTTCTCCAGGGGCTGCGCGAGCAGGGCTACGTAGAGGGCCAGAACATCGTCATCGAGTACCGCTTCTCGAACGACCGCAACGATCGGCTTCCCGAGCTCGCCGCCGAGCTGATCAACCTGAAGGTGGAGCTCATCGTTGCGTCCGGTACGCCAGCGAGCTTTGCGGCCAAGCACGCCACCAGCACGATCCCCATCGTCTTGGCGGGCCTTGCCGCCAATCCGGTCGAGACCGGACTCATCGCCAGCCTCGCGCGTCCGGGCGGCAACGTCACCGGGATGAGTATGATGAGCTCGCAGCTCGGCGGGAAGCGGCTGGAGCTCCTCAAGGCGATCGTGCCGGGACTTACGCTGGTGGCGGTCTTCTGGAATCCGCCCAATCCCACCTATGGGCCGATCTTGAAGGAGCTCGAGGCCGCGGCCCCCACGCTGGGGGTGAAGCTTCAGCGCCTGGAAGTGCGGGTTCCCGGGGATTTCCAGAGCGCCTTCAAGGCCGCGACCAGGCAGCGCGCCGGTGCGCTGATCGCGCCGGCCGACCCGCTGGTCGTGAACCGGCCAAAGGTGGTCGCAGACCTCGCGCTCAAGTACCGACTGCCGACGATGTTCGACACCAAGGAGTTTGTGGAAGCCGGGGGCCTGCTCTCCCTGGGGCCGAGCCTCGTCGATTCGTACCGGCGGGCGGCAACCCACGTGGACAAGATCCTGAAGGGAGCCAACCCGGCCGACCTGCCGATGGAGCAGCCCACGAAGTTCGACCTGCTCGTCAACCTGAAGACCGCCCGGGCCCTCGGCCTGACCATTCCGCAGTCGATCCTGGTGCAGGCCACCCAGGTGATCCAGTAGAGGACCGATCGCGCGTCTACTGCGGCAGTAGCGCCTACCTTCAGGAGGAAGCCGGCTCCTGGTGGGTTCTCCAGGTCGAGGGCAGCGACGAGCCGCCCGAAGCCGATGAACTGTCCCGTCACCATGCCGAGCTCGATGATCTCCGCATCGGTGAAATGCCCGCGCAGCTCCCCGAAGAATGCGTCGTCGAGCTTGTGGTGATCCTGGGCCATGGTCGTGGCGAAGCGCAGGGCCAGCATCTCCCGGGGCGTGAATGCGCCGCGCTCGAAGTCGTCGAGCGCCGCCACCATCTCTTCCGTCATTCCCTGCCGCACCGCCGGCGCGGCTCGCGATTTCTTTCAGGTGGCGCAGTCGTTGAGCGAGGCGATCTTCAGCCGCACCAGCTCCTTGAGCTTGGCGTCCAGCAGGCCCTCGAGCCGCAGGGGCGCGTAGAAGCTCCAGTACGCCTTGAAGGCCTCGGGGATGTGCCCCATGGCCTGGAAGATGGCCGGGTTCTGGCGGTGGCGCACCGCCTGCTCCGTCAGATCGCGAAGCGCGGGATCGAGCTTCTCCGTGGGCACCAGACGCACTCGGGCCATGAAAGACCTCCTCAGACCGTGATGGTGTCGCCCCGCCAGTGGAGCAGGCGCTTCTCGAGGCGCGACATGAGGTTGTAGGTACCCACAGCCAGGAGCGCGAGCACGATCAGCACCATGAAGATCCCCGTGGTGTCGAAGGTGCCCGAGGCGCGGGCGAGCATGAAACCCAGCCCGTACTGCGCGGCCAGCATCTCGCCCACCACGGAGGCGGTGAGGGCGAGGGCCATGGAGATCCTGAGCCCCGAGAAGATCCACGGCACGCAGGAGGGCAGGACCACCCGGCGCGTGACGAAGCGGGGCGGAGCGCCCATGGTCTTGACCGCGTTGACGAGATCCTGGTCCACGTTCTGGACGCCCACGTACGTGTTGATGAGCAAGATGAAGAACACGATGGAGATGGCGAGCATGATCTTGGACGGGATGCCGATGCCGAACCACATGATGAACAGCGGGGCCAGCGCCACGCGCGGAAGCGCGTAGACGCCCATGAGATACGGATCGAGGGCCACGTGCGCCCGCCGCCAGCGCGCCAGCGCGAAGCCGGCCAGGATGCCCGCCATGGCCCCGAAGAGAAAGCCGAACACCGTCTCCGTCACCGTCACGCCCATGTGAAACCACAGCGTGGAGGACAGCGCGGCATCGCGGAGCCGGGCCGCGATGAGAAAGGGCCGGCTGACCCAGAACTCCGAGGCGAGACCGACCCGGCAGAGCCCCTACCAGATCAGCACGATGAGCACGAGCACGCCGGCGCGCAGGATCCAGCGCTCCTGCCTCGAGCCCGGCGTCATGATCGTCATCATTGCGGCTTCTCCCGCGAGGCCAGCACCTCCTGCTTGAGCGACGCCCAGATCTCCTGGAACAGCGCCATGAAGCGCGG
>WNGR01008425.1_pt1 | contig 14261 bp, 11 predicted proteins | sample 5407581 | NCBI WGS metagenome assembly WNGR01 (sample SAMN13153383, study PRJNA577476) | soil metagenome | isolation source: 80 cm soil or saprolite under Garry oak tree replicate 2 | place: USA:California | collected 2016-06-15
GACCAGCTCCGCCCCGCCCGGCTCGGCCAGGCCGAACCGCTCGAACGCGCCGAGCAGCACGGCCAGCTGGTAGACGCCGAGCTGCGGGTGCCGGCCCAGTTCGTCCTCGCGCGGCGCGCTGCCGCCGGTCTTCAGGTCCACCACGACCGCGCGGCCCGCCTCGTCCGTCTCCAGCCGGTCCACCCGGCCGGTGATCTCCACCTGGCCGACCCGCACCTTGAGCGACTGCTCCACCGCGACGAGCTCGCGCGGGTTCTCCGCGTGCCAGTCGAGGAACCGCCGCACCATGCGCTCGGCCAGCGCGCGCTGCTTCGCGCTGTACCAGGCGCTCCCGAAGTCGAGATGGTGCCAGATTTCATCGATGCGATCAGCCACGGCCCGTTCGGTAGCACCCTCGGCAGCCAGTACGGCGGCGGCGTGGATCACCGTGCCCAGGTGGCGCAGGACGTCCGTCCGGCCCGCACCGACCGCGGCCTCGAGCAGCCAGCGGAGCCCGCACCGGGTGAACGACTCGACCTGGGACGGGGACAGCCGGACCGCCTCGCCGCCGGTCACGATCGGGCCGGAGTCGGACAGCTCGGTCAGCGCGTACCACTCGCGCGGGTGAGCCGCGCGGACCCCGGCGGCGGCGAGCCGGGCCAGCTGGGCCGCGGCGGCCTGCCGGACGGCAGGCGGGTGCTCGGTGTCGGCGGCGGCGCGGCGCAGGTCGGCGACCAGAGCGGGCATGGACAGCCAGCGGTGCTGGCTCTCCCCGACCCGCTCGACTCCGATATCGTCGCCCGCCAGCTCGGTCAGGAACCTGGACGGTCTCTGGTCGGTGTCCTCGCCGCCGGCCGCGGTGACGACGAGCCGTTTCTTCGCGCGGGTGACGGCGACGTAGAACAGCCGGCGCTCCTCGGCCAGCAGCTTGGCGGCCAGCAAGGCGGCGTCGACGTCGGCGCTGGCGTCCTGACCGGGCCCGCTCGCGGCCTCGGCCAGCTCGTCGACGCCCAGCAGGGAGCCGCGCATGCGCAGGTCAGGCCAGGTCTCCTCCTGGACGCCGGCCACCACCACGACGTCCCACTCCAGGCCCTTGGACCGGTGCGCGGTCAGGATGCGGACGCAGTCGTCCCTGACGGCCCGTTCGGCCAGGGTGTCGCCGGCGATCTCCTGGCTGGACAGGCTGTCGGCGAACAGGGCGGGCGCGCCGGGCGGCATGCTGTCGGTGAAGTGCGCGGCCTTGTCGAACAGCGCCAGCACCGCGTCCAGGTCCCGGTCCGCGGCCGCGCCCGCCGGGCCGCCCGCCGCGCTGACCTGCTGCCACTGCGCGCCCAGGCCGGAGGCGTCCCAGATGGCCCAGAGCACGTCCTCGGCGCTGCCGCCCTTCTTGATGGCGTCCTTCGCGGTGGCGAGCAGGCCGGCCAGCCGCTTGGCCGGCGCCGCCACCCGGTCCGGCACCACGGCCAGGTCCTTCGGGTTGAGCAGGGCGTCGGCGAGCATATCCGGGGTGCGCTGGCTCTCCGGGTCGGCGTCGGCGAGCAGCTGGAGGGACCGGCGCAGGCGGCGCAGGCCGAGGGCGTCGGTGCCGCCCAGCGGGCCGCAGAGGAGCTCGGCCGCGGTGGGCTCGTCGAGGTGGGCCTGGTTCAGGGCGCAGCGGAGCAGCATCAACAGCGGGCGGGTGCCGGGTTCCTCGGCCAGCGGCAGCTCGTCCCCGGCCACGGCGACCGGGACGTTGGCCGCGGTCAGGGCCCGGCGCAGCAGCGGCACCTGCCGGGTCGCCGAGCGGACCAGGACGGCCATGTCCGGCCAGGGCACCCCGTCGGCCAGGTGCGCGCGGCGCAGCGTGTCGGCGACCAGCGCGGCCTCCTGGGTCGAGCTGTCCGCGATCAGGATGCGGATCTCGCCGGGCGTTGTGCCAGGCGTCGGCACCAGCAGCCGGTGCCGGGCCTGGGCGGCGCTTGCCCCGGGCGCGGCCGGGAGCCGACGCGCCACCCGGCGGGACGCGGCCAGCAGGTCACGGCCGCTGCGGCGGCAGGTGCGCAGCGCCACCACCGGCGCCGGCTGGCCGTCCGCGCTGCGGAACCGGTCCGGGAACTCGGTGAGCGCGCGCACGTCGGCGCCGCGGAACGCGTAGATGGACTGGTCCGGGTCACCGACCGCGATCAGCTCCCGGCCGTCCCCGGCCAGCGCCATCAGCAGCGACTCCTGCGCCGGGTCGCTGTCCTGGTACTCGTCGACCAGCACCACGTCGTAGGCACCGCGCTCGCGCTGCCTGGTCTCCTCCCGGCCGAGCAGGGCCGCGGCGATACGGACGATCTCGGCGTAGTCGTAGGCCGGGACCGGGGCGAGGTCGAAGCGGGCCGCGTACCGGTCGAGGAAGCCCGCCGCGGCCATCCAGTCGTCCCGGTCTTTGTGCTTGCCGAGCTGGCGCAGGCCGCGGCCGTCCAGGCCGCGCTCGGCCGCGCGCAGCAGCAGGTCGCGCACCTCCTCGGCGAAGCCGCGGGTGGCCAGGGCGGGCCTTAGCCGCTCCGGCCAGCGGGAGCCGCCGTCCTGGGCCTCGCCCTTCAGCATCCGGCGGATCTCCAGCAGTTGCTCCGGAGCGGAGAGCAGCCGCGGCGGCTCGTCGCCGGCCAGCACGAACTCGCGCCGGGCCAGCGCGTAGGCGTAGCTGTGGAACGTCACCGCGAGCGGCTCGCGGGTGGTGCGCTTGAGTCGCGCGGTGATGCGCTCGCGTAGCTCAGCGGCGGCCTTGCGGCTGAAGGTGAGGACCAGGATCCGCTCGGGCGCGATGCCGCGGTTCTCGATCCGGTCGGCCACCGCGGCCACGATCGTCGTGGTCTTGCCGGTGCCCGGCCCGGCCAGCACCAGCAGCGGGCCGCCCTTGTGCTCCACCACCTGCTGCTGCGCCTGGTCCAGCCGGGGCGGCCCGGGAGGTTCGTGGGGCCCTTGAGGCCCTGCGGGCCCGCTCGCCGGTCCCGCTCCGACGCCGGCCAGGGGCCGGCGGACGAGGCGGTACACGGGGGCGCGGGGCGTTTCCATTACTGGCATTCCAGCAGACGGCACTGACATTTCGGGGCTCATCCGGGGAGGTTCGGCGTGTCGCGGCGAGGAGTTTTCACGGGTGCTGCGCCGGGGTGCGGTAGGGCTTCCTCATGGGACGGCTGAGGCGTTGTCGCGGCGGGGTTCTGCGCTGGCGCGCGTACCTATGTGCCCAGAACTGTCCGCGATCATGAAACGGGGTGGCGGCGCCCCCGCGGAACGGGGCCTTAGTGACGCGTGGGGCGATGCCGCGGCGGGGTCTTCATGGACGCCGGGGTGGCGGGGCGGAGTTGCCGGGCCAGCGGGCGCGGCGCATGTCGACGCGGACTGGGGGGCGGGCGGAGCGGAGCGGGATGCCTTCGGCCAGGTAGTGCTGGAGGGCCACGCTGTCGTGCCCGGGGGCGGGGGTGCCGTCGGAGTGGATCATCAGGTACTCGGCGATGTCGCCGTAGGACATCACCCGCCCGGGCGGGATCGAGTCCACCACGTCGAGCACGCTGCTGGCGAAGTCGTCGACCGGCGACGAGCCGGCGTCATCCCCGGGCCGCGTCACCGGTTAGCCCGAGTCAGTGAACGACGGAGCACGGCCAGCCGGGTCCCGGCGGCGGCGATCAGCGCCAACGAGGTCAGCGCCAGAATCGAGAACAAGACGAGCTGGCCGGAGCCGCGCGACTGGACCGGCGCGGCCGAGAGCGCGCCGTGGTACTTGACGGTGGCCTTGATGCTGGTCTCCACCGGCCGGGCACCCGCCAGCCGCCCGGCCTTGGTCAGGGCAGCCGCCGCGTCCACGATGCCGAACCCAACCTGGCTGTCGTACCCGTCGGCCGGCCGGTCGGTGGTCGTCGAGGTCAGCGCCCTGGCCACCAGGTCAGGCGCGAGTCGCGGGTACTTCGACTTGATCAGGGCAGCCACCCCGGCCACCAGCGCGCAGGCCGGGCTGGTGCCGCTGACCAGCCAGTACTGCCCGTCCCGGCCCTGAGCGGGTACCGATACCCCGGGCGCCGCGACCTTGACGGACAGGTTGTCGCTGGAGAAGGAGGCCACGTCGCCGCTGACGTTGACGGCGCTGACGCTGATCACGCCCGGGTAGTCCGCGGGGAAGGATTCGGGGGCCTTGCCGATGCGGCCCGAGCTCGGGCCACCCGAGTTCCCGGCGGAGGCGATCACTACCACGCCGTGGTCGTAGGCGTCCTGCAGTTCCGACCTGACCGTGACGCTCGGCGCGCTGTAGCCGATCGACATGCTGATGACCTTGGCGCCGTGCGTCACCGCGTACTTGATGCCGTCGGCCAGCGACTGCTGGATGACGGTCTCCTCCTCCCGCTCGTACTTGTGGTAGTGCGGGTCGGCGCGATCGGGGATCACCCGGATCGACAGGATCCGCGCCGCCGGCGCGGTGCCGACGACTCCGCTGAGACCGTCGTCGTGGCCGTGCCCGGCGATCAGCGACGCCATCCAGGTGCCGTGCACGCCCCAGTTCTTGCTGGACGGCCTGGTGGTCACGCCAGTGTAGTCGGGACCGGTGATCACCGAGCCGGACAGGTCGCTGACGTCCGGGTTCACGCCGCTGTCGACGACCGCGACGGTCACGCCGGCGCCACGGGTTACCGACCAGGCCGCTTCGGCGTTGAGCATGTTCAGCACCCATTGCTGCTTGGCCTGTATGGCGTCGGCGGGGGCGGCGGCCGCGTCCAGGGCCGGGGCGGCAGGCAGCGCGGCCAGCGAGACCAGGCCGGCCGCGGCGAGCAGGGCGATTCCGGGACGCCACCGCCGGGTCAGCATCCTGGCGCCCCGGGGCAGCGGGGCGGGGCAGGCGTGGCGGCGAGCGTGCGCGCGATGGAATGGGCGACGCCAGCGGCCATGCTGGTCATCTCGGCGTCGGAATACGGGTCGTCGGTCACCGGCACCTGCGGCCGGCTATCGGCGTACCCGGCCGCGTACATGATGAGGTACGGGCCCGCCCTGAAGCTCTTGGAAATCTGCCTGTGGTAGTCGTAGACACCGGCCGCCGCGCCGCGGAAGCCGACCACCTGGACGCCGCCCGGCAGCCCGCCGGGGGTGCTGGCCTTACGCGCCGCGGTCAGCCGCGGCGGGGCAAGTCCGCTGTCCGCGCTGGCGGCCGCGGCGGCGTTCGGCAGCACCGCGATGCCGACGGTCATGACGTAGCTCCTGGTAGCGTCGACGTAGGTCGCCCTGAGCACCGCCTCGCACCCGTTCTTGCGCAGCGCCGCTCCGGCCGTCGCGCTGCTCACCGCCTTGGCGCAGTCCGCCTCCTGGGGGGCGATGCTGACCCGGATCGCATTCAGGTTGAGCGGGACCACGTCCTGGAGCACCGTGGCGGAGAGCTGGTAGGCGACCGAGGCCGGAAAGATCTTCCCGGCGGGCATGGTCTGCCAGCGGCGCATGACCTCCCACGCCTCGATCTGGCGCTGCTCGCTCGCGCTGAAATGCCGGGGCATCAGCTGGATGGTCACCCCGATCGCGGAGACGACGAACCCGACCAGGCCGAGAATCAGGGCCATGACGGCGGCGACGCGACGGCCTCGGCCCGAAGACCCCGGAGAGCCCGGGGAGCCCGGAGACCGGTGAGATCCCCGGGAGACACCGCGCTCCCGGCGGCTACCGTCCGTCCCGTCGGCGTACAAACCGTCGGCGTACATACCGTCACCGTGCATCTCGTCGCCACGACCCTGGGGGGACTCGCGGCGAATCAGGGGTCCGTCCCCCGCTGAGCCGGCCACGCCCCGGTTAGCGTATACCCCAGGGACGCGGCGCCATTGGTCACCGCGTGCCCCGGGATCCGCCGTCACAAGGAAAATGGTAGGGCTAGATTCAGGCCCCTTGACTGGCCGGAGGGATAAATGCCCTGGTTTGACCTGCCATTGGACCAACTGCGCGATTATCGCACGGATACCGCGGAGCCGCCGGACCTCGACCTGTGGTGGCGGCGACGCCTGGACGAGGCCAGGGCGGCGACCCGCCCGCCGGTGCTGACCAGGTACGAAGCCGAGATCTACGCGCCGGTCGAGGTGTTCGACACCGAGTTCTCCGGGGCGGGCGGCGACCGGATCAGGGCCTGGTACCTGCGACCCCCGGGCGCGCACGGGCAGACGCCGGTGGTGGTGAAGTTCATCGGCTATGGCGGCGGCCGGGGCATGCCCGGCGAGCACGCGCTGCTGCCCGCGCTCGGCTACGCGGTGTTCGTCATGGACACCCGGGGCCAGGGCGGGCGGTGGACCACCGGCGCGACCGGCGACCGCCAGGGCGACCCGGCCGCGGGGCCGGAGAACGCCCGGGTGATGTCCAGGGGCATCGCCCGGCCGGAAGGTTACTATTACACCCGGCTGTTCACCGATGCCGTGCTGGCCGTTGAGGCGGCCAGCGAGCTCACCGGCGCGCCGCGGGTGGCGGTGAGCGGCGCCAGTCAGGGCGGCGGGCTCGCGCTGGCCGCCGCCGCGCTGGTCCCGCAGGCGGTCGCGGTGTGCCATGCCGACGTGCCGTTCCTGTGCGACATCCAGCGCGGCATCACGCTGGCGCCGGATGCGCCGTATACCGAGATTCCCGAGTTCCTGGCGCACAACGTGGACCTGATCCCGGCCGCGCTCGCTACCTTGCGGTACGTGGACTGCGCGTTGCTGGCCCGCCGGATCACCGCGCGCTGCTTGCTCAGCGTGGGCCTGATGGACACGATCTGCCCGCCGTCCACGGTGTTCGCCGCCTACAACGAGATCGCCGCGGGCAAGGACATCGCGGTGCACCCGTTCACCGGCCACGAGGTGCCTACGGCGCACGTCGAACGACAGCTCCGTCACCTCAGGGACTTCCTGCGCTGAGCCGATGGCGCCTTTGTCCTTTAAGGTGACCGGTAGCAGCGCTGCGGATACCTCTGGGGAGGTCCTTCGTGACTGAGGGAACTGGGCACGTCATCGACCCGGCCGGCGATGCCCGCCGCGCCCTGCAGGAGGCCGTGACCACGCACGGGCCGGCGGCGCTGTCCGACGCGACCGTGATGGACAACCTCTGCCGGACCCAGCTCACCGCGCTGCCCGGCGAGTGCATCCTGATCGTCAGCGCGGCCCGGGCCGATGTGCCCGCGCTGCTCAGGGACAACATCCCGCAACTCGGCACCTACGGTGCCATCCAGTCCGTGGCCACCACCCTGGCCAACGCGCACGACCTGGACAACGCCGCGAGCCTGTGGGTGGTGCGCGAGTTCGCTCGCGCCCTCGGCCTGGTCGCGCCGGGCGGAACCCAGTCGATACCGCGCCCCGTGCTGGACGGGCCGGGCACCGGAGCTACGGGTGGGACAGGCGTGCCTGCGGGGAGTGGTGGTGGCACTGGGGTTCCGGGAGGATCGGAGGTGCCGGCGGCGTCGGGAGTCCCGGGCGGACCGGGCGGGCCTGAGTACACGCCGGGGATGGCAGGCGGGCCGTATCAGGGGATGGCTGGGGCACCCTATCCGGGGATGGCGGGCGGTCCGCCTGGGACGGCGGGGGGGCCGCAGCCCGCGATGGCGGGAGGGCCGCAGCCCGCGATGGCGGGAGGGCCGCAGCCCGCGATGGCGGGGGGGCCGCAGCCGGGGATGATGGGCGGTCCGCCGGGGATGGCGGGCCCGGGGGCGCAGGCGCCGCGGGGGTCGTCCGGGTCCAAGCTGCTCACCCGCAACACGGTGGGGATCGCCGCGGCCATCGCGCTGGTCGCAGGCTACCTGGGGGTCGCGGCGGTGGCTCACCTGAGCCCGTTCCCGGCCACGAAGGTGTCGCCGTCCCAGTCCCAGTCCCAGTCCCCGGGCACCGGGCCGAGCACGAGCCCGGGCACGAGCCCGGCCACCAGCCCGGCCGGGTCACCAGATGCCAGCCCGACCTCGGACTACGACGTCCTGCTGAGCAAGATCCCGCAGTCGATACGGAGCCAGAGCAGCTGCCCCAACGCCGGCACCCAGTTCGGCGCGATCGCGGTGAGCCAGTGCAACCGGCTGAACGTGGCCGCCGGGACGATCCAGTACTACCTGTATCCCAGCGCGGCGGCGCTCACCAGCGGCGTCAGGCAGCTCCTCAGCAGCGCGCACTTCCGCAAGGAGCGAGAGTGCACCACCGGCAGCGACTTCACTGACTTCCTGGTCGAGTGCCAGTCGGACTTCCACAACCAGACGCCGTTCATGACGGGCATCATCGCGGAGTACGTCAGCAAGGACAACGCCCCGCTCATCGTCACCACCGACAAGCAGCAGAACGTCATGGCCATTCTGGTCGGGACCAACGCCGGTGACCTGCTGGCGTACTGGAAGCAGCTGGAGTGGATCAAGGATTAGCGGGGTGGCCCGCTGCCCTTCCCGGACGCGGCGACGAGCCGCCAGATACCCCACGCGCCGGCCACCAGGCCGCCGATCACGACGACAGGGATGTTGCTGGCCGCGCCGATGATCAGCAGCAGGATGCCGAAGGCGAGCACCACCGCGCCGATCGCCGGGCTCGTCTGCGTCCGCTTCGCCGGGGCGTTCGATCCCGGGAAGGGCGATCCCGGCATGGGAGGTCCTGGCGGGGTCGGGACCGGGGCGTGGGGCGCGTACCCGCGGGGCATGGGCGCGGACGGCGCGGACCCCTGATATCGCGAGCCAGTCGGACCCTGGGCCTGGCCGGCCGGCGGCAGGGTCCACCAGATCGTGTCGCTGGGCGGCATCATCGTCTGGCTCAGCTGCGGCATCGGCCCGGTTCCGGCCGTGCCGAGCGGCGCGGACAGCGGGGGCGGGGCCGGCAGCGCGGCCTGTGGGCCCGCCGGGGGCGCCGCGGCGGGCCCGGGCGCGGCCGGCGCCTGGGGCGCCGCGGACCAGATGGGTGGCGGGGCCTGCTGGGGCCGGGGCCGGGACGACGACGCCGGGGCGGCTCCCTGAGCTGGGGTCCCTGCGCCGGGCGCGGGGCGCTGCTCCCACCAGCGCTGGTCCGCCGGGACCGGCGGCAGGGCCGGGGCCACGGCCGACTGCTCCAGGGTCGCCTCCAGGCTCCGGTTGGACAACCAGAGCGGGTTGCAGCACTCCTGCAGCTTCCTGGCCAGCTCGTCGACCTGCGGGTCGCGCAGCGCGGCCAGCTGCTTCCAGGCCTCGGTCTTGAACGGGGGGAAGAAGTCGGTCTTGGCGAAGAGCAGGTTCTTGGAGTTGTACAGGGCCAGCCAGAGCCCGGGATCCTTGCTGAGCGCGACCAGCGAAGTGTAGATGACCAGGGCGGAGAAGGTATCGAGCCAGCGGTCCCAGTTGTGGTGCAAGGGGTGCTGGTAGTTCGGGTGGCCATACTCGGTGGGCGGGGACTGCCCGGCCAGCTGCGGAATCCACACCCCGTCGAAGTCGACCAGGCGGAGCTGCCCGTCCTGGTCCACCATGACGTTGCCGTGCTGCAGGTCGCCGTGGGCGAAGTCGCTCCGCTGGAGCAGTGCGACCAGCTCGCGCCACCGGCCCGCCAGCGTGGTCAGGGCGGCGGCGTTGGAGCCGGTCACCAGGAAGTCCACGTACTCGTTGAGCGTCCGGCCGTCGATCCAGTCCATGGTCAGCACCGGCCAGGGCAACCGGTTGACCGTGATCGCCCCGTCCAGCCAGGTGGTGCCGGACACGTACGGGCTCAGGCTCCGCCCGGCCAGGTAGGCGTCCAGCGCGCTGTACCGGTCCCGGCTGGAGGCGTCCTCCCTGATGTAGCAGCGCAGCGCCTGGGGCCTGCCCTCCACCGAGGCCTGGAACACTACGGCGCTGCTGCCCCGGGCCAGCGTCGGCCCCAGGCTGTCCCAGACGAACTCGGCGGCCTGAAGCTTGGGCACCGTGAAACACCGGGACGGCGCCTGCACGGCCTTGTAGTAGTCTCCGGCGGCGGGGAGGGCGTTCACCGGCACGCCAGCAGGTAGGCGGGCTGGCCGGCCAGCATCCGCAGGCGCATGAGCGTCACGTCGTCGTTCTTCATCCTCTTAGCGCTGTCCTGCTCTCTGCGTTGGTCCGCGACCAGCCGGGCGAACACGTCGGGGTGCGCCAGCGTGGTCAGCGTGTCCCAGACCTTAGCCTCGCCGCGCTCGATGGTGCGCAGGATCCACTGGGCCATCGCGTCGGTCGCGGCGAAAAGGAAGTCGCCGGCCTCGAGCACCCCGCCGCCGGTGAGCAGGCGCCCGGTCATCCGGTCCAGGCTGGCGGGCGAGGTGTGCACGCCGTCGGGCAGGGTGCCGAAGTCCTCGGGTCCCATCGGGGGGAACGTGGCGATCAGGTGGCCCGCCCGGACGTGGAAGAGCACGGTGTCGCCGAGGGCCACGCCCCGCCAGTAGGGTTCCGGGCCGTCGAGCCCGTAGATGTCGAAGCCGAGCAGCGTGGCGAACGAGCCCACCTCGGCGAACTTGCGCTCCTCGATGATGCTGTCGAAGTCCCGGACCTCCGCGGCCCACTGGTCCTGCATCTCGGCGAACCAGGCCCGCATGGCGGCGGGTTCGAGCCGGGGCAGCCGGGACCCGGCCGCCCCGCCCGTTGGCGGCGCGAACGACCGCACCAGCTGGTCCACCCAGCGCACCGGGTCGTAGGCGGTGGTGGCGCCGTCGAGCACGACGAAACGGCCCCAGCGCCCGTCCGCGGCGACGCCGCCGCACGCGCCGTCCTGCCATTCGCCGGGCGCGTTGCCGTCCTTTACCGCGCTGAAGGTGACCATCTGGATCTGCATGACGGGCCGGCTCAGTCTCGCACGTCGACCTTGGTACCGACTTCGAGGAACCGGACCAGCATGGTGGCGTCGGCGTTGAAGCCGAAACCGCGCGCCCCCGGCTCCACCGTCGTGCCGGTGCTCTGCGCGTTGGCGATCATCGGCGGGGGCAGCAGGCTGCTGATCCGGAACAGCTGGGGGCCGGGCTCGGGCAGGCTGTAGTCCGTCGCGGGGAACAGCACGCCGTTGGACGCCGCCGGGGACAGGAAGATGTTAAAGAACAGCGTGGGCCCGTCGCTGGTCTGGATGTTGACCAGCCGCTTCGCCCACTCCTCCAGCGAGGCGCCCTCGTACGGGCTGTCGGTCACCATGCCGTCGGTGATGTTGATGATGATCGGCGGGAACGAGTCCGGGTGCGCGTTCGCCCACTCGTAGACGTGCGCGCCAGCCACCGCGACCGCCTGGCACATCGGGGTGCGATAGCCGTGCACCGGCTCCACCCAGACCGGCACCCGGCTCGGCGGCGCGCCGATGTCCACCGACGGCGTCTCCCGCACCGCGATCGGGTTGTCCCGCAGGTCGGGCAGCGCGACCAGCGGCTGGCCGGTTAGCTTCCCGCCGAAGGCGGGCTCGACGCCCTCACCGCCGGCCACCGGGCGCAGGCCGTAACCGAAGATGCCGATGTCGAAATAGTGGCGCGCCTTCCCCGGCTCGCCCTGCGAGGTGAAGAGCAATTCAAGCAAGATCTCATTGAGCACCCGGGCCGCCCCCTGGGCCAGGGTCTCCTGGCTGTTGACCCAGGTGGACTTCATCGAATCGGAGCGGTCGAGCAGGAAAACCACGCAGCCGGGATCTCTCCGGCTGATATCCCTCTCATACATGAAAACGACCTCCGTTGCTTTCCGGCGATAACAAGGAACTCCAGCGGTTCAGGGCGGCATGACCCGGACCGGGGGCCACGGCGTGCCGGGCTGCCAGGTCCAGGTGTTCTCGCACGCCTCGCAGCGGAAATCCCAGCCGCTCCTGGCTCGCCTGATGTCGAGCCGGAACGCGCCGCAGCGCGGGCACTGCGCGATGAAGGTGGACGCCAGGTAGGTGGACAGGTCCGGGGCGGGCGCGCGCTTGGCGCCCGCGCTCGGCGCCGGCGCCCCCTGGGCCGAATCCCACCAGGGCGCGTCCGGCCCCTCGGTTCCGAGCGGCAGCATCTGGACCACAGTCTCGTTCACGGCGGGCGCGCCGCCGCGGTTCATTCCGTCGTCTCCGCGGGCGCCAGCCGGAACCGGCGCCTGGACCGTGGGCGGGGCTGCCGGGTCGGGCGGGTAGGACTCGCCCGGGTAAGACTCGGGCGGAGCGGCGGCCGGGCTCAATCCGCCTGGGCGCGGCTGGGCCCGCGGCACGGTCGCCGTGCGCGAGGGGGCCAGCTCTGGTTCCCGCGCGGGCGAGCGGAACACGACCACCGCGCCGATGGCGCCGATGACCACGGACACGATCACCGCGATGACCAGCGAGGCGTTCACCAAGGTGGCTGCGGCCAGGCCGCCGATCAGCGCCATGGCGATCACGAGAAGAGCCCAGCCGAACTGGGCCGGGCCGGAACCCTGATCCGGCCGGGGTCCGCGGCGCCCGTGCGCCCCACCCACCTCCCCTCCCCTCTTCACTGCCCCACCTGCGGGAGGCTGGTGCTGAGGCGGAACGTCACCAGCTGCGGGCTCGTCCGCAGGTCGGCCGGCGAGCAGATCCAGCCCGCCAGCACATGGGTGGTGCGGACCTTGCTGTCCCAGCCGATCGGCGGCTGGATGCACACCTGGTACTGCCCGGCGGGGACGTTCGAGGCGAACTCCAGGGCCGGGTTCAGGGTGCCGGTCACCACGCTGGTCAGCGTCCCGGTCTGCAGCACGTTCACCTGGGTACCGGGCAGCGGCAGGCCGTCGCCGTCCTTGATCACCTGGACGGTGAGCTTGAGCGCGGCTCCCTTGCTCGAGGCCGAACTGGCCGTGGGCGTGGCGGTGGTGGCGGCCGGGCCCTGCGTCCCGCCCGGCCCGGGTGAGGGCGAGGGCGTCTTTGCGTGGCCGGTGAATCCGCCGATGACCAGCACCACGACGAACGCGGCGGCTTGCGCGAACAATGGCGCGGCAAGCTTCCTGCGGTCGACGGTGACCACCGGAGGAATCCCCTCCTCTCCCGGCTCGGGGCGCTACTAGCCTGTCACGGACCTATCGCTCTTGTTCCCACCACGGCCTAACGGGCGGCTTGCGCTGGACCACGGTAGGTGCGGTGGCCGGATTGTACGGCGTGGCGGCGTGCGGCGCGGCCCGGTTGGACGGCACGGCGGCGTGCGGTGCGGTGGGGGGCGCGGGCGGCGCGGGCGCGGCGGGCGGGGCGCTGGCGGCGGGGATGTGCTGCCACCATTCGTCTCGCATCGCGGGCGCGCGGGGCACCCGGCCACCGGGTGGGCGCGGTGGCGCCGACGGGGCCACGGGCCACGGCGCGGGCTGGGCCTGCGGATGGACCTGCTGATGGGCCGGCGCGCGGGCCATGTCGTCCGGCGCGGCCATCGCCTGTTCCGGCAGCCAGGCCCCGGCCCGGGCGTAGCCGAGGAACAGCAGCACGCTGACCAGCGTGACCAGCACCCAGGCGGGGTGGCTGTTGATCGGGTTCCAGTCGTTGAGGCCGTGCAGGACCGCCGCGATGCCGATCCCGACCAGGCCGAGCCAGTACTTCCGGTCCTGGCCGACGATGGCCAGCCCGATGAAGTAGCCGGTGATGCCGGCCCAGCAGGCATGGTCGATCGGGTCGGTGAGGAAGCGCCATATGTACTGGATCGTGAGGTCCTGCAGCACCAGGCCGTTGACGTTGCCGGAGAGCGAGCCGAGCACGTCGGTGAAGTAGTGCACGACCTCGGCCGCGCCGAACACCAGCCCGCTGACGGCGCCGAGGAACAGGTAGTCCCGCGGCGTCTGGGTGTGCCAGTAGCGCCGCCAGATCCACGCCACCACCACGATGGGGATGGCCTTGGCTAGCTCCTCGGGGAGGCCGATGGTGAAGACGTCGAGCAGGCTGCTCGTGCCCGCGTGCAGCTTGGTCTCGAGGAAGATCGCGGTGGGCGCCTGGGTGACGATGCCGACGACCGCGACGGCGGCCAGCATGGCCCGGCTGACGTGCTGCGGGCGGACGATGACGCCGAGCAGCAGCAGCCAGGCGACGGCGAAGTAGACCGCGAAGATCCAGGCGATGTCGCGGATCTTGGCCGGGGTCGGGTCGTTGAGTATGACCAGCGCGATGGGCGGCACGCAGACCAGGCCGACCAGCAGCAGCACAGGCCAGCTGCGCAGCGCCGGGTCGCGGGCCCAGTGACGCACCGGCACCAAGTGGGAGAAGGAATACGACGGGGAATGCCGGCCGGAATCAGGAACGTAGCCCCCACCCATGATGCCCACCCTTGCGCGAACCTGCCGGAGTAGGTTCCTGGCGCATGGTCGCGCCTGCTCCGAACGCTAATCCTAAACTAAATGGGGGCAAATTTTCAGTCGCCGATTACCACCCGGTTGGTCAGGGTGCCGATGCTCTCGATCGTCACGGAAACCT
>WNGR01015139.1_pt1 | contig 14258 bp, 13 predicted proteins | sample 5407581 | NCBI WGS metagenome assembly WNGR01 (sample SAMN13153383, study PRJNA577476) | soil metagenome | isolation source: 80 cm soil or saprolite under Garry oak tree replicate 2 | place: USA:California | collected 2016-06-15
CTTCCTGCAGCCATGGCGTACGCCCGGCATTGCGTCGATCGCCTTCGCCGGCTGTCTCTTCGTCATCGCCTGCGTTATCGCCGGCCTCGCTCCCCAGTACAACGTCACACTCCTGGTGACGGTCGGACTGACGGCGCTTGCCGCGATGGGGCTCACACTCCTGCTGATCGCCGGTCAGGTCTCACTGGGGCAGGCCGCCTTCATGGCTATCGGCGCCTACGTTTCGGCGATCCTCGCCCGCGATCACGGCGTACCTACGGTCCTCGCGCTCCTCGTGGGCGTCGCTATGTCCGCGATCGGCGGGATCATCGTGGGGGCGATCACGCTACGACTCAAAGGACTTTTTCTTCCGCTGGCCACACTATCCATAGGCATCGCCACCAGCGCTGCGATCGTCGCCGCAGGCTCGCTGACGGGTGGCGCCTCGGGTTTCGGCCAGATCCCGCCACTGACAATAGGCCCGTTCGAACTGGTGAATGATCGCGCTTATGCGATCGTGGTTTGGTCGATCGTCGCGGTGGCCGGCGGCGGGTTCTCCCGGCTACTCCACAGCCGGACCGGACGCGCCATCGCGGCGTTGAAGACCCATGCCGAGATGGCGGAAGTCTTCGGCGTGAACGCCACTCGCCTCCGGCTTCTGGTGTTCGTCGTCGCGGCGACGCTGGCAGGCCTTTCCGGGGCGCTTTACGCCTTCTACTTCAAATTCCTCAGTCCAGCTCCCTTCGGAATGACCTCCAGCCTCAACCTTCTGATCGCATGTATCTTTGGTGGGATGTCGCATCCGTTCGGAGCCGTGCTCGGGGCGACCGCGATCACCGCCCTCGAAATGCTGCTCCAGAACACCCTGGCGCGCATGTTCGGGCTATCGGGGCATGTCGAGATGATCGTGTTCGGCATCGTGCTGATCGGCGTTCTGCTGCGATGGCCCGGTGGTATCTGGTCGGCTCTTCAGCGTGTTTGGCCCACCTTCGTGATGCCTCGGCCGGCGCGCAGCATAGAGCTCACCCCGTCGAAGCGCGGCGCGGCGGGCGAGAATTTGCTGTCAGTCACGGAGATATCAAAGAACTTCGGTGGACTGACGGCACTGCAGGGCGTCTCGTTCTCGGTAGGCCCAGATCAGATCGTTGGCCTTATTGGCCCGAACGGTGCAGGCAAGTCTACAACGTTCAACATCGCCACCGGCCTTCTCGAGCCTTCCAACGGGAAGGTGCTGCTGATGGGCGAGCCGCCGCCGGCGCGCGTTTCGGAACTGGTGCATCGCGGAGTTTCTCGTACCTTTCAGCACGTGCGGATCGTCCCAGAGCGAACGGTTCTGGAGAACGTGGCCTTCGGTGCCCATGCGCAAGGGCGTTCGGGAATGATATCCGGCATGTTCGGCCTGGACCGCAACGAGGAGGCCGCGACATTCGCGAAAGCCTGGCGGGCGCTGGAGATCGTCGAGCTCGACGCGCTCGCGCATGTGCCCGCATCGCGCCTGGCAATGGGGCAGGCGCGGCTCGTGGAAGTCGCGAGGGCGCTGATCAGCAGGCCCAGGCTTCTCCTGCTCGATGAACCGGCCGCGGGCCTGCGCACCGGCGAAAAGCTCAAGCTGGTCACGCTGCTGCATCGGCTCAAGCGCGCGGGAATGTCGGTGCTGCTCGTTGAACATGACATGGATCTCGTCATGAATTGCGTCGATCGGGTCGTCGTTCTGGATCGCGGACGGGGCCTGATGACAGGTCATCCTGACGATGTGCGTCGGGATGAGCGCGTCATCGCAGCTTACCTGGGGACGTGATCATGCCGGACCTGCGCGTCAGCGGATTGAATGTTGGGTACGGTCGAGCCACCGTCATCGAAGCGCTGGATATCACTGTAAAGTCGGGAGAGCTCGTCACCATTCTCGGTGCCAACGGTGCCGGAAAGACAACCTTGCTTAATGGCATCATGGGTCTCTGCCCGCCGCGCGCCGGATCCGTAACCCTCGATGGCGAGGAGCTTTCGGGCCTTCGTCCGGAGCAACTGGTCGGCCGCGGCGTCGTCCTCGTGCCCGAGCGGCGGGAGTTGTTCGGAAACCTTCCAGTTGAAGTCAATCTCCGCCTCGGCGGCTATCGGACCGGCGCGCCGGCAAAATCGCTGGAAAGGATCTACGGATTGTTCCCGATCCTCGCCGAGCGCCGGCGCCAGAAGGCCGCCACGCTATCTGGAGGCGAGCAACAGATGCTTGCGGTCGGGCGGGCATTGATGGCCGAGCCACGCCTGCTGATGCTCGACGAACCGTCGATCGGACTGGCTCCGCTGATCGTTCAGGAAATCCTGCGGGTCATCGGTAAGCTCAAATCAGAAGGCCTGACGATCGTCCTGGTCGAACAGAACGCGCGACTTGCACTGTCGGTCGCGGACCGCGGCTACGTACTCGAAGTCGGCCGCATCGTCCTCGAAGGCTCAGGCGCCGAACTTTCGACGGACCTGCGCCTCAGCCAGGCCTATCTCGGAGGCGCAGCTGACTACGCAGCCGCGCGGGATCAAGTCTATATCGATTGACGGATAAGCCGCGCGGCCGCACGAACGCTACGAACGAGGTAAAAGTTCGCCGGTAGGCGTCCCGCTACGCCTTTGGGACCGGCGGCAGCGCGCCAAGTTGTTGCATGAGGGAAAACAAATTCGCGACGCCCCAATGCTCAGTGATCTTGCCGTTCCGGACACGCATGGCATCGACGGTCTCGAACTGGATTTTGCGGTCCGTTGCCGGAATTCCGAGGAAGGAGCCTTTGTGGGTGCCGTGGTATGTCTTGAACGTCGTGACCACATCGCCGTCAGCGGTCTGCCAGTGGATGGTGGCATGAAAGTCGGGAAATGCCGCCCGTAACGCGTGATAAAGCTTGCGTGCTCCGCTCTTGTCCGGCGTTCCACCGGGCTGCGGTGTGTGATCGACAAAGTCGTCGGCGAAGAGCTGTTCGAAAAGATCGAAGTTGCCTTTGCTCTGGACCTCTTCCGTATTGCGACGAACGACCGCCTTTGCGGCCTCGCTGATGCCATTTCCTGACATGTGAATACCCTTTCCTTGCTGCTGCAGATTCTATGTCGATGGAACTGAGCCGCTGGCCGCCACCAAATCGGTGACGGCGCATGGCTCGGTTGCCCGTTCTCAAACAAAAAGCTTGTTGGCCGTCTTGGCGACCAGTTCACCCTGGTGGCGCGCGCCCGCCAGTTCGATCTCGGTGGGTTGGCGTGAGCCGTCGCCGCCGGCGATGGTTGTCGCTCCATATGGCGCGCCGCCGACGATTTCGCTCACGGTCATCTGCCCCTGGTGGCTGTATGGAAGCCCGACGATGGTCATACCGAAGTGCAGCAGGTTGGTGATAATCGAGAACAGGGTCATTTCTTGGCCACCGTGTTGGGTCGCGGTCGACGCAAAGGCCGCACCGACCTTGCCATTGAGAGCGCCGCGCGCCCACAGTCCACCGGCCTGATCGAGGAAGGCAGCCATTTGCGATGACATGCGTCCGAACCGCGTGCCGGTCCCGACGATGATCGCGTCGTAGTCGGCGAGTTCGGCGACCTCTGCGACGGGCGCTTTCTGGTCCAGTTTAAAGTGAGCGCTCTTGGCGATCGCTTCTGAAGCTCCAGTTGAGTTGTTTGAGCCTGTAAATGTCGAGGGGGAGTTGAGCGCTTAGTCGTGGCTTGTCAGGTCGTGGACCATCAGCGCGCCACCGAACTGCGCGGGCTTGCCGTCGCTGAGGGACCCAAGGGCGATCGGCGCATATCCGAGGGCGTTCGCGAGAGCAGCGACTTCGGCGTTGGCCGCGCTGTTGTTGCCCGAGAGGAAGACGACGCGCCGTCCACGCTCGTCTGGAACTCGCGCAAGCACCGCCGCCGGCAAGGTATTAAAACCCTTGACGACACGAGCGCCAGGCACATCCTCGGCAACGATCTCCGTCGAGAGGCGGCCACCAAGGTCCTTGGGCAGGAATTCGGGAAACTTGATTGCATTTGTTGCGTCGACCACGATCCGGTTATCCCACGCTGCAGCCTGGCGGACGGCATCGGGCACGCGATCAAACGGCATCGCCAGAATGACGACGTCCGCCTTCAGAGCGTCTTGTGTCGACGTTGCCTCGACGTTGTTACCCAGAGCGGCGGTCAGGTCGGAAAGGGATTCACGGCCCCGCGTGTTCGCAATCTTGACCCTGATGTTCTTGCGCGAGAATTGCTGCGCGAGCGCGGTTCCGATTGCGCCTGCGCCAATGATTGAATAGCTCGTCACCGTCGTTCTCCTCGATTGATTGATCAGCGTACGAGCAGAATTAAGGTGGCTTACCGTTCGATAAAACTGGCATAATATCGACCGATATGTTCGGAAGAATAGAAATGAGCCCAGAACCGGGTACGCCGACATTGGACCGGCTGAGGGGCTTCCTTATTGTTGTATTGTTGTCGACACAGAAAACTTTGCCACTGCAGCGCGAAGACTTAACTGGTCGACTTCGGAGTTGTGTCACCCCGTCCAGCGCTTCCATGTGGAGCCGCCAAACTAACGTTTTCGCGGCCGCTTGCTGGCGCGCCGCGGCGTGCCGGATTGTGGTTGGGGCGCCGATACGTTGATGGATTCGGCAAGGGACCGTGCGAATGCTGAGACCGCGGGGGCAATGCTGCGTCCGGTCCGGGTAATCATCGCAATGTCACGGGCGATGCTTGGATTTAGTAATGCGGCCGATATCTTCATTCCCCTGGCACCGGCCCACGCATAGGTCGGCAGCACGGCGATGCCCAAGCCTGCCTCCACCATCGCCAGGGCCGTTGTGATCTGGGCGACTTCGTAGGCGGGAATCAGCCTGATTTGAGCGGTCTCAAAGCCTACTTCGACCAGCAGCCTGATGCCGCTGTCACGCGTCAACGTGATCAGGGGCAGACCTTGGAGTTCGCGCCAGTTGACCGTCTGCCGGTGTGCCAATGGATCGCTCGAGGTGCAGAACAGCATCAGGCTGTCGCGGGCCAACCGTGTCGTGCTGATGCCTTCTTCGCCGGCGTGGAATGTGCCGAGCCCGCAATCGGCCTGTCCGGATCGTACAGTTTCGACGATTTCATCAGTTCTGGCATCAATCAACCTGACTTCGATGCCCGGGTATTTTTTTCGAAAATCCGCGATCGCGCGGGGCACGACGGCGGAGGCCAGCAGCGGCGGCGCCGCGACAATGACGCGTCCGCGCTTCCGCTCCGCCAGCTCATGCGCGTTGCGCGCTGCCGCTTCCAGATCTTCGATGATCTTGGCCGCGATGTTGCGGAATTCGGCGCCGCCTTCGGTCAATTCCACCCGGCGCGTGGTGCGGTCGAACAGGCGGATGCCGAGTTCGGCTTCCAGATCGCGGATCTGCTGCGACAGCGCCGGCTGCATGGTGTGCATTTTCTCCGCGGCGCGTGTGAAGCTGCCGAGGGCCGCGACATTCAGGAACGACTGGATTTGCCGGATGGTGATGTTCATGGCGTTTGATAACCAAAAGTATCTGAATACATAAGAACTATAACCATTGCAACTTAAACGCCTCGTCGTCCCTAATTGCGGATCGCCTGCAATCGCGGGAGAAGGCGTTGCTGCTCTGGCCAATGGCGAGAGGGCAAGCCGTTCTCATCGCTCGATGTAACCGGGAGTTATGATGAGCTCTGCGCCAAGATCGGACGTCGATCTCTTCGACAACGCCGCTATTGAAAATCCCTACCCACTCTACGCGCAGCTTCGGAGTCTCGGCCCAGCGGTCTGGCTTACGCGTCATGAAGTCTGGTGCGTTCCCAGGTACAAGGAGGTCAAGACCGTTCTTGGAGACTGGCGCAGGTTTACGACCTCAAAGGGTGTCGCCATTGATCCGGTCGTAAATGAATCCACGTCTGGACCTGGACGGGCGAACTCCTTGACCAGCGATCCTCCGCTGCATGATGAAATCAGGCGCATCACCGGTGTTCCTCTTCTCCCCCGAGCGCTCGAGGAGATCAAGGAAACCATCTACGAAGCAGCACGCCATATCGTCGATGATATCTGTACCAAAAGGGTCGTGGACGGTATGGCCGATGTTGCGCACGTCCTGCCGCTGACGGTTGTGTCTGAGCTCGTCGGCCTGCCCGATGAGGGACGCAGCTCGATGCTGCGCTGGGCGGCCGCGACATTCAATGCAATGGGCCCGATGAACGAGCGTGGCCGCGCCGCGATCCCGCAGATCAAGGAGCTCCATCAGTTTTGCCAAAAGGAGGCCGTACCCGGCCGACTGAAGCCCAATGGTTGGGCGGATCAGATCTATCAGGCGGCGGAACGGGGAGAGATTCCGATTGCGCAATGTCCCGGCATGATGCGCGAATACATCGGACCAAGCCTTGATACGACGATCTTCGCCATCGGGCATCTCTTGCGGTTGCTCGGCGAGAACCAGGATCATTGGCGACTGTTGAAGAATGACAGGTCGCTAATTCCGGGCGCGATTAATGAGGCGCTGCGGATGGAGGCTCCTATTCGCCTGTTTAGCCGATATTGCCGCGAAACCGTAGCCTTCGAGGACGTGGTGGTACCCGAGAAGAGCCGTTTGCTTGTGTTGTACGCATCGGCAAACCGGGATGAGCGCAAGTTCCTGACGCTGATGTTCGACCGCCTCGAAGGCTTCGAGGTTGGTCAGCCCGTCGTTTCCCACAACAACACCCTGAGAGGGTATTCGTCCCTTCCCATGACGGTGCGCCCCGTTGATGCGTGACGCCGCAGCCGTGGCTCGGCGAACGGAGCCCCCGGCAGAGGCCATGATGCGTGGACGGAAGCTTCCGGCGATCGCGCGTGGATGAATCCCGACGTCGCGTTCGATGCGAATTGATAACGAAACAGATATGAATGTATAGAAATTATAACCATTGCAACTTAAAGGCCGTCGTCCAATTAATTGCGGAGCATCTGCAATCGGATTCCACAGTCTGATCGCGCTCTCCGAAAACTGCTCAACGGGCTTCGCAATGACGCAATATCCTGATCTTCAACTCTATATCGGTGGCGCCTGGAGGAAGGCGGCGGAGGGGCAGCCGGTGCTCAATCCCGCCGATGAAAGCGTGATCGGAATGGTTCCAGTGGCGCGCCGATCGGATCTGGATGCGGCGCTCGCCGCTGCGGCGGACGGCTTCAGAACATGGAGCAGGACGTCGCCGGCAAAGCGCGCGGAGGTCATGCTCAGGGCCGCGCGGCTCATGCGTGAGCGGATCGAGGAAATCGCTTACGCGATTACGCTGGAGCATGGCAAACCCATTGCGCAGGCTCGCCTCGAGGTGATACGGGGGTGTGAATTTTTCGAGTGGGATGCCGCCGAAGGCCAGCGCACCTATGGCCGTGTCATTCCCAGCGAACCAGGCATCAAGTACATCGTGATGCATCAGCCGATCGGCATGGTCGCGGCGTTCTCTCCCTGGAATTTTCCGATGAGCCAACCGGCGCGCAAGATCGGTGGCGCGCTTGCGGCAGGCTGCTCCATCATTCTGAAGGCCGCAGAGGAAACGCCCGCCGGCGCCATTCACATCGCGCGCGCCTTCCACGAAGCGGGCCTCCCGCCTGGCGTTCTCAATCTTGTGTTCGGGGTACCTTCGGAAATTTCCGAATATCTCATCCCCCAGGACCAGACCCGGCTGATCGCGTTCACCGGTTCCACCGCGGTAGGCAAAAAGCTCACTGAAATGGCGGCGCGCCATATGAAGCCCGTGCTTATGGAGCTTGGCGGGCATGCGCCCGTGATCGTCTGCGACGACGTGGATCCGGTTGCCACTGCGATTACGTCAGCGATCCGCAAAGCCCGCAACAGCGGCCAAGTCTGCACGTCTCCGACGCGGTTCTATGTGCAGAAGCCGCTCTACGATACATTTTGCAAGACGTTCGCCGAGAAGGCCCAAACAGTGACGGTCGGCAACGGCCTTGATGCTGGCACTCAGATGGGACCGTTGGCCAATCATCGCCGCATCGAGGCTCTGGAAACTCTGGTCGCCGACGCCAGGGACAAGGGGGCGCGCGTTCTCGCCGGTGGCGAGCGGTTGGGCAATCGCGGGTACTTCTTTCCGTTGACGGTGCTGGTAGACCTGCCGGATGACGCACGCGCAATGCGCGAGGAGCCGTTCGGGCCGCTCGCACTCATCAATCCCGTGTCATCCATCGACGAGGCGATCGAGAAAGCTAATGCACTGCCTTTCGGTTTGGCCGCCTACGTCTTCACGCACTCGGCGCGCAACGCAGACCGTTTGGCGGAGGGCATCGAGGCCGGCAATGTCTCGATCAATACCCTGGAAGCATCCGTTGCCGAAACGCCGTTTGGCGGCGTCAAGGAAAGCGGCAATGGCCGGGAAGGCGGAGCGGAAGGACTTGCGCACTACACGATCGTCAAGAACGTGTCGCATCGCATAATGTGAAGGCGGCTCGGCGTCGGGTCGAAGCGGGCGACTGCTTCGACGGTACGATCAACGAGCAACACCGAAAGAAATTCTAGCAAAAGGGACCGATAGGCCCATGAAATATTCGAAGAAAGACGCGAAAGCCTACGCGCGCGAGCACATGAAGGGAATCTGGGCCGCGGCCCTGATGCCGTTCAAATCCGACCTTTCGATCGACGAGGACGGCTTCCGCCGCAACGTCGCGCACTGGACGGAAGAGCTCGGCATCGACGGGCTGTTCATCGCCGGCAAGCAGGGAGAGTTTTTCTCGATGTCGATCGAGGAACGCAAGCGCGCATTCGACCTGGCGGTCTCAGCCAGCGACGGACGCGGCGCAACCATCATGTCGTGTTCGGACCAGAACATGGATGTGGTGATCGATCTGGCGCGCCACGCTGAGAGGGCCGGCGCGGACTACATCGTGGTGCACGCGCCGATCCTGCATTTCTTCAAATCCCACGACGAGACCTTGCTGAACTATTACCGGACCATAGCGAGCAAAGTGGATATCGGAATCGCGTTGTGGAGCCATCCGGACAGCGGCTACTTGATGTCACCGCAACTGTGCAACCAGCTCGCGGACATCGAGAACGTCGTCGCGATCAAGTACAGTGTCGACCGCGCGATGTACAAGGAGCTCACCCGTCTTGCGGGTGACCGCATCCTGGTAAGCACGGCTTCCGAGGAAGAGTGGTTCGACAACATCGTCGAGCTCGGTTGGCAGCTTTATCTGTGTTCGTCGCCGCCGTATCTTCTGCAGTCGGCGACGGACCGTCGCATGCGGACCTACACGGATCTGGCGTTTAGTGGCCGGATCGAGGAGGCGCGGGCGGTGCGCGACAGCCTCAATCCGGTACGGGCGGCGCTGCGCGGCACGCGCCCTCCGGAGAAGCCGCATGCGCACCAGAAATATTGGCAGGAACTGTTGGGCCAGGTTGGCGGCACTGTGCGTCCACCGCTGCTGGGCCTGACCGAGGAGGAGCGGGCGGTCACCCGCCGCGCATTCGAGACGTGCGGGCTGCAAACCACCGCCGTGCGCAAGGCAGGCTGAGCCAAGACGGTCAACACAATGCGGGAGAATGGCAGATGAGCAAACTGGGAAGGTTGCAGGCCTTCAATTTCTCGAAATGGATCGATGAGCACCAGCACATGCTGAAGCCGCCGGTCGGCAATCAACAGATCTGGAAGGACGCCGACCTGATGGTCACCGTGGTCGGCGGGCCGAACCGCCGTACCGATTTTCACGACGATCCGGTGGAAGAGTTTTTCTACCAGCTTCGCGGCGACATGGTGCTCAAGGTCGTCGACGATGGAAAGCACTATGACGTTCCGATCAGGCAGGGCGAAATCTTCCTGCTGCCGCCACATGTCCGGCATTCGCCGCAACGCCCGCAGGAGGGATCGGTAGGCCTCGTGGTCGAGCCAAAGCGCCCCGACGGCGTGCTCGATGCGTTCGAATGGTACTGCTTCAAATGCGAAGGGCTGGTGCATCGCGTCGAGGTCGATCTCGAAAGCATCGTCGACGATTTGCCACCGCTGTATCGCGAGTTCTACGGCAATGAAGCCGCCCGAACCTGTCCACACTGCAAGACCCTTCACCCTGGCAAGGAACCGCCGGCGGGCTGGGTGCAACTCTAGTCCTTGAGAGGTCGCCACCATGAATCTGTTGAAAGTTGCGGCGGGCACGCTTCTGTTGGCCCAAATCGTAGCCGCGCCCGCATCGGCGCAGGACGCGGTCAAGATCGGAATGATCACCTCGCTCTCCGGCCCCGGCGGCTATCTCGGTCAGGATATCCGCGACGGCTTCCAGCTTGCGATCGACTTGGGTGGCGGCAAGCTCGGCGGCGTTCCGGTGCAGGTGATCGTCGAGGACGATGGAGCCAAGCCGGGACAGGGCAAGCAGATCGCGGACCGGCTGCTGAAGAACGAGAAGGTGAAGGTTTTCACCGGAATCGTGTTCTCCAACGTTGCCGGTGCGACGGTGCCTGATGTGCTCGATGCCGGCGCCATCTATGTCAGCGCCAACGCCGCGCCGTCCAGCTTCGCCGGCAAGGGGTGTCATCCCAATTATTTCGTGGTGTCGTGGCAAAACGATTCACTGCATGAAAGCGCCGGGCAACTGGCCAACGAGCTTGGCTACAAGAGCGTCTATCTGGTGGCGGCGAACTACCAGGCCGGCAAGGACGCTCTGGAAGGCTTCAAGCGCTTCTACAAGGGCAAGATCGCCGGTGAGAGCTTTACCCGCCTCGATCAGACCGACTTTGCCGCGGAGTTCGCGCAGATCCGCGCGGCCGGTCCGGAAGCGGTGTTCCAGTTCGAGCCCGGTGGCCTCGGAATAGCGTTTCTGCGGCAATACGAGCAGGCCGGCCTGAAGGACAAGATTCCGATGGTGGTGGCGGCGGCATCGCTCGATGCGGTGTCGTTGTCGGTGGTGGGAGAGGCCGCGCTCGGCGTCAACGTTACCTCGCACTGGAATTCCGATTTCGACAATCCCGCCAACAAGACGTTCGTGGCTGCCTGGGACAAGGCCTACCATCGTCCGCCCACCTCTTACGCAAGCCAGGGCTATGATACGGCACTGGCGATCGGTGCGGCCTTGAAGGGAGTTGCGGGCAAGCTGGACGACGTCGAAGCGTTTCGTCAGGCCATGGTGAAGGCGGATTTCCAGTCGACCCGCGGCGCCTTCAAGTTCGGTCCCAACCAGCATCCGGTGCAGGACTGGTGGGCACTGAAGGCGGAAAAGACCGGCGACGGCAAACTCGCGCTCAACACCAAGGGCAAGATCTTGTCCAACCATGGCGACGCCTATGCCAAAGACTGCAAGTTCTAGCGCCATAGCCGATATTGCATGATAGTCCTCGAGCAGATCCTCAATGGCGTGCAGTTCGGCGTCACGCTGTTTCTGATGTCGGCCGGGTTGACGCTGATCTTCGGCATCATGGGCGTGATCAATCTCGCTCATGGCTCGCTCTACATGATCGGCGCTTATGCGGCTGCGCTGGTCGCAGCCCATACCGGCTCAGTCGGGCTCGCGTTGTTTGGCGGGCTTGCGGCTTCGGCCGCGAGCGGCGTCGTGATCGAATTCGTCGTGGTGCGGCGGCTGTATGATCGCGATCATCTCGACCAGGTGCTGGCGACGTTTGCGCTGATCCTGATCATCAATCAGAGTGCCAGCATGCTGTTCGGCCGCCAGCCTTTGTTCGTGTCGATGCCGGCGATGCTGTCGGGATCGGTCACGTTGCTGCCGGGGCTCACCTATCCGGTGTACCGGCTGATCGTGATCGGGCTCGGACTTCTGGTGGCGGCGGGGCTGTTTTTGCTGATCAACTATACCCGTGTCGGTATGCTGGTGCGCGCCGGCGCCACCCATCGGCAGATGGTGCGGGCACTGGGCGTCAATGTCAGGTGGCTCTACACGGTGGTGTTCGGTCTCGGGGCGCTGCTTGCCGGCCTCGCGGGCATCATCGCCGGACCGATCACTTCGGTACAGGTCGGCATGGGTGAACAGGTTCTGATCCTCGCCTTTGTGGTTGTGGTGATCGGCGGCCTTGGTTCGGTACGCGGGGCGTTCTTCGGCGCGCTCGTCGCCGGGATCGTCGATACCCTCGCGCGCGCGTTTTTGCCGATGATGTTCCGTCAGCTTATGGACGGCTCCAACGCCGATGCGTTGGCAAGCGGCGTGTCATCCATCAGCATCTATCTGCTGATGGCGCTGGTGCTGTTGATCCGGCCACAAGGCCTCGTGGCGGGCAAGCTATGACGACGGACTCACTCGAAACCGGAGCCGTGAAACAGGCGTCGTCAATCCTGACGCCACGCGGTGTCGTGGTTGCAGCCTTGGTCGTGGCGCTGCTCGCGTTGCCTGCGCTCGCCAAGGTCTTCAACAGTCCGGCCGCGGTCGGATTGGCAACACAAGTCCTCATCTATGCCATTGCTGCGATGAGCCTGAACCTGATCCTCGGCTATGGCGGCATGGTGGCGTTCGGTCATGCGGCGTTTTTCGGCTTGGGCGGTTACGCGGTCGGCATACTGTATCAGCATTCTGCCGACAACACTGCGTTTCTCGGCTTCGTTTCCGGCACCGACTCGTTGATGGTCGCCGTCGTCACGGCAATGCTGGTCGGCGCGTTGGCCGCCGCGGCGATCGGGAGTCTGTCGCTGCGCACCAGCGGTGTGTCGTTCATCATGATCACGCTGGCCTTTGCGCAGATGGTGTTTTTCCTGTTCGTATCGCTGAAGGCCTATGGCGGCGACGATGGGTTGATGATGAGGCGCCGGGATATCCTGCCGTTCATCAACGCCCGCGACGACACTGCTTACTACTTCATATGCGTCGGGCTCGCGGCGTGCTGGTTCGCACTGACTGCTCTCATCGTGCGGTCCCGGTTCGGCTTCGTGCTGTCCGGCCTGCACCAGAACGAGCGCCGCATGATCGCGATCGGCATTGCACCGTATCGTTATCGGTTGGTCGCATTCATCGTTGCTGGCGCCGGTGCAGGACTGGCTGGCGCTCTGATGGCGAACTATTTGCGTTTTGTCAGTCCTGACATGATGCACTGGACCAAGTCAGGCGAGCTGATGATGATGGTCATCCTCGGCGGCGCCGGTACGCTGGCCGGGCCGCTGCTCGGTGCGGCGGCAATGGTGCTGCTGGAAACCATGCTGGCTGCGCAGACCGAGAACTGGCAGCTCTATCTCGGCTGTATCCTGCTCGCAATCGTGATGCTGACGCGCGGCGGCCTGGCAGCGCTATTCAACCGATTGCCAGGGGGGCGGTCATGACCGCGTCGCTGGAGCTTCAGGGCCTTTCCAAACGTTTCGGCGGTCTCACCGCAACCGATAATGTCAGCCTGTCGGTGCCGGCTGGTTCGCTGCATGCGCTGATCGGTCCCAATGGAGCGGGCAAGACCACGCTGATCAACCAGGTGGCGGGCGACCTGCGTCCGGACATGGGCACGATCCGGCTCGGCGGCATTGACATCGGCGAGTTGCCGGCGTGGCAGCGGGCGCGCCACGGACTGGCGCGGACCTTCCAGATCACGCAGGTGCTGCCGCACTATACAGTTCTCGACAATGTAGCGCTGGCGGTTCAGGTGCGACAGGGACACAGTTTCCGGTTCTTCGCCGACGCACGGAAAAATGCGGATGCCCGAGAGCAGGCGGAGCAGTATCTGCAGGACGTCGGGCTGGCGTCACGGGCTTCTTCGCTTGTGTCCGAGATCGGCCATGGCGAAAGCAAACAGCTCGAGCTCGCGGTCGCGCTCGCCACACGGCCGTCGCTGCTGCTGCTCGACGAGCCGATGGCGGGGCTGAGCCCGTTGGAGAGCCAGGAGATGATCGACCTGCTCGCAAAACTCAAAGGCAAGGTCACCATCGTGCTGGTCGAACACGACATGGATGCCGTGTTCGCGCTGGCCGACCGGATATCGGTGCTGGTCTACGGCCGGGTGGTGGCGACCGGCGACAGCGATGAGATCCGGGCCAATGAAGAGGTCCGTGTCGCCTATCTCGGCGAGGGTGACGACTGATGCTGACATTGACCAATGTGCAGGTCGCCTACGGATCGAGCCAGGTGCTGTTCGATGTCAGTCTCGATGTGCCCGACGGCAAGATCGTTACGCTGCTCGGCCGCAATGGCATGGGCAAGACCACGACAGTGCGCGCTATCATGGGGCTGGTGCCGGCGCGCGCCGGTCTCAGCTTCGATGGCGTCTCGATAGCTGGCAACGCGCCGGAGACCATCGCGCGGCGCGGCATTGGATTGGTGCCGGAAGGGCGCATGGTGTTTCCGACACTGACCGTGCGCGAAAACCTGATCGCTACGGCAGCCAATCGTGCGGGCT
>WNGR01010090.1_pt1 | contig 14255 bp, 18 predicted proteins | sample 5407581 | NCBI WGS metagenome assembly WNGR01 (sample SAMN13153383, study PRJNA577476) | soil metagenome | isolation source: 80 cm soil or saprolite under Garry oak tree replicate 2 | place: USA:California | collected 2016-06-15
TTTGGATTTAGCGGAATCGAAGATCTTGGCGATGGACTGACGGCGCAATTCAAGCTCGAGAGCGGAGTTAGCGTTGCCAACGGAGCGCTCGCTAGCTGCAACGGCAATCTCTTCGGGTGTCAAGCATGGATTTCACTTGACAGTAAATATGGGGAAGCGAAGGTCGGTCTTCAATTGTCGCCATTCTTCTACGCCCTGTATGAGTCCGACCCCCGCAACTTCTCATTCTTCGGCAGCGGAGCTGTCAATCTTGTTGGAAATTTTCTCGGAACGGCGATTTTCACCCCCAATACCGTGTCTTACACGAGCCCAGACCTCGGTGGGCTGCGCACTAGCCTGCTGTACGGATTCGGCGGAGTATCAGGCAACTTTCGGGCGGGACGACAGTATTCAGCCAGCGTCAAGTATGAATACGGCGGCCTGATGGTCAATGCGGCAATCTTCGACAGCAACAGCGGCGGCGCAAACCCTACGCCGACTCCGACGGACCTCGCCGCCGAGGGCCGGACGATCGGTGCGGCTTTCAAGTTCGGAGCGGTAACCGTAAAGGCGTCGTTCGTCAATTACAAGGTCGCCGGCTCGTTCAACAACAACGTCTATGGCGGCGGACTATCCTGGTTTGTGATGCCAGCGCTCGTCCTGGACGGCGGCGTCTGGCTGACTAGCGATCGCGACCACACTACCAATCATTCGCTTCTGGCAGCGATGGGAATGAACTATTTCCTGAGCAAGAGAACTGCGCTTTATGCGCAGGTCGCAACAGTGAACAATCACGGGGCGATGAATACGGGTGTGTCGATACCCGTTGCGCTTTACGGCACCAAGGGCACAACGGTTGGCGCCTCAATTGGCATACGCCATTCGTTCTAGCCACCCATAGCACGACCGCCTCTCTGATGCCTCAGCTTTACCCACAAGTTTGAATCATTCGTTTGTGCGGAAAATGCGACACATCTCGGAAATTTCGTAAAGAGCCAGAGACCCGCGCCACATAACCGTTGGGCCGGGAGGTGGGTCGCGCTTACGATTCAGATAGCCGCCGAGGCTGGCGATCCGGAGCACGATTTGCTCCAACAACGGCACCGTGTCCGGCGGTCTGGTGGCGCGATGCGCGCGGCAATACAGTGCCCGCCATTCGACAGGTTGAAGCACAACTTCACAGGGCAAGTATGCATCAAGCCTAGCCAGCAGGGTGGTGTACAGAATACGCCAGGCGATGACGGCGAACAGGGCGCAAGGGTGCCGAACTAATGTGCCTCGATCCGGCAGCCACTCTTGAGCACACGATGCCACGACTCGATCGTCCATCGTCGCGCGTACCACCCTAGGCGCTCCAACGCTTGCTCGTTTGTTCGCGTAGGCATCGAACAACCCAACAGCCACTCGAGTGGATCGACGCTATCATTTATCTCAACTTCGAGAACGTGGATCGCGAAGACCTCGGCAAGTGCAAGTTTCTCGCGTTGGCGATTGGCGGGAGGGCGCAGCGTCAACGGCGTGCATCGAACCTGCAGTTGGGCCAATGCGCAGCGGCTTGCGGCCCTGGCCGGGATCTGCAGTTCGGTTTTGCCCAACACTGGCTACGCCCGAACGGTTGGCCACAGATATTGTTCGGGATGTTCTACCCGTCGGTTCCACGCCGTACGGACCAACCAATCGACACCTGCGCGACGTTCAGCGATAAATGCATCGTAGACGTCGCCCTCGCGATCGCTGATCGCGTGTCGGAGCAATACAACTTGAGCATGGCGACGTGTTTATACCTTCGGGCCACTTGATGCTCTCCTTCGTGCCGATCGCCCTGCGTTTGCGCAGGTGCTTCTTCCCAACCTGCTCAACCAGCCTGATCCACGTCTTCATGCGCAGCACGCCAAAATCGGCAAACCTTCGGGCGTGACGGCGAGCAGGCTGTGCATTAAAGCCGCTGCCGCGGATAATCGCGGCATCCATGTCCCGTTGATCGAGAAGGATGATGTTTAGGGCGTTTTAGAGACGGATTCAAAAAGGCTGCTCCGCCCATCTGAAGATGTTCCAGCCGACGAGGGAGCAACCGAGTTTGAGCAATGCTTCGTGAATGTCGGCCCGACGTTCGAAGCGAATGCGTTGACGACGGAAGTTGTGAATCCACACATGAGTACGTTCGACAACCCAGCGGAATTTGCCCAGACCACTGCCGCGCTCTGTCCGGCGCTTGGCAATCACCGGTTTGATGCCTCGGCTCGTGAAGTTTCTGGCGATGCGCCTCGGAGTCATAGCCACGGTCCGCGCAGATGACCTCGGGATTCTGAAGCAGCCGGCCACATACGCCGCGAATCGGTGGAATGGCGTCAACCAGCGGCAGCAGTCGGGTGACGTCGTTGCGATTCGCGCCTGTCAGGATCGCGCTGACAGGAGCGCCATTGGCGTCTACGAGTATGTGGTGCTTGGAACCTGGTCGCGCGCGATCCGTGGGGTTCGGACCAGTTTTTCGGCCACCCCGACGGCTCGCACAGACGAAGAGTCGACGGCTGCCCGTGAGAAATCCGGTTCGCCTGCCTCGCGTAACTTCGCCAGCAGTAGCTCGTGCAGTCGCTTCCACACGCCAGCCTTCTGCCAGTCGCGCAACCGTCTCCAGCAGGTTGAACCCGCGCCAAATCCCAATTTTGTCTACAGGTCCTGCCAGCGGACACCAGTCTTGAGTCGGACAGGATGCCGTTCAGCGCAGCTCGGTTCGCAACCGGCAGCCGGCCCGGATACTTCTTGCGCCGCGGTTTTGGCGTCGGCAGCAATGGCTCGATCATTGCCCACCGTTCGTCATCAACGATCGGCGCGCCCATCCTTGTTTCCAGTTGTTCAGATGATCAAGGTTAACAGCTTACCGGAACGGTTAGAGCCCCTAACGGGGTCCTTTTGATTCTGTCTCTTATAGCTGCTTGGTCACGATTCCCCGAATCATCAAGCGACGTGACGCGCAATTTTCAGTTCTGCAGTTTATTTATCCATTTTTCGGTCGGCACGGAAACAGCAACCGCGCACATTTATCGCGCAATTTTGCACGCGTGTCTGTTTGGGAGCCACACAGCTCGATAGTAGGTAAACGTAGAACTTTCGCGTGCCTCGGTCGGTCGCGACCCCAATCTCATTGGGCCTTCCGCTTGAGGCCTTTCCGTGCATAAAAGCACAGCCGTCGTGCGCATTTTCTATTTCGTTTCGTTGTAGAACGTGGACAATGAAATTTCGATTAGACAAAAACCTCTTAGATTTAGCGGCTTTGGGTGTGTAGTGAACGAAAAGCTTGATGAATTTTAATTAAAACATCGAAGTATAATTGGAGGAGCGCCACAACATGAGTCACCCTCATCACCGAGATTCGCCGAAAAATGCACTTCTTGTTGGCGTTTTCTCTGCATTGATCGCATCAAGTGCCTTCGCTGAATCGTCCGTAACGCTGTACGGCATTATTGACCAGGGTATCGACTACACAAACAATAGTGGCGGTCACTCACTTTGGCATATCCAGGACGGCACCTTCGACGGTACCTTTGGAAGCCGATGGGGGCTTAGCGGCTCTGAAGACCTGGGTGGCAGCCTAAGTGCCATTTTCAAGCTCGAGTCAGGCTTCAGTGCTGAAAACGGCAAAATGCTCCAAGGGGGACGTTTGTTTGGGCGGCAAGCGTATGTCGGTGTCTCAGACAACCGGTTCGGTACCCTCACGGTGGGTCGTCAATACGATTCCGTTGTAGATTACCTTCAACCGATGACTGCGCTGGGCAATTTAGGCGGTGCAATCGTGCACGGCGGTGACATCGACAATACCGTTAATTCGTTTCGAGTGGACAACGCTCTCAAGTATACGAGTCCGAAACTCAACGGTCTGAAATTTGGAGGGCTTTATTCGTTTACTAATACAAATGCGCCCGGTCGTGGAACAACGGGGCTGTGGAGTGTCGGCGCAACCTACTCGGTTGCGGGATTAAATGTCGCAGGCGCATATCTGTACGCGAAGGATCCAGCGGTCCTGCTGGCGGAAGGCGACTACGTACCAAACACGACCGGTGCGGCGATCGGAGCGGGCGGACCTTTCAGCTACGTCGGGCACCCAAGCAATGAGCAGGTGTTCGGCGCGGGTGTCAACTACTCGATAGGGTCGGTCATGATCGGCCTCGACTACACGAATACAAAATTTGATAACGCAAACGGCACGACAAGCACTGTAAAGTTCGAGAACTACGAAGCGTGGGTAAAGTATTATTTCACGGCAGCGTGGCGCGCCGGTATTGCCTACGACTACACGCACGGCGATATTGGCTACAACCAGGCAGTACCTCTTTACCACCAGGTCGGCTTGGTGACGTCGTATTCGCTGTCAAAGCGCACGTCAGTTTATGCGGTAGCTATCTGGCAAAGGGCTGCGGGAGCGGCGCCCAACGCAGTCATCTTTAACGGCGGTACGGGTGGCCCGTCGACCAACAACCATCAGATCGCTACACGTATTGGTATCTATCACCTATTTTGATAGATACAAGCCGATCATGCGCGCGGTAGCCGGATTAGTAAGGATTTAGCTATAAGGTTTGGGTGGGCGGCCTCAAAAGCGAAGTGCAACACCTATCTCGTATAAGGTGTCGCAATGCCCGACCAAACTTCGTACCAACAGCTTCAACCTGATGAACGTCTCGCCATCGCAAGCCTGCGGCTACAGGATGTGAGTATTCGGGCCATGGCCCGAATACTCGGGCGCTCGCCGGCCACCGTGAGCCGTGAACTAACGCGAAATAGCTCGCCTGCTGGCTACGCATCGGTGCCGGCTGAAGCGCTCAGCGCCGCGCGCCGCAGCGCGGGTCGCCGCCCCACGAAGCTTTGCCTGCAAAGCGTCTGCTGGCGCATCGTTCTCACCCTGCTCGATTGGAAATGGTCGCCCCAGCAGATATCGGGCACACTGAAGCGCATGTATCCGACCGACCCGACCCAGCACGTTTCGCACGAAACCATCTACACGGCCATCTACGCCCAGCCGCGCGGCGAACTACGCCGTCAGCTCATTGCCTGCTTGCGCCAGGGTCATGGCGCCCGCATGTCCCGCACGCGCGGCACAGACCGGCGCGGGCAGATTCCCGACATGGTCAGTATCCATGGGCGGCCGCCCGAAATCGAAGACCGTCTCCTCCCTGGTCATTGGGAAGGCGACTTTATCAAGGGCGCCGGAAATCAATCGTCTGTCGGCGTCCTGGTCGAACGGACCAGCCGCCTGGTGCTGCTCGCCAAGATGGAAGACGCCACCGCAGCGTCGGCGCTGGCGGGCTTCTCTGCCAAACTCAACTCGATTGCCGCACCGCTGCGACAAACCTTTACCTACGACCAGGGAAAAGAAATGTCGCGGCATCAAGAACTCACTGCAGCCACTGGCGTGCGCGTGTACTTCTGCGACCCACACAGCCCCTGGCAGCGCGGGACCTGCGAAAACACCAACGGATTGCTTCGTCAATATTTGCCTAAGGGCACCGACCTATCGGTCTACAGTCAGGACGAACTCGACGCCATCGCCGACAGCCTTAACAGCCGCCCTCGCGCGACTCACGCGTTCCATTCGCCATTCGAAGTTTTCGCCGCTACGCTTGCTTCAGCGAGCCAGCCTCATGGCTCTAAACACTAAACCCCGTGTTGCACTTCAGTTTGAAACCGCCGTGGCTATCCGACCAAAAAAGGCGGACGCCACCCTTTTATCATGAGTTTTTAGTGAGACAGCGAAACTTGCATAGGTTAAAACAGTCCGTAATCGCAAGCTTTGCGAGTTTCGGTCCGATCTCTTAACTACCACATTCGATTGCGACTGCAACTTTTGGACAGGCCGTCCTAATATTGCTGCAAATGACATGCCCATCAACACCCTCGGCTGAGGGGCCGTACCATTTTGTCAGACGGCCTCAAACCGCTACACCACCCTCCGCACTGATGTTCTGGCCATTGATGTAGTGCCCGGGTCCGGAGCCGAGAAAGGGCGCAAGGTCAGCTACGTCATCAGGCTCGGCGATGCGTCCCATGGGAATCGTCGGGATGGTCATTTTCTCGCGCTCCGTGTTCTCCCAAAGCACACGCCAGAAGTCCTTGCGCACCGCCCCCCCGGATTGTTCAAGTTGATGCGAATGCTCGGCTGAACCAGTTCAATGCACACATGGACATATGCATGTTGCCAAGGTTAACCAACGGCCAACTGCCGTCAAACTTGGTGCGGCGCGCCCAAATAACCTGGTTAAGAGATGCTGCTCGACCACGGATATGCTCGGATAGCTAACTGTCGAGGAATCGCAATATCTTCTTTAGTTCCAGGGTATCCCGTTCCCCAAAGATTTCGGTCAGTGGCCGGCGCGACGCCCCGATGAGGCCATGACGGAATGCGTTTTCGACGACGGTTCGTCCTCCACGTTCATCGCCGGACGACAATGGTGCATTCGCGGCCGCGTCCGAACCCTCCGGCGCTATGACGAAAAGCTGTAGCCCATTTTCAGTTACTGCCTTCGCGATGACATCGTTGATATGGATGTCACGAAAGCCGTACCCAATAGTCATGAGTCGATGACCAGGCCGAGAGACATAGTACGCGAATTGCCGGTGATACCAGTCGAGAATGGGAAAAAGGCCAAGCTCACGAGCATTCTCACCACCCGCCATAAGGAGTGAACCGCCCACCCTGTCAACCCAGTTCGACGACCCATGTAGCTTGAAACATGGCTGACGATTCGCAGTGACGCGGAATTCACTCTCCTTCGCTGGAACCCATTGGTCCGTCCAAGGTATCCCGCAGGGACCAAGGGCGGCCTCCGAAGACAATCGCATTCCAGGTAGCTCGACCCCGTCCCAACGCTGAAGATACTGATACTCAAGGAGGAGATCCTGATTCAGGGTAAAGATTGCATCGAACCGGCCCAGGAATTTGCGCACCGACCCATTTCCGAGACCGAGGTCGAAATTTGCGAGGCGGGACATGCAATAGTCCATCGCCTTGAACATGGTTCCAATCGCCGCCTCAAGGTTTCGCAAATCGGTGGCATGCCTTTCAGGGTCGAGCCTTGCGCGCCCTTGCAGCTCAGCCAAGGCGGATTCAAATCCGCCGACTCCGTTGAAGCGCCAAAGCAGGTCCTTGATAGTCGGAGATGATCCGACCCCGGCACATCCGAGCAGATATTCGAAGGCCTCCGATCCAAGCCAACCGCCCCAGTTCCGGCTGAACCCTGCTCCCAACAATATCGAACAAGTCATCGTCCCTCCGAAGATATGCAGAACCCATTGCCGCTGTCGTTCATGCGTGAATTAGTTTCTTGGACTCACTTGCAACAATTCTATAACGTGCCGCAGACATCAGGCGTACATTTACATTCCAGATCCGATCGATTGTCTGGGTAAGAATTCGGTTGAACGTTTGTCTGAATTAACGCGAATCGGGTGGACAATCCCGTAATCGGCCTCGTCGCCAGCTTTATGGAGCCAAAGGTCCGGCAAGTCGTACGGAGGGCGATATCCCATCTCGAAGCCGAGAACGCGTTCACAGAATCGCGCGCCGATCGCCCGAGGTCGAGCGATCAGCTTGAATAGTGGGCAAGTTTTTTTCTACCAGGATGGCGTGCGTGCTCTCTAAATTAATCGAACGCTCACTAATCGGTTGATAAATTGTAGATTGCTGGATCGCGTGCCGGAAACCCCGTCAGGGACGGTGTTTACCCTGACGAGGGGAGGCTTACCGGTGTGTCCGTCAGCGCCGCATGAGTGTCATGCCCCGCGCCGCCGCGCTTTCGGAACTTTTTGGGATGCAGGCGGCGCAAGCTTCATCAGTGCCGCGGGTGTGCCATTGAGGAACGCGTCGATCTGGCGTTCAACGTGTGCGTCGAGATCTTTTGGGACGGGCAATCCGTACACCCATTTCCGCATGCCGATATAGAAGATGCTCGCGTGCAGGCTCCAGATCAATTCGAGTTCGGCTTCCTGCGCGGCGGATGTAGAGGGGACGGGTAGCCCGTAGGCTTCCCGTATCTCGTTCATCACCGGACGGAATATGCGCTCCCGCAGTTTGTCCAGATAGCGGGTATTGATCCCCTCGCGCGTCAGTCCAGCAAAGATGAACGTACGAATCCATTCGCGTTGCAGGATGACTTTCGAATACGCCTTGTAGAGGGCGTTCAGACGCTCCTGCAAAGGAATGCTGCGATCTGCGATGAGTTTTTCCCAAGCAGGATCCCATCGGTAGACCTCCTTATACACGCGATCGATGAGCGCTTCCTTGCTGGGAAAGTAGCGATAGAGAAGCGGCTGCGTTACACCGATCTGCTTCGCGAGCTCGCGCGTGCTTCCCGAAAAACCGTGGGTAGCGAAGTGTTCGATGGCTTTCCCTACGATCTGTTGCTCGCGTTCTTCCGGAGCCATCCGCCGGCCAATCACCCTAGGATCGGGGGACGCGTCCGTCTTCTTGGGCCGCCCTTGTCGGGCTAGTGGCAATTCAAGGCGCTCTTGTCGCGGCATGTCAGGTCACTTATTTAGTAGCCGATCATTAAAGTCAGAATATAGCAGGTCCGTTCGTTCGATCGCACCAGCCGGCGGCTGTGGCCGACTGTGGCCGCCACCGGTCTGGCTTTGCAGGTCATGCCGGACACGCAAACTGGCCAGCAAGCGAGACCAGCGGTGCGGGTTTCACAGAATCGCAGGCCCGAGAAAGAACGCGCGATAACCGGCTTCGTCGGTATCCATGTCACACCTAATACGGAAACCAGCCGGAGGCCCATCCCCCGACGTCCTGGCTTCTATCGTGTAGCCGCCGAGCGCCGCACGATAAACTTATAGCGAGCTTACGCAGGGGCCGTCATCCGCGGACGACGACGAGCTTGAGAGTACCCCTGAAGAGCCTGGAACGCCAACGGGGAAGCCATCCCTGACGTGATGCCATTCGAAAGGATTCGCGCGGCTCGCAAGAATTTGGGGAGCACCCAAAATCGACCGTTTACAATACTATCGGAGCTTGGCCTATCAATCTTTTTGGATCGGGGATCACTTGAAAAAGTACGCTTCTGAAGCAATCGAAACCGCCAAACCCCGCCGCAACAAATCGGCGGCACAATCGGTCAAAGCCGTGATTGACGAGAGTAATGAGAACTCCTCCTCCGACACGGCTGCGGGAGCCGATGCACTGGTTACGGTGGCACGCACGATGCGGATAATCGAGCTGCTGGCAGATTCCGAGGTCGGCATGTCCGTATCCGAAATCGCTCGCCATCTTGACGTCAACAAGAATCTCGCATTTCGCATCGTTAACAGCCTGTTAGCACTGCGGTACTTGCGGCAGGATCGCGAAACCTTGGCGTACAAGTTGACCTACAAGATCAGCAACCTTGGACTCCGAAAGCTAGCCACGGGAAGATTCCTGAGCGAATGTTTTCCGATCTTGCACGCGCTTGCCGAGAAAACGGGTGAGCACACCAGACTGGCAGTCATCGAAGACGGCATTCCAATCTGGGTCCACTCAGAGACCGGCAAACAATGGGGCTTGATGATCGATTCTGTCTACAGCCACGAACTCAGTTACCATGCACATGCGACCGCGAAAGCTTGGCTCGCGACTCTGCCGGAGGCGCGTGTCCGCGAGATCCTTGGTCCGTCGCCGTTTGTCGCGTATACACCATACACGATCACTTCGCTGCGCCCATTTCTCGATGACCTCAAGACGTGCCGAGCGCAGGGTTTTGCAATCAGCTACGAGGAGCGGGAACTCGGAGTCGCGACGCTTGCGGCGCCCATCATGGCCAAAAATCCCAGCGGAGTAGTCGAGTGTGTCGGAGTGGTCAGTATGGCCGCGCCAACACCGCGTATGGATCGAGAACGTTTCATTGCATGCGCTCCTGAAGTCGTGTCGACGGTGTGGCCGACACGTGCCAACGCATAGGGTGACGTCACCGCCCGAAGCACGCACTTTGCGGTCACGCTCTCCAGAGCATCGTTGAGCAGGATCTCATCGCCGGCGACCTGAATCAGAATCCAGGGCGAGCTCAGCAGGGTCCTGCCGCAGCAGGGTATTTCTTGGTCACGCAGGTCTTTACCCCCGTAGACGTTTGCTATCCACCGGATAGCATCGAGCTTCACCATGGGTCCCTGCGCGTGAGGTCATGCAACGAATTCACTGTCACAGGCGTTGTCAGAACGAGTACTTCGGTTCGCCAACAGATGATGTAGCAGGCGTCGTGGATAAATGCAAGACGTTCGAAGCGGATACGCAGTCGTCGGAAGTCGTGTAGCCACGAGATGGTTCGCTCGACGACCCAGCGTGTTTTGCGCAGCCCGCTGCCGTAAGCTCGCCACGTCGGCCCCATTTCAGTGACGATGCCGGCTGCGGATAGCGGGCGGCGGCATTTGTCGTGATGGAGCCCCGCGGTCGCCCTGAACGAAGCGGGACTTCGACAGCGGCCGGCCGCACTTGCCAGCAATGGGCGGTAATGCACCAACGCCGCTGGGGCGGACAGACGCAACATTCGGAGATGCTGGATCCAGCGCCGAAGTCTGACCGAATACAGAACGTGCGGCACTACGCTAGGCAGCATCTAAGCCGACCGCTGATCGTGGAGGACTTGGCGGAGGCTGCTAGCCTCAGTCCTCGTCAGTTCAGCCGTGTTTTCAGACAGGAAACAGGGAAATCCCCCGCGAAGGTTGTGGAGGCACTGCATATCGAGGCTGCAAAGCTCATGATTGAGCGCAGCCGGCATTCGCTGGACGTTGTGGCTCGAGAGACTGGCTTCCGCGTAGGCGACACATGACCGAAGCGCTTTCATACGAGGACTCGGCACAAGCTCAAGCCATACGACGAAGCGCGCGGACGGAATGACTGCAGGGCAACTCGCGAGCATTTTTCCGATATGGATCCGAACGTGGCGGATTCGCGTAACAGTGCATATCACGCTGGCCAATGAACAAGAGCGTGCGCAAGTGGCGGAACTTCCGCGCTCTGTTCAGCATGTCCCCGGCCAGACCGGGCGACTGGCACGCGACTACGAGCGGTGCTCGCAACCCTCGCCGGCCCTCACTTCCTCGTCTTAGCCATGCTCATGCTTGTTCATACCGTGCCGAGTATCCGAAGTGGCTGACACGCTAGTGGTGCGCGATGATGTTTCGAAACCCGTCGAGAAGTCAGGAATCTCGTATTCTAAGGCCGTCCAGAAGACTCAGGCCTCGCGCGTCGGGGTTGTCCATCTCCGTGCGTGTTGCTTCGGTCATGGGCACCCTTTTCGGTATTGTCCCATGACCTTCACACGCAAGAAATCACGCACGTTCAATTCCGTTGCGCTGCAGCGCACGTTGAACGCTTACGCTAACAACAGCGAGTCCATGTCCACGGGACGCCTGCCGATTGCAGCGAGCGCTCAAACTCAACCGCTTGATCAAGCAGCTGTTTTTGCAGCGTACGCTGGTCCTCTGACAGATCATCGGACGCGAATGGCTTGTCCTTTGGCAATTCAGCGTCAAGCAGGTGCCGCCGATGTGCCGCAGTAATTTTCTCGTCTGCAATTCCAGTGAGCGGATCTATGACGACGCCATACTTATCGCGGGCGGAGCGTAGCGTCACGTAGCCTTCGCGCACGTCCCGCTCTACATCGAGCACGTCACGTTCAAGCGGAGAGCCAAAACCGCCTCCCCCGCCAGTGCGAACGCTGATTGACTCCCCTTTGAGAAGGCTCTGAGAGGATAACTTGCCAGTTGGATAACGTACCTCGTCCGAGCCAGTCCTCGTTACGGAAACTTCATTGCCAAGTGCACTGAGTCCACCGAAGAGTCCCCAAGGCCGACACTCTACGCGTTCGATTGCCGTCGTGAAAAGCACATCCCGCTTCATCAGAACGCTAAGCTCTGTTCCGAGGCCTCCACGTTGCCGCCCGGCGCCACCAGAATCTGCCCGCAACTCGTACCGCTCGACGACGATCGGGTGTTTAGCCTCAAGTTGCTCCACGGGGCTGTTGTGAGTATCGCCGTCATTGATAGCCACAGTCGCAGACATTCCGTCTTCGTTGTGTTTGGCTCCCCATCCTCCTCCCTGAAGGCCCACGTAAAAAACTTCAGGGAGTCCGGTTCGATCATTGATGCCATAAAGGTATCGCATGGCCAAATCAGCGTGGTGACCAGCTATGACTCTTTCCGGACATGCCGGAGCGAGCGCCCTGAAAATGGTGTCGACCACGGTCATCGGAAACGTCATCCACCATTTCATCGGAGCGGGTTTGTTCGCCGATACGATTGTGCCCGGCGGAAGAACGATATCGAGCGCACGGAAGCAGCCGTCGTTGATCGGCAGCTCGGTGCCGGCGAACAAACATTTGAACGCGACCTGTGCAGCAGCCAGACCGGTCGACGGACCGGAATTGAAATACCCTTTCACCTGCGGACTGACTTCCGTGAAATCAACCGTGATCTTGTCCCCGTTGACGAGGACGCGGATCTTGATGCGGATGCGCTCACCGACGGACACGCCGTCATCGTCAAGGAAAGATTCGGCTTCGTAGATACCGTCTGGAAGCTTACTAATCTCCGTTCGGGCGGCAGCGTCACTCTGGTCGAAAATCGACTCCATTGCGCCAAGAACAGACTCGCGCCCATACTTCTCGATCATTTCCTGCATGCGCTTCTCGCCTGCCTTGGCCGCACCTACCTGGGCGCGCAGGTCCCCGAGTGCAAGCTCAGGGTTGCGGACATTGATCGCAATGATGTCCATCAGATCGTTGTTACGTTCACCCCGTCGGTAAAGCTTGAGGAAGGGCAATTGAAGCCCTTCGGAGTAGATATCCAGCGACATGCCGGCAGGCGTACCACCAACATCCTGCCAGTGCGCCATGCAAGCCGAAAACGCAACGATCCGGGAATTGTGGAAAATCGGCACAACGACAGTGATGTGGTTCAGGTGACTGCCGGTAATGTACGCGTCGTTGGTCAGTAGGACATCACCTTCGTGTATTCCCGCTTCACCGAAATGCGCCATCATTGCCTTGACCGTCACACTCATGCCCCGCATGAACATCGGCAATCCGAGGCCGATTGACAATGTATTGCCCTGTGCATCGAACAATCCAGTCGTGAAGTCGAGCGCCTCGTAGATGATCACGTTATAGGCGGTTCGGGTCAAGATTGTCTTCATCTCCTCGGTCGCAGCCACCAGGCCGTTCCGGACAATCTCGGAGATGATCGGGTCAACCCGCACGACCGCGGGATTAGTGAGTTCAAAAGACTGGTTCATTACAACCCCACGTTGATAACAATATTTCCCCAACCGTGCACGTTCGCGATATCGCCCGGGAACAAAACCGTCGTCGTAGCCGCTTCTTCGATCAAGGCCGGACCTTCGATTCTGTCGCCCTGTGCAAGCAACACGCGTTGGTAGACAGGAGTATTGACATAACCATGACCGTCGAAATACACGTCCTGGAATGTGCTTTCACGCAGCGCATCGCCATTGCGGCTCTCACAAGCTTGCACGGTCGGTTTCGGCATCAATCCCGCAACGGAAGACCGGATGCTCACGACTTCAGCATCCTGTTCAGGCGAGGAAAAACCGTAACGCTTCAAGTGTTCCGCATCGAAACAGGATTTGAACATCGCCCTGTCCTGATGTTCGTATGCCGCAAGCGGGACTTCTACCGTAACCGCATGTTCCTGACCCACGTATCGCATGTCCGCACTACGTGTGAACTGCATTTCGATGGTCTGACCAGCGGCCTGCTCAATGTCCGCCACGCCTTGCCGCTCCATCGCCTCGTGCAATCCGACGACTGCCGAAAAATCGAATTCGGCAAGCCGCGTGAACATGGTTTGGACGAAATCGCGGCGAAGGTCGGCAACCAGCATGCCGTATGCGGAAAAATGACTCGGCGCATTCGGGATAATCACCTTGGCGATCCTCAACTCGCGCGCGACCAGAGAAGCGTGCAGCGGACCCGCACCGCCAATCGCAATCATCGGGAAATCACGAACGTCCAGACCGCGTTCCGTGGTCACGCGCTTGACGACGTTCGCCATCGACGTCGCTGCAATCCGGATGATTCCATCCGCGACCATTTCGGTAGAGAGTCCGAGCGGCTCACCGACAAATTTATCCAATGCGGCCTTTGCAAGCGACGTATCGAGTTTCATGTCGCCCCCAAGAAAGCGATCGGCCGAAAGTCGACCCAGCGCCAGGTTTGCGTCCGTGACCGTCGGCTCGACACCACCCAGCCCGTAGCACGCCGGTCCGGGATTCGAACCCGCGCTTTGCGGCCCGA
>WNGR01005005.1_pt1 | contig 14252 bp, 24 predicted proteins | sample 5407581 | NCBI WGS metagenome assembly WNGR01 (sample SAMN13153383, study PRJNA577476) | soil metagenome | isolation source: 80 cm soil or saprolite under Garry oak tree replicate 2 | place: USA:California | collected 2016-06-15
GCATCCGCCCCGCTCCGATGGGACGCGCCTTCCGTTACCAGCGCCGGCTCGCCCACATCATCGTGACGGTCGCGGAGAAGAAGTCCGCCGCAGCCGAGAGCGCCTCGACCATCGACGCTGCACTAGCCGCACCGGTCGCGAAGAAGGCAGTCAAGAAAACAGCGGCCAAGTCCGCCGCAAAGAAGCCTGCAGCGAAGAAAGCTGCAACCAAAAAGGCCGCAAAGTAAGCGCCTTCTTGTAAACTTAGAGTTTTGCAATACCGCCCGCCGGCTCAACCGGCACCGGGCGCGGAGTAAAGGGAAGCTATGGGACAGAAAGTCCATCCGTATGGGTTTCGCCTCGGCATCAACAAGCCGTGGAAGTCGCGCTGGTTCGTGGAGCGTGGCTATGACAAACTGCTGGTCGAGGACGTCAAGCTCAAGGCTGAGCTGCGCGAGAAGCTGAAGGCCGCCGGCGTCAGTTCCGTCGAGGTCGAGCGCCCCGGCAACAAGCTGCGTCTCATCATCCGCACCGCGCGTCCGGGCATCATCATCGGCCGCAAGGGCGCCGAGATCGACAAGCTCAAGGCTGACATCCAGAAGCGCTCCAGCCGCGAGGTCTTCGTCGATATCCTCGAGGTCAACAAGCCGGAGCTCGATGCTCAGCTCGTCTCGGAGAACATCGCTCTCCAGCTCGAGAAGCGCGTCAGCTTTCGCCGCGCGATGCGCAAGTCGGTCGACTCCGCGCTCCGCTTCGGCTGCAAGGGTATCAAGGTCCGCGTCTCCGGCCGTCTCAACGGTAACGAGATTGCACGCTCCGAGTGGTACCTCCAGGGCCGTCTGCCGCTGCACACGCTGCGCGCCGACATCGACTACGGCTTCTCCGAGGCCCACACGACGTACGGCATCATCGGCGTCAAGACCTGGGTCTACCGCGGCGACATCTACGAGCAGAAGAAGCGCCGCGACCAGGGCGTGCCCACCAGCGCGTTCGCGTCGTAAGTACAGCCGCTAGCTTTTAGCCTTTTTGCTCTAAGCCGCCGGTCGTTGAATGAAGAATTTTGAATCAGCTAGATCTAGCTAAAAGCTAAGAGCTAGCAGCTAAAAGCTAGGGGTTTTCTTATGTTGATGCCAAAGAAGGTCAAGTATCGCAAGCAGCAGCGCGGCCGCATGTGCGGCAAGGCGTGGCGCGGCTCCGATCTCTCGTTCGGCGACTACGGCCTGAAGGTGATGGAGTGCGGTTACATTACCGACCGTCAGATCGAGGCCAGCCGTATTGCGATGACGCGTTTCATCAAGCGTGGCGGCAAGGTCTGGCTCCGTCTGTTCCCGGACAAGCCGATCACGAAGAAGCCGGCCGAAACCCGTATGGGTAAGGGTAAGGGCGCTCCGGATCACTGGGTCTGCGTCGTCCGTCCGGGCAGGATCCTGTTCGAGATGGAAGGCGTCAGCCCTGAGCTTGCCAAAGAGGCGATGCGCCTCGCGGCACACAAGCTGCCGCTCAAGACAAGCTTCGTCCAGCGCCACGACGTCAAGGCGACGGTTGCGGCTAAGTAACTTTAGGTTTGAAGGAAGAGACAATGGAATTCGAAAAGATTCGCAACCTCAGTGACGAAGAGCTCAAGAGCGAGCAGGCCAAGGCCGGCGAGCAGCTCTTCCGCATCCGCTTCCAGAAGAGCCTCGGCAACAACGAGGGCATCAAGAAGCTGCGGACGCTCAAGCTGGACATCGCACGCATCAAGACCGCGGCCCGTCAGCGCACGCTCGCAGCGGAGAAGGCAGCAAACCCCGTTGTAGCGAATGCCGCACCGGCCAAGAGCACGCGCACCGCCCGCAAGAAAGCGAAGAAGGACTAATCATGGCAGATACCACGAACAACACCGCAGCCGCGACTCCCGCCGCAGACGTTCAGACATCACGCCGCAACGAGAAGGTCGGCCTGGTGGTCTCGACAAAGATGCAGAAGACCATCGTCGTCGAAATCGAGATGCGCAAGGCTCACCCCAAGTACAAGCGCGTGATGAAGTCGAACAAGAAGTTCTACGCGCACGACGAGCAGAACTCCGCCCGCGTCGGCGACGTTGTCCGCATCCGCGAGGCACGCCCCTTGTCGAAGCTGAAGCGCTGGTCGCTCGAGGAGATCGTTCGCCGCTCCTCGCTCGCGCTTGCCGACGACAAGAAGGCTGCCGCTACGGAAGCCAAGTAATAAGACGCGAGGGCCTGACCGCAAGTGGGGCCCGCGAACAGAGATTGAGCCAAAGGGCATGAGCCTCTGGCCGTTGCACCCAGGAGACGAACGATGTCAGTACAGATGAGAACAATCCTTGACGTGGCCGATAACTCCGGCGCGCGCAAGCTGCAGGTGATCCTGCCCCTCGGTGGCGGTCTTGGCAAGAAGGCCGGCCTCGGCGACATCGTCACCGCAGCCGTCAAAGAAGCCTCCCCCGACGGGACGGTGAAAAAGGGTAAAGTAGTCAAGGCGGTTATCGTCCGCACCCGCAAAGAGTACCGCCGCCGGGACGGCACCTACATTCGCTTCGACCAGAACGCCGCTGTCGTGATCAACGACGCGATGGAACCGGTCGGAACCCGCGTCTTCGGCCCGGTCGCCCGCGAACTTCGTGAGAAGAAGTTTCTCAAGATCGTCTCGCTCGCACCCGAGGTTATCTAGTCTTCCGTCACGCGTCCGCGCGTGGTGTTCACCATTTTCCGGAGTCCGGCTCCGCGCACCAGGTCGTCGAGGATTGAGAGAGATATATGGCAGGCATCAAGATTAAGCGCAATGACAGAGTGGAAGTGATCGCAGGCAAAGACAAGGGCAAGCATGGCCGCGTCCTTCGCGTCATCGCCGACAAGAACCGCGTCCTGGTTGAGGGCGTGATGATGGTGAAGAAGCACGTCAAGCCGAACCCGCAGCGGAACATCAAGGGCGGCATTGCCGAGCAGGAGTCCACCATCCACATCTCGAACGTCATGCTGGTCGACGGCGAGGGCAACAAGACCCGCGTTGGCACCCGCTTCGAAGGCGACAAGAAGGTTCGCTTCTCGAAGGCAAGCGGCAACACGATTCCAGAGAAGAAAAAGTAGTCTAACCCTGTAGCACGGTTCACCCCACGTATCGGTACACGGGCTAAACCCAACCCGGAAATCGTGGAGAAAGAGAAGAAAGACCATGGCAGCACGGCTAAAAGAGAAGTACGAAACAGAGATCAAACAAGCGCTGGGCAAAGAGCTCAACATCACGAACGCGATGGCGATTCCCAAGCTTGAGAAGATCGTCATCAACATGGGTCTCGGCGAAGCCACCCAGAACGTTAAGATCATGGACCCGCTGGTGGCCGATCTTGCCGCCATCGCCGGCCAGAAGCCTGTGACCACCAAGGCGAAGAAGTCCATCGCGGCCTTCAAGGTTCGCGAGGGCATGCCCATCGGCGCGATGGTCACGCTGCGTGGCGACACGATGTACGAGTTCCTCGATCGCCTCATCTCGATCGCTCTTCCGCGCGTCCGCGACTTCCGCGGCGTGTCCTCGAAGAGCTTCGACGGCCGTGGCAACTACACACTCGGCCTGCGCGATCAGCTCATCTTCGCTGAGATCGACTATGCGAAGGTCGACAAGTTGAAGGGCATGAACGTCACGATCGTCACAACGGCAGCCGACGACAACGGTGCCCGCGCTCTGCTGAAGGGTTTTGGTATGCCCTTCCGCGTCGGAGCGTAACCGATACGAAGCCAGGCCCATCGGCCTCGAACAAGTTTGCAGTAAAGATAGAGAGCAAAAACATGGCAACTACCGCAAAACGCGTCAAAGATGCAAAGACACCGAAGTTCAAGTCCCGCCAGCACAATCGCTGCCAGCTCTGCGGTCGTCCTCGCGCCTTCCTGCGCAAGTTCGGCGTATGCCGCCTTTGCTTCCGCTCGCTGGCTCTCAAGGGCGAGATTCCAGGCGTCGTGAAGTCGAGCTGGTAGAATAAAACGACTGCGTGTGCGGCATCAGCCGCACGCTTCTTTCAGAGACCTCATTCGAGCCAAGGCTCAGGGTGCAGACGTCTGAAAGCTTTACCCGCAACAAACATCCCCGCTGGTTCTTGTGAGAGACACTCGCGAGCGAACGGGGGATGAAGGAGAATGAATGAACCTCACTGATCCAGTAGCAGACTTCCTGACCCGCATCCGCAACTCCATCCGTGCGCGCCATCAGAAGCTCGACGTCCCTGCCTCCAAGCTCAAGAGCGAGATCGCCCGCATCCTCAAGGAAGAGGGCTACATCGCGAACTACAAGCCGACCGAAGAGAACGGCATCAAGGTCATCCGCGTGTATCTCAAGTACGGCCCGAACAACGAGGCTGTCATCCGCGACCTGCAGCGCGTATCGCGCCCGGGTTGCCGCGTGTACCTTGGCCGCGACGAGATTCGCCGCGTACAGGGTGGTCTTGGCATCTCGATCATGACGACCCCGAAGGGCGTTATGACCGGCCGTCAGGCACGCCGCGAAGGCGTCGGCGGCGAGATCCTCTGCGAGGTCTGGTAACTCTCAGGGAGCACTTGGGCGAATAACTCAAATGCTCCCCTGCATCAGCTCAGTATTTCGGCGGCACGACCGCCCGGCTGCAGTGGAACAGGATTGAACTCCTGCGACTCGCAAGCCATGAGAAGGAATTATTTATGTCACGTATCGGCAAGAAGCCAATCCCCATGCCCGCCGGTGTCAAGTACACCGTCAACGGCAATACCGTCCTGGTCGAAGGTCCCAAGGGCAAGGTCACCGCGATGCTTCCTGGTGGCATCACCCTCGTCCAAAAGGACGGCAACCTGGTTGCGGAACGTCAGGATGACAAGCAGGCTGCGTTTCACGGGCTCGCCCGCGCTCTCGTCTTCAACGCCGTACACGGGGTGACGGCGGGCTGGACGAAGGAGCTGGATATCGTCGGAATCGGTTACCGCGTTGAGATGAAGGGTAAGGGCATGGTCGTATTCACGCTCGGCTACTCTCATCCGATCGAGTTTCCTCTGCCGAGCGGCATCGAAGTCACGATCGACCCGAAGCAGACACACGTCACCATCTCCGGCATCGACCGGCAGAAGGTGGGCCAGGTCGCGGCCGATATGCGCGCCCTTCGCAAGCCCGACCCTTACAAGAACAAGGGCGTCCGCTACACCGGCGAGAAGCTGAAGAAGAAGGTCGGAAAGACCGGCGCCAAGTAAGCTAATCGGGGTAGAGATGGGGATTCTTGTTATCCTTATCTCTGCCCCACACAACCGAACGTCGCCAGCACTCTGGCGCCGCCACTAGGAAGGAAAGCGAATCATGATCAATCCACGTCAACGCAACGTCATCCGCCAGCGCGTACACACACGCATTCGCGAGAAGATGTCCGGCACTGCCGAGCGTCCCCGTCTCAACGTCTATCGCTCGCTCAACCACATCTACACTCAGCTCATCGACGACCTGAACGGAGTTACGATCGCTTCCGCGTCCTCCCAGGGCAAAAAGGGTGAAGAGAAGAACTATGGCGGCAACATTGCCGCTGCTGCCGAGGTAGGCAAGCTGATCGCCCAGCGCGCGCAGGAGAAGGGCATCAAGAAGATTGTGTTCGACCGTGGCGGCTACCTGTACCACGGCCGTGTCAAAGCCCTCGCCGACGCAGCCCGTGAAGCCGGACTCGATTTCTAAGGTTTTATAAGGCGCCCCAAGCGGCAGCCAGAAAGCGGATTAAGACATTATGGCAATCAAGAAGAAGCTCGACGCGAACCGGCTCAACCTGAAGGATGAGGTGGTCTCCATCAATCGCGTCACCAAGGTCGTCAAGGGCGGTAAGAATATGTCCTTCGCTGCACTCGTCGTCATCGGTGACCCCGGCGAAGGCGTGGTCGGATACGGTTCCGGCAAGGCCAAGGAAGTTCCCCAGGCGATCCGCAAGGGAATTGAGGCGGCCAAGAAGAACCTGCACAAGGTCAACCTTACCCAGACCACGATTCCGCATCAGGTTCTCGGCCACTTCGGCGCTGGACAGGTGATGTTGAAGCCTGCCGCTGAAGGTACCGGCGTTATCGCCGGAAAGACGGTTCGCGCCGTGATGACCGCTGCCGGCATTCAGAACGTGCTGACCAAGTCGCTCGGCTCGGCGAACCCGCACAACGTTATCAAGGCCACCTTCGACGCTCTCATCCAGCTTCGCAACAAGGCCGAAGTCGCCGCCCTGCGCGGCAAAGCTGAAGACGAGCTGTAAGCTCGGCTTCCTTCAAAGATCCAGAGGAGTTCTAGTTCAATGGCTGACAACAACGCAATCGCCAAAATCAAGCTGCAGTACTTCCGTTCCAAGATCTGCACCCCGGTCAAGCACAAGCTCGTCGTCAAGGGCCTCGGCTTCACGCGGCTGAACCAGATCGTCGAGCGCGAGGACACACCATCCATCCGTGGCATGGTGGCAAAGGTTCCTCATCTCGTCCGCGTCGTCGAGTAGTTTGACACTGGATTGGGTCCACCAAATCGCCGAGCCTGAGCGCCGGCCAAACTAAAGCGAGTCGGTAAGCAAGAGCGAACCGGCGTTATAGCGAGGAAACAATGGCAATTCGTAATCTCTCCAATCTGCGCGCCCCCAAGAAGGCGAATGAGAACAAGAAGCGTGTCGGCCGCGGTATGGGTTCGGGCATGGGTAAGACCTCGACCCGCGGTCACAAGGGTCAGGGCTCCCGCTCGGGTTCGTCGCTGATGCGCGGCTTCGAAGGCGGCCAGATGCCGCTGCACCGCCGCCTGCCCAAGCGCGGCTTCACCAACATCTTTCGCGTCGAGTACACCGTTCTTGGTCTCGATCGCGTTGCCGAGATCAACGCGGCCTCGAACGAGACCGAGTTCACGCTCGACAAGATCATCGCCCTTGGCCTGCTGCGCAAGAAGAACGGCCTGATCAAAGTCCTCAACAATGGGGAGCTCAAGACTGCCGTCACCATCCATGCGCACAAGTTCTCCAAGACCGCGCAGGAGGCGATCGAGAAGGCCGGCGGTAAGGCCATCCTGATTGGCTAAGCGGTAGGTTTAGACTCTATGGCAGGCGAGGGCATGGTCCCTCGCATTGCCGTTTCACCCGAACAACGTTTCACCCCCGAGGTCTCAGTCTCCGATGTTCGAGAAAATCGCAAACATCTTCCGCATCCCCGACCTCCGCAAGCGTGTTCTCTTCACGCTTGGCATGCTGGCCGTCTATCGTCTCGGATCGCACATCCCGACCCCCGGCATCAACGCCGACATGCTGGCGCAGTTCTTCAATCAGAACTCCGGCTCCGCGCTTGGCCTGGTCGATCTCTTCTCCGGCGGAAACCTTCGCCGTCTCACGGTCTTCGCCCTCGGCATCATGCCGTACATCACGGCGTCGATCATCTTCCAACTGCTCACCGTCATCTATGAGCCGCTGGCGAAGCTGCAGAAGGAAGGGGAGCTGGGCCGTCGCAAGATCACCCAGTGGACCCGCTATGTCACCGTCCTGCTGGGTATCGTGCAGTCCTTCGCCATCGCGTTGACGTTGACGAGCACGACGACCGGTGCGCCCATGGTCACGATCTCACGTGGCGCCTTCATTCCGATGTGCGTGCTGACTCTCACTGCCGGAACCGCCTTCATCATGTGGCTGGGCGAGCAGATCACCGAGCGCGGCATCGGCAACGGTATGTCGCTGCTGATCTTCACCGGCATCGTGGTCGGCCTTCCCCGCGGTATTGAGGAACTTTACACGAAGGCCCGCGATAGCGCGTGGGGAGCCTTTACCCCTATCGCCATCGTGCTCCTCATCGCCGGCATGATCGCAGTTGTCGCCTTCATCGTCTTCGTCGAGCGCTCCGAGCGTCGCATGCCGGTCCAGTACGCGAAACGCATCGTCGGGCGCAAGATGATGGGCGGCCAGTCCACGCACCTGCCGTTGAAGGTGAACTCGGGCGGAGTGATGCCGGTCATCTTCGCCAGCTCGATTCTGTCGGCTCCGCTGCTTTTCTCTGGCGCGCACGTCTTTGGCTACTCGCTGCAGGACTCGCCGTTCTTCGGCCCGCTGTTCCGCGCACTCGCCCCCGGCGAGCCGTGGTACGAGATGCTCTACATGGTCGCCATCATCTTCTTCGCGTACTTCTATATCTCCATCGTCTTCCGTCCGGACGATATCGCCGACAACATGCGAAAGTACGGCGGCTTTATTCCTGGCATCCGCCCCGGCAAGCGCACCGCCGACTTCATCAACGACGTGCTCACGCGCATCACGCTGGTCGGCGCTCTCTACCTCATTATCATCTCGATCATTCCACAGCTTCTGATCAGCGGAATTCACTTCAACCATCTGTGGCTCATCGGTCCGGTCTTCGACCGATTCCCCACGTGGGTGACCAACGGTCTCGGCGTCAACTTCTACTTTGGCGGCACGTCTTTGCTCATTGTGGTGGGCGTGGCGATGGACACGGTCCAGCAGATCGAATCGCAGCTCATCATGCGCCACTACGACGGTTTCTCTCCCAAGAGCGGCCGCATCCGTGGGCGCAAGAGCTGGTAGGGAAGTGCCAACGTTGACCATTGATTCCGCAGCACCTCATACTCCGGCCCCGGCAGACAAGAACTTTCTGCCCGGGCCGGTCCTTCTTCTGGGCGCGCCGGGAGTAGGCAAGGGCACCCAGGCCCAGCTTCTGATGACCAGGTTTGGGATTCCGCAGATCTCCACTGGAGACATCCTCCGCGAGAATATTGCGAAGGGTACTGCCTTGGGCAAGGCGGCGAAGACCTTGATGGATCAGGGTCAGTTGGTGCCGGACGAGATCGTGAACGACATGGTTGGGGCTCGCCTGTCCGACTCCGACGTTCATGCGGGCTACATTCTTGACGGTTTTCCGCGAACTCTCGCGCAGGCTACCTGGCTCGACGCCCAACTCCCCAACTTCCGCGATATGCCGCCTCTGGTTGCGGTAAACATTCGCGTTGATGAGGCGGAGTTGCTCCGGCGCATTACGGGCCGGCGCATCTGTCCGACCTGCAAGCGCATCTACAATATCTATTCGAACCCGCCGTTGAAGGACGGGGTCTGCGATGTGGATGGCACCCCGCTCCAGCATCGCTCGGACGATACGGAGGCGGCTTTCGTCCAACGCATGAAGGCTTACGACTCCCTTACGGCCCCAGTGATCGATCACTACCGCTCGAGCAGCCGTTTCCGCGAGGTCGATGGGACAAAACCCGTTGAGCAGGTTGCCGATAGTATCGTCGCTGCGCTGAGGTCCCTGCGCGACCATGGGGGACAGAGCTGATTCCATGGCAATCATGATCAAAACACCGCAGGAGATCGAGAAGATGCGTATCTCCGGCAAGGCCCTCCGCCAGGTCCACAACGCCATTGCTCCGCATGTTGTGCCGGGAGCCTCCACGATGGATCTTGAAGAGGTCGCAGCCCGCAAGATCGCCGAGCTGGGCGCCATTGCCGCCTTCAAGGGCTATCATGGCTATCCGTTTGCTCTGTGTACCTCGGTCAACGAGGAGGTTGTCCACGGGATGCCGAACGCGAAGCGCATCCTCAAGGAGGGTGACATTCTCTCGATCGACTGTGGCGTCATCATCGACGGCTTCTACTCCGATGCCGCCGTGACCTACGCTATCGGCAAGGTCACGCCGGAGACCCGCAAGCTGCTCGACGTCACCAGCGCCTCGCTGGAGAGGGCCATCGAGCAGTGCCGGGTAGGCGGGCGGCTGGGTGACATCTCTGCGGCCGTGCAGGAGATGTGCGAGGCGGAGGGCTTCGGCGTCGTTCGTGACTTCGTCGGCCATGGAATCGGCCGCAGCATGCATGAAGATCCCCAGGTCCCGAACTTTGGCCCTAAGGGCAAAGGTCCGCGGCTGAAGGCGGGGATGGTCCTCGCCATCGAGCCGATGATCAACGCCGGCGGCCCCGAGGTTCGCGTTCTGAAGGATGGATGGACCGCGGTGACAGTCGATGGCAGCTACAGCGCGCATTTCGAGCATACTGTCGCCATTACAAAAGATGGTCCGATGGTGTTGACCCGCTAGGAGAATACCCCCGGTTTGGGGTACTATAAGAGATGCTGTGTGTGTCAGTATGCCGCACGGCAATATCCGGGCCCCAGGCTTCTCGGTTTAAGTAAAGCAGTGGGGTTCAGCCCGCTGAACAAGTTATGGAAATAAAGGGTTTAGCCCTGGACCTTCCAAAGGAGATCGTTTGTCGAAGGAAGATGCAATTGAGGTAATGGCGGTGGTTGTCGAAACCCTGCCGAACGCGATGTTCAAGGTTGAGCTTGAGAACAAGCATCAGGCCCTTGCACACGTCTCCGGACGTATGCGCAAAAACTTCATCCGCATCCTCCCCGGCGACCGCGTCGCGATTGAGCTCAGCCCGTACGATCTCAACCGTGGCCGCATTGTCTACCGCTACAAATAAGCATTCAGCTTTGAGCCTTGAGCTTCGAGTTGAAACCAGAGCAATACAACACTAGGCCGCTACTCGCTAGCAAAAGCTAACGGCTGTTTTTAGGAGTTCTATGAAGGTCCGTGCATCAGTAAAGAAGATCTGCGACAAGTGCAAGGTTATCCACCGCCGTGGCGTGGTTCGCGTCATCTGCGAGAACGCCAAGCATAAGCAGCGCCAGGGCTAACGAGCCTTAGCATACTCCGGACCCGCTGGGCTAGTTAGCCGATGTCGTTCCTCGATATCAAGGGCTTGCGTTGAACCCCGCGGACCAATCCGCAAACCGATCACCCCGCTCCGTGGCGAAGCTACGAGGCCCAACCGAAAAGGAACCCCATGGCACGTATTGCTGGAGTCGATGTCCCTAATAACAAACAGGTGCGCATCGGTCTCACTTACATCTTCGGCATCGGCGACTCTCGCGCCGCCAAGATCCTCACGAAGGCGGACGTCGATCCGCTCGTGAAGATCGGCACGCTCGACGAGGACCAGCTGAACCGCATCCGTCAGGTTATCGAAGCCGAGGGCCAGATCGAAGGCGATCTCCGCAAGGACATCTCGCTGAACATCAAGCGCCTCATCGAAATTCAGTCCTACCGTGGTCTCCGCCATCGCCGGTCGCTTCCGGTTCGTGGCCAGCGCACCCACACCAACGCTCGCACCCGCAAAGGCCCACGCAAGGGAACCGTTGCCGGTAAGAAGAAAGCGACGAAATAAATGGCGAAGACACAGAATCAGCAGAAGACCGGCAAGGCTGCGGGCAAGAACAAGAAGTTCAAGAAGCGCGAGCGGAAGAACGTTCCATTCGGTCTCGTGTTCATCCAGGCCAGCTTCAACAACACGATCGTCACGATCACCGACCAGACCGGCAACACGCTGTCCTGGAAGAGCTCGGGCTCGCTCGGCTTCCGCGGCTCCCGCAAGGGAACCCCGTTCGCCGCGCAGCAGGCCGCCGTCGGTGCCGCCAACGCGGCCCGCGACCACGGTGTCCGTTCGGTCGATGTGCGCGTCTCGGGTCCCGGCTCGGGTCGCGAGTCCGCGATCCGCGCCCTCGCCACCACGGGTATCGAGGTTCGCAGCATCCGCGACGTTACGCCGATGCCGCACAACGGCTGCCGTCCGCCCAAGCGTCGCCGCGTCTGACGTTTGCTTATCTTCCTCCGCGGGGCTTTTAGTTCCCGCGGAATAACAACCCGGATCGCGACGAAGCGCTGCCAGCGTGTAAAGCGATCGACAACCGAACCAAGGAGAAAGTAAGTCATGGCACGTTACACAGGACCCGTCTGCCGCCTCTGCCGCCGCGACGGAACAAAGCTCTTCCTCAAGGGAGCCAAGTGCTTCTCAGAAAAATGCCCCGTCGAGAAGCGCAACTTCCCCCCAGGCCAGCATGGCCAGTCGCGCAAGGTCAAGAAGGTTGTCGGCTACGGTCTGCAGCTTCGCGAGAAGCAGAAGGCCAAGCGCATCTACTTCACCCTCGAGACCCAGTTCCGCGCCTACTACCAGAAGGCGTCCAACAAGACTGGCGTCACCGGCGAACTGCTGCTGCAGCAGCTTGAGACGCGCCTCGACAACGTGGCCTACCGTCTCGGCTTCGCGATGAGCCGCCGCCAGGCCCGTCAGGTTGTTCGCCACGGCCACATCAGCGTCAACGGTCGTAAGGTCAACATCCCGTCCTTCCAGTGCAAGGTCGGTGACGAGATCGCGATCCGCGAGAGTTCGAAGGCTCTTGTGATCCTCGAAGAGTCGAAGAACTTTGCCAGCGGTCAGCGCTCAGTGGCTTGGCTCGACATCAACCGCGATAACCTCTCGGGCAAGGTCATTGCTCTGCCGAAGCGCGAAGACGTCAACCTGCCGGTCAACGAGCAGCTCATCGTCGAACTTTACAGCAAGTAATAAACAGCTTTTAGCCGTTAGCTCTTAGCCTTTAGCTAGAAGCTAACGGCTGAGAGCGAATAGCTGAATACCCACAACCTAAACCGCAACCGAACCACCCGCCAGTCCGCAGAGTGCCTCGCGGCTAGGACGGATAAAGGAGAAACACACATGCTTTGGAGAGGCTTCCAGAAACCCAAGCGTCTTGCCGTCGACAACGAAACTCTTACCGACAAGTACGGAAAGTTCTCCGCGCAGCCTTTTGAGCGCGGCTTCGGTACGACCATCGGCAACGCGCTGCGCCGCACCCTTCTGTCTTCCATCGAAGGCGCCGCTGTCACCGCGGTCCGCATCGAAGGCGTTTTGCATGAGTTCCAGTCCATCACCGGCGTAGTTGAAGATGCAACCGACATCATCCTGAATCTGAAGCAGATTCCGTTCAAACTGAACGGCGACGGCCCCAAGGCTCTCTACCTCCGCGCCGACCAGGCCGGCGTCGTGACCTCCGGTTCCATCGAGGCCGATGGCGATGTCGAGATCCTCGACAAGGACGTCTACATCTGCACCATCTCCGAGGGCGGCAAGATCGATATGGAGATGCGTCTCAAGCGTGGACGCGGCTACATCTCTGCCGACAAGAACTTCGACGGCGACCTCGGCCTGGGTTTCATCCCGGTCGACTCCGTCCACTCGCCCGTCCGCAAGGTCAACTACCTCGTTGAGGCGGCTCGTCTTGGTCAGATCACCGACTTCGACAAGCTCACCCTCGAGATCTGGACCAACGGCACCGTGGCTCCGGCGGACGCGCTCGGCCTCTCCGCCAAGCTGCTCAAGGACCACATGACCATCTTCATCAACTTCGAAGAGGAGTTGGAAGCTGGTCACGACGGTCTGCACGACGGCCCCGCCCTGCGCAACGAGAACCTCAACCGCTCTGTAGAAGAGCTTGAGCTCTCTGTCCGGAGTTACAACTGCCTGAAGAATGCGAACATCGCCACTATCGGCGAACTCATCCAGAAGACCGAAGCCGAGATGCTGAAGACCAAGAACTTCGGCCGCAAGTCCCTGAATGAGATCAAAGAGATCCTCGCGCAAATGGGCCTCTCCCTCGGCATGAAGATCGACGAGAACGGCAACCCGCAGCCCGGCCCAACCTCCGTCCTGCCGGCAGCCACGCTCGCCGCCAGCTTCGGCAGCTTCGACGACGATGATGACGAGGACGAAGATGACGACCTCGATCTTCCTGCCGAGGCCGAGAACTTCTAACCACCACTGCGATGGCGATCGCTACAAGGTCGCCATCGCCCCAAACCCAGCAAGTGGGCGAAGCTACTGCCTAGCCAACGAGATCAATCAAAGGAGATGGGCTTCGGCCCACGGGTTCCAGCATAAGAGCAGCCCGAAAGACAAAACACCATGCGTCACCGCAATGCAGGATTCAAACTAGGGCGCAACACCAGCCACCGGCGCGCCATGCTGCGCAACCTGGTAACCTCCATCATCGTGATGGATCGCGTCGAAACCACCATCACCAAGTGCAAGGCCACCCGCCCCATCGTAGAGAAGATGATCACGCTCGGCAAGCGCGGTGACGTGCATGCCCGCCGCCAGGCCGCTGCGTATCTCATGACGCCCGAGTCGGTCGACCGTCTGTTCGCCGTCGTCGCTCCCCGCTACGGAGCCCGCAACGGCGGTTACAGCCGCATCACCCGCACAGGAGCCCGCAAGGGTGACGCCGCCGAGATGGCCTTCATCGAGCTCCTAGGAGCCGAGCAGGAGCTCAACGAGAAGGCCCAGAAGCGCGCCGAGTCTCGCACGAAGAAGCGTGAAGAGCTTCAGAAGCAGCTCGAAGAGCAGAATCCCAGCGAGGCGTCAGAGCCCAACCCCGAGGCATAACGCTCCGGACCTGAATAAAAGAGGCGCACCGCTTGGGTGCGCCTCTTCTTTTTTCTTTGAT
>WNGR01012737.1_pt1 | contig 14252 bp, 11 predicted proteins | sample 5407581 | NCBI WGS metagenome assembly WNGR01 (sample SAMN13153383, study PRJNA577476) | soil metagenome | isolation source: 80 cm soil or saprolite under Garry oak tree replicate 2 | place: USA:California | collected 2016-06-15
CGGTGGTGAAATCGAGCCGCTTCGCCTTCACATTGGCCGCCACCAGCTCATCAAGCCCGGGCTCGAAGATCGGGATCTCGCCGCGATGCAGGGCTGCGATCTTGCCGGCGTCCTTGTCGACGCAGGTGACGTGATGGCCAAAATCCGCAAAACAGGCGCCGGACACCAGCCCGACGTACCCCGTGCCGATCATCGCAATGCGCATGGAACAACCCGCTCTTGATGGTTAACGAACTTAGCTTGCACGCCTCTTAAAACATTTGGCGGCAAAGTGGAAACCGTAAAAAAAGCATCGCAAACCGTGCAAATAACGGCACGCCATTCGTAAGATAAAGGGGAAAGAAACCGATCCGGCCGATGATGCGGCCCGGCCCCGTCAAAACAGGACACAGATGACTGCAAACGGCACCCCCGCTGCAACAACATTTTCCGCCGCTGGCGGACGCCTCGATTGGGTAGACTATGCCAAGGGCATCTGCATCGTCATGGTGGTGATGATGCATTCGGTGCTGGGGGTGGAGAAGGCCGCCGACCAGACCGGCTTCATGCATCTGGTCGTGATGTTCGCAAAACCGTTCCGGATGCCTGATTTCTTCCTGATTTCAGGGCTTTTTCTGTCGGTCGTGATCGACCGCGACTGGCGCACGTATCTCGACCGCAAAGTGGCGCATTTCGCCTATTTCTATCTGTTGTGGGTGACCATCCAGTTCGGCTTCAAGGCGCCGTCCCTGGCCGCCGAATCCGGATGGGGCCAGGTTGGCTTGTTGTATCTTGAATCCTTCATCGAGCCGTTCGGCACGCTCTGGTTCATCTATCTGCTGCCGATCTTTTTTGTCGTCACAAAATTGACACGCAATGTGCCGCCGCTTGCGATCTGGATGTTCGCCGCGGCGCTGGAGACGATGCATCCCGCAACCGGCTGGACGGCGATCGACGAATTCTGCGCGCGCTTTGTCTATTTCTATTCCGGCTATTTGCTGGCCAATTACGTCTTCGCACTGTCGGATCGCGCACGGGCGCGTCCCACGCTTGCGGTTGCCGGCCTTGCGCTGTGGGCCCTGGTCAATGGCGGCTTGGTCGCGATCGGCTACAGCGAATGGCCGCTGGTCTCGCTCGCACTCGGGTTTTCGGGCGCCTGCGCGATCATCGTGACGGGAACGCTGCTCGCGCGCATGCATTGGCTCACCTTCCTGCGCTTCTGCGGCGAGCATTCCATCGTCATCTATCTCGCCTTCTTCCTGCCGATGGCGGCGAGCCGAACGCTGCTGTTGCGGACGGGAATTATTCACGACATCGGTGCGATCTCGCTGATCGTCACCGTCACAGGCGTCGCCGGCTCGCTTTTGATCTGGCGCGCGGCGCTGGCGCTGCACGCCAACTTCCTGTTCGATCGCCCCGATGCGTTCTGGATCGCGCCGAAAAAGGCGGGTTCTGTGTTGCAGGCGGCGGAGTAGGTAGCTTGTCGCACTAGGTCGTCATCGCCCGGCTTGACCGGGCGACCCAGTACGCCGCGACAGCGGTTATTAACTCAAGAACTCTGGAATACTGGATCGCCCGCTCCAGTGCGCAATCGCGCACAAGGCGGGCGACGACAGCGGGGATAGCTCTGGCAACGCGAGCAAAAATCATCATCCAAGGCTGTCAATTCGCGCAAAAATCCCTAGATTTCGGCCATGCCGAAAACAGCCCCCAACGCACCCGCAAAGCCCGTTGCCGCCAAAGCCCTCGCGAAGGGCGACCATGTCTTTCTGGTCGACGGTTCCTCCTACATTTTCCGCGCCTATCACGCGCTGCCGCCGCTGAGCCGCAAATCCGACGGGCTGCAGGTCAACGCCGTGCTCGGCTTCTGCAACATGCTGTGGAAGCTGCTCCGCGACATGCCCGCGGATAACCAGCCGACCCACCTCGCCATCGTGTTCGACAAGTCCGAGATCACGTTCCGCAACAAGCTCTACCCTGATTACAAGGCGCACCGGCCACCGGCGCCGGATGATCTGATCCCGCAATTCGCACTGATCCGCGAAGCCGTGCGCGCCTTCGACCTGCCCTGCCTGGAGCAGGGCGGATTCGAGGCCGACGACCTGATCGCGACCTATGCGCGGCAGGCCGGCGAGCGCGGCGCCACCACCACCATCGTCTCCTCCGACAAGGATTTGATGCAGCTCGTCACTGACAAGGTGACGATGTACGACACCATGAAGGACCGCCGCATCGGTATCACCGAAGTGATCGAGAAGTTCGGTGTGCCGCCGGAGAAGGTGGTGGAGGTGCAGGCGCTGGCCGGCGATTCCACCGACAACGTGCCTGGTGTCCCCGGCATCGGCATCAAGACTGCAGCGCAGTTGATCGTCGAATATGGCGATCTCGAACAATTGCTGTTCCGCGCCGGCGAGATCAAACAGCCGAAGCGGCGCGAGGCACTGATCGAGAACGCCGAGAAGGCGCGGATTTCGCGGCAATTGGTGCTGCTCGACGGCAACGTCAAGCTCGACGTGCCGCTCGACGACCTCGCCGTGCACGAGCCCGACGCGCGCAAGCTGGTCGCGTTTTTGAAGGCGATGGAATTTTCCACCCTCACCCGACGCGTCGCCGACTATTCGCAGATCGATCCATCTGACGTGGAAGCCGACGCAGGGAACAAGAGCGGCGGCGCGAACGCCGCTTCGCCTGCACCGGCCAAGGCTGCGCCGGGCGGCGCAACCGGCGATCTCTTTGCAAGTCCGGCCGCAGCGCCCACCGCAAAGACGGGCGGCGGCCGGGAAGACAAGACCGCGAGCCTGAAGGGCACGCCGATTTCGCTCGCCGCCGCGCGCGAGCAGGCGATCCGGAAGCTTCCGGTCGATCGCAAGCAGTATCAGACCATCCGCAACCTCGATCAGCTCAACGCATGGCTGGCGCGGGTTCACGATGTCGGCCATTTCGTCATCGAGGCGATGTCTGATTCGATCGACCCGATGCAGGCGGAGATTTCCGGCATCGCGCTCGCACTCGCGCCCAATGATGCCTGCTATATCCCGTTCGGCCACAAGCAATCCGGCGGCGGCGCCGGCCTGTTCGACGCCGGCCTTGCGCCGGACCAGATCAAGGCGGCGGATGCGCTGGCCGCCTTGAAGCCGCTGCTGGAGTCCGCGGGCATCCTCAAGATCGGATTCAACATCAAGTTCAACGCCGTGATGCTGGCGCAGCACGGCATCACGCTGCGCAACCATGACGATGCGCAGTTGATGTCGTACGCGCTCGATGCCGGGCGCAATGCACACGGACTCGAGGCGCTGGCCGAGCGCTGGCTCGGCCATGCCGTCATCGCCTATGGCGAGTTGACCGGCAGCGGCAAGAACAAGCTCTCGTTCGACCAGGTCGCGATCGACAGGGCCAGCGACTATTCGGCCGAGAGCGCCGACATGATCATGCGGCTGTGGCGCGTGCTCAAGCCCCGCCTGGTCGCCGAGCGCATGACCGCGGTCTACGAGACGCTGGAACGGCCGCTGGTTTCCGTGCTGGCGCGGATGGAGCGGCGCGGCATCTCGATCGACCGCCAGGTGCTGTCGCGGCTGTCGGGCGATTTCGCCCAGACTGCCGCCCGCGTCGAGGCCGAGTTACAGGAGATCGCGGGGGAGCCGATCAATGTCGGCAGCCCGAAGCAGATCGGCGACATCCTGTTCGGCAAGATGGGAATAACCGGCGGCACCAAAACCAAGACCGGCGCGTGGTCGACCTCGGCACAAATCCTCGACGACCTCGCCGAGCAGGGCCACGAGTTTGCGAAGAAGATTCTCGAATGGCGCCAGGTCTCCAAGCTGAAATCGACCTATACCGACGCGCTGCCGACTTACGTCAATGCGCAGACCCATCGCGTGCACACGACCTACGCGCTGGCGGCGACCACGACGGGACGTCTGTCGTCGAACGAACCGAATTTGCAGAACATCCCGGTGCGAACCGAGGATGGCCGCAAGATCCGCCGCGCCTTCATCGCCACGCCCGGCCACAAGCTGGTGTCGGCAGACTATTCGCAGATCGAGCTGCGGCTGCTCGCCGAGATCGCCGACATCCCCGTGCTGAAGCAGGCGTTCCGCGACGGCCTCGACATTCACGCCATGACGGCGTCGGAAATGTTCGGCGTGCCGATCAAGGACATGCCGAGCGAGGTGCGCCGCCGGGCCAAGGCGATCAATTTCGGCATCATCTACGGCATCTCGGCGTTCGGCCTCGCCAACCAGCTCGGCATCGCCCGCGAGGAGGCTTCGGCCTACATCAAGAAATATTTTGAGCGCTTTCCGGGCATCCGCGCCTACATGGACGCGACCCGCGATTTCTGCCGCGCCAACGGCTATGTCGTGACGCTGTTCGGCCGCAAGTGCCATTACCCCGATATCAAGGCCTCCAACGCCTCGGTCCGCTCCTTCAACGAACGCGCCGCGATTAACGCGCGGCTGCAAGGCTCCGCCGCCGACATCATCCGCCGAGCCATGACCCGGATGGAAGACGCGCTCACGGCGAAGAAATTGTCGGCGCAGATGTTGCTGCAGGTGCACGACGAACTGATCTTCGAGGTGCCGGAAAACGAGGTCGCGGCGACCTTGCCGGTAGTGCAGCACGTGATGCAGGACGCGCCGTTCCCGGCCGTGCTGCTGTCGGTGCCGCTGCAGGTCGACGCGCGCGCGGCGAACAATTGGGACGAGGCGCATTAGATCGGCGCGCCTTCACAGGGAATGCCGTTTGCCATGAAGATCCTTGCGATTTCCGGCAGCTTGCGGACCGGATCGAGCAACACCGCCGTGCTGCGCGCCGCGGCACGGCTGGCGCCTGCCGGTGTCGATATCGCGCTTTTCGACGGAATCGCGGGCCTGCCATTCTTCAACCCGGATCTCGACGGCGACCAAATTCCCGGCCCCGTTGCGGCGTTTCGGGCATTGGTCGGCGAGGCCGACGGGATTTTGATTTCCAGCCCTGAATATGCCCGCGGCGTCGCGGGCGTGCTGAAGAATGCGCTGGACTGGCTGGTCGCGAGCTTCGAATTTCCCAACAAGCCGGTGGCGCTGATCAACACCTCGCCACGCGCAACCCACGCGCTGGCGGCATTGACGCTGACGCTTGAAACAATGTCAGCGCAACTCGTCCGCGATGCGTCCATCACGTTACCCTTGCTCGGCACTGCCAACGACGAGACGTCGATCGTTGCCAACAACGAACTCGCCGAGCCGCTGCGGCAGGCCATCGCGTGCTTTGCGACCGGGATCGTATCTCTGCAGCAGGCGCGCTGACCGACCTTCGTTGGAATGAAATTGCTCTCGGAACAATTGCCAAATGGCATCGCGGCGTGACGAGTGTTAGAAATGCGCACAACTCCCGCCGCGAGTTTCAAATGCCCCACATCTCCGCTTTGCTCGGCTTTGCGCTTGTCTCGCTCGGCATGGTGCTGACGCCCGGGCCGAACATGATCTATCTGGTCTCGCGCTCGATCACGCAGGGGCCTGCGGCCGGCATCGTCTCGCTCGGCGGCGTCGCACTCGGCTTCGTGTTCTATGTGCTGTGCGCGGCCTTCGGCATCACCGCGCTGTTATTTGCCGTGCCCTACGCCTATGACGCGCTGCGCTTGGCAGGCGCGGCCTATCTGCTGTGGCTGGCGTGGCAGGCGCTCAGGCCCGGCGGACGCTCGCCGTTTCAGGTGAAGAAGCTGCAGGTCGACGGATCGCGAAAGCTGTTCGCGATGGGGTTCGTCACCAATCTGCTCAATCCGAAGATCGCCATGCTGTATCTGGCGCTGCTGCCGCAATTCATCGATCCCTCGGGACACGGCCGACTTGGCTCCTGGTGCAGCGCTGGCTGATGGGCACGGTGCTCGCGGGGCTGGCCGTGAAGATGGCGTTCGAGGCGCGAAGGGCTTGAGCTTCTTCCTTCTGGGAGAAGGAAGAAGAATACGCGGAAGATCAATCCAGCTTCGCTTCCATGCCGCGCTTGGTGGCGGGGCGGGCCATCAACGCGTTGTACCAGCGCTGGACGTGCGGGAAATCGGCAATCTCCACTTTGTGGCGCGGATGGCGCCAGGCCCAGCCCAGGATCGCGAAGTCCGCGACCGACAGCTCACCGGCCACGTACTCGTGGGCGGCCAGCCTTCGGTCCAGCACGCCATAGAGCCGACGGGTCTCGGCCATGTAGCGTTTCAACCCATAGGCGCGGTCCTGCTCGTTCTCGAGCGCGATGAAGTGATGCACCTGGCCAGGCATCGGGCCGAAGCCGCCCATCTGCCACATCAACCATTCATAGACCGGAATGCGCTCGATCAACGGCTTGGGCAGGAATTTGCCGGTCTTCTCACCGAGATAGAGCAGGATCGCCCCGGACTCGAACACGCTGACGGGCTTTCCTTCGGGGCCATCGGGATCGACGATCGCCGGGATCTTGTTGTTCGGGCTGATGGCCAGGAATGACGGCGCCATCTGCTCACCCTTGCTGATATTGACGGGGATCACCTTGTAAGGCAGCCCCATTTCCTCCAGCGCGACCGAAATCTTGCGGCCGTTTGGCGTATTCCAGGTATGCAGTTCGATGGTCATTGCTGTTTCCCGCGCAAATTCCCTTGGGCAAAGGCCTTGCGATGCCGTAGCCCGGAACCTCCGGGCGTTACAACCCGCGCTTTTCGCAGGCAATGCCCGCGGAAATGACGACGCGGGCACTGTTGACGGGCCAATATCGGCTCTGGAATGTCGGCGAAACCGCCGATAAATTGCGCCACCTTTGACTTCTCGAGAACAAGACCTTGTCCAAATCAGCTTCCCGCGCCCGTCTCGCCGAGATCATCCGCAAGCGTTCATTCGGCCGCGGCGAAATCACGCTGGCCTCCGGCCGCAAGAGCGACTTCTACTTCAACCTGAAGCCGACCATGCTGGACCCCGAGGGCGCCGCTCTGCTCGCTGAATTGACCTACGAGGCGCTGAAGGACGACAGGCTGGATTTCGTCGGCGGCCTGGAGATGGGCGCGGTGCCGCTGGCAGGCGCGATCGCGCAATTGTCCTGGCTCAAGGGCCATCCGATCGCGGCGTTCTTTGTCCGCAAGAAGGCGAAGGAGCACGGCGCGCGGCTGGCGGTGGAAGGCCTCGCCAAGGGCGAGAGCCTGCAGGGCAAACGCATCGTCATCGTCGAGGACGTCACGACGACCGGCGGCTCGGCGATGAAGGCCGTCGAAACCGTGCGCGAGGCCGGCGGCGAGATCGTGCTCGTCTTCACCATGGTCGACCGCGAAGAAGGCGCTACCGAAGCCTTCAAGGAAGCGGGAATCGAATTCCGCGCGCTCTACAAGGCAAGTGAGTTCCTGAAGGGCTCATAGCTCTTTCGGTCGTCATCGACCCGGCACGTTTTGACTAGTTGAGGCGGGGCCAACTAATCGTGTTGGTCCACACACCTCTCGAGGCGGCAAATCTTGCCGTAGAGCAGGTAGAAGCGGAAGGCAGGCTCCGCCTTCGCCTTGCGGTGTAGCTTTCTCTGAAGGGTCCGGATCATTGTCGGTCTTGCCGAACGAGCGTGCTGCCAGCGCGGGATCAACTGACGTCCACTGATAGCGCCCCATCCCTACCGACTGACGGAGGCCAACCTTGCGGGACGCCAGGACACCCGCGTGAAATCCGCTCAACCGTTGGACCGATTGAGGGCGCGATCGACACATTGAATGAGGGTCTGTGCGTCAAAAGGCTTCTTGAGAAAGCAGACGGCCCCGCCCGCAAGTGCCCGCTCCTGGATTCGCGGATCCGGAAAGCCGGTAACAAAGATCATTGGCGTTCGACGATTTTCGGACACTAGTCGTTTCTGTAACTCTAGACCGTCAATGCCGGGCATCTGAACGTCGGAAATGAGGCAGGACGTTTCGCCGAGCTCAGGCGACTGCAGAAACTCTTCCGCGGACGCAAAACCGCGGGCAGCGAATCCGAACGATCGCATGAGTGTTGCGGTCGAAACGCGCATGGATTCATCGTCATCGACGATCGCAATGAGAGCTCTTTTTGTCATTGCGGAGTTCATCGGCTTTTGGTTCTAGTCCCCCGAACCCGAAGTTCGCATAAGTTTTGCCGCGACTCCGATTGCGAACTTCGGGTTCAAAATGGGCGCTAGAATCATAGGGTTGCTGGTGTCCCTTTGATTCTGAGGTTCGCATGAGAGCGTGCTGCAAAGTTTTGCGAACTTCGGAATCGGGACGCTAATTTAGTATGCTGGTGGTGCTTGCACAAGACGGAGGGACTCGACGGGGCCAGCACGGCCACAAAACGGAAGCGCTGGCTTGGCAGGATTCGCCCTCGCGCCTCGCACCTGCGCCTGCAGAGCTCTCCCTTCCCGACCGGGCCTGTGCCTCGTAGTTGGGCGATGCGGAACTGAAGAGAGCTCGCGCTGCCACACCCAAACAGCGCCGTGGCAGACCGATCGGGCTCGTACGTGGAAGTCCACCATTCTCCACGACCGGCTCGCGACCGCACTTCCGTCGTGAGCGGCATGCGATGCTGACGCGTGCGTACTCCCGTTGCACAACGATCCAGCAGAGTCGAACTCGCTTATGGTGTTATGCTACCATCAAGCGATACGCAAGATTGAACACCCACCGCAATCGTAGTAGCGTCCGCGCGTTCCTGCATGAGCGTGATCGCCGTGGCCGCAAGTGAACGCGCATTGCTGATTGAGTGTCAGGTCGCGAAAGTCGGTTGGACCGAGCATCCCAATGTCGCAACCGGAATTTGAACTACACTATGCCGAACTTAAACGCGAAATTGATGCTCTTGAGGCGGAGCTCGCGGAGTCAAAAGCACGCAAGCATTTTGCGGACGTGAAGCAGCGGATCGAAACTCTCTACGAGACGTTGCGGGAAAATCATCTCCTTTTGCACACCGTACTCGAAAACAGCGCCGCGAGCATTTACGCCAAGCGGAAAGATGGTCGCTACACCTACCTCAATCGAGGCATGGAGATATTGTGCAATGTGACACGGGAGCAGTGTCTCGGCAGAACCGACTTTGACGTGTTTCCCATCGAAATCGCCGAGCAGTATCGAAAGAACGACCTCGCCGCCATGATGACGGGCAACCTGTCGGAATCCGAGGAGATGTCGAAGACGCCTGCGGGAGAGCGGCGGCTCCTGTCCAAGAAGGTGCCGCTGATTTCAGACAGCGGCGAAGTCGGGGGAGTTTGCGGCATCTCGACGGACATCACGGACCTTCGACGGACCGAACTCGCCCTGCGTGAGGCGGTTGAGACGCTGCAGCGCGAACGAGACAACAAACTGCTGAACGTCGAGGCGGCCACGGCTTCGATCGCCCACGAAGTACGCCAACCCCTGGCTGCCATTGCGAACGGCGGCACTGCTGCAATGCGCTTTCTTGAGATGACGCCCCCCGATCTTGACGAGTTGCGGGCAATTCTGAACCGAATCGTCACCGACTGCCGTCACGCGAGCGAGCTGTTCGACAGCATCAGCGCCCTGTTTCAGAGGGGCGATCAGAGGCGACTGCCGGTCGATGTCAACGAGATTGCACTTGACGTGCTGCAATCGTTGCACGGTGAGTTGAAGGATCACGGTGTTGCGACCGAAACCGAATTTGCGTCCGACCTGCCGCCGGTCGAGGGCCACCATACTCAATTGCGACAAGTCGTCTTCAACCTAGTCCACAATGCGATCGAAGCCATGGCCACCACGACGGATAGAACGCGGCTGCTGCGGATGAGTACACAGCCTCAGGGTCACGACACAATTGTGGTCGCGGTCGAGGATTCAGGACCGGGAATTGAACCGGGACGATTGAACAGCATATTCGATGCATTTGTCACGACGAAGGCGAATGGGATGGGTTTGGGCCTTGCGATCTGCCGCATGATCGTTCAGCGTCACGGCGGTCGACTTTCGGCCTCGTCAGACGGCAGGACCGGCACGCGCGTGCAATTCGTTCTGCCGCTCGGATCGGCGGATACAACAAACGCGCACAACATTGGCCATTGACTGTCTCGGTTTCCTGTCGATCGAGGAGGCCGGATGAATTCGCATGCCGCCATAGCACTCGATCGTGTGACCAAGATCTACGACGAACCCGCCGTGTCCGACATTTCGTTGGAGGTGCCGCAGGGAAGCTTCGTCACGCTGCTGGGTCCCTCCGGCTCCGGCAAGAGCACGATATTGCAAATGATCGGCGGCTTCCTGCAGCCGACCGCCGGCCGCATTCTCTTCGGCGGTACGGACATGACGGCGCTTCCGCCCAACAAGCGGCCGTGCAACACGATCTTTCAGGACCTCGGCCTATTTCCGCACATGACCGTTGCCGAGAACGTCGCCTATGGCCTCAAGGTGCGCGGCGTGGACGCGTGGACGCGGAGCAAGCGCACCGCGGAGATGCTTGATATCGTTGCCCTTGAAGGCTACGAGCGGCGCCGCATACACCAGCTTTCCGGGGGGCAACGTCAACGCGTGGCGCTCGCCCGCGCGCTGGTGCTCGAACCTGCTGTTCTTCTGCTCGACGAGCCATTAACGGGGCTCGATGAGCGGTTGCGCCAGCAGCTGCGCGACGAGATCAGTCGCCTGCATCGACGGCTCGGCGCGACCATGCTCGCTGTCACTCACAACCAGGATGAGGCGCTGTCTCTGAGCGATCGAATTGCGATTTTGCGGGCGGGCAGAATCGAGCAGATCGGTACGCCGCGCGAATTGTTCGAACGACCGGCCAATGCCTTCATCGCACGATTCGTTGGGTTCGACGCAATATTGAAGCCGGAACGTGTCGAATCCGGGGTTCCCGATTGGCATGCGCATGTGGCTGGACGAGACATCCCCTGCGAGCCGCCAGTCAGCCGTGAAGTGGCGCACGGCTATGTGCTGGTCCTGCGACCCGAACGGATCAGGATCGCACACCCCAATGAAGGAAGCGATCTCGGGCCGGTCACGGTCATCTCCACCGCCTACAAGGGTCGAGACGTCGAGGTGAAGACGCGATTGGTCGACGGTCAATCGCTCAAGTTTCTCATCTCCGCAGATCCGGAAGTGCCGGTACCAGAATCAGGCAGCAGCATCGAGATTGTCTGGCAGCCCATGAAGCCACTGCTGGTACCGGACGTCCTGGTCGAGCCCTGATATCTGCGAGGTGCCGCCGCTGCCAAGGCGCCTGAATTATAGTATGTATCAAACCGGGTGGCCCCGAGGAGGGTGACAATGGCGCACCATAGCGGGAATGGCCCTGCCCTGGGCGTTTTCTCCCAGCTGACACGCCGCCGGCTTGTTCACAATAGTGTTCTTGGCGCTGCCGCGCTGGCAACCGGGAGTTTGGGCATACCGCGCGCCGCGCGAGCGGCGGACGAGATCAATTTTTGGGCAACCGGCACGCTCGATATCGGCGACGACGGCTGGAGAACCTTTGCATACGACAGCGGTGTCAAAGTCGACTTCACCGATAACGGCAACGACCCCGGCCCGGTCGTTGCCAAACTGGCCGTTGGCAATGCCAACGATATTTATGACATTGGAGGGCTCCAGGGAGGCAGCGAAATGGAACTGGCGAGACGCGGTTTGATTGCGCCCTGGGACCTTTCGCAAATCCCGAATTATGCGAGCCTATGGCCGTGGGCGAAGGACATTCCCTACCTGACTTACGAAGGCAAGACCTACGGAATTCCGACCGTCATCAATGCCGATTCCATCATCGCTCTCAGAGACAAGGCTGGCAGCGTCGATAGTTACGGCGTCATCTTCGATCCGAAGTTGAAGGGCAAGACCGCCATGGAAGACGCCTGGATCAACAGCGTCGTCTTTACCGCCATCTATCTGAAGAACTCCGAGAATGCGAAGATTGCCGAGCCCGGCAACCTGACCGCAGATGAGCTCGGGCTGGTCATGGAATTCCTGATCAAGCACAAGCGAGACGGACAGTTCCGCACGTTCTGGAACGGTTGGGAACAGGGTCTCCAGCTCGTCGCCAACCAGGAGGTCTGGGTGATGACCGGCTGGGAGCCCATCGTTTATGCCGCGCGGATGCGGGGTGTCGATTGCTACTATGCCGTGCCGAAGGAGGGCTATGAGGCATGGGGCAACAATACCATCCTGCTGAAGGGTGCGGTGAACCGCGGACGCTCAAAGGCGGCCCACCGGCTCGTCAATGCCCTTCTCTCGGGGTTCTACGGCTGCAAGCTTGGTATGCTGCGCGGCTACGTCGTTCCCACCGACAACAACGTGGCCTATGCGACGGCTAATTCAAGTGCTTTCGATCCGGCAAGGGTCGGGGAACTGGTCGAGCATGTGAAAAAAAAGTTTGCCGGCAAGGTCTACTGGCAAAACACGCGGCCGGACAATTTTCAGCTTTACGAGACCTGGTGGCAGAGGCTGAGGAATGCCTAGTGCCTGACGAATCGGGGGGCCACGAAAACGGGGGCGCTCGCTGGCGGCCGACCACCTTCCTCCTTGCGCTCCCGTCGCTCGCGGTCCTTGTTGGCCTGGGCTTCATTCCGCTGGCACTGATGGCGACGTGGAGTTTCTGGAGTTTCGATCCTGATACCTACTGGATCAAGCCCGCCTGGTCACTCGCGTCCTATGCGGCCCTCCTCGAGGACGGACGAGCAACCGTCTTTCTCCGCACAGCGGGCCTCGCAGCACTGACGACTGCGGCTTCCACGCTCCTCGCTGTTCCGGCCGCGACGGTTGTCGGTCTGATGAGCGGGCCACGGCGCGCTGCGCTCCTGCTCGCACTGTTCACCATTCCGTTCTTCACGAGCGGCCTCGTGCGCGCCTTTGCATGGCGCCTCGTGCTTGGTCGACACGGCGTCGTCAACAACGCGCTAATGAGTCTTGGAATTGTGCAGACGCCGGTCGAATGGCTGTTGTTTTCCGATTTCGCGGTCGTGCTCGGGATGGTGGCCGCCTATCTCCCGTTCGCGATCATCCCAATTGTGCTGGCATTCGCGCGGATCGAACATTCGGTCATTCGCGCAAGCCAGGATCTTGGTGCAGGCTTCTGGACGATGTTCTCAACCATTGTCCTGCCGCTCGTCATGCCGGGAATCGTCGCCGGCTTTCTGTTCGTATTCGTCGTCGCCGTCGGCACGTCGATGGAGATGCAGCTTCTTGGTGGCGCGGGTGCTTCCTCCATTTCCATCATGATCAACGATGTATTGAGGGTCGTGAACTTCCCTCTCGCCTTCGCGATCGCGACAGTTGTCGTCACGCTGCTCATAGTCCTCATCACCGTCGCAAATCGCGCGCTCAGGCTGTCGCGCCTGTTCGAAAGCCTCGGCATATGAGCTTCGATTCAATCGTCACAGGACGCACGAGCGGCGGCCGGTTGCTGTTCAGCGCCATCGCGGCGCTGTGCCTGACGATCATGTATGCGCCGGTACTGTACCTGTTGCTTGCATCCCTGAACCCGGACGCGCAGCTTGGGCTGGTTCCGCCGAGCCGCTATAGCCTCACATGGTATCTTGCGCTTCTCGAAGATCGCCGACTCGCCGGCGCTCTCGAGGAAAGCGCGCTGGTCGGGCTCGGAACAGCCGCGCTGGCAACGCCGATCGGGCTCTCGGCCGCGCTCGCCTACCGGGCGATGACACGCATGCGGGGCATATTCCTCCTTGTCGTTCTCTCCGCCATGCTCGTGCCCGGCACGATGGAGGGCCTCGGCCTGTCGGCGGCTCTGAGAGTTGTCGGCCTCACCCCGTCTTGGGTCACGATAACAATGGGACATCTTCTCTGGACGCTGCCGTTCGCCGCTGTGGTATCCCTCATCGGCCTGTCGGCGGTCAAGCCGAGCACTATCGCGGCGGCCCGTGACCTCGGCGCCGGTCCGATGCGGGCCTTCGTCGACATAACCCTGCCGCTCATGCGCGCCAATCTCATCTCCAGTTTCGTCTTTGCGTTCCTCCTTTCGCTGAACGAGCACGCGCGCGCCTACTACCTCGTCGGTCGCCAGAACACGCTTCCGCTTTATATGTTCGGCGCGATGAATTCCGGCGCCTCGCCGACCATCTACGCATTTTCAGGCGCCGTCATCGTCATCTCCATAGCGGTCGTCGTCGTGGTCTTCGCGGGCCTGGCGGGGCAGCGGCGCGAAGGCCGCGACGAGCGCCAGCCAAGGCCAGCTGATCGAGGGCACACCAGCTAGCTAGTGTCTGTCCATAAACGGAGATTTTTTGACGGGCGCGGTAACGGATGCTGTGTTTGCAAGGGTTGGTGCGGCGTGGTTTGTCAGCGGCGACGATGGGGTGAGCGGATTTTTTGAGGCGAGCGGACGCAGGACGAGTTGCCT
>WNGR01010061.1_pt1 | contig 14249 bp, 13 predicted proteins | sample 5407581 | NCBI WGS metagenome assembly WNGR01 (sample SAMN13153383, study PRJNA577476) | soil metagenome | isolation source: 80 cm soil or saprolite under Garry oak tree replicate 2 | place: USA:California | collected 2016-06-15
CTCCGACCGGCACACCTCGCGCCGCGCGGCGAGGAAGCCATCCACCGCCAGCGGCGTCAACTCCGCGACCGACAGCCGCTGGTGCTCCATCCAACTGCTGAGCCACCGCGCTGTCCGCAGCGCGTCACACACCGAGGAGGCCGCATAGCCTCGGCGCACGAGCTCCGCATACAACGCCGCCTCGTGCACTGCCAGCGGACCGGTCATCACCGCCGAGGCGGGGCCCGGATGGCGCCGTTCGTCAATCTCCATGCTCGTCTCCTGTCTGGAGGCAACTCGCCTACGCAGACAGAGACACCCAAGCCATCAGATCATGACGCGGGTTATGCCGCTCGCCTCCGACCAAACCTCCCACCCACCCGCGGCCCCACCACCGCGATCGGCATAACCCGCCACGCGGCATAAGCCGACGATCTGCTCATCTTGTGCCGAAGCCGGGCACGCGCCGAGGAGGCGCGCCAACGGGTGGCCGAGATCCTGGCAACGTTGGGGCTTGCGTTGCACCCCGGCAAGACCAGGATCGCGCGGCTCACCGGTGGCGACGAAGGGGTCGACTTCCTCGGCTTTCACCTGCGTAAGGTGGAGTCGTGGCGCTGGCGTGGCCGCTACTACCTGCAACGATGGCCCTCCGACCGGGCGATGGCATCGATCCGCGCCAAGATCCGGGAGGCAACCGACCGGCGCTACGTCGGCTGCTCGATGGAGCAGGTGATCACCAACCTCAACCGCGTGCTGCGCGGCTGGGGGGCGTACTTCCGCTACGGCAACTCGGCGCGGAAGTTCACCACCATCGACAGCTACGTGCATGAGCGGCTGGCCATCTTCGCAAGCAACAAGCACGGATCGACAGCTACGTGCATGAGCGGCTGGCCATCTTCGCAAGCAACAAGCACGGGCTGGCCGGGCGGAACTGGACACGCCGGTTCGACACGGCGTGGCTGGGGCGGCTCGGGGTCTACCGGCTGCAGCGGACGGTGCGGTATGGGACGGCGCATGCACTGCGGTGAACGATGTCGGAAAGCCGTGTGCGGGAAAACCGCATGCACGGTTTGACAGGGGGCCGCTGGCGAAGCGGTAGCCAAGGCGAGTCGGAATCCACGCACCCACCGGGAAACCGGCGGGATTGAGCCCGGCCGCCTACCGCGCACCGACCAGCCAGCGGCCTACCTCACACGCAGACCAACCTATGGCATGGGGGGTCGGTCTTTCGAGGTGCGGGTAGGGTCGCCGTGCCCGCTACGCGCCCGCCGTCTGGCCGAGGGAGCTTGGTGGCCCGACGAACCCGCAGGTTACTGGGCATATGCGTGGCGGTGTTGTCGCCGCCTTCCGAGGGCGTGGTCAGATCGGCAGGGTGTGCATGCCGTTCCTGCTAGCCCCGGTCAGTCCTTCTTGAGGATGCCGGTCAGCGCGGCAACCACAGCGGTGGTCAGCACCCAGCCTGCCAGGATCGAGACCCACGCCCACCACTGCGCCAGGCCGCGGGGAATCCAGTACTCCTGCTGGTGCAGGCTCACGACCGGCAACAACAGGTCCAGCGCGTACATCACAGGGTGAAACGCCGGGGTCGGGTCGGGCGGGTGCTTGGTGGGGGTCATGTGGGTGGGGTAGGCGGCGGCGAAGATCACCCAGCCGGCGACCAGGAAGCCAAGCAGCCACAGCAGCGCCTGCCAGGTGCGATAGCCGTAGCCGACCGTCCAAAAAAGCAGGCTGTTCCACAGCTTGCCGGGCCGGTTGAGTTCGGTGCGGCGGCGGCGCTGTTTGGCGATGGCGACCTTGCGGGCGGCGTCTTCTTGCCCGGCGTGGCGGTAGGCGGCGATGAGCTGCTCGTAGAGTTGGGAGGTGTAGCCGCCTGGGTCGCGCTTCAGCCACCCCAGCCGCTCCTTGACGTTGATGGAGGGCCAGGCGTCCAGCGCGTCGTAGACAAAGCCACCGAGGTGGAGGCTGGTGGGCCAGGTGGGGCGGCTGTCGTACAAGATGCCGACATGAGCGTTGGTGAGGTCGACGGTGCCGTCTGCTGGCGTCTTGGTCCTGAGATGCAGGGTGCTGGCGCTGGCGCTTTCCAAGTCGAGGGCGAGCCCGTCGGGGTTGGTGAGGGTGGCGCCGCTGAGGTCGAGCTGCCCGCCGATGGTGGCGCCGGCTAGGTTGACCTCGCCGTTGGCGCTGAACCCCTGGCCGCAGAGCATGCTGCCGTTGACGGTGAGTCCGTCGGCGTTGAGGGCAAGCCCGTCGGGGTTGGTGAGGGTGGCGCCGGTGAGTTCGAGCTGCCCGGTGATGGTGGCGCCGGGCAGGCCGACCTCGCCGCTGGCGCTGAACCCCTCGGTGCAGAACATGCTGCCGTTGACAGTGAGCCCCCAGGTAGTGAGGGCGTTGCCGTTGGGGTTGGTGAGGGTGGCGCCATTGAAGGCGAGCTGCCCGGTGATGGTGGCGCCGACCAGGCGGACCTCGCCGCTGGCGCTAAACCCCTCACCGCAGAACATCGCGCTCTTGACGGTGAGTCCGTCGGCGTTGAGGGCGAGCCCGTCGGGGTTGGTGAGGGTGGCGCCGGTGAGGTCGAGCTGGCTGGTGATGGTGGCGCTGAGCAGGCCGACCTCGCCGCTGGCCCTGAACCCCTGACGGCAGAACATCGCGCCGTTGACGGTGAGTCCGTCGGCGTTGAGGGCGTTGCCGTTGGGGTTGGTGAGGGTGGCGCCGGTGAGGTCGAGCTGGCTGGTGATGGTGGCGCCGCGCAGGCGGACCTCGCCGGTGGCGCTGAACTCCTCACCGCAGAGCATGCCGCCTGCGCCGTTGACGGTGAGCCCGTCGGCGGTGAGGGCGTCGCTGCCGGGGTTGGTGAGGGTGGCGCCGGCGAGGTCGAGCTGCCCGCCGATAGTGGCGCCCAGCAGGCGGACCTCGCCGGTGGCGCTAAACCCTTCAGCGCAGAACATGCTCTGGCCGACGGTCAGCCGGTCGGCGTTGAGGGCGGTGCCGTTGGGGTTGGTGAGGGTGGCGCCGCTGAGGTCGAGCTGCCCGCCGATAGTGGCGCCCAGCAGGCGGACCTCGCCCCTGGCGCTGAACCCGTTGTTGAGTTCGAGGTTGCCGCGAGTCTCCAACTGCTCGCCGTTGAGGGCGGGCTCTCCCTCGGGTGGGCGAATGTGGGCGCCAGGCAGGCGGATCGCAGGGGCACGCGCCTCGGCCAGCACGACGGGACGGTCGAGGTAGCAGTCGTGGAGGGTCAGCGGGCACACCAGCGTCATGGCTTCAAGGTCGAGGGTGCCGGTGATCCGCGCGCCGCGAAGGCGCAGCGCCCGGGGTTGCCGAGGGGGGCGGCTGGGCTGGTGGGTGTCGGGGTTGGTGAGCAGGTCGGCGAGTACCTGGGCGCGCACGCTGCGTTCGGGGCCCCACTGGTGGCCGGTGGCTGGGTTGTCCAGAGCGGGGGTTCCGCTGCGCAGGTCGACCAGGGTGCCGGTGTGGATGGCGGTCCACAGGCGTTGTTCGGGTTCGGTCAGCTCGCTGTCGGCCGTGCGCACGGTGCTGTCCTCTTCGGCGGGCCGATGGTGGAGGTGAGCATAGCGGCCAAGGCGGCAGTTGTCAGGAACGGGCTGGCTCGACTGGGGCGCTGCCTCACGGCTTGTGGCTTGGCGGGGCCGTGCGTGCCCGCTCCGTGCCCGCCGTCCAAGCGGGCAGGCTCGGCGGACTAGAGAAACCGCAGGTGAACAGGGGTATACAGGGAGGGACCGCCCTCTCAAGGCGCTGACGCGCTGACAAGTCGAAATCTGCTTGGAGTTACTTCCTGAGACTTGAGCCAGGGCACGGCCATATGCCCCCATAATCCTACAACGCCACCATCCTCGTGAGTTTCGGTAGGTTCATAGTTGGATACGGTCCTCCGACATGAACCCCCACCGGGATCTCGTGACGATAAGGCCTCATCGGGCGGGTGGGAGGCTGATTGTCGGGCCTTCGAGGGTGGGGCGGTTCGGATTGTGGTCACTCAGGTCTACAACCTACAGCTCGCCAGCAGCCGTTTGACCTGCACCAACAGAGGGCTGCTTGATGACTTGCTTGGGCTGCTTGTTGGTCGATGGCTGCGCGATGCTGGCGATCTGTTGGCGTGGTCTCGTCCTAGACTCCCTACGCACTTCAGGCCTCACCGGCCAGTGCTCCACATCGTGGACCTGTCTGAGGCGACCAGGATCACCTCAGACAGGTCACCCTCGCCAAGCGGAAGGTCTGAAACTCTGCGGTCCGAACCCTGGCCAGCAGCCCAGGGCCCGCCGGCCGGTACGGCCGGGAGGCCGAGTTGGCAAGCTACCAGGCGTGGATATGCCATTCGGTTGCGGTGACGCCAGCGTGGTCACAAGCGCGGGGATGTGGAGCCGGCTCCTCACGTCTACCGCGAGCCGTCCCTGCTGATCATGTGTTGGAGCTCGGCCATCGCAGCCGCGAAGTCGGTCCGGTCCCGGTCCCGGAACCAGCGGAAGAACAGATTCGGCACCCGGCTATGCTCGCTTCGAGCCTTGAAGATCACGTCCTGCACCTCCCTCGCAAGGGTAAGCAGCGGCTCTGCCGTTTCCGAGGCTGCACGGCGGGCGGTGTCGTTCATGCATTCGTTCATGAGGCTGAGCACCCGCTCGCGCTCGGCAGCGGCATCACGCTGCGCGCGGTAGGTGTCTACTGCCAGAAGCAGTGCGCCCAACGAGGGTAGATACCATCGGAGCAGCAACTCGGGCACGTTGAGTCCGCCGAGCCAGCCAACCAACAGCCCGGCTCCCGACCAGATACCAGCGACGGTGAGCAGGGCGCGTGCATAGCGCCGGCGCACCCGGGCTGCCCAGCCGAGATTCTGTTGCTGGCACCCGAGCACGTCGTACGGCCTTGGGACGGGCGGGACGAGGTAGTAGTCGCGGAACAGCTCGTCCGGGATGCGGCATTGCTGGCTTAGCCGGCTCACTTCGTGCGCCTCGAGCGGCACTCCGGCAGCCACCTCGTTCCACGGCAACTCGAAGGCCTGGACGTCGAACATCTCCTGCAGGAGGGCAGCGCGTCGGAGTTCGTTTTCGCCCCAGGCCGCGAGGCCCGAAGAATACGCGACGGCCCAGAGTCCTCCCAGGATTGCGACTGGCGTCTCGGCTGCGGAGGCGAACGCGGCCACCAGCCCCAGTGCAGCCACGAACACCGAGACGCCGATCTGTGCGACATCAAGCCGCTGAGCGCGGCGGTGTGACACCGCGGCGGCGCGGAGCAGGCGCACGAGGTTGGGCTGATTCTCGCGCTCAGCGAGCGGACGCGCTTCGTCAGGCACGCAGATCCCTGCCGGTGGAGTAGCGATAGACCCGCAAGTAGCGTAAGTGGCATTCTAGCGCCGATAGCTATTATCGGACGAAGATCGCCGAATGCTGGCCTGGTGCACAGAAGGGTTCGGTCGCATCCATGCCTGTCAAGCCGGCCGATGAGCTCGCGGCCTATTTCGACACTGCGGTTGCGGCGGCGCTTCGGGACTGGGAAGAGGGCTCCCGCGGAGAGGTCAGCCTGCCCAGAAGTCGGTGGCGTGCGAAGGGTTACACCGCAGCCGAACTCGCCGCGATCGTTGTAGCCCTGCCAGGACAAGGACCCCAGAAGCTGATCGTCAAGGTCCACCCGGGGGGGAGATATGCACGTGAGACTGGCAGGCATGCGGAGGCAATCGCGACCTCGGGTGTCTTCGCCGAGCAGCATCTCGTCAGGCAGCCCTTTCTCCGCCATCCCGTCGGGGACGGCCGCTACCTGATGTTCCAGGACATCGCGGGTGGCGACCTCCTTGAGAGTCGCCCGCTGAGCGAGTTGCCCGCCGAAGGCCTCGTTGCGGTGTGCGATCAGGTTGCCCGTTCGCTCCTCGAGGATTGGAACGATCAGGGGTGGCGGAAGTTATCGTCAACCGCTGCCGCCTACGTGGCGGCAGAACTCAAGGACCTGGATGAGGAGGGGTCGGCCCGGCGCTGGGGAGAGCCGTTCAGCCTGCTTGATCCTAGCTGTGACTGCGTCACAACGGATGAGGACGGCGATAGCCGCACTATGCCCAACCCGTATCGGCTCGCCAGCGAGCAGTCGCTCGCCAATGAGATATCCATCGACTATCTGGCCGGACGGTCACATGGCGACTTGCACCTGGACAACGTGCTGGTGCTACAGCGGCTGTCCGAACGGCTGCAGCCGGAGAGGTTCTGGCTGATCGATCTGTCGGGGTACAGCTCTTCCGCCCCTCTCACCCGGGACCCGGTCATGCTGATGCTGTCGATCGTCTCGAAAGAGTTCCCGATGTCGCCAGGACAGCAGGATGCGCTCATCGATTTCGTCATCACTCCCCGAGTTCCGGAGCAGGCTCCGTATGCACTCACGCGAGCACTGAGGGACACGGTGTGGGCGATCTACGAACGTGGGCGAGGGTGGGCGCGAGGCCAAGGCTGGGGCGGCGAGTGGCGGGCCCAGTACCTCCTGTCGGTCCTCTCCACGGCGCTCCTGTACACGTCCTTCGACCGTGTCCACGCAGAAGGGCAGCGATGGTTCTTCCGCCTTGCCGCACGTGCCGGTGCGGCATTCCTGAAAGAGCAGAGCGTCCCGTTGCCGCCGACAACCCCTTGCCACATCGGTCCAGGTCCACCGTCTGCGGGACCAGACGGCGCAGGGACCACGGCGGTGCCTCGCGAGGATCCGCCAGTTGATGATCCTCCAGCGAGGGTCACGTCAGATCCCCGGGTTGTGGTGCCGGACGACTTGTCCGGCCTGCATGCGATTCTGATTGGGCTCTATTCCGACCACGAGAGCGCCCGCAGGGCGGCGCGGCGCCTTTCGGAGATTATCCAGTATCCGACGTTCGAGGATATCGAGGACGTCTGGGCCGCCATTCTGCAGGAGGCGAGCAAGATGGACCTGATCTCCATCCTGGACATCATCAACAATGAAGATGACTATGCGGATAAGCCGCACCTCATCCGCGCGGCACGGCAATGCCAGCGACGCTGGAAGCCGAACTTCGGCGCGATCGCAGAACTTGCCGGGACGTACAGGGCGGAGCTCGACGCCATCAACGTCAACACCGGGCGAAACTCCAGGCCAAGCGACGAAGACGACGACTGCATAGCGCAGACCATCGACCTCCGTGAACTACTGTGCAGACTTATCAGCGAGGCCGAGAAACCGTTCCGCTGGTGGGCAGCGCTTCATGACGACTTCGACGATCAGGCGATGACCGACGTCCTTCGCCGGAGCCTGGACTTGGTCGATCTGCTGCGGATTGGTGGTACTTCCTCGTATCGGCGCCGTCAACTGCTTGGGGAGCTCCAGCGGTTGTGCGGTGAGCTTGTCCGTGTGCTGGATCACTTGGCCTCAGCCGATCCATAGGCGATTGGTGCTGGAATGCGGGGCTGGAGGGACCGTCGAAGATGACACTCCCACGCTGCTGCGCCACGTGGGAAGCTCCCCTGAGCTATGGCCGCTGCGTCGCAAATTCCCGATCGGGACAAACGACGTGAGCAAGCTCTCGTCGAGGCTCACGCGTGCATGGCAAGGATCAAGGAGGTCATCCGGAGGCACTATAGCTCCTGGCGGAAACTACCCGCAGCGCCGGATCCCGATCCGTTCATCTTGCTTGCCAATGACCTCTTCGCTCTTCAATGCATCCTGGAGAGTGAAATCTGGGATGACGCGGCGAGGAGAGCGTATGGAATGCCCCTTTCAGATCCCAAATTCCCTACCCTCGTTGAGGCTGCTTACAGCTCGCTTTGCATCTATGTTGATTTCAGGCAGGAAATGGTAGGAGCTGCTCCCCCGCAGCCGACTCCCGACTGGCTGCGAAGTGCGAGCAGAGCGTTGATCCAGGAGCTAAGAGAGCTCCTCGGGCCTCTGAAGCGGCTCAAGGCGGCTCTCAAGGTCTGAAAGCGGATCTCGTGGCCCGCAGCCTCCGTGACGTGAGCTACGATGAGCGGTGCCCGTCGAGCGATAAAGGAGATAGCGATGCTCGATCTTGGGCTGGTCAACCTTTGGTCGCTGGCCGAGGCGCTGGAGGACCACTCGCCGGAGACCGTGTGGTGGTTCGATCCCCGCTCGGGTGACTGCGATCCCGTCATCGACCCTGCGGATGCCGATGTGGAGCTGGAGGAAGTCTCGCCCTGGGAGCGGAAGCTGGTCCGCATCGACCCGATCCCGTCCCGGGAAACCTATGGCGACATGGAGGACTTCATCGAACGGGTCCGGGACCAGCGCGCCCATGAGCTGCTGGAGCGGGCGATCGCCGGGCGTGGCGCCTTCCGCCGCTTCAAGGACACGCTGCTGGAGTTCCCGGCGTTGCGGCAGGCATGGTTTGGGTTCCACGACGCCCGCATGCAGCGCCGGGCGATCCGGTGGCTGGCCGACCAGGGATTGATCGAGGAGAGCATCGCGGAGCGGAAGGTCCAAGCGAGGGAGGACCCGCAGCTTTCCGAGTTGGCGGCGGGGTCTGCTCCGGGGGTTGATCCAGTCGGGACCGCTGCGGCGGTGGCGGCTGAGCTGCGGGCGCTGTACGGCGGGCGGCTTCGCCGGGTGGTGCTGTTCGGGTCCTGGGCTCGTGGCGACGCCCATCCGGAGTCGGATATCGACTTGCTGGTGGTGCTCGACCGGGTTGACTCGCCGTGGGTGGAGCTGCGGCGCATGGACCAGGTCCTGTGGCGGCACTCCTACCAGAGCAATGTGGTCGTCGCTGCGGTCCCGGTGGGTGAGCGGGACCTGGATGATGCGTCAGTTCCGCTTCTGATTCGGGCTCAGGCTGAGGGCCGGGAGGTCGCGTGACCGCCGCGGGCGGCTTGGCCCGGTGTCAGGAGGAACTGGCGGCTGCTCGGCTCCTTGCCGACAAGGGGTTCTCCGCCCAGGCGGTCTCCCGTGCGTATTTCGCGGCGTTCTTCGCGGCGGAGACGGCCCTGCTGGCGCTTGGCGAGACGCGCTCCAAGCACTCAGGGGTCGTCGCCGCGTTCATCCACTTGCTCGTCCGCGGCGGCGACCTTGACCAGGACACAGGACGGCTGCTGCGGTCCCTGTTCGAGCGTCGGAACGAGGCAGACTATGCCCCTATCCCGGTCCCGCCCGAGGAGGCCGATGCGGCCATCCGAGATGCTGAGCACGTGGTCACTGCCGTCGAGCGATGGCTCGACCAACGCCATCGATGAACGGGACTGCGGGCCGTCTTGTTTGACTCTGTTGGTGATCGTGTTGGTGCTGGTCAGAAGGTCAGAGGCGGATTGTTGGTCCTTCGACCTGGAGCGGGCGGTTCGCGTGTTGGATGGTTGGGGCTACCACAGCGTCGTATTCAAACCTGCCCGTGCCAACAGGGCGTCGAAGGGCGCCTGGTAGGCAACGCCGGCCAGCTTGCGGTCGCGGACCTCGATCCGGTCGAGCACGGCCGCGTTGAACAGCCGGCGGGTCTTGTGGTTGGCCCGCCGGTAGGCTTGCCCGCAGTCGGCTGCGAACCGCATCGCGGTCTCCACGACCTCGCGCCACTGCTCGATGGTGGCGTCGACCGCCGCCAGCCGCTGCTCGGTTGTCCGCAGCTCACCGCCGATCCGCTCCTGTTCGGCGCGGAGCACGGCGACGTCGATCGCATCGGCGTAGAACGCCTCTAGCAGTTTGCGCCGCTCGGCCCGAGCGTGGCCATGCGGCGGGTCAGCAGTTGCCGCTCGCGGGCGTTGCGGCCTTGGCGGCTGGTGATCTCGGCGTCGAGCGCGGTCCGCAGCTTGTCCAGCCAGCCCGCCGGAAGCTGGACCCGTTGGTAGAGTTGCTCGACGGCAGTCTCCAGCAGGTCGGCTGGGACGTAGGCCTCGCGGCAGCCGGTGCGGGCCTGGTTTTTCTGGCCGAGGCAGTAGTAGTAGTAGTAGTAGTAGTAGTAGTAGAGATAGCGCTGCTTGGCGAGGGTCAACGACAGCCGCCGTCCGCACACCCCGCACCACAGCACGCCTTTGAGCTCATGGGTGTGGCGGCGCTCGCGGGTGCCGCGCACGGCCCTGGCCGCGAGCAGCTGCTGGACGCGGTGGAAGGTGTCGCCGCTGACCAGCGGCTCGTGCTGGCCGGGGTAGGTGACGCCGTCCCATTCGACCATGCCGAGGTAGACGGGGTTGGCGAGCAGGTCGGCTACGGCGCTGACGGTCAGGGGTTTCTCCGGGTAGTCACGCCGCCCACGCCCGCGCAGACCCCGCTGGGCGAGTTCGTCGGCGAGCTGGGCGATGCTGTAGGCGCCGGTGGCGTACAGCTCGAACGCGGTGCGGACGAGGTCGGCACGGTCAGGGTCGGGGCGATGAAGGCGACCCGGCGGCCACCGATCGATGCCCGTTTGTTGAGGTAGCCGACTCGGCCGTGCCGAGGTGGGTGGTGCCGCTGCTGGGTGTCTGCGCCGCCGCCCGCGCCGGTGCGCCCCGCGGCGAGCGGGACTCTCCGCAGGCAGCCAATCCAGAGCGCTGGGGCTTTTGGAAGACGAGGATGTCCTCGTGGACCAGCAGGCTCGCCGGCTCGCCCCGCGCGTGGGCCTTGCGTGTCTGGCCGGCGTAGACGCTGGCCATGGCGGTCAAGTAGCGCTCCCCGCGGGTGTGGCCGAGGTTGGCCGGGTCGGGGGATTAGTTCCTGGTGGCGCGCTGGCCCAGGTGTTCGCCGGGCCAGCCAGGCGCGCTTGTCGACACCTCCGGGGTGCACCCGTAGGGCGGGGAGGTGGCCACCAGGTCGACGGCGCCGACTAGGTCGGCGAGCAGCTCGGCCAGGTGGCGGGCGTCGCCTTGGCGGACTTCGAAGCGCCCGGCGTCCTCATGCCCATGCCCCTCCCGGTCTCCATCCGGCGCAGCGAGGGCGAGGTTGTGGCGGGCCAGTTCGGCCCACTGGGGCTCCAGCTCCACCCCCACCCCCCAGCGCCGACGGCGGCGCCCTCGACCAGGGTGGTGCCGATGCCGCACATCGGGTCCACCACCAGCCCGCCGGGCGGGGCGTACTCGGCGGCGATGCGGCGGGCCAGCTCGGGCAGCATCTTGCCGGGATGGGCGGTGCAGGCCTTGAGGTAGCGGCCGGCGCGCTGGCGGTGGCCGGTGGTCTGGGCGCAGGGCCAGACCGCCAGCGGGACGGCGTCGGTCGGGTCGAGTCGCAACGTCATGGTCGAGCCCGGCCATCGGTTGCACTGACACCCCAAATATCCAGGAAGGGTCCGAAATCTTACACGGCTGGCTCGGAGCAGCCGGTTGGTGTTGGCCGTCGCGCTCGGCTGTGACAGCCGACTAGTAGGGCTCTGTCAGGTCGGTGCGGATGGTCGTCCTGTTCGCTGGAGCCAGCGGGGTGCTGGTCGCTTGCAGAGGGGGCAGGCGCCGGCCCAACAGGCCAGCAGGACCTGCAGCTGGTCGAGCAGCTGCCACAGGGTCAGGCCGACGCCGCCAGATTTGGGGAGCGGAGCCGTTCCAGGGCCCAGGGAATACTTCCAGGAGATCCGGTCCGCGACCGCCTCAGCGGCCTCCCGGTCGGACAGGTTGTGCCGGAACTGCAGGATCGTCACCATCAGCAGCAACGCCGGCGACAGCCCCGGCTGCCCGCGCGAGGCGTACATGCCGGCGAACTCGCCGGCGGTGAAGTCCATGTCCCGAAACAGCGGACCCAGCGCATCGCGCACCCGCATCTCATCGGTCCCCTGCGGATGCACCTTCCGGGCCAACGCCGCCGTCGCCGCCGGGATCTCTGGAACGTCCATGGGCCGCAGCACGGTCCCTCCTATACACAAGAGCCTTCAGCTGTCCACACCGGACAGCGGCCCCCACTCTCCCATGTACGCAACCACCGACTTCGCCAACAGAATCTGCATCTCGCCGCCTGTAGCCAGGTCGCCGAGGTCGATAGCGAAGAAGCCTGCGTCCTGGAACAGTGCGACCACTTCGGACTTCGCATCGACGTCGTCACCGGAGAGGAAGATCACTCGCTGGCCCCCTGCCTCGTGCGGATCTGCGCCGAGCACCGCGGCGCCGAGGGTGTTCGCGGCCTTGACGACGCGCGCACCGCCGACGAGGCCGGCGACGAGCTCGCTTGAGGTTCTCCCGTCGAGATCGCCGGGGTCGAAGTCGTTCGTCGCGTCGATCACGATCTGACCGCTCCATTCGAGTCCTTGGACGGCCTCCGGGACGCGACCCCACGGCACCGCGATGACGACAGGGCGGCCGGCGCGCAGCGCGGTCCGCGCCATCGCCTGTCCGAGTCGGCCGGCGCCGATGATTCCAACACGGTTGCGGTCCGTTGGGTCCACCAGGTTCCTTCCTCGAGCCGTCGAATGGACGATCGGCAGCCCGAACGTCTTGGCTGTCTTCACCGTCGACACGATGTTCTTAAGCAGCAGGCCCGGATCCATGGAACGGATCCCCGAGAACTGCGCCGGCTGGTAGTCGATCAGGACCAGGGCCGCGTTCTGCGGCGTGATCAGGTGGTCGGCGACGGGACCCGCATCCAAGCGCTGGTCATCAGGATCACCTCACCGAGGTCAGGGATGGAGATAGAAGCCGTCGCCGAGGTCCAGGGGGATCGACTGCATCACCTGGAACGTCGTGCTCTCGGTGAACACGTCTGCCGCCGCGAGCACGCCGGTGTACTTCTCGATCACCGGCGCCGCAGCGGTCCGGGCGATCTCGTCCAGGGAGCTCTTGAACGCTGCCCAGACGTTCTGGCCGTACTTTTGGAAGTACGGCGTGGGATCAAGGGTGGGAAGCTTAGTCCTGACGCTGGCGGCGATGTCGGCCATGTACTGCTGGCGCGGGTCCAGGTTGACGTCGATCATGAGCCGCAGCGTCTCGGGAGTCGTGGTGAGCGCGTCTCCTGGCCGGAACGCACCGATGGTGTTCACCGCACGTCAGGGGGCCCCACTCATGGCCGCGGTCGCGCTGATGCGGGTATCTCCACCAGACAGGTCTCCTGATGCCCATCCAGGAGTTTCGAACTCATATTGGATAGAAAATCGAGCCTGCAAAACGAAGGTGCATCGGCGCGGCCTTGGCGTGCCGGGCGAGCGCCTGGGCGCTGTGCACGGTATCGCTCACTGTCCCGCCTCCAGGTCTGCCAGCCGGGCTAAGGCTTCGGCGTACTCGGCGTCTGGCATCCCCATCCGGTGGGCGGTCGTGCCCGTCCACCCCCCTGTGGCTGCCACATGTCGTGTTGCCCGGTGGCCCACTCGCGGTAGTCAGCGCGAGCTTGTTCCGCGCTGGTGCCGCGGGCGGCGCCGATCTGCTCCCATGTCGCCCCGGCCTTGACGGCGTGGCCCAGCGCCGAGGTCCGGGTGCGGGCTACGCCCGCCCAAGTTCGAGCACAGGAATGGTGCGGACTCCAGCAGTTTGGCGTGCGTACTCGGCAAAGCCTGGGTAGCGCCGCGCTTGCTCAGCGTAGACGCGGTCGCGTTCAGCGCCGGTCAATTCGCGGACGGTCACCTTGTATGTCTCGGTTCCGCGTTCGACACTGCCGTCACCGGCGGCTGTCAAGTTGTGGTACCAGTCCGGGCTGGTGGGTGCTCCACCCTTGGTTGCGAAGACGTAGATGATGTCCGGCTCGGTGTCGTGCGGGAGGTACATCGTCGGGTTGACGTACTCCCGCCCGCTCTTGCGGCCGCGGTGATGCAACAGGACCATCGGAGCGCCCTCGAAGACCCCGCCGACCCTGCCCTCGTTCGCTCGGAACTCCGCGACGGTCGTCGCGTTCCAGTCGAGCGTATCGCTCATGTCGAACTCCCGTCGTTCACGATCCCGAGGTATGCGCTGGGACCGGGTGATGGAAGGCCCGGCGGCCGTTCCCGGCGATCAGGCCTTTTGACCTGGTACTTCCTGGTAGCGGGGGCGGATTTGAACCCGCGGCCTGTGGGCTGTGAGGACAGCGTGCGTTCTGCCTTTCGCTAGTCGGTGACGCGTTCTGCGCCGGCGAGATGCGCCGACAGGAACTGTCCGGCTCTGTCCAGTGCAGCGACCGCTTCGTCGAGGATCGGATAGAAGGTTTGGAAGACGTGCGGCACCCCAGGGGTGATGTCGAGGGTGACCTCGACGTCGGCGGTGGCGGCCTGTTGCGCGAGGCGGACGGCGTCGTCGAGGAGAACCTCGTGAGTTCCGGCCTGGATGATCAGGGGCGGCAGGCCGGACAGATCGGCGAAGATCGGGCTGATGAGGCCAAGAGCGGCGTCTTGTCCGGCCGTATAGTCGGTGACTCGGGATTGGAGGTTTTCTCGGCTCATCAGCACGTCGACCTCGCGCTTGGTTTGCATGGTCGTCCCGGCCAGG
>WNGR01008065.1_pt1 | contig 14248 bp, 16 predicted proteins | sample 5407581 | NCBI WGS metagenome assembly WNGR01 (sample SAMN13153383, study PRJNA577476) | soil metagenome | isolation source: 80 cm soil or saprolite under Garry oak tree replicate 2 | place: USA:California | collected 2016-06-15
GTTGAAAAAGACGGGCAGGCCTTACAGCGAGCAGTTGTCACAGTTGTCCTAGTTGCAGTTGTCATTGGCGTCGGTGTAATGGTGGTCATAGTTGGCACTGCATTGTGGACTCGGAGGACCCATAGTACCTGCCAAAGACTGGTTGAGACCGGCCCCAACCGGTCCTGTGACGGTTCACCTATGCATCAGATTCCGGTGAACCGCAACCGGTCCGTCTCCAAAGCTCATAGGACCGCAACTGCAGGTCCGGTTGCGGCCGGTTGCAGTCCGGTCTGGTTGCGACTTTTTCCAGTTCACACAACTGGACTTTTAAACACTATCCGATAGTACCTTTTTGATCTGGAACGGTCCATATCGCTTTGGGGCTAGCTTTGATGTGGGGTAATGAGTGCATAGATTAACCCCTTCAAGCCAGACCCAGGCCCCTGTCTTGTAAGGTGTAAACTTCATTTTCCCTCTTTCAGCCATCAGACGTTGTGCGTGTCTGATGCATTCTTGTGCCTTTTCCCTGGCTTCCTTTATCTCCAGTAGTCGTTGGTCTATGGATGGCGACTTTGTTGTCTTTTCCTCCCATGTTGTCCTTGGCTCATTTCCCATTAGCAACTTGAATGGTGAGTGTTTGGTAGTCGCATTGGGCCATGAGTTGTGCGCAAATTGGGCGATTGGTAGCAGGTTGGCCCAATTGTCTTGTTGCACATTACTCCAGTGTCATAGGTACTGTTCTATCCATTGGTTGTTCCTCTCGGACTGTCCGGCCATCTGTGGATGGTAGGCTGACGATATATTCTGCTTGACTCCTAGTGTGTCGCAGAGGGTTCTTGTGAATATCAATATGAACTGGGTTCCCCTGTCAGTGATGAGTCGTCTGGGGATGCCGTAGTGGGGGTATACGTTTTGCAAGTATATCTTGGCAAGCCCTTCTGACGTGATGGTTTTGTTGCAGGGGATGAATATCGCAGCCTTGGTACAGTCGTGGTCCGTGATTGTGAGTATGGAGTCGTATCCGTTGGATGGAGGGAGTTTTGTGATGAAGTCCATGGTGACTACCTCAAAGGGTTGTGCCTCTGGGTCCATTGCGATTGGGAATAGGCAGGGTTTCTGATGGTGAGTGTTGATCTTGTCTGCCTGACATACGGCGCATCCTTTGACATATTCCTCAACATCCTTTCTGACATTTGGCCACCAGTATTCTCCTTGTAGAAGGTGGTAGGTGTTGGTAATTCCCAGGTGTCCGCAATGAGGAGGATCGTGAAAAATGGATATCACCCCCCTCTTAAGATTGTTGCTGCTGGCAACAACTAGGGCGGTGTCTTTCCACCAGGTGTCGCATTCATATCGGAGTTGGTGGGAGTTTGCCCATTGGCGAATTGTTCTTTTGTGGGCTAGGTTGCTTGCGTTGACTTTTGATCGTAAGTCAACTTCTTCGATTGGTTCCTCGCCCACTAGTCTGATGAAGACTTCTTCTGGGAGGACGACCACGTCATCATTATCTTTATCGCCCATATCGTAGTCGCTTCTTCGTGATAGGGCATCCGCTCTTGCGTTCTTTGTTCCCGTGATGTGTTTTAGTATGAAGTTGTATTCAGATAGCTCTTGGAACTCCCTTGCTACTCTTCAGCTTATTTTCTGTGGTTCTTTCCAATAGAGTAAGTTGGCGTGATCAGTGTGAATTACAATTTGGTGGGGTGCTCCTGCTAGGTATACCCGCCAATGTCGAAGGGACTTGACTATGGTGAGGAGTTCCCTATCATAGACATTGTAATTTCGTTCCGCTTCAGAAAGGGTTTCTGAGAAGTAAGCTACCGGGTGCCACCTTTGCCGTTCATCTTGTTGATTGAGGGTTGCCCTGATGGCGAAGCTAGAGGCATCTACTTCCAATTCGAACGGGTTTTCTAGGTTGGGCATAAGGAGGACTGGTTTGTCGCATACGAGCTTCTTCAGCTTTTCAAATGCATTTTGTCTTTCTGGGGTCCATTCCCAAGGCGTGTCCTTCTTTATCAGTTCATTGAGCAGCTTGGCTTCTTTTGAGAATCCTTTAATGAAGGGTCGGTAGAAGTTGATGAAGCCCGTAAACCCTCGTAGTTCTGTGAGGTTCTTCGGCGGCTTCCATCCTTCTACGCCTCCTACTTTGACTGGGTCCATTCGTATCTTCCCATACCCAATTATCAGTCCCAGGTATTCAACCTCTGGTACCTCGAAGACACACTTCTCTGGCTTGAGATAGAGGTCATGTTCTTCTAGTTTGGTAAGGACCTGATGGACGAGTTGTCGGTGGTGTGTGAGATTGTCAGGAGTCGCAATTAGAATGTCATCCATGTAGATGATGACTTCTCCTGTCGATACCAACTCTCGAAAAATGGTGTCCATCATTGTTTGAAAGGTACTTGGTGAGTTGGTTAATCCAAAGAACATGACGCATGGTTTGTAGAGGCCCAGATTGGTTTTGAACGCTCCCTTCCACTTGTCTCCTTCTTTGATATGGACATTATTATATCCCCACCATATGTCTAGCTTGGTGAAGATTCGTGCACGTCGTATTTGGTCGATCAACTCTGGGATAAGTGGTAGTGGGTACCAGTTTTTGATTGTGAGGGTGTTCAATTTTCGGTAATCCTAGACCAGTTGCAGCTTTCCATCTTTCTTTTTGATGAAGAAAAATGGTGAGGAATAGGGGGATTTGGATGGATGGATGTATCCCTTTGCCAGTTGTTCTTTGATAAATTCGCTCAGTGCCTCTTTTTCTGATGGGGTTGTCAGGTAGATTTTACAGTCGATCATACTGGGCGCTTCGGGAAGTAGTTTGATTGCGTGGTCCCATGGTCGTTTCAGTGGGAATTGGTGCGACTGTTCTTCGTTGAATATCTTTTGGTATTTTCGATATTCCTTTGGGACCATCTCTTCGTAGGTCCATTTCGTTTTGTTCATGGCCAACTGAGCTAATTCTGAGGCTACAGTGGTCTTTCAGAGAGTCACTTTTGTGGACTCCAGCTCCAAACTCACAGTCTCGCCACCTTCTGTAGGTTCCAGGGCGCCAACACGGTAGTTCCGGATGGCCAAATATGGCACCTCCTCCAGATCTTTGTTGATTTTCTCCCATTCATCTTCCGTGATCGCACTCGATATTTGTACTTCTCTAGGGTCTATAGAGGATATGATGACTGGTTGGTGGATTTTATCCAGGGTGGCGTCCTTCCAGTGGATTGTTGGTTCAAATGCGGTGAGCCAAGGATATCCAAGAATGACTTCGTCCCTCCCTAGGTTGGTGAGCAGAAACCATAGATGAAATGGGTGATTCTTCCATCCTGATTGTGTGTGCCGTCTACGTTCCAAATCCTTAGTGGGATTTCTAAGGGAAGGTAGGTGATTCAGAGTCGTTTGAGCAAATTTTTGCATATGAAATTGTCAGTGGCTCTGGAATTGACTAGGACTTCTCTTTCAGCCATCGCGTGTGTAGATTCAAATAATACTGATATTTGCATGGATTTGTATCTGCTGTTATACATGCTAATTTGTAGTGCTTTGGCCCAGGCTGTCGGGTTTAAGCATTGAGAAAATCCTGTTTGTTTGCAAATAATTCGTCTGTGAATGCATTGTGCACTTCTTCAGGTTCATTGTGGAGGGTGGCTAGGTAGGCCTGTGCTCTTTGCTGGTTGGAAAGCAGACTGGTAGAGCTGAGCGCTACAGAGGCGGCGATCATAGAGGAGGGGCCCTTGTTGCATTGAGGACAGTTTTGCGAAATATGTCCTTGTTTATTGCATTTGTAGCAGCGTCCCTCCGCTCATTGTTTGTCTTTGTCTCTGGTTGTGGTTGCTCGTGCTCTAGTTCTTCCTATATCCATAGCATTTGGATTTCTGTTGAGCGCATTCCTCCACTGAGCTTGCATATGTCCCTGATTTCTCTTATCTTCCTTGAGTCTGTTGTGCAGTTGGATGTATTCTTCTTGATGGAGTCGTGTGGAGTGGGTCCAATCGTTCCAGTCCACCGGATGGTCAAATTTGATGCAATTGACCATTAATTTGGGTGGTAATCCGTTGGCGAATAGCCCCAACATTACATTTTCGTCGAGAGTGTATCCAGCTTTTCGAGCTAGACTTTGGAATTGGGAGATGTAGGTGTCGACATCGTCCCCTTTCATTCTAAACTCTCGGAGTTGGTTCTGGGCTTTGACTTTTTCTGCCGTATCGGTGTACGCTTGTCGGAACCTGATTTCAATTGTCCTCCATAGGTTTTCTTCCGCATGTGCTACTCCAGTTTGGACCTGGTCCATTAGCCATTGCACTTGTTCATTGACCCAGTCATCGACCAGGGGTCCTCTTATGTAGGATAGGAAGGTCATTGCTTGTTGGAATGGGATGGCAAGCTGTTCCACTGTCGGGTTCATTCCCCTATATAGGGTAAATGTGAGCAGAAAAGCACGGCTTTTCTCTTGGTCTCCATCAAATTCTGCTGGTGGATTTCCTCCCAGCTTTCCATTGAGGGGTGTGGCTCTGCCTGCAGGTGGCACTCCTGCAGGTAGCCCTCTGCCACCACCACCACCTCCTCCTCCTCTGCCTCCACCTCCACCTCTGCCTCCACCTCTGCCTCCACCTCCGCCTCCACCCCCTGTTGGAATAATTGCGGTTCCACTGGGTATGGTGGCTGGTTGGGTGATGGTAGTAGTGGCGGTTGACATGGTTGTGATGGGTAGTTGAGTGCTGGTTGGTGGTGGTGCTATTATGAGTGAGGTAGATGCTGTTACGAGTGAGGTAGATGCTGTATTCTGTGGCTCCTCAGGAGTGTCTTCTGGGGGTTCTTCAGGTGGGTCTACATCTATGGGGGTGATTGGTCTAAGGGTGGGTCCTACTCCTAGTCCAAGTGGGACTGGTTTTATGGAGTACCACTTGTTGGCTTCGTCTACTCCGATGTATACCCAAAGGCAATCTTCTTCAATGAAATGGATGGGTCGGTATTCATTAAGTCTGTGCGAGAAGATGTAATAGCCTTCTGTTTGTCTCCCCGGGTCTCTTCTCCAAACTGCTGTTCCTTTGATGTTTTGTGATAGAGTGTCGTCTTCGTGTCTTTCAATGTATGATGGTTGGAACTTGGTTCTGGCTCTACTGGTAAGTGCCACGTTGGAGGAGACTCGATATAATGTAACGCCACAGCCGGCATTATTGTGCGACGTGCATCATAAGTCGTTTGGGGTGAAGTCATATCAGGACCTCAGTATGGTGGTGAATAAGATCGTGGGAGCTGAGCTCAACCAGATATAGTGGAGATCTCTCTGCATGGGATGCAGAACGTATGTTGTCTGCAGGCGAGAGGCAAAATGCAAAGGCCCTCTTATCATGTCTTTAGGGAGGGCAAAAGATGACTGTCCCAGAGATGTCGAGTCGAATGCTGTGATTCAAGAGATATTGAGTCTACTATACAAGCTAAGTAGACTATGGTTTATATAGTAAGAGTCAGTGTTTGTCTTGGACAAACACATGACGCGATCCTACTAGAGGGATCCTAGGAACAAGTCATACTATCGTACATGAGTAAGCGTGTGTCATAGTGACATCGTAGTGATGTCATATGGAACGATCAGTCAGCCAATACGTCATGGATCAGTAAGCAGTCCATAAGCAATGTGAGTCATGGGGGCAGCATGTAATGGAATGTGATGGAGTGACGTGGAAGAAAGTGAAACGTGTCCAGAATTCGTAACAATCCTGGTCCAATGGCTTGCACCACTACTGGTTGGACCAGGGGCATGTCTGGACTTGGATGAGGGTTATCCACTCCTCCATCCTAGTCTGACCCCTGTACAGGACTGGTTGGACCAGGGGGCATGTCTGGACTCAGACAAGTGGGTGTCCACTCCTCCATCCTGGTCCAACAGCTTGCACCACTACTGGTTGGACCAGGGGCATGTCTGAACTTGGATGAGTGGGTATCCACTCCTCCATCCTGGTCTGACCCCTGTACAGGACTGGTTGGACCAGGAGGCATGTCTGGACTCAGATGAGTGGGTGTCCACTCCTCCATCCTGGTCTGATGGCTTGCACCACTACTGGTCAGACCAGGGGCATGTCTGGACTTGGATGAGTGGGTATCCACTCCTCCATCCTGGTCCAATGGCTTGCACCACTACTTGTTGGACCAGAGGCATGTCTGGACTTGGATGAATGGGTATCCACTCCTCCATCCTAGTCTGACCCCTGAACAGGACTGGTCGGACCAGGGGGTATCTCTGGACTCAGACAAATGGGTGTCCACTCCTGTTACGATCCTGCTCAAAGACACTTACTCACAGGTTATGACTACTGGAGTAAGCGGTAATTAGTCATGGACTTACCATCAGTCAGCCCAGATATCACATGTACGATAGTATGACTCGATCCTAGGATAGTTGTACTAGGGTTTGGGATTCATGAGGCGCTTCAAAGCCCTCTTGTTGTAGTACTTAAGATGTAGTTGTCGAAGACCAAGTTCTCCAGCTTGGTCTTCTTGAATCGCCACTTCCATTCCTCTTCTACCTTGTGAGATCTAAGGGCTCTCTCCCTTTCTCTACAACTAAAGAAGTGACCATTGTCTCGTGTCCAAGTGTCCTCTGACCTTGTGACCTTCGTATCACGTGACTATCAAGAGTCCATGTGTACTCATTACTGCTAAGTCGTGTTGCGCGTCATCCCTAGAAGCCTAAGTCATGGCTGACGTTCAGTGGCAACGTAACATTAAGACCAAGCTCCCCTCATCGTGGCACGCATCACCACAAGGGAACGTTGGGTCTTCACACCCTATTCAATCAACGAGAGAGGAGAATGAGACGTACCTCTCATATATCTCAAGACAGCAAGGTGGAGAACTGTGCAAGGGAGTATGGGGTATTTTGTCAACATCCCCACAAGACCAGCACAGTATTACCCAGTTGAGTTCAACCACAACTTCGTGTGTTGGACTGAGATTACGTGGAACGCACATAATGACAGGTGGGACGTTGTAAGACCAGCAGGACCAGACTACTGGTGTGACATCTTTGAGGACGAAGTACAAACAGCCAGATAAGTAGGACCGATTGACAGGCAACCTGTCCAAAACCCCAGAACCCCTGCACCATCAACAGAAGATGAAGACGAAGAAAGAGGAAGCAAAGGCTCCAAGAACACAGTTGAATCAGGAGCACCGGGAAACACCACCGAAGAAGAAAGACTAGCAGACTTAGCTGAGTCAATTCACATCAACCCACCAGCTATGACTACCATGACGGAACCAGTGGAGATAGTAACGGAAGGATCCACTTACCTCAGACGGGAAATCACAGGAGAAATCCACCTGCAAATGGGACATAGGGTACATCAAGTAGCCAACACGGTCAACGATGAAGCAGCTTTAAGATGAGCACAGGAACCTGACAGACCTGACCCTCCAAGTGGAGGACCAGAAAGACTACCCGAACTACCACCAATCAGATTACCCCAAGAAGACAGACCTGCAAGAGGATTCCCAGGAGGAGGATTTCCTGGAGGTGGAGGATTCCCTGGAGGAGGAGTACCAGGAGGAGGTGGAGGATACCCCGGAGGAGGAGGAGGCCCACCAGGAGCAGGACCACCAGGAGGAGGCTGGGGACCCCCACCAGTCCAAGTACCTCAACCACAAGCAGGAAAATTGGTGGGAGAAACACCCTCAATCTACGATGGAGACAGGAAGAACACACAACTCTTCATCAATCAATGGGAGTTGTATTGGGGAGTAAACAACGATAACCCCCTCATGATCAATCCCTACCAACGAGCTATGTTTTTCCTCACTTATATCAAAGGAAGTCGCATTAACAAATGGGTCGTAGCCGTAAATCGATGGCTGACCCGACAACTACAAGGAGGAATTGCCAACACGGATGAAAGACTATGGAATGAAGTAGCAGCCTCTTTCCTCAGACACTTTGTGGACAACCTAGCTAAAGAAAAGGCTCAATCCCTGTTACGAGAAGGGATCAAGATGAAAGGCGAAGACATCGACTCATACATCACAGAATTTGAAGAGGCAGTCCAAATGGCGGAATATAGGTTCGATGTACCTCAAACCATCGACACCTTCACTGAAGGGCTACCCACTGGATTGTATCAGAAGATACTTGAACTCGACCAACCTCACTCGTACAACCAATGGAAACAAGCAGCCATCGATCGACAACAAATGTACATGCATATGAAGGCAAGATTACAAGCACACCGCGGAGGGAACATCCCCGCCTGACCAAGGGGGTGGGCTCCTACCCAACAACTCTCAAACCCGAATGCAATGGACACATCAGCAGGAAGAACACGTGGAAGAATCGCGGGAAGCGAAGAAATGAACCTGGCAACTATGCCCAGAGGAGGGTATGTGCCACAAGGAGGATTCATGCAACGCGGAAGAGGAGGAGGAAGACAGAGAGATCTACGTGAAGTTGAGTGTTACACCTGTCATAAAAAGGGTCACCTCAGTTGCCATTGCCCTCAGCATACATGGAATCAATCAAACTGCAGGAATACATGGAATCAATGAAGCGAGGGATGAGAAGCGGTGGTAGACGATTGCAGCACGGCAGGAGATAAACCAAATGAAATTCGAAGCACTACACAGACCCCTCAACAATCAGCTGACGCATGGCTAAGGGGAGTGGCCAACAAAAGAGAAGAAGTATGGGACCTCGTAATGAGAGACCTGCTGGGGCAGGAGGATTTTCAAAGTGCCTGAACCCATCGGCCTGGGTGAGGGCAATTCATCAGCTTAATTCTGTAATAGTGACTACATGATTTCGATCCATGCGAATTCCTATCTCTGTCAGGACTAGCTGCGCAATGGCTGACCAAAAAGCACTTGTGGATAGCGGAGCAACCAATTGCTTCATGAGCCCACAATTCATCAAACAAATGAAGTTGGGAATGCGACCCCTCCAAAAACCGCGAAAAATATGGAATATAGACAATACAGAAAACAAAGATGGGTTGATCACACACTACATCAACCTAAACATACAGACAAAAAACATCTGCAGAGATATGCATTTTTTGGTCACCAATATCAGACACGAAGACGTAGTATTAGGATACCCCTGGCTCTCCACCTTCGAACCACAATTTGACTGGACCTCCACAGTAATCCATGAGGAAGCACTCCCAGTCATAATACGATCCACAAACCCTCAAGTCCCAGGAAAAGATCCTATCATCGCAAACATGATGACGTGACAAACTGAATATATCCAAATGATACAAGAACATACCATCAACGCAACTACTGCAACAGATCTAGTGGTGGTGGCACAACAGTACACCACCAAAACAACAATACCATCAGAATACCAAAAATATGCAAAGGTGTTCAGCGAGGAAGAGTCAAAACGATACCCACCAAAGAGAGTGTGGGACCACACCATTGAACTCAAAGAAGGATCCCCGGATGCCATAGACTGTAAGGTATACCCACTAAACCAAACAGAAGACATGGCCATACAGGAGTTCATAAAGAATGAACTTGAAAAGGGGTACATTTGCATATCGAAATCACCATACATGTCACCCTTCTTCTTCATATGGAAGAAGGATGGAAAACTGAGACTGGTACAAGATTACCGCAAAATTAACACCCTCACTGTGCGTAACCAATATCTGCTTCCCCTCATCTCGGACCTTATACGTGATCTGAGCAATGCCCACATATACACCAAACTGGACGTATGTTGGGGATACAACAATGTATGCATACGCGAGGGCAATGAACACAAAGCGGCGTTTAAAACCAAGTATGGCCTGTTCGAACCAACGGTCATGTACTTCGGCCTCACAAACTTGCCCACAACCTTCCAAACCATGATGAATTACATCTATCGCGAGGTTATTCTCCGACACGAGTCAAGGGGCACTACGATCCATGTATACATGGATGACATCGGCATTGCCATGTGAACTAACTTGACCAATCATATTGCAGCAGTCCGCAACGTCCTTCAGGTTGCACTAGAACACAATCTCTACTTCAAACCAGAAAAATGCCTCTTCCATGCGCCCTCCATGGATTACCTGGGGGTAATCCTTGAAAAGGGGGTGACATGCATGGACCCTGTAAAAATTGTGGGCATAGACACATGGCCAACGCCCAAAAATGTCACCGAAGTACAAAGGGCAGTGGGCTTTTTCAATTTTTATCGCCCCTTCATCAAAGGCTTCGCTCACATAGCATGATCACTACACCAACTAATGCACAAAAACCAAGAATAGCACTGGGGCAAAGATGAACAAGATGCTTTCGATAAACTGAAAGCATGAGTAACAGCAGACCCAGTGTTAGCCCATGCCAAATTGGATGATCAATTCGAACTAGAAGTGGATGCATCCGGATATGCGGTAGGCGCAGTATTGTTACAATGCAAAGAGGATGGTAAAAAGCACCCCATAGGGTACTACTCGGCAACCCTCAATGAGGCACAACGAAACTACGACATATATGACCTCAAACTCCTCGCAATCATTATGGCTCTCAAAAACTGGAGACCACTACTAGTGGGATCACCTCACAAAATCATCATCTATTCCGACCACCTCAACCTACAATACTGGAAAACACCTCAACAAATATCACAAAGGGTGGCAAGGGAAGTACTGGAACTATCCGAATATGACTTCAAGATAAGACACATCCCAGGAAAACAAAACAGTCATGCAGACGCATTGTCCAGGCAGCCAGACTATGACACAGGGGATGGCGACAATGCCAATGTCGTAGTACTACCAGAGTGGGTATTTGCCAGAGCAATGAACACAGAGAAAGCGCCACCCATGCGACGAATAATATCCCAGGAAGAGATGGAACCACAAGACCCCATGTATCAACAAGATAAAGATCTTCTCAGACCATGGATCGACGCACATAGACTAAAAAGAGTAGAGGGAACATGGTATAAAGACGGAAGATGTGTGGTAACAGGAGGGTCCAGTCATCACCAGCTTCTGATACAGGCTCACCACGATTTGCCAGTATACAGGCACCCGGGAATCAACAAAACAAATCAACTGACCAGCCGAAGATACTGGTGGCCCAACATGTGACAAGATGTCAGGGAATACATGAAGGGATGTGCAGAATGCCAATGGAACAAAATAAACACACGGCCCACCAAAGCACTGCTACAACCCATATTCCCTCAACCCGAAGCTATGCCATTCGAAACTGTCACCCTAGATTTCATCACTAAACTACCCACATCACAGGGATACGACTCAATACTTACCATAATGGATCACGACTGCAGCAAGGCAGCGATATTCATCCCCTGCAAAGAAGCCATTACAGCAGAAGAGACAGCGGGGTTAATACTCCAACACATATTCCCAAGGTTCAGACTACCAAAACGATTCATAAGCAATAGAGATCCCTGATTCGCATCAAAGTTCATCTGCAGATTATGCAAGAGTATGGGAACCACCCAGAATGTATCCACAGCATATCACCCCAGAACAGATGGACAATCAGAACGCACCAATCAATGGCTAGAACAGTATCTAAGGTTTTGGGTCAATGAGCGTCAAGATAACTGGTGTTCCTATCTTCCCCTGGCCGAGTTTACACATAACAATTGGCCAAACGAGACCACAGGGGAGTCCCCCTTCTTCATGCTATATGGGTTCAATCCATGCACTGATTGGATCAATAAGCCATCCCCTATCCCACAAGTGGCACTCCAAGTGGAGCAATTCAAAGAAGCGAGAAGGAGGGCCCAGGCACTGATGATCAAAGCGCAGCAGTCATGGGTCAAACACCAAGATACGCCCAAGTACAAGGAAAATGACCTGGTATGGTTAGAAGGACACCACCTACAAACCAACCAACCCACAATAAAACTTGCGCCCAAGCGACATGGCCCCTTTCCCATCATCCAGGTGATGTCCCCTGTCAATTATAGACTGAAGCTTCCCATGCAGTGGAGCATTCATGACGTATTCCATATCGATCTCCTCACACCATATCACAAGACAACCCTCCACGGACCAAATTATTCTAGACCACCTCCAGACCTGGTCGAAGACCAGGAAGAATACAAAGTCGAGAAGATTCTAGACTCACGCCGATTCGGCAGAGGACGGAAATTGCAATACCTTGTCAAATGGAAGGGGTACCCTGACTCAGACAACGAGTGGGTCGATAAGAAGAATGTACACGCAGACGAGGCGATAAGGGAGTTTAAAATTCAAAACTCTGCATCAGAAGTGCATATAAACCGAGGGTACTCAAGCAAGTCCCCTATCTCCTCTTCTTCCCAAACTTCCACTCCACTCACTAAGCTCATCTCTTACATGACAGATGTCAACAACTACTACCTTGGCTCTCCGGAACGAATCTTCAGAGCTGAGCTCGAATTGGGGCTCATCACCCACCAAGAAGCGCAAGAACTATGCGCCAAAAAGTATATCTGACCACACATCACCGACAAAAATCTCCTCATCACTCCCCTCACCGAACAAGAGTTGGCATCAGTCCTACTCATCTTTCCAGACCTTGACACGAAGCCAGTGCCCCTGCGTCCACTATCACCCATGGTGCGACAAGTGTCAGACCCTGACAACATGGGAGCAACCCCTACCCATCAAGCAGAAGTGCAAGATGCCGATACCGACATTTGGGGACCTAAAGATGGTCATCCGGGAGAGATCCTGCTTCTGGTCCCCTTCAAAGAACCAAAGCACATCACAGCTAGCGCTTCAAAAGGTATGCTCAACATGGAGGGAAGAGCAATTCGCAAGAGCCGTCGCCAAGAGAAGCACAAAGATGGCAGCGCAGGAAGCACTGCACCAGTCAGTACACCAGCAATGCGTGGGCCATGGAGCCGCACCACCAGCTACATGAGCAATGAGGACCTCTACCCAGCTGAGCACCCATTCATATGCACACTCAAAGATTCTGACAATCCAGATGAGACTCCGTATGCGGCTACCACCACGGGCTTCCCATTGTATAAGGGGAGCTACCAGGTCAAACGCAATGAGGTCCCGCTGGGGTTCTGACCAAACCTCAGAGACCATTTCATCTCGTACCCCATCAAGGGCCCGGACGGTGACGTCAAGCAAGCCGAGTATGTGCAAGTCATACTCCACCCCAACCCCATCGTCATTGGGTTGCGCAGCGACAGTGACAAGGTATACACCAAACCGCTGTATGCCGCACCCATCTTCCACTATGACGGGAAGCCGGTGTATCGTGCGGAGCAGCTGGAGAAGCTCAAGATGGGGGCGGAAGGACAAGACCAGACAGACCAGATGATCCGTCGCCTCAATGACCCCTCGCTCACAGCGGAAGTCCATCGATTCCACATGATAGCACAAGAGCTGGGGCGGCTTGAAGAAGCCATTGCAGAGAGTGAGGACTGTTGGGGTGAGCTTGCAGGGATGCACTGCAGAACTATTCGGCGATTGGAGATGGCGGACACGCTGTTGAGGATTCAAGATCAGGATGACAGACTTGTGGACAATGTCTTATGGGGGATGAGGGAGAACAAGCAACATGGGCATCGCACCTGAAAAGGGGGTGATGTTACAATCCCGCTCAAAGACACTTACTCACAGGTTATAACTACTGGAGTAAGCAGTAATTAGTCATGGACTTACCATCAGTCAGCCCAGATATCACATGTACGATAGTATGACTCGATCCTAGGATAGTTGTACTAGGGTTTGGGATTCATGAGGTGCTTCAAAGCCCTCTTGTTGTAGTACTTAAGATGTAGTTGTCGAAGACCAAGTTCTCCAGCTTGGTCTTCTTGAATCACCACTTCCATTCCTCTTCTACCTTGCGAGATCTAAGGGCTCTCTCCCTTTCTCTACAACTAAAGAAGCGACCATTGTCTTGTGTCCAAGTGTCCTCCAACCTTGTGACCTTCATATCACGTGACTATCAAGAGTCCATGTGTACTCGTTACTGCTAAGTCATGTTGCGTGTCATCCCTAGAAGCCTAAGTCACAGCTGACATTCAGTGGCAATGTAACAACTCCTCCATCCTGGTCCAACAGCTTGCATCACTACTGGTTGGACCAGAGGCATGTCTAGACTTGGACGAATGGGTATCCACTCCTCCATCCTAGTCCGACCCCTGCCCAGGACTGGTCAGACCAGGGGGCATCTCTGGACTCAGACAAGTGGGTGTCCACTCCTCCATCCTGGTCCGATGGCTTGCACCACTACTGGTCGGACCAGGGGCATGTCTGAACTCAGAGTGTGGAGATGTGTTATTGTCTGACCAGTGGTG
>WNGR01005010.1_pt1 | contig 14246 bp, 12 predicted proteins | sample 5407581 | NCBI WGS metagenome assembly WNGR01 (sample SAMN13153383, study PRJNA577476) | soil metagenome | isolation source: 80 cm soil or saprolite under Garry oak tree replicate 2 | place: USA:California | collected 2016-06-15
CGGGCGCTGGGAGGGCGGGCGGGGATAGTCAGCCATCCGGCGGGTCAGCCCGCGCTCATCAGGAACCGGTCGAGCACCCGCAGGCCGAAGTGCAGCGCGGACACGGGCACCCGCTCGTCGACGCCGTGGAACATCGCGTAGTAGTCGTACCCGGGCGGCAGCGCGAGCGGCATGAACCCGTAGCCGCTGATGCCGAGCCTGGCGAAGTTCTTGGCGTCGGTGCCCCCGCCCATGCAGTACGGCACCACGTGCGACCCGGGGTCCTCGGCCAGCAGGGCCGCGGTCATCGCGGCCACCGCCGGGCCGTCGAGCGGCGCCTCGAGCGGGGCCTCCCGGTGGTAGTACTCCCAGGTCACGTCCGGGCCGGTCAGCTCGTCCAGGGTGGCGACGAACTCGTCCTCGTACCCGGGCAGCACGCGCCCGTCCACGTAAGCCACGGCGTCGGCGGGGATCACGTTGATCTTGTACCCGGCCTCGAGCATGGTCGGGTTCGCGCTGTTGCGCACGGTGGCCTCGACCAGGTGGGCCGCGGGCCCGAGCCGGGCCAGCAGGAGGTCGGCATCGGTGTGCCCGGCGTTGAGGTCGACCTCCGCCCCGACCGCGTCCGCGATCGCGGCGATCGCGGCGCGCACCGTCGGGATGAGCCGCACCGGCCAGCGGTAGGCCCCGATCCTGGCCACCGCCTCGCCCAGGCGCACCACGGCGTTGCTGGTGCTGGGCTTGGAGCCGTGGCCCGCGCGCCCGTGCGCGGTGAGCTTGAGCCAGGCGGTGCCGCGCTCGGCTGACGCCACAGGGTACAGGCGCACACCGGCCCCGGCGTGGAACGTAAAGGCCCCGGATTCGCCGATGCCCACGGTACAGCCGTTGAACAGGTCAGGCCGGTGATCGGCGAGCCAGGACGATCCGTACTCGGTTGTGTCCTCCTCGTCCGCGGTGAACGCGAGCACGATGTCGCGCGGCGGCCGGCGGCCGGTGCGGTGCCAGGACCTGGCCACGGCGAGGATCATGGCGTCGGAGTTCTTCATGTCGACGGCGCCGCGCCCCCACACCACGCCGTCCCGCACCTCGCCGGAGAACGGGTGGACCTGCCAGGCGGCGGGGTCGGCCGGGACCACGTCGAGATGGCCGTGGACGAGCAGCGCGGCCGCGCCGGGGTCGGTCCCGGCGATCCTGGCCACTACGTTCGCGCGGCCCGGGGCAGATTCGAGCAGCACCGGCTCCAGGCTGGCCTCGCTGAGCCGGCCGGCCACATACTCGGCCGCCGGGCGCTCGCGCCCGTCTCCGCCGCCCCGGTTGGTGGTGTCGATCCTGATCAGGTCCGAGGTGAGCGTGACCACCTCGGCGTCGGCGATCTCATCCGGGCCGGCCTGGCGGCGCGGCTGGACGCCCGGCGGCGGCTCACTCATGCTCGCCGCCCATGATCATCGCTGCTGCTCGCCATGCGTGCCCCCGCGTCAGCCGTCGCGTACCGGATCAAGACCCATCATCTGCCACGCCAGCCCCACCTGCGGCGCAAGTTGTAACATGACCAGTTCATTGGCATATCTCACGGTTATCCGCCTGCTACCTGGCAGGCAGCCGTTACACCGTGTTTGGCCCGAGCCTCATTGTGGGAAACTCTCATGACGTGGCACAGATCGACCCCCCGGCCGACGTCATCGTCGGCGACTGGCTGACCGTTCCTGAGGTGGCCGAGCGACTCGGGCTCCCCGTGAGCAGGGTCAAGCAACTGCTTCGTGACCGCAAGCTGGTTGCGGTCCAGCGCCCCAGCGGCGCGTACTCCGTGCCCGCTGCGTTCCTGGACGGCGATCAGGTCGTCCGCGGACTGCACGGCACGCTTACCGTCCTGTTCGACTGCGGGTTCGACGAGCCGGAGGCGCTGCGCTGGCTGTTCACGGCCGACGAATCGCTGCCCGGCACGCCCATCCAGGCGATCGCGGAGCACCGCGGCACCGAGGTGAACCGGCGGGCCCAGGCGCTCGCCATCTGAACCCCGGGTAAGCCGCTGCGGGCCGTCGCGGTGACGGCCAGCTCGGCCAGCGCGCCCTTGGCCTGGCTGGTGATGGGCGCGTCCCCGAGCGCGGACAGCGCCTCAGCCACGCCGGAATCGATCATCCGCTCGCACTCGCCCACCGCCCCGGTGCTGGTGAGGATCGAGCGGATCTGTTCGGCGCCATCCTCGTCGAGCAGCGGATTGCCGAGCCGCCGGTCGAGCAGCTCGCGCTGGGCCGGGCTGGCCCGTTCGCGCGCGATCGCCACCAGGACCGTGCGTTTGCCCTCACGCAGGTCGTCGCTGGCCGGCTTCCCGGTTTGCGCCGGATCGCCGAATACGCCCAGAACGTCATCCCGCAGCTGGAACGCGACGCCAAGCGGGATGCCGTAGCGGGTGTATGCCGCAGTCACCGGCCCGTTCGGGCTGGCTGCTCCGGCCGGGCCCACGGTGCCGGGCGGCTGGGTGTCCGGCGGCTGGGTGTCACGCGGCTGGGCGGCCAGCGCCGCGCCGAGGTGCAGCGGGCGCTCGATCGTGTACTTCGCCGACTTGTACCTGACGACCCGCAGCGCGCTGGAGACCGTGCCGTCCCCTGCCGCCTGGCCGAGCAGGTCCAGGTACTGGCCGGAGATGACCTCCGCGCGCATCGCGTCGAGAACCTGCTGCCCGCGCGCCAGGGCGGCCGGCATCAGCCCGCTGGCGTGAAACAGCTGATCGCTCCAGGTGAGCAGGAGATCGCCGACCAGGATGGCCGTTCCGGAACCGAACGCTTCGGCCGACCCGCGCCAGCTGCCCGCCGCGTGCGTGGCCGCGAACCGGCGGTGCACCGACGGCTGGCCGCGGCGGGTGTCACTGGCGTCCATGACGTCGTCGTGCACGAGCGCGCTCGCGTGCAGCAGCTCAAGCGCGGCCGCGGCCGCGTGAATCTCCGGGCAGTCCTCGCCGCCCGCACCGCGCCAGCCCCAGTAGCAGAACGCAGGGCGCAGCCGCTTCCCGCCGGCCAGCAGCCCGGTGATCGCATCCAGCCACGGCAGCATGTCCTGGCCGATCTCACCGAGCACGGTGCGCTGCCGGCCGAGGAACCCGTCAAGGACGCATCCGACCCGGTCGCGGATTCGGGGAAGATCAGCCTGGCTTGCTGCCATGCAGGCGAGATTAGCCCGATCGCGGCCGGGCGACGTCCCTGATCAGCGGCGGGCCGCCAGCACAGGCGGCGCCGCCCGATACCAGCAGCCTTCCCGCACGGGCCGGCGGATCCCCGCTAGCCTGGTTCGTATGCCGCAGCGCCACCTCCAAGCCGCACCAGCGATCAGGGACCTGCTGGCCTCCGGCGTTCAGTCCTTCTCGTTCGAGTTCATGCCGCCCAAGACCGAGGACGACGAACTGAAGCTGTGGCGGGCGATCCGCCAGCTGGAGACGCTCCGGCCGACGTTCGTCTCGGTGACCTACGGGGCGGGCGGCTCGACCCGCGACCGGACGGTCCGGGTCACCGGCAGGATCGCCGAGGAGACGACGCTCACCCCGGTCGGGCATTTCACCGCGGTGAACCATTCCGTGGCCGAACTGCGTCACGTGATCGGCTCGTACGCAGCGGTCGGCGTGCGCAACGTGCTCGCCCTGCGCGGTGACCCGCCCGGAGCGCCGGGGGACGAGTGGGTGCCGCATCCCGAGGGCCTGCACTACGCAGCCGAGCTCGTCCGCCTGATCAGGGCGTCCGGTGATTTCTGCGTCGGTGTGGCCGCGTTCCCTGAGGGCCATCCCCGGTCACAGGACGCGGACTCCGACGTCTCGTACTTTGTCGAGAAATGCCGGGCGGGCGCGGACTTCGCCATCACCCAGATGTTCTTCTACGTGGACGACTACCTGCGGCTGCGGGACCGGGTCGCGGCGCGCGGCTGCGACGTGCCGATCATCGCCGGCATCATGCCCATCACCAGCGTGACGATGATCGAGCGCATGGTGGCGATGTCGGGTGCCAGGTTCCCCGGGTCGCTGGCGGAGCGGCTGCACGCGGAGTCGGGCGACCGCGCGGCGGTGCGGAAGATCGGCGTGGAGTACGCCGCGGGAATGTGTGACCGGCTCCTCGCCGAGGGCGTGCCGGGCCTGCACTTCTACACGCTCAACGGCTCGCGGGCAACTCAGGAGATCTACCATCTCCTCGGCCTGGGGGACCGGGCCGGGGCTCACGCCCGCCGCGATGACGCGGCCCCGGCCGCGGCGGCCGGCCGCAGCGGGAGTGCCGCACCCATGACCGCGTAGGGGACCGGGGCGCCGGGAAACCTGTAGCCGGTCAGCATGTCGGTGAAGCCGAGGCTGCGGTAGAGCCGCCTGGCCGGGGAATCCGCGTCCTGCGTCGAGAGCACGGCCGTGCGCTCCAGGCGTCCCTCGGTCAGCCCGAGCACCAGGCTCCGGCCGATGCCGCGGCGGTGATAGTCCGGGTGGACATGCACCTCCGCGATCTCGAGCGAGTCAGCCAGCCAGGCGGAGGCGGCCGCCGCACCGGACTTGGCGGTGACCGCCGCGGCGACCACGTCGTGCCACCACTGGCCGCCCGCGCCGCGGAATGCGTAGCAGAACGCGATGATCTGCCGCGAGTATCCGGTCTCACCGGGCTCGCCGGTGTCAGCGGTCACGGCGAGCGCGCGGAAGCCCCGGTAGCTGGCGTGCCGCTCCATGATCGAGCGCCTGCCGGGCAGCTGCTCCGCGTCGGGCCGCATCGCAGCCAGGTACACGGCGGTCAGCGCGTCAAGGTGAGCCACGAAGGCGGCCTGGCTGAGTTCCTGGGGCGGGCTCGTGGAACGCACGGCGGCTAGCGTATGCCAGGCCGGCGCCTGCGATTCCCGTGCTCCTGGCCTCGGCTCCCGTTTTGTCGGACCCCTCTTGTAACTTCGAACGCAGGTAGCAATCGGCTGGACAGACAACCGAATTTATGTTCGACTGACAGAGGCATGAAGACGTCCGGCGACGACCGCCTCGGGCGCCGGGCCGCCGCTGGCCGGGCGGGCGTGGGGAAGCGCCCCGCCCGGTCACGGTGAGACGCCGGCCGGCCGGGCGTTTCTGATAGGAGGAGTGGAGTGAGCACACCTGCTATGAGCGAGCAGGCGGGCAGTGACAGGAGCGGGGCCCGGCCACGATGCCGGGTCGCGCCGTCGGCGCTGGCCCTCCTGGAGTCGGCCAGGTATGGACTCGCCGCCGCCGAGAGCGAGGCATCGCCCGGTGCCCGGTACGTATCGGCTCACCTGGCAGCGCTCCGGGCCGCGGCGGCGGTGGTGACGGTCAAGTCCGACCCGGGTACCTCGTCGCGGCGCAGGAAGCCGCTGAGCGTGTGGGAGCTGCTGCCGAAGGTCGAGCCCGCGCTGTCCGAGTGGGCCGCGTTCTTTGCCGCTGGCGCGGCGAAGCGAGCAGCTGCCGAAGCCGGGCTTCCTCGCGCGGTCACCTGCCGGGAAGCCGACGACCTGCTCCGCGATGCGGAGACGTTCCTGTCGCTGGCCGAGAATGCGCTGGGAGTGCCTGCTCAGCCGCTGCTCCCACTGCTGACGGCCGGATAGCAGGCCACCGTGCCCAGGGCCAGCTCAGGACGCGGCCTGCGCTGGCTCAGAACGTTCCGATGGCTCCCCTGGCGTCAGAGTCCAGGATGCCCCAGCTGATCAATTCCTCGGTGAGGTCGGTCGGCGTCTTGTCGTAGATGACGGCCAGGGAGCGCAGGTCCTCCTGGCGGATCGACAGCACCCGGCCGTTGTAGTCGCCCCGCTGACTCTGGATGGTCGCGACATAGCGAGCCAGCGGTCCGGCCTTGTCCTTGGGCAGCTGGGCCATGCGCTCGAGGTCGATCACCAGTTTGGGAGACGGTGCCAGCAGCGTCGGCAGGACATCCCCGGGAAGCAACTCGGACACGGGGACACCGTAGAACTCGGCAAGCTCGGCAAGCTTCTGCACGGTTACGGAGCGGTCGCCGCGTTCGTAAGATCCCACGACCACGGCCTTCCAGCGGCCGCGAGACTTCTCCTCAACGCCGTGCAGCGACAGCCCCTGCTGGGTGCGAATCGCGCGCAATCGCGCTCCAAGGGTCTTCGCGTAATCAGATGGCATGATCTCGGCCCCCTGGCCTTGTCGTAGGTGATAGTGGTGGTTACGCACAGTGACGGTAGGCCGCGAGGCCGACAAGGTCAAGCCGAATGGCAAAAAGCGGATGAACTTACGCGCGGCGGCGCATCCGCGCGACCGGTACCACGCATCCCAGCGAAGTCGCGGGAAGCCCTGGAGCGTTGGGTTTTCGCGGGCTGCGATGACACCGGATACCCGTTTCGGTGCAGGATATATGTCTTAGATCTGATCATAATATGATAAAGGTGACGCACGGTCACGCCGCGTACAGACGTGTCAAGCGGGCCAGCAGCCTCCGGGCTGGTACGGTGATGCGAACCGACGTCCTTTAAGGCCCGTCCAGTGAGGCGGGAAAGGAGGTCCATAATGCATGCGGCTGACCAGGCCGGACGCGATCGGCGTCCTGGCGGTCCCCGTAGCACCGCAGCGGCGTCCCGGAGCGCTCCGCGGCACGATGCTTTCCGGCGGGGTGAGGCGGAAGCCAAGGCGGTACTGGAGCCGGCCGAGATCAGGCGGGCACTCACCAGGATCGCGCACGAGATCCTCGAGCGAACCAGCGGTGCCGGCGACGTTGTCCTGCTCGGCATCCCGACCAGGGGAGTGCCGCTCGCGCACCGGCTGGCCGAGCGCCTCGAGCAGGTGGAGGGCCGCCCGGTGCCGGCCGGATCGCTCGACATCACCATGTACCGGGACGACCTGAGGCTGCGGCCGGCCCGGGCGCTGGGTCACACCGAGGTCCCGCCGGGGGGCATCGACGGCAAGATCGTGGTCCTGGTCGATGACGTCCTGTACTCGGGCCGGACGGTCCGGGCCGCGCTGGACGCCCTGGGCGACATCGGCCGCCCGCGTGCCGTCCAGCTCGCGGTGCTCGTCGACCGGGGGCACCGCGAGCTCCCGATCCGGCCCGACTACGTGGGCAAGAACCTGCCCACCTCGCAGCGTGAGGTCGTCAGGGTGCTGCTGGCCGAGGTGGATGGCCAGGACGCGGTGCTGCTGGGAGCCAGCCCCGCAGCCGTCGCGGACGATGCGGAGGGCTCATGAACCGTCATCTGATCTCGGCCGGCGACCTGAGTCTCGAGGACGCGCTGCTCATCCTGGACACCGCCGACGAGCTGGCCAGCATGGCCGAGCGGCCGGTCAAGAAACTGCCCACGCTGCGCGGCCGCACAGTCGTCAACCTCTTCTATGAGGACTCCACGCGGACCAGGATCTCCTTCGAGGCGGCGGCGAAGCGGCTGTCGGCCGATGTGATCAACTTCTCGGCGAAGGGGTCCAGCGTCGCCAAGGGGGAAAGCCTGAAGGACACCGCGCTGACGCTGGAGGCCATGGGCGCCGACGCCGTCGTCATCAGGCACAGCGCATCGGGCGCGCCGCACCGGCTGGCGGGCTGGGTGCGGGGCAGCGTGGTGAACGCCGGCGACGGTGCCCACGAGCACCCGACGCAGGCCCTGCTCGACGCGTTCACCATGCGCCGCAGGCTGGGCCGGGTGGACGGGCTCCGGGTGACGATCGTCGGCGACGTGCTGCACAGCCGGGTCGCCCGGTCCAACGTGCTGCTGCTCAGCACCCTCGGCGCGGAGGTCACCCTGGTCGCGCCGCCGACGCTGCTGCCGGTTGCGGTCGGCGGCTGGCCCTGCGCGGTCAGCTATGACCTCGACGCCGCGCTGCCCAAGGCCGACGTGGTGATGATGCTGCGGGTGCAGCAGGAGCGGATGAACGCCGCCTACTTCCCGACCGTGCGCGAGTACAGCCGCCGGTACGGGCTGGACGGCGCGCGGATGGCGCTGCTGCCGGAGCACGGCATCGTGATGCACCCAGGGCCGATGAACCGGGGCGTGGAGATCGCGGCTGAGGTGGCCGACTCCGTCCGGTCGACGATCGTCGAGCAGGTGGCCAACGGGGTCAGCGTGCGGATGGCCGTGCTCTACCTGCTTCTGGGCGGGGCGGTGGCCCAGTGATGACCGGCCCAGGGATGACAGACACCTGGCTGATCAGCGGGGCCAGGCCGCTCGGTGGCGAGCCAGCCAGTGTCCTGGTCTCCGACGGCATGATCGCCGAGATCGGGCCCGCGGCCGCGCACCCGGCGGCGCAGAAGCTGGACGCCGACGGGCTGATCCTGCTGCCCGGCCTGGTCGACCTGCACGCGCACCTGCGCGAGCCGGGCCGGGAGGACGCCGAGACCGTGCAGAGCGGCACCGCAGCGGCCGCGCTGGGCGGCTTCACCGCGGTGCACGCGATGGCCAACACCGACCCGGTCGCCGATACCGCGGGCGTGGTGGAGCAGATCTGGCGGCTCGGCCGCCAGGCGGGCCGCTGCGACGTGCAGCCCGTCGGCGCGGTCACCGCGGGCCTGGCCGGGAGCCGGCTCGCCGAGCTTGGCGCCATGGCCGACTCCGTGGCGCGGGTTCGGGTCTTCTCCGACGACGGCAAGTGCGTGCACGACGCGGTGCTGATGCGGCGGGCCCTGGAGTATGTCAGGGCCTTCGGGGGAGTGATCGCGCAGCACGCCCAGGAACCGCGGCTCACCGACGGCGCGCAGGTGAACGAGGGGGAGATGTCCGGCAGGCTCGGCCTGGCCGGCTGGCCCGCGGTCGCCGAAGAGGCGATCATCGCGCGCGACTGCCTGCTCGCCGCGCACGTCGGCTCGGCGCTGCACGTCTGCCACGTCTCCACGGCCGGGTCGGTGGAGATCATACGGTGGGCGAAGTCCAAGGGCTGGCAGGTGACCGCCGAGGTGACCCCGCACCACCTGCTGCTCACCGAGGAACTGGCCGAGGGGTACGACCCGGTGTTCAAGGTCAACCCGCCGCTGCGCACGGCCGAGGATGTCGCGGCCCTGCGGGCCGGGCTCGCCGACGGGACGATCGACTGCGTCGCCACCGACCACGCCCCGCACCCGCTGGAGGACAAGGAGACCGAGTGGGTCGCTGCGGCGTTCGGCATGACCGGTCTGGAGACCGCGCTGCGCGTGGTGCACGAGGCGCTGGTGCAGCCGGGCCTGCTTGACTGGGCGGGCGTCGCCGACCGGATGTCCGCGCGCCCGGCCGCGATCGGCCGCCTGAGCGGCCACGGCCGGCTGGCTCTCGGTGAGCCGGCCAACCTGGTGCTGTACGACCCGTCCCCGCGGGAGGCCGTGGACCCGGCCGCGCACGCCTCCAAGAGCCGCAACACGCCGTTCGCCGGGATGGCCCTGCCCGGGCAGGTGATGGCCACGTTCTTGCGCGGCCAGGCGACCGTGCTCGACGGGAAGCTGGCCTGGTGAGGGCGCCGGCTCTGGCGAGAAGGGTGGCCCGGTGACGGAGACGGGGGCGATGCTGGTCCTCGAAGACGGCGTGGTGTTCGGCGGCACGGCCTACGGGGCGGATGGCGAGACGTTCGGCGAGATGGTCTTCAACACCGGGATGACCGGGTACCAGGAGACGCTGACCGACCCGTCGTACTGCGGGCAGATCGTCGCGATGACCGCCCCGCACATCGGCAACACCGGCGCCAACGATGACGATCCCGAGTCGCGGCGGATCTGGGTGAGCGGGTACGTGATCCGCGAGCCCGCGCGGATCTTCTCCAGCTGGCGGGCGGAGCGCAGCCTCGAAGACGAGCTGCGGGCGCACGGGATCACCGGGATCGCCATCACCGGCACCAGGGCGCTGACCAGGCACCTGCGCGAGCGCGGCGCGATGCGGGCCGCGATCAGCACCCTCGAGGCGGATCCCGGGCGGCTGCTGGAGCGGGTGCAGGCCAGCCCGCACATGGCCGGCGCCGACCTGGCCCGCACGGTCTCCACCGCGGAGCCCTATGTGCTGAGCCCGCAGGAAGACACGCCGGTCCGGTACCGCGTCACTGCCGTCGATCTCGGCATCAAGCGCGCCACGCCCCGGTCCATGACCCGCCTGGGCTGCGAGGTGACGGTGCTGCCCGCGGCCAGCACCGCGGCGGAGATTCTCGCGTCCGGCCCGGACGGGGTGTTCTTCTCCAACGGGCCCGGCGACCCCGCCGCGGCCGGCTACGCGGTCGAGGCGATGCGCGGGGTCCTCGGCGCCGGGATCCCGGTGTTCGGGATCTGCCTGGGCAGCCAGATCATGGGCCGGGCGATCGGCCTGGACACCTACAAGCTGCGCTTCGGGCATCGCGGCATCAACCAGCCGGTCCAGGACCTGCGGACCGGGCGGGTGCAGATCACCAGCCACAACCACGGGTTCGCGGTGGCCATGCCCGAGGGGAGCGACCGGTTCGGGACCGACTTCGGCCCGGCCGCCGTCACCCACGTCAACCTGAACGACCGCGTCGTCGAGGGGCTGCGGCTGCTGGACGCGCCGGCCTTCAGCGTCCAGTACCACCCGGAGGCCGCGCCGGGCACGCACGACGCGGCGGGCCTGTTCGCGGAGTTCTGCGACCTGATGGACAGTGCCCGGTGAGGCGATTTCATGATCCCGGACGGAAACCCATCACATACGTGGTTTTGAGTCCGGGATCATGGAACTCACGTGGCAGGCGGCGACGCGAGGGGGTACGCGGTGCCGAAACGCGCTGACCTGAACTCGGTCCTGGTGATCGGCTCCGGCCCGATCGTGATCGGCCAGGCCTGCGAGTTCGACTACTCGGGCACCCAGGCCTGCCGCGTGCTCCGGCAGGAGGGCATCCGGGTCAGCCTGGTCAACTCCAACCCCGCGACGATCATGACCGATCCCGAGTTCGCCGACGCCACCTACGTGGAGCCGATCACGCTCGACGTGCTGGAGCGGGTGATCGCCAAGGAACGCCCGGACGCGATCCTGCCCACGCTGGGCGGCCAGACCGCGCTCAACGCGGCGGTCGCCCTGCACGACGCGGGCACGCTGGCCCGCTACGGGGTCGAGCTGATCGGCGCCGACATCGACGCGATCAGGGCCGGCGAGGACCGGAGGCGGTTCAAGGAGATCGTCACCGGCCTCGGCGCCGAGGTTCCGGACAGCAGGATCTGCCACACGCTCGCCGACTGCGAGCAGGCCGCGGCCGAGCTGGGCTACCCCGTGGTGGTCAGGCCCTCGTTCACCCTCGGCGGCTCCGGCTCCGGCATCGCCCGCGACGAGCAGGATCTGCGCCGGATGGCCGGGACCGGCCTGGACACGAGCCCGGTCACCGAGGTGCTGCTTGAGGAGTCGATCCTGGGCTGGAAGGAGTTCGAGCTCGAGCTGATGCGCGACCGCAACGACAACGCGGTCATCGTCTGCTCGATCGAGAACATCGACCCGATGGGCGTGCACACCGGCGACTCGGTCACAGTCGCGCCCGCGATGACCCTGACCGACCGGGAGTACCAGCGCATGCGCGACATCGCTATCGCGACGGCGCGCGCGGTCGGCGTGGACACCGGCGGCTGCAACATCCAGTTCGCCGTTCATCCCGGCACCGGCCGGATGGTCGTCATCGAGATGAACCCGCGGGTGTCCCGCTCCAGCGCCCTGGCCTCGAAGGCGACCGGCTTCCCGATCGCCAAGATCGCGGCGCGCCTCGCCATCGGCTACACCCTGGACGAGATCCGCAACGACATCACCGGGGAGACCCCGGCCAGTTTCGAGCCCGCCCTCGACTACGTGGTGGTCAAGGTCCCGAGGTTCGCGTTCGAGAAGTTCCCCGGCGCGGACCCGGTGCTGACCACGCACATGAAGTCGGTCGGCGAGGCGATGGCGATCGGCCGCAGCTTCCCCGAGGCGCTGCAGAAGGCGCTCCGGTCCCTGGAGCACCGCGGCGCACCGCTGCGCTGGAGCGAGCCGCCCGGGGACGCGGCGGAACTCCTGCGGCGCTGCGCCATCCCGCACGACGGCCGGATGGGCACGGTTCACCAGGCGATAAGAGCAGGCCTGAGCGTGGCTGAACTGGCCGCGGCGACCGGGATCGACCCGTGGTTCATCGACCAGATCAAAGGCATTGAAGAACAGGCAGAACGCATCCGCCGCGGCCAGCCCGAGGCGCCGGGCCGGCTCCCGTCCGGGGGCGCGCCACGAGCCTCATCTGGGACTGGGCCATCAGGCGCTGGGCCGTCGGGCCCCTCCGGGGCGGTGCCGTCGGGCCCCTCCGGGGCGGTGCCGCTGACCCCCGACATGCTCCGGGCGGCCAAGGCGGCGGGCTTCTCCGATGCGCAGATCGCGCAGATCCGCGGGACGACCGAGACGCAGATCCGGTGGCTGCGCCACGCCCTCGGGGTCCGCCCGGTGTACCACACCGTGGACACCTGCGCGGCGGAGTTCGCCGCGCGCACGCCCTACCTGTACTCGACCTACGACACCGAGACCGAGGTACCCGACGGGGACCGCCCCAAGGTGATCATTCTCGGCAGCGGCCCGAACCGGATCGGCCAGGGCATCGAGTTCGACTACGCGTGCGTGCACGCCTCCTTCGCGCTGTCCGCGGCCGGCTACGAAACCGTGATGGTCAACTGCAACCCGGAAACCGTGTCCACCGACTACGACACGTCCGACCGGCTGTACTTCGAGCCGCTCACCCTGGAGGACGTCCTGGAGGTGGTGGCCGCGGAGCAGGCCACCGGGCCGGTGGCCGGGGTGATCGTCCAGCTCGGCGGGCAGACGCCGCTGGGCCTGGCCCGGGCGCTGGCCGCGGAAGGGGTTCCCGTGGTCGGCACCCCGCCCGACGCGATCCACCTGGCCGAGGACCGGGCCGAGTTCGGCGCGGTGCTCGCGGCCGCCGGGCTGGCCGCGCCGCGGTACGGCACGGCGACCTCGCTCGCCGAGGCGACCGCGGTCGCCGAGGAGATCGGCTACCCGGTGCTGGTCCGGCCCTCCTACGTACTCGGCGGCCGGGGCATGGAGATCGTCTACGACGGCGGCACGCTGGAGGCGTACGTCGGGCGCGCCACCGAGGCCAGCCCCGGCCATCCGGTGCTGATCGACAGGTTCCTGGACGACGCGATCGAGATCGACGTGGACGCGCTCTACGACGGCGAGGAGCTGTACCTGGGCGGCGTCATGGAGCACATCGAGGAGGCCGGCATCCACTCCGGCGACTCGGCCTGCGCGCTGCCGCCGATCACCCTCGGCCGTGAGTATATCGACGAGATCAGGCGCTCCACCGAGGCGATCGCCCGCGGCGTCGGGGTGCGCGGGCTGCTGAACGTGCAGTACGCGCTGGCCGGGGGGGTGCTGCATGTGCTCGAGGCGAACCCGCGCGCCTCGCGCACCGTGCCGTTCGTGTCCAAGGCCACCGCGGTCCCGCTGGCCAAGGCGGCGGCCCGGATCATGCTGGGCGCCACGGTGTCCGGGCTGCGGGACGAGGGCCTGCTGCCCGCGGCCGGTGACGGCGGCACGCTGCCGCTGGACGCGCCGATCGCGGTCAAGGAGGCGGTGCTCCCGTTCGGCAGGTTCCGTAACGCCGCAGGCGAGGGGGTCGACACCATTCTCGGGCCGGAGATGCGCTCCACCGGCGAGGTCATGGGCGTGGACGAGGTGTTCGGCACCGCGTTCGCGAAGTCCCAGGCCGCCGCGTACGGGTCGCTGCCGGTCAAGGGCCGCGCGTTCGTCTCGGTGGCCAGCAAGGACAAGCGCTCGATGATCTTCCCGGTGAAGCGGCTGGCCGACCTCGGCTTCCAGATCTGGGCCACGGCAGGAACCGGGGAGGTGCTGCGCAGGAACGGGGTCCGTGCCACGATCGTGCGTAAGCATGGTGACGGCAGGGGGCCGGACGGCGAGCCGACGATCGTGGAGCGGATCCTGGCCGGTCAGGTGGATCTCATCGTGAACACGCCGTTCGGCAGTCCCGGCCAGTCCGGGCCCCGGCTGGACGGCTACGAGATCCGCACCGCCGCGGTGCGGTGCGGCGTTCCCTGCATCACGACGACGGCTGGCCTGGCCGCGGCTGTGCAGGGCATCGAGGCGATCAACTCCGGCGAGGTGGGCGTGCGGTCATTGCAGGAGCACGCGGCGCGGCTGCGGGGAGAGCTTAGGGGCGACCAGGGCAGTCGGCCCCCCGCACCAGGGCTGGTGTCGTCATGACGCACGGCGACATCGAGGGGGAGGCAGGCCCGGTCCAGGTGCGCGGGACCGTGCTCACGGTCCGGCGGGTGGATGCCTACTACGCCATGACGGTCGTGGCTCCGGGCATCGCGGCGCGGTTCAAGCCCGGTCAGTTCGTCGCGCTGGCCGTCGGCGGCCCGGTCACG
>WNGR01005011.1_pt1 | contig 14245 bp, 25 predicted proteins | sample 5407581 | NCBI WGS metagenome assembly WNGR01 (sample SAMN13153383, study PRJNA577476) | soil metagenome | isolation source: 80 cm soil or saprolite under Garry oak tree replicate 2 | place: USA:California | collected 2016-06-15
GGGGGCCGCGCGCGCGATGATCTTGGCCCGGCCGTCACTCAGCGTCACCCCCTCCCGCAAGCGATTCATAAGGGCGCGCGCGGGCGAAATGTCACGCTTAGTGACCGGTGACGTAGGGTGACGCATAGCTCCATCCTATCACAAGATCATTTTCGAAATTGGGTCGCCTTGGAGGCCATTCTGGTCGAGAGCTGTGATACAATCGTTATATGCGCAGGAGCCGGTATCAGAGGGGTTCTGGTTCCCACACTAAACGGGTCTCGTGTGTGGCATGTAAGGGTCATCGCGACAATGTTGGCCCTTTGTCTGCTCGTGGTATGTGTCAATCGTGTGGTTTGGCTCATATGGTTGCGCAATGGCTAGGTATGACGCACGTGTATTACTGGGATGAGTCGATTACCGAGGGTATTCGGCTTTCTTATACCGGGCCGGTCATCAAGTCGGCATGAATGGGAGTGAAGCACAATGACCCGAGTCAACCCACAGGAAGGCACCACTAAGTGGGTCCAGCGCCTTTCCGCCGCAACTGCCGATATCGCTGCCGGGATCTCCCGGGTACAGGAAGCGCCCGGCATGGCCGCCGCTCGCTCCGCAGCCAAGTACCAGAACAACGTCACTGCGGCCTTCCCCAAGTGGAAGCGTAACGTGCAGGCCGTTCAGTTGTCTGAGTGGCAGCAGTCTGCGCAGGCCGGTGTCTCGCGCGTCGCACAGGGTGCCCAGCAGAAGCAAGGTAAGTACCAGGCGTTCGCCCAGAGCTTCTACCCGCACCTGGACTCGGGTGTCGCCAAGATCAAGGGCATGCCCAACGACACCTTCGAGGCCCGCGTGCAGCGCGCAGTCGCCATGATGCGCCACAACGCCTCTTACCAGCGGCCCGCAGGCTGACCCGCCCCCGCACCCTGACGATAGCTCCGGGAAGGGGCAGTAATGACTGCAATTGAAGTCGTCGGCGGCAGGGTTACAAACCCCGGCGCCGGGCTCACAGCACTCACGCCCAACACGGGCGGATCATTCGCGATCCGTAACACCACGCTCGGATCGCGCATCAACCTCGACGGACTGTGGGCTAAAGAGGCAACAGCCGGAATCGTGCGCGTACGGTCACCCCGCCTCCACGACAACGTCCAGGGCATCCGCTACCAGGTCGCTGCCGCGTCACAGTTCAACCTGCTCGGCGACTACCCGCGCACCAACCTTGTCCCGCAGGATGCGCTGACCTTCGAACTCGGAGGCGGGGCAGCCGAGACAGACGTCGCATGCCTTCTCATCGCCTACGAGTCCCTGCCAGGCGCCGACGGGCGGTTCGCCACATGGGACCAGATCCAGCCCCGCATCGTGGACCTCGTCACCAACGAAGTCTCCATCGCTGCTGCTGCGACAATCGGCGACTGGTCAGCGGGCACGCCCATCAACGCCACCAACGATCTGCTCAAGGCCAACACCGACTACGCCGTGCTCGGCTACATCGCACAGAACTCCGTTGCCGCCGTTGCCCTCCAGGGCATCGACACAGGCAACCTCAAGGCAGGCGGCCCGGGCGGCCCGAGTCCGCTCGAAACCCGTGAGTGGTTCCGCCGCATGGACATGGCACTCGATACGCCCTACATCCCGGTCATCAACTCGGCCAACAAGGGCGGCACGCTCGCATTCCAGATGGACAACGCCGCAGGCGCAGCCAACCTCGTTGACTTCCTCCTCGCTGAACTGTCAGCAGCGTAAGCGGCACCCATGGGCGTCTCTGTCGCACCGCCCGGGCCAGCCGACCCGGTCGCGGCAACACCATCACTGGCCGCATTCGGGTCTGTTGTGGGACCGGCTGGCGGGGGCACCATAGCACAGATCGTTGCCCCCCCGGCCGGTGTCTACGAACTACTCATCTACAACGGGCTCAGCGGCACGATCACGGTAGCCGAGCAGGACAACCTGCGGCTAGTCGTTAACGCTGTCACCATCGTCACCCTGCCCATCGATGCGGTAGCTGACACAACAGCTAACTCTCCGCCGCTCAGGCTCATCGTCCGCGTACCCGCAGGCAACATCACGGTACAGGCCCGTAACGCTGCCGGTGTTGCTGCCGCGTACACGACGCTCCTTGTCGCAACCCTGATCGGATAGCCATGATACCGAACGAGCTAGCCGAACTGTTCGGCGACAACCCGCCAGACCGGGCCTCAGCCTACGACGTCGACGACCCACGGCCCGGCCAGGGAACCATGGTCCCGCTCTACACCCGGCTCCTCCGCGCGTTCTCCGGAGATCCCGTGCTCTACGGCACCATCGTGTCCACGGGAACCGGCGACGTGCACACGCTGCCTGACCATGCGGACGCACGCCAGGCTGTCATTCACGTGGCAGGCAACAACATACTCTACCGCGTAGACGGACTGCCGCCCACACCGGCCGGTGACCAGACAGTGCAGCAAGGATCAGTGCTCACCCTCACCGGCCAGCCCACTATCAAGGGGTTTCAGTTCGCGTCGGCCGTTGCGGGGAACGCGACCATATTCTTTACCTACTATGACTAGCGGGCGACCGTGTATCTTGCAGCGACAGCAGCATCACCCGGTAACCCGGCTGTGGCACAGTTCGTTATCTCGACTGCCTCAGCACTGACCGTCGGGGCACTGCTCTATATCGCACGTATGATGCGCAAGCTCATGAAAGAGCATGAATGGCTGATGACTGTGACAAAAGAAAACACAGAAGCCATTCGCAAGATGCTGGAACCACGGCAGCGTCGTGGATAGGCTCTACCCATTCACAGTAACAACACCGGCCAGCACGGCTATTGGTGCCCCGCAGTCAACCCCGCTGCCACTAGAAGACGCACGGCTAGTTCAGGTCACCATCATAGTCCCGGACGGACATGCCGGTCTCACTGGAATACGCCTGCTACAGGCTAGCCAGCAGATCATACCCTGGTCAAACCTGGACTACATTATCGCCAACAACCGGATTGTCACCATACCTGTTGATGGTGAGATAACCGGAACTGGCCTGGTAGCCGTTACCTACAACAGTGACGTCTTTATCCACAACCACTACCTGGAAGTCCTGATTCGCGACCTGCCGCTGCCCGTGCAGCCGGGTGCGGCAAGTCAGACCGGCCCTGCCATAGTCACGGACACGGCGGCAGCTGTCGTTGATCCTCTCAGTCCTGCCGCGTTGCTGGCATCATTGCCCGCCGAGATGCAGCCGTCACCCGACGTAACCGGCCTGGCGGTCTGACATGACAGTAACCGGCTACCCTGACTGGCAACCTGGCGGACTGGCGTTGCACGGTTCGACGCCGCTCGCAAACGGAGTCCAGGCGCTCAACGTCATACCATCGACACAAGTGCCCGGCACGTTCAATGTGTACCAGACGTGCTATGAGCTTTACGTCGGGGTACAGAACGGCGCCCCGGCAGGATCAGCGTCCTATCTGGTTGTGCAGATGGACTGGATAGACGGGGTTTCCGGTCTCACCCTCGCACGCCGTAACTACAAGATCGTGTCCGGCCCTAACGGAACCGACCACACAGTCAAGATAGCCGGGCCAGTTCACGCAGACACCGTAAAGCTGTCATTCAGTATTGTCAGTGACAGTGTGCATGCGATCACGGCAACCTGGCATCTTTTCGGAACATCGCGGCCCTATGCACGTGATGTCATGCGCACGATCGTGTTCGCTCAGGATGGGTTCACTGCTCCCGGGCCGTTGCAGGGTTACATGACGCTGATCAACACGAACCCGAGTGTTGGTGCGGGTGCCACGCTTGACAGGCTGATGGCAGCCTACAGCGGGAACGTGCACATCGCGGCCGTGACATCGTCCGGCATCAGTGACATGAAGCTCACGGTAAGGGAGGCGAGCACGTCAGCGCCGATCCTGGTCAACTCACAGCAGATAGCAGCCCTCGGGGCAGACGCAAACGGGAACATAGACACGTTCATTGCCTTGCCAAATGTGCAGTGCATCGTACGCCTTGCAAACAATAACGCGGCAGCTAAGACCATTGACTGCGTTGTTACCATCAATGATGTGGGGGCGTGACGATAACATGGGCCTGAGCGGTGTGTCGTCAGACAGGTGGTGGCGCGATATCCTCGGTGGCCTGAACGCCCCGGACACAGCAAACAACAGGTCGAACTTGAGCGCGTGGACAAACTGCGAAGGCGGGACGGCACGCTACAACCCGTTCAACACCACACTATCATGGCCCGGGTCTACCTGTTACAACTCGGTGTGCGTCCGCAACTACAAGGACTACCAGACTGGTTTGCTTGCGACACTGTCAACGATCAAGCAGTCAAACATGGAGCCGATCTCGCACGCACTGCGAAGCAACTACAACCGTGACTCATTCGCTGCCGCCATAGACGCCGCGCCATGGGGAACATCCGGAGCATGCATCAGATCCGCACCCGGGGGCCCGATTGGCGGCGGCGCCCCGCCAACTGGCCCTGTCCATGGTCCAGCAATCCCGCCCCCGCCCAAGGAACGGAGGGATGACGACTGGTCCGGGCACATACGACGGTCAGCGGCCCAGTTCGGCAATACCGGCAGGGTACTCATGAAACATGCAGTTATTATCCGCAACCTGAGAGAAAGGTAAGTGATTGGTCATGGCCGACCTATGGCACGTGGTATCGCAGCGGCAGGAAACCGAGATCAGCGACGTGGGACCGGGCTTCACCACAGTATGGGTCGTCAAGTTCACTGTCGACTCCGGTCCCGCGAAAGGGACTCACGGTGAGGTCCACATTCCGGTATCACAGTACAACGCTGACACTGTCCGGAGTGCTGTTGACGCCGCCGTCTACCATATTGACCAGGTAGGTAACCTCTGACATGTTCGGCTGGATAGGACGCATCTGGCAGTGGGGTGTCAGCAACGTAGGCGACCCCGTTGCCTCATGGGTGCACGACTTCGTGCGCGGCATATTCGGGTGGCTGGCAACTCTGTTCGGCCACATCGGCGAAGCCTGGCACGCGGTATTCACGGTCGGCGTACTGCTCTTCCATGCTGCTGAGGCATTTGGTCATGCCATATGGGAAGAGTTCTACCGGCTGTTCGTCATAGCACTGCCCCGGCTCATCAGGTGGGCTGGACACGAACTGACCTTGCTCGGTCATGCTATCCGGGCACTGTACAACCGGCTGGTCCGTGACGTCATCAACCTGTACCATCATATTGCGCACGCCATCAGCGGGGCTATCCACTGGGTTGTCACGCATGTCTATGATCCGCTCAAGCGGGACATAGTGCAGGCCTGGGACTGGATAACCAAACGTGGCGAACTAGTGTTCTACTACATGACGCATCCTGATAAACTAGCCATGCTCATATTCGACTCGCTGCTTGAGTTGCTGGAACGAGAAGCATGGACGGTCGGACGCAAGCTCGGCAGGTTTTTCCTGAGCCTGGTAGTGCATAACCTGCGGCAGTTCGTGCTGCTGATTGAGGATATTGTTATGGCGGTGTTCTGATATGGCACGCGAACCAGGCGACCGGATCATTCCTAAGCTGATACCCGTTATCAGAGATACCATTGTTGCTACCAAGCGCAGCCTGGCCGGGCACGAGAAAGAGGTGCGGCGCAAAGCAACACAGGAGATCATTGACGCTCTGGGTGCGGGTATCGCTGACTTCTACCGGCCCCTGGTTGACAAGATGCTTGAGCAGGATGACGAAACCCTTTCGCCAGAAGTCCGCACCCTCCTTGAGCAGGCGAAGTCAGGTGAGCACCAGGAACAGGCAATAGCGGGACTGCTGATGGGCGGGGTTTCCGGAGCGCTCTCCACGCTTCTCAACAACGAGCTTGCGCCCCTGATCTACCCGATCGTCGGCCGTAACCCGTACATCGAGATAGCCCCTCCTGAGGCAGCCGGTGCTGTCGCACGCGGCATTCTCGGTTACGGCACGGGTGAGAACCTTGCGTCACGGCAGGGGTTTGACCGCAACGCGTTCGCTGTCATGTACCAGCTATCGCAGGCCTCGCTCGACGTTTCCACTCTCCTTGCCCTGCGCAACCGAGGGCTCATAGACCCTGGCGAAGTGGATTTCTGGCTGAAGCGAGCCGGGTACCACGACAACGTCATCACGCCTCTGAAAGGTCTTGCCAGGCAACTGCTGCCGCCAGCCGATGCCGCACTTGCTGTTCTGCGGAACAACATGTCACACGCCGATGGTGTTGAGGTGTCGGCTAAGCAGGGGGTTAGTGCCAGTGACTTCGAGATACTGATCGGGAACACAGGTGAGCCGCCAGGTATAATGGACATGCTCTCCATGTTCCGCAGAGGCATTATCGATAAGGCCACGCTGGAAAGGGGAATACTTCAGTCACGAGTTCGTAACGAGTGGATACCGGCCATTGAGGCAACCCGGTTCACTCCGATGACAACAGCGGATGCTATAGCTGCCGCTGTGCAGACACACATACCGGAGCAGCAGGCACGGCACATTGCCGAAATGAACGGCCTGCAAGCCGACGACTTCAATGCCCTCCTCGAAACCGCAGGTGAACCGCTCAGTAAAACCGAGATGCTGCACCTGCACCGCATGGGAAAGGCGACGGCCGAAGAGGTCAAGCAAGCGCTACGTGAGTCCCGGCTCAAGAACAAGTATGTCAACCAGGCCCTTGACCTGACCGTGCAGATCTTGCCGATGGACACCGTCCGCCGGTTGTACGTCGACGGCGTATTCACGGAAGAGCAGGCAACTAAGTCGCTGCAGCAGCTTGGCTATGAGGATTTCGCGGTCAAGGCTATCCTCAAGTCCGGTCACGTCACCAAGACGACCAAGTCACGTGACCTGACAGAGGGCATGATCGTACGGCTGTATGTCGAGCACATTATCAGTGCAGGCGAGTTGCATACCCGGCTCAAGCATCTCGGGTACACTGACCACGAGGCAGACGACATTCAGGAATTGTCAGATAAGCAGCTTGAGATGGCTGAGCGGAACAACGCTGTCGCGCATGTCCGGTCAGCATACACCGGCCACAAGATCAGTGAAGCGGACGCACAGCACATGCTTCACGCTTTGCTTGTTCCGGCAGTCACGGTTGAGAAGCTTATGGCCGACTGGAACCTTGAGCGAAAGTCAGCGGTTCGCATGCTGACACCCGCGCAGATCATCAGCGCATGGCGTCTCAGCTTGCTAGACACCCCGGTAGCTCTCGCCAAGCTAGTTAACCTCGGTTACTCGGGCGCCGATGCCGGGCTGCTGCTTGAGATAGCGAACAAGGGGCCGCTTACCCCGGCTCAGCAACAGTGAAGGCGGTAAAATGCCTCATGTGAAGGAACGGATAGAGCGGGTGCGGAGCGCATCCGCAGCGACGCGCCAGAACACTGACGGCAGTATTAAGGAGGTTACTGATGACAGATCAGAAACCGCTGAGGGGGCGGATCCTGAGGGCTACTCATCACCAAGATGGCACATCACATCTGATCCTGGACAACGGCCCAGTTAGGACCATTACCATCGTGACCTTTTCGGAAGACCTGCCCGCGCTGATCGGAGCAGGCTCGCATGAACTGCATGCTCATCTGCTTACCCGTAAGCCGGGTCACTTCCGCAAGAAAGGGGGGCAGCGCAGTGAGCCGACTGATGTTTGACATCCTGGCTCTGGCGGCCGCGTACGCGATTCTGCTCGTGCTGATCATCAAACACTAAACCTCAAGTAGAGGTTGAGGGTTGGCCGGATTGTGACCTGACCGTGACCTTGCTACCCGCCGGTAACATGCCCGGCATGATAGGATTAGCCCATGATAGGACCCAAGAGTCAGTGGCGGTTCGGGTATGACTCGACAACGCCCGAGAAAATCCCGCGCGACGCCAAGATGATCTTCCCCTACATCACCCCGTCCGAGTTCGCCTGGACGGACAAGCAGATCGCACTGTTCCCTGACGCCATCCCGGTGCGCATCACGGTGCACGGGATGCTGCCTGACTGGCAGCAGGCCAGCATCATCGACGTGGAGCACGGCGCGTTCACCCCGGAGCAGGCACGCAAGTTCGTGATCAGGCGCAACGACTTCCGGCCCGCGACTGCTACCGTGTACTGCAACCGGGCAACCCTCCCCGCAGTCCAGGCAGCATGCCACGGCCTGCACTGGCACCTCTTCCTCGCCAGCCCGGACGGCAACCCGGAAGAGATCCCGCCGATCCCCAACGTGGTCGCCAAGCAGTTCCGCTTCCATGGCGACTGGGACGAGTCAGTTGTGTACGACCCTACCTGGCACGCACACAAGGCTGACGTCACCTGACATGGCCAGGACGCCTAAGCCGAAGCTCTGGATTGCCACAGCCAAGTTCGAGAAAGAGCTTGAGGCGAGACTGGCCGCCAAGGCCAGGGCCAGGCAGCTTGACCGTGACATGAAGAAGGCAAGCCGCAAGGCACGAGCCGACGCAGGGAAGGAACGTGCGGCCAAACGCCGCGCGCAACGACACGAGAAGAAAGGCAAGAAATGAGCCAGCCAGAACAGCACGCTATAGACGAGGCACTGGCAGCAGAGCCAGAGGTCACGGCCAAGGCGGAGACGGAGAAGCCGGGTGTCGTGCCGGACCCTACCAAGGCCCGGGCCGGGAAGTCCGGGAAGACGGGCCAGAAAGACGCGGAGTCCGGATCGGACACTACCGGATTGTCTGCCTCGCCTGCCAGAACGAAGTCTGCGCATGCTGCGGACGATGCGGATGCTGGCAGTACTATGACGGAGAAGACAGTACCGCAGGTGCACCGCTACCAGGTGATCCACAAGGTGGCGAATGAGGGAGCCGACCACTGGCACTCAACATTCGCCAGCATGCAACTGCCCGCCGAAGAGGCGGTTGACTGGATCCGCACCCACGTCGGCTGATCGTTACCCAACCGTGACACAATAAGGTTGCCAGGCTAACTTGTCAATGATAGTCTGTGATTACCAGTTAGAGCACGGTCAAGGAAAGGCGAGAGACATGTGCGGTAAGTGCGATCAGGCGCACGAGGGGATGTGAAGGATATGGTCACGATCAAGGTAAAGCCGCCGTATCACCTGGAAGTCGTCACGCCCGGCAAGCCCGCCAACTCGGTTTTCGGATGCGAGTATGACGAGTTCGCCAGCGCCGTCAACGTCGCCTACGACTACCTGGACCAAGAAGACGCTGACATGGCCAAGGGCCTGGAAATCCAGGTTTGCGACCGCACCGGCCGGAACTTCAAGACCATCGGCCACGTAAAAAACTATGGCCGACTGTAGAATTGCGGTACGCTTACATGGGCAACCCGCAACCGGAAAGGAGCCAGCAATGGCAAAGGAAGACCTGGCAGCAGTGCCAGACAGCAGCACCGACGATGCGCCCGACCTGTTCTCGCAGGCGCAGATCGTCGGCAAGGAAGAGCGGCCCGCCATCAAGAAGCAGAGCCGGGAAGCGCAGATGCGCGCGCTGCGGCGCATTCTCGGGGACACGGTGCTGGACATTTTCCCGAAGCCGTTCATCGCGGCTGTCGAGAAGGCTTACCAGCACTGGCTCGACCACCCCGACTCGTACCTCGTGTCGGAGTTCGACTCGCAGCGGGAGCGGGACGACTCGCTGACCGTGATGCGCGCCTACGCCGAGTGCGCCGGTGAGCTTGGCTACACGGTGCGGACGCAGGCGTCGGAGGAGCCGAACGTGCTGCTGTGGCGTGTCCAGACACGCCGCAGGATCGGCCAGGGCAACTGACTGCCCGCTGAACCTCCCGGCCATGCCAGGCCCATGGCCGGGGGATTGAGCGAACAGACAAGGAGGCATGACATGCACAAAGATCCGCTCACGTGGGCGCTGGGATTCCTGGCAATGGTCCTGATCCTCGGCACCCCGGTAGTTGCCGTGACCATGGTGGTGCGCTGGGTTTTCCGGCCAGGCCAGCACAGAAGGTAGCCGGTCACCATGACAAAACTCGCCGTGACCATCACGGTCTACGGACACGTGCCAGCCGACAGATACCAGTCAACACTGGACTGCATCCAGGCGGAAATCGAGGATCATTTTCATGACCACGGCCTGGAAAAGCCGGTCATCGAGACAACGACCAGTATCCCGGAACGGATCAGTGACCTGATGTGACTAACCGGCTGAAATTCATCAGGCCAGACGTTAAGGCCAGGCCTCAGATAGTGGCGAGCAACCTGCGGAAGATAGCTGCCGTGCTAGATAGCGCAGACGAGCACCGTGAGTGCGCGTTCTATGCGGGCTACATGACAGGCGAGGCGGTCAGATCTACGGCGATTGCCTGGTCACAGACAGCACTCCTGATCGCTGACATGGCTGACGTGGACTCCGTGACGCTGCGCGCCATGGCCGCAACTATCGACAAAGGAGAGCAGCATGTCCTGCCCGGACTCTAAGCTTGTGTCCGTCTGGGTCGGCCACAACAGCGACTTCGCCACACCCGAACTGATCTCGGATACGGCAGACAGTCGTGACAAGACGCAACTGACGATATCCACGATTCCGGACTCGCTGATCTTTGCCGGAACCCCTGACGAGCTACTCGACTTCGGTGCCGAAATCATGCGATCGGTTTACGCATGGTTCATCTTGTCAGGCCACAGCGAGTGGCTTGATGATGAAGTATCCCTGCAAGACGGAAAGGTGACAGGTAATGGCACAGGATAAGGCGACGGATGAGGTTGCGGTAACTGAAGGCAAGGTCGTCGACCATGCCCCCGTGAACAACGGCCAGACGCCCAAGCGGGGCGCCGACCTTGACCAGTACCTCCGCGACACCGAAGCGGAGAAGTCCGATCCTGACGGCGCGGCGCTCCTGCGGATCATCGACCAGGTTCTTTCGGCGGACTCGCCTGATGCGATCCTGACGCCCGTGGAGGCGGTTGCGGCAGCCGATATGGTCGGAATCAACCTGTACCTGGCAGCCGTGGAACTGAACCAGTCGGAGTACGATGTTGGTTCCCCGTTCTACGTGTCGCTGGCGTGCCTGGTGGCAGAGGATCAGACACCGATCGTGGTGAACTGCGGTCACAGGAAGGTCATCGCGCAGTGCATCAAGCTGCGAGAGTTTGACCAGTTCCCCTACCGGGTTGTTTTCCGGCAGCGCGGAGTGTCCAAGATCGGCGGCACTCCGATGCTGGAACTGGTCAAGTGGGAGGAGCCGGAACCGCCTCCGTTCTGACTCCCTCCCGTTAGGGTCGGGCACGGACATCCGGGAACCCTCACACCCGGTTAGTGCGCCAAGTTGAGCGGCTTGGCATTCCGTGCCCGGTCCTAGCGAGAAGGGACCAGTAATGGAAAGTAGCTATACGTATATTCCGTGCCCCTACTGCGGTATCGGGGTTTGGGGTAGCGACCGGGATATTGACTCCGGTTTGCGCAAGCATCTGGACTACTGTGATGCCGCGCCACCAGGGGACGATGGCGAGTGACTAGGTGGCGTCTGACGGCAACACTGCCGGGCGTGCGGGGCACGTCGGTTCGCAAGCACTGGCGCACCAGTTGCAAGCTGTGCGCAATCCTGAAATGCATGGAGCTTGCCAGGGAGTGCGCCGACGCCAACCATGTCCCGGAGTACACGGTGCACTGGACGGTTGAGAAGCTAGCTGGCGTGGTTGACGGATGGGACATCGTGTACACGTCCAGCATGCCGAGGCTGACCAGGGCTAAGCGTCATGCCCACAATTGAGCCTAGCGTCGCCCAGAGCGCTCTCGCAGCCATACAGGAGGGCTTGAGCGCCAGGGCAGGCCTGGCCGCGTTCCGCCAGCTTGGCGGACACGTGGCGAACGAGACATGGTATAAGGTAACGGCCGAGTTGCAAGCCAACCTGGCCAGCAGAGAAGGTATATACGATGAGCCTGTCAATCGCATTCCAGTCGCGTCCGAGATCCAGCGGTGGACGACACAGAAAGCCAAGGGGTACATTCAGCAGGTTGAGGTCATGGTACGGGACAAGGCAACGGGCGAGATCATCTCGATTCCTTACTCACTGACCGGCCGGAAGCTGGTAAGCCGCGCGTCTGCTATCAAGGCGGCGCTCGGGGTTTACGGCGGAGACCAGGCCAGGAAGTATGAGCAGCAGTTGCTCGGCGCGGTTTACTCGGGAACGTACGAGGCAGTGCCCGAAGGGGAGTAATGCGGAATGTGCGAGCACATTACATCAAAGCCAACGACACTGCGCGTATACCATCGAGATACGTAATACTGGATGCAGAGGCCCTGCGTGAGCGGGACGGTAAGGGTGAGGTACAGTCATGGGCACTAGCCGTAGCAACATTCATGGAGTGGACCAAGACGGGGTCACTAATCACGACTACATCGCGATTCGAGACGCCGACGGCTCTGTGGTCGGCAGTATCACTTTTCACGCGCAAGGGAAAGCGGACGGTTCTATACGCGCACAACTTGAACTACGATTTGAGGATAAGTCAGGCGCTTTCACAGTTGCCAGCTTCGGGCTGGGCGCTAAGGGACATGCGCATAGATGGCCGGGGATCCTGGTCAAAATGGAGCCGCGACAAAGCGTCTTTGACCCTATGCGACTCAGCATCGATATTCCCAGTCAAGCTAGAAGTACTGGCCCCGATGTTCGGGATGACGAAGCTCCCTTTGCCGCCTTCATCCGAGCGGGAAAGACTGTTTCAGAGGTGCGAGAGAGATGTGGTTATCCTGACTGCGGCAATGACTGCCTATGTCGAATGGCTAAGGACCGGGCGATGCGGGAACTGGCAAATGACCGGAGCTTCGCAGAGCTGGTCACACTGGCGTCACAGTCACTACACGCACAAGATCCTGATCCACGATGATGACGTGGCGCTCGCGGCGGAACGTGCGGCCATGCACTCTGGCCGATGTGAAGCATTCCGCCACGGCAAAAATACACGCGGACCCTATTACGAGTATGACTGGCAGAATTCATATCCTCGTATCGCACGCGATGCTGACATGCCTGTACGGCTATGCGGCACCATCAACAATGCTACTTCAGCACGCATGGAATCGCTCATGGGCCGTTACCATGTACTCGCGGAGCTTGAGGTCACTACGCAAGTACCATGCGTCCCGGCTCAGCACGACGGACGTACGCTTTGGCCCGTCGGAACGTTCAATACTACCTTGTGGAGCCCGGAAATCCGTCTACTTCTGGAATCGGGAGCTACATTTCGTGTGCGTCGAGCATGGCTTTACAAAAAGGCGCCAGCGCTAAGGGAGTGGGCACAGTGGATATTGTCTTCACTACACGATCGGTCAGACACGATCGAGCCATGGCAGAAACTCATTCTCAAGCACTGGTCACGCGCGTTGATCGGGCGTTTTGGGATGAGGTATCGAAGCTGGGAAAAGTACGGTACTGCGCCGACGTCCCGTGTGTTCATGTCTCAGCTATGCGATATGGAGACTGGCTCTCAAAGCGAACTGATGCAGGTTGGCACGGATATATTCATTTCGGGTGACATGAAGGAGATCGACGATGGATGTCCGCAGATCACGGGCTATATCATGTCTGAGGCTAGGGTTCGACTATGGCGCGCATACCAATCCATTGGGGCGCAGAACGTTCTATATGTCGATACGGATAGCCTCATTGTCAATGTCGACGGACATAGACATATACAGCGGAATGCTGACAGTGGGCTTTTCGACGGACTTCGGTCAAAGGGACGTTTCGGTACTGTTGACATATACGGCCCCCGTTCTCTCATATGCGAAAAGCGACCAGTCATCGCGGGTCTGCCCAAGAGCGCTACGAAAGTGGAAAAGGATACTTTCGCGGGCGAGGTCTGGAGGAGCGGCAAGGAAAGCATCCGACAAGGCGAATCGAACAGCGTACGAATCATGGTTCGTACGTTCATGCTCCGACCCAACGAACACAGACGCAAATTCCTATCTGACGGCAGCACAGCACCCTATAAGCTACCAGAATATGTCCCGGTCGTCAGGGACGTAAAGAGCCGAGAGAAGAATGGGAACCCACGGACCCCTGATTATCCTGCCTTGCTCACACCGACTAAGGCCCCAAGGAATACTTATCGACCTAAGTCGTATCGGCATTCCCCTGACTATCCAGTGCGACCAATGCCACAAAAAGTTCCAGCTACTCATCAAAGAAAGCAGTGAACTATGCCCTATCTGTGTCGACTACCAATGGCCCGAATTGCGATAACGCAGAGTAATGGAGCCATTGTTACTCAGAGTAATTATCGCCGCGCGCGCCCTTATGAATCGCTTGCGGGAGGGGGTGACGCTGAGTGACGGCCGGGCCAAGATCATCGCGCGCGCGGCCCCC
>WNGR01005012.1_pt1 | contig 14244 bp, 10 predicted proteins | sample 5407581 | NCBI WGS metagenome assembly WNGR01 (sample SAMN13153383, study PRJNA577476) | soil metagenome | isolation source: 80 cm soil or saprolite under Garry oak tree replicate 2 | place: USA:California | collected 2016-06-15
CACGCTGCCACCGTACAACAGCGGCACATCCGCTGCCGCTTTGCCCTTCGCCGCGACACGCGAGCGCAGGAACGCATGAACCGCTTGCGCCTGTTCCGAGGTAGCGCTCTTGCCGGTGCCGATCGCCCAGACCGGCTCATAGGCGACGACGATACGCGCCGCCTCCTGCTCCGACAGTTTTGCCAGCACTACGCCTAGCTGCGCGCCGACTACCTGCTCGGTCGAACCGGCTTCGCGCTCTTCGAGCGTTTCACCGACGCAGACGATCGGCGTCAAACCCGCTTCCAGCGCGCGCTGCGTCTTCACCGCAACCAGCTCGGCGCTTTCCTGATGGTAGGCACGGCGTTCCGAGTGCCCGACGATCGCGAACGTGGCGCCGAAATCCGTCACCATGGTCGCGGCGACTTCGCCGGTATAGGCGCCGTGCGTGAACGCGGAGACGTCCTGCACGCCCCACGCGACCCGGCTGCCTTCCAGCAGCAATTGGGTCTGCGGGAGATACGGACACGGCACGCAAACGCCGACGCGCACGCCAGCCGCCAATTCGCCCGCGCCTTGCGCCACCGCCTGCAACAGCGTTGCGTTGTCCGCGAGGCGCCCGTGCATCTTCCAGTTACCGACTACCAGTTTGGCTCGTTGTTTCGACATCGTCTCGTCTTGGCTTGGCGGCGAACTTTGTTTGCGCTTACAGTCCGCCTTTCGGTTTCATGCGGCGTGCGCAAAACGCGCAATTTTACTGCGTGGGGTGGATCGGGTCAAACCGACAGTGTCAAGCGTCCTGACCCCAAGTCAGCACGATCTTGCCGACGTGCGTGCTGCTCTCCATCAGGGTATGCGCCTCGGCCGCCTGGGCCGCCGGAAACACCCGATGCACCACGGGCTTGATGCGGCCTTCCTCGAGGTGCGGCCACACGCGCTCTTTCAGTTGCGCGGCGATCCGCGCCTTGAATTCGATCGGCCGCGGACGCAGCGTCGACCCGGTCACCGTCAAGCGGCGGCGCAACACTTCGTTCAGGTTCAGCTCCGCCTTCGCGCCGCCCAGCAATGCGATCAGCACGATGCGCCCGCCGTCGGCCAATGCCGTCAGCTCGCGCGACACGTAGCCGCCGGCCACCATGTCGAGAACCACGTCGACGCCGCGGTCGTTCGTGAGCGACTTGATGACCTCGACGAAATCCTCGGTCTTGTAGTTGATCGCGCGCTCAGCGCCGAGCGCTTCACACGCGCGGCATTTCTCGTCCGAGCCGGCGGTGGCGAACACGCGAAAGCCGAGCGCATGCGCGATCTGGATCGCCGTCACGCCGATGCCGCTCGAGCCGCCCTGCACCAGCAGCGTTTCGTTCGCGCCGCCCTCGCCCTTGCCGAGCTGCGCGCGATCGAAGACATTGCTCCACACAGTGAAGAACGTCTCCGGCAGCGACGCCGCCTCGACATCCGACAAGCCCGCGGGCACCGGCAGACACTGCGGCAACGGTGCAGCCGCATATTCCGCGTAGCCGCCGCCAGCTAGCAACGCGCACACGCGATCGCCGATTTTCAGGCCGAACGGGTTGTTCTTCTCGTCAATCGCGCCGCCGACGATTTCGCCCGCCACCTCCAGCCCCGGCAGGTCCGAAGCGCCCGGCGGCGGCGCATAACCGCCTTTGCGCTGGAACACGTCCGGCCGGTTGATGCCCGAAGCCGCTACCTTGATCAGCACCTCGCCCGCTTTGAGCTGCGGCGTCGGCCGCTCCGCCAGCTTCAGGACTTCCGGCGCACCGAATTCGGTGATTTCGATCGCTTTCATCTGCGTCAACTCCAAGATTGGATTGCGTTGCACACCCGCTGCCTGCCTACGGACACGAATCGTCTGACCTTCGACGAACCGCTCCATGCAAACAGAGTACCCGCTTGTGCCCGTTCGCATGCGCGGCTGCACCGGCGCGCAACGCAATCCACCCTGCACCCTGCATGAAAAACGGCCGGCGCGCATCGCGCTGCCGGCCGTCGTCCCGCTACCGCATTACTGCGGCGTGGGTTCGCCTTGCGGCGCGCCCGATGCGGCGTCGTTCAGCAACGCCTTGGCCGACAAACGCACGCGGCCCTTTTCGTCCGTCTGGATGACCTTGACCTTCACTTGCTGGCCGTCCTTCAGGTAGTCGTTGATGTCCTTGATACGCTCGTTGGCGATTTCGGAAATATGCAGCAGACCGTCCTTGCCCGGCAGGATGTTCACGATCGCGCCGAAATCGAGCAGCTTGAGCACGGTGCCTTCGTACACCTGGCCCACCTCGACTTCCAGCGTGATGTTCTCGATACGCTTCTTCGCTTCGGCCATTCCTTCGCTGCTCGTGCTGGCGATGGTGACGACGCCGTCGTCCGAAATATCGATCGTCGTGCCGGTTTCCTCGGTCAGCGCGCGGATCACCGAACCACCCTTGCCGATCACGTCGCGGATCTTCTCCGGATTGATCTTGATGGTGATCATGCGCGGTGCGAACTCCGACAGTTGCGTGTTCGCGCCCGATACAGCCGAGGTCATCTTGCCGAGAATGTGCATGCGGCCTTCCTTCGCTTGCGCGAGGGCGACCTGCATGATTTCCTTGGTGATGCCCTGGATCTTGATGTCCATCTGCAGCGCGGTCACGCCTTGTTCCGTCCCCGCCACCTTGAAGTCCATGTCGCCGAGGTGATCTTCATCGCCGAGGATGTCGGTCAGCACGGCGAACTTGTTGCCTTCGAGAATCAGGCCCATCGCGATGCCGGCGACGTGCGCCTTCATCGGCACGCCGGCATCCATCAACGCGAGGCAGCCGCCGCACACCGAAGCCATCGACGAGGAACCGTTCGATTCCGTGATTTCCGACACGACGCGAATCGAGTAGCCGAATTCGTCGGCGCTCGGCAGGCACGCAGCCAGCGCGCGCTTGGCGAGACGCCCGTGACCGATTTCACGGCGCTTCGGCGAACCGACGCGGCCCGTTTCGCCGGTCGCGAACGGAGGCATGTTGTAGTGGAGCATGAAGCGTTCGCGGTACTCGCCTTCGAGCGCGTCGATGTTCTGCTCGTCGCCCTTGGTGCCGAGCGTCGCAACCACCAGTGCCTGCGTTTCGCCACGCGTGAACAACGCCGAGCCGTGCGTACGCGGCAACACGCCGGTGCGGATTTCGATCGGGCGCACGGTGCGCGTGTCGCGGCCGTCGATACGCGGCTCGCCGTTCAGGATCTGCGTACGGACAATCTTCGCTTCGATGTCGAACAGCACGTTGCCGACGGTCGCCTTGTCGGCCGCCACCGTGCCGCCTGCCGCGGCGTCTTCTTCCAGCTTCGCCGACGTGGCTGCGTAGACTTCCTTCAGCTTGGTCGAACGGGCTTGCTTGTCGCGCAGTTGGTAAGCGGCGAGCAGGTCGGCTTGCGCCAGTTCCGTCACGCGTGCGATCAGCGGCTCGTTCTTCGCGGCCGGCTTCCAGTCCCATTCCGGCTTGCCACCTTCGCGAACCAGTTCGTGGATCGCGTCGATCGCGATCTGCATTTGTTCATGACCGAACACCACGCCGCCGAGCATCACTTCTTCGCTCAGTTGCTGCGCTTCCGATTCCACCATCAGCACCGCGCGTTCCGTACCGGCGACGATCAGGTCGAGCGCCGATTCTTTCATTTGCGGACGCGTCGGGTTCAACACGTATTCGTTGTTGATGTAGGCCACGCGTGCCGCGCCGACCGGGCCGTTGAACGGCAGGCCGGAGACGGCGAGCGCCGCCGACGCGCCGATCAGCGCGGGGATGTCGGCGGGAATTTCGGGGTTCAGCGACAGGACGTGGATCACGACCTGGACTTCGTTGTAGTAGCCTTCCGGGAACAGCGGACGCAGCGGGCGGTCGATCAGGCGCGAGATCAGCGTTTCGCCTTCCGACGGACGGCCTTCGCGGCGGAAGAAGCCACCCGGGATCTTGCCGGCGGCGTAGGTCTTTTCGAGGTAGTCGACGGTCAGCGGGAAGAAGTCCTGGCCCGGCTTGGCCGTCTTGGCACCGACCACGGTAGCCAGCACGACGGTGTCTTCGACGTCGACGATCACCGCGCCGCTCGCCTGGCGAGCGATTTCGCCCGTCTCGAGACGAACGTTATGTTGTCCCCACTTAAACTCTTTGACGATCTTATTGAACATAGTCATTGCTTTTCCTCATCGTTATGCCACGCGGACCAGAAGCGGCGCGGCAACGCCAGGACCGGCGCCGCATGGGAAGAGTAGTGTTATGCCATTCCAGAGAACCACGCTCTACGTTAAGTACGCGCGCGAACCGCTGGAATGACACAAAGCTCCGCCCTGAAGCCCGGCCATGTTTCTCTTTTTGCTGCTTTTTTTACTACTTTTTTCTGTTCCCCGCCGCATGAATCAGCACGCTACCGCGGAGAACGGAGGGCGCGCGTCACATGAAGCGCACCGTGCAAAAACAAAATGCCTGCATCAGTGGAACTGACACAGGCATCTTGCTGAACGACCGGCCGATTACTTGCGCAGACCCAGCTTCTCGATGAGCGCGCGGTAACGATCCGCGTCCTTACCCTTCAGGTAGTCGAGCAGCTTACGACGGCGGCTCACCATGCGCAGCAGACCGCGGCGGCTGTGGTGATCTTTCGCGTGTGCCTTGAAGTGAACGGTCAGTTCGTTGATGCGGGTCGTGAGCAGCGCGACCTGGACTTCGGGGGAGCCGGTGTCGTTAGCTGCGCGTGCGAATTGCGCAACGACTTCGGACTTCTTGCTTGTTTCAACTGCGGACATGTCGATTTCCTTGAGAACTAGACAGGCGGTCACGGAAGAAAGGCCGTGCCGTGGGTTACCCGTGTGCGAATCACAACCGAATCGCAACCACTACTACAACGCTGTACCAACTACGGGACGCGTATTGTAGCACAGGCCAATCCGGCCGCGAACCCCGCTGTGCCGGGCCGGATCATGGACTTTCCGCCGTTGCCGGCGCGAGGCCTTACGGCCGTTTCATCTTGCAGACGGTCGGCGGCACGGTGCGCTCGGCTGGCAACGCGAGCACCGTACGGAAACCGTAACCGGAACCTTCGTTATCGAAATGCACGCCCGGCTTGCCGGCTTTGTCCATTTCCATCACGTAAAGGGGCTGGATCAATTGATGGTCGTCCGCGCGCATCCACGATGCGTGGAAACCGTTGTCGAACCTGATCCCTTCTAGCGCCCGGGCGACGGCCGTCGGGTCGGCGCTACCGGCGCGGTTCATCGCGGCGGCCAGGGTTTCGATCATCAACGGCATGCGCAGCACCGGATAGTCGTCCCGCGCGGCCGGGAAACGGGCTCGAAACGCGGCGTACCAGGCGTCGGAGGCCGCGCCGCCCGCGTTCGGATGCCAGTCGGCGACCGCGAGCACGTGCCCGACCCCGGCGTCGCCCAGCGCGGCAGGCGCGCCGAGACTGTTGCCGTAGAACGTGTAGAACTTCGTGTCGAGCCCCTGCTCCCTCGCCGCCTTGACGAGCAGCGTCAGGTCGTTGCCCCAGTTGCCGGTGACGACCGCGTCCGCCCCGCTCGCGCGGATCTTCGCGATGTACGGCGCGAAGTCCTTCACGCGTCCGATCGGATGGAATTCGTCGCCGACCACCGAGATGTCCGGGCGCTTCGCCGCCAGCGTCGAACGCGCGAGGCTGCTCACGTCGTGACCGAAGCTGTAATCCTGGTTCAGCAGATAAACCTTCTTCACCGCCTTGTCGCGCTGGATCACGTCGGCCAGCGCGTCCATGCGCATGCCCGCATGCGCGTCGAAGCGGAAGTGCCAGAAGCTGCAATTGGCATTGGTCAACGCGGGGTCGTCGGCGGAATAATTGAGGAACAGTTCGCGGTTGCCCGGCTCGCGGCTGTTCTGCTTGTCGATCGCGCCGATCAGCGCGGCGGCGACCGCCGAGCTGTTGCCTTGCATGATGTAGCCGATGTGGCGGTCCGCGGCCGCGCGCAGTTGCGTGAGCGCCTCTTCGCTGCTGCCTTTGCTGTCGAATACCACCAGTTCGAACGGATGCGCGCCGTCAGCAAACTTCACGCCGCCATGCGCATTCACCTGTTCGACGCCGAAGCGCAGGTTGCGCTCGACCGCCGCGCCCGCGTTCGCGAACGGGCCGGACATGCCTTCGATCAGCGCCAACTGGATCGGCGCACCCGTGGGCTTGCTTGCCGGGTTGCCTGCAGGACTCGCCGCCGTTTCGCCCGCGGCGTAAGCCGCGGCAACCATCGTCATCGCTGCCAGCGCCGCTGCCGCCCGTTGCCACTTCGCCATCTGATTGCCCCCGCTCGAATCGTCGAAGCGCGGATCATAGGGCGTGCAAGACGGAATAAGCAAGCCGGCGAATCCGTTATCGTGCTTACCGGGCGGCGCTGGACGATGTGCCAATCTTTTGCCGCGGCACGTGTCAAAATAATGCGTCTCGATGATAAAAACCGCCACACAAACGCCATCGGAGGAATACATGTTCAACCGCCACCATTTCACGGCGGACTCGATCGGAGCGACGGCCGCCGGACGTGTGCGCCGCGCCGCGCTCGTCTGCCTGAGCGCGTTGGCGCTCGCCGGCTGCGCGCAGCCCTGGCAGCAATTTCAGCAAGGGGCGGACGCGTCGACCATCGTCGCGCGCCTCGGCCCGCCGCGCGAGAGCTACGACTTGCCGAACGGCGGCAAACGGCTCATGTGGCCAACGCAGCCCATGGGCGAAACCACCACCGCCGCCGACATCGACGCGTCCGGCAAGATCGTCAACGTGCGCCAGGTGCTTCAGCCCAACGAGTTCTATCGGGCGGAAATCGGCAAGTGGACCAAGAGCGACGTGCTGGTGAACTTCGGCCGCCCGGTCGAAACCGCCTACTTCCCGTTGATGAAGCGCGAGGTCTGGACCTATCGCTATCTGGAAGACAACGTCTGGTACATGATGTACAGCTTTTATTTCGACGAGCAGGGCATCGTGCGGCTCACGCAGAAAACGCCGGATCCGTTGCACGATCCGGATCGCCGCAGCCTGTTCTGAGCGTCCGCGTGAACCCGCTTTAACCCACCACGCATGCATCTACGAATGCCGCCTTCTCAGGCGGCTTTTTTTTATTTATTGCGCATGGCGACGAATTTTATTTCGCGCACAGAGAATTATTTTTTTGATAGAAAGGCTTTCGTAAGCATTGAATCGGCGCCTGCCCATTCCCGGCGTTGCCACGAGCGCAGCCGCGGACCCGGCGTCGAATCAATGCGCCCCACTTACGGAGCCGCCAACCGATGAACCGTCCCAAACGCCTGCTGGTCGCCAACGTCGCATGGGCGCATGAAACCGCCGCGCGCAACCCTCAGTTTTTCCGTGATCTGGTGCGGGGCCAGAATCCGCATGTGCTGTGGATCGGCTGCTCTGACAGCCGCGTGCCCGCCGAAACCATCACGCATTGCGAGCCGGGCGACCTGTTCGTCCACCGCAACATCGCCAACCTTTTTCATCCCGACGACGACAACTCCGCGAGCGTCCTCGAATACGCCGTGCGAGTCCTGAAGGTCGGCCACGTTATCGTCTGCGGACACTACGGATGCGGCGGCGTGCGTGCCTCGCTGCTGCCGCCGGAGCCGAGCCTGCCGCACGTGAACCGGCGGATCGCGCCGCTCTGCGCGCTGGCCGGAACGCATCGCGAAGAGTTGGATGCGCATACGAACGAGCGTGAGCGTATCGACCGCCTCGCCGAACTGAACGTGCTCGAACAGGTCCGCCAGTTGCGAGCGAGCCCGATCGTGCGGCAAGCCGACGCCGCGCCGCTCGTGCACGGCTGGATCTTCGCGCTCGAGGATGGCCGCATCAAGGTGCTCACATCCGGCTACGAAGCCGACGATGCGATGACCTGCATGACAGCCGCACATAGCGCCGCGTAATACGCGGGGTACGCAGCCTCTTCCGCACCGGTGCCGCGTCGAACTTCGGGGCGCGCCGGGCTCCACCCTATTACCGCACGGACACCATGAACCTTCGAGCTTTCTTCTCTACGTTTCAGCGCGACCTGCTTGCGGGCACGGTCGTATTTCTCGTGGCGCTACCGCTGTGTCTCGGCATCGCCAATGCGTCGGGCGTCGAGCCGTTCGCCGGGCTCGTGTCGGGCATCGTCGGCGGACTGGTGGTCGCCGTACTGAGCGGCTCGCGATTGAGCGTGAGCGGCCCGGCGGCGGGCCTCGTCGTGATCGTCGTCGACGGGATCGCGCAGCTCGGCGGCTTCTCCGCGTTCCTCGCGGCCGTGCTGCTCTCCGGCGTGATCCAGTTCGGCTTCGGCATGCTCAAGGCCGGCCGGTTTGCCGCGTATGTGCCGTCGCCGGTCATCAAGGGCATGCTCGCGGCGATCGGCATATTGCTGATCGTCAAGCAGTTCCCGCTTGCGCTTGGCCTCTTCGGCACGCACGCGTCGGCCGGCTCGCAAGCCGCCGTGCAGGCGGCCGCCGGCACGGTCATGACGCCGTTCGGCACGATCTCGCTCGCGGCCTGCGTGATCACGTTGCTGTCGCTGGCGATTCTGGTCGGCTGGGAAACCCGCGCGATGCGCCGCTTCGCCGTGGTGCGTCTCGTGCCCGCGCCGCTCGCGGTGGTTCTGCTGGGCATCGGCGCGACGTTGCTGCTCAGCCTGCTCGCGCCGTCGCTTGCGCCACCCGCCGAACATCGCGTCGCGCTGCCGCCGCTCGAATCGTTCGCCGCGTTGCAGGTCGCGCTCGAATGGGCCGACTTCGGGCCGCACTTCGCGCAACTCGTCAATCCCGATGTATGGCGCGTGGCCATCACGCTGGCGATCGTTGCAAGTCTTGAAACCCTGTTGAGCCTCGAAGCAGTCGAACAGATCGATCCCGAACGACGCCCGGCGGCGCCGGATCGCGAACTGAAGGCGCAAGGAGTGGGCAATCTGATCGCCGGCGCGATCGGCGGCCTGCCGATCACGTCGGTGATCGTGCGCAGTTCGGCCAATGTGCATGCGGGCGCGCAGAGCCGGCTCTCGGCGATCGTTCACGGCGTATTGCTGCTGGTCAGCGTGTTTGCGCTCACCAGCGTCATCAATCTGATTCCGCTTGCCTGCCTTGCGGCGATCCTGATCTTCACGGGACTGAAGCTCGCCAAGCCGTCGCTGTTCGTCGCCGTCGCGAGGCAAGGGTTCGCGCCGTTTGCGCCGTTCATCGTCACGCTGGCCGGCGTGCTCGCGACCGATCTGCTGATCGGCATCGTCCTCGGCGTTCTGTGCAGCGTGCTGCTCGCGCTGTATGCGAACCTGCGCAGCCCGATCGTGCTCGCGCAACACGGCGATCACTATCTGCTGTCGTTTCGCAAGGACGTGTCGTTTCTCGGCAAGGTGCCGCTCAAGCACTATCTGCAGCAGATTCCCGATGGCGCAACCTTGATCGTCGACGCGACGCGCGCCGATTTCGTCGATCACGATGTGCGCGACCTGCTCGACACGTTCGTTGCCGAAGCGCCGCCGCGCGGGATCGCCGTGGAAGTGCGGCATCAGGTTCAGGCGCAGGCCCGCGCGGCACGCGGGTGGTCGATGCGGCGCGCGGCGACGGAGTAACGCGCGAGATCCGCGACACACCGCGCGGCAAAAGCAGGACGCCTCGTGATCTCGAAAGCACGAGGCGCGTGAAAAACGGGCGCTGCAAAAAAGATCAAGCCCCTTGCTTTTCGGGCACGGAGCACACGAAAACAAAGCGCCCTGAAATAAAAAGCCCCGCGCCTTTTTTGAAGGCATGGGGCTTTGTTCGATACGAATCAGCGGGCGCGCAGTCCACGCGCCGCTGCAACCTCACTCCGAACGTTGCGGATTCAATTTATCCACGTTCGAATACAGCTTGTTGAGCGCCGAGATATACGCCTTCGCGGAAGCCGCGACGATATCCGGATCGGTGCCCACGCCGTTGACGATACGCCCGCTCTTCGACAGGCGCACGGTCACTTCGCCCTGCGCCTGCGTGCCGGTGGTAATCGCGTTCACCGAGTACAGCAGCAGCTCAGAACCGCTGCCCACTTCCGTTTCGATCGCATTGAGCGTGGCGTCCACCGGACCGTTGCCGCGCGCTTCACCGGTCACTTCCTTGCCTTCGACCGAGAACACGATCTTCGCGTGCGGCTGCTCGCCGGTTTCCGAATGCTGCGACAGCGACAGGAACTTGTAGTGCTCCTTCTCCTGCGCTTCAGCCGACTCTTCGGTGACGATCGCGATGATGTCCTCGTCGAATATTTCCGACTTGCGGTCGGCCAGTTCCTTGAAGCGCGCGAACGCAGTGTTCAATTCGCCTTCGCTGTCGAGCGCGATGCCGAGTTCCTGCAGACGCTGCTTGAACGCATTGCGGCCCGACAGCTTGCCGAGCACGATCTTGTTCGCGCTCCAGCCCACGTCTTCGGCACGCATGATCTCGTACGTGTCGCGCGCCTTCAGCACGCCGTCCTGATGGATGCCCGACGCATGCGCGAACGCGTTCGCCCCGACCACCGCCTTGTTCGGCTGCACGACGAAACCGGTGATCTGCGACACCAGCTTGGAAGCCGGCACGATCTGCGTCGTATCGAGACCGAGTTCGAGACCGAAGTAATCCTTGCGCGTTTTCACCGCCATCACGATTTCCTCGAGCGACGTGTTGCCCGCGCGCTCGCCGAGACCGTTGATCGTGCATTCCACCTGACGCGCGCCGCCAATCTGCACGCCGGCCAGCGAGTTCGCCACCGCCATGCCGAGGTCGTTATGGCAATGCACCGAGAACACCGCCTTATGCGAGTTCGGAATGCGTTCACGCAGCGTCTTCACCAGTTGGCCGTACAGTTCCGGCACGCCGTAGCCGACCGTATCCGCGATGTTGATGGTGGTCGCGCCTTCGGCGATCACCGCTTCGAGCACGCGGCACAGAAAATCCATCTCGGAGCGGCTGCCGTCTTCCGGCGAGAACTCGACGTCGTCCGTGAATTTGCGGGCGAAACGCACCGCCAGCTTCGCCTGCTCGAACACCTGGTCCGGCGTCATGCGCAGCTTCTTTTCCATATGCAGCGGCGACGTTGCGATGAACGTGTGGATGCGGAAATGATCAGCCGGCTTGAGCGCGTCGGCGGCGCGCTGAATGTCCTTGTCGTTCGCGCGGGCGAGCGAGCAGATCGTGCTGTCCTTGATGAGGCCCGCGATCGTCTGGATCGAATCGAAGTCGCCGTTCGAACTGGCCGCGAAGCCCGCCTCGATCACGTCCACTTTCATCCGTTCCAGTTGTTTCGCGATCCGGATTTTTTCTTCCTTCGTCATCGACGCGCCGGGCGATTGTTCGCCGTCACGCAAGGTCGTGTCGAATATGATCAGTTTGTCGGACATGTCTGGGCTCCTCGGGAGTCGGTCAATTGTGGGAATGAGATAGTGGAATTCGGCGTTGGCGCCACCGCTGGCGACGCGATATCACAGGAGAGTGAAAACGATCAGCGCGATGTCAGCGTGAAAAACGCGCCGGCTTCAGCACGCCTCGCGGCATGCCGGCTCGCAGCGGTTCACTGCCGTTCGCATTACGGGACTCGCGTTTCGATTGAGCGGGGAGCGTGAACGCATCATCCAACGACTATAGCGGCATTCCCACCGCCGTGCAATTGGCGTCATACCTGCGTCCAGACGGCCCCGGAGGCGGTTCGCGCCAACAAAAACGGCGGCTCGAAGGCCGCCGTTTTTCATCTTGCCGACACACGCAAGGCTGCGCGCGCCGACCTAGTCTCCCGTTACCGACCGAGCCGGATTCGCCCTGCCCCGCAGCACCTGATAGCCCCAAAACACATAGCCCGACAGACCGTAGAGCACGAAGAGGCCGAACAGCATCAGCGGCGGATCGGACGACACGAGCACGAACGCGACCACCACCAGCAGAATCACGCCGAACGGCACGCGATGCCGCACGTCGAGCGCCTTGCCGCTGTAGAACGGCGCGTTCGACACCATCGTCACGCCGGCGTAGATGGTCAGCACGAACGCCACCCACGGCAGCCACACCAGCTTGAGCGGCACGCGGTTATCGGTGGCGAGCCACACGAAACCGGCGATCAGCGCCGCCGCGGCCGGGCTCGGCATGCCCTGGAAGAAACGCGTGTCGACCACGCCGATGTTCGCGTTGAAGCGCGCGAGACGCAACGCCGCGCCCGCACAGTAGACGAACGCCGCGAGCCAGCCCCAGCGGCCGAGGTCCTTCAGGATCCACTCATACATCACGAGCGCGGGCGCGACGCCGAACGACACCATGTCCGACAGGCTGTCGAACTGCTCGCCGAACGCGCTTTGCGTATGCGTCATACGGGCGACGCGGCCGTCCATGCCGTCGAGCACCATCGCCACGAAGATCGCGATGGCCGCGACTTCGAAGCGCACGTTCATTGCCTGCACCACGGCAAAGAAGCCGCAGAAGAGCGCCGCTGTGGTAAAGGCGTTCGGCAGCAGATAAATGCCGCGCTTTCTCAGGAACTGCTGACGCTGCGCGCGCCGGCTTTCGACCACCGGCGACTCCGCCACGATCGGCTTGTTACGGCGAAACGGACGCGGCAGCGGTCCACTGCTGCGCGGGCGACGCGGTTTGAATGCGGCCATTCGGAAAACCTCCTTGGTGCCGCTTTATAGTTCAGCGAGAATCGTGGACGACGCCGAGACCTTCTCGCCAATCGACACACGCGGACGGCTACCCACCGGCAGATAGACGTCGACACGCGAGCCGAAACGGATAAATCCGTACCGTTGACCACGCGTGAGCGGCTCGCCTGCCCTTACGTAGCAAAGAATGCGCCGCGCGATCAAACCGGCGATCTGCACCGACGTGACGGTCTGGCCGCCGGCCATTTCGATCACCACCGCGTTGCGCTCGTTTTCGACCGACGCCTTATCCACCGCGGCATTCAGATACGCGCCGGGGAAATATTCGACCTTGGAGATCGCGCCGTCGACCGGCGAGCGTTGCGAGTGAACGTTGAAAACGTTCATGAACACGCTGATCTTCAGCGCTTCGCGGTTCGCATACGGATCATGCGCGGTTTCCACGGCGACGATGCGGCCGTCGGCCGGGCACAGCACGGCATTCGCCTGGGTGGGGATCGGACGCGCCGGATCGCGGAAGAACTGCACGACGAAGATCAGAATCAGCCAGAAGAGCCACGCAATGCCGAACCCCGCGAACGCGTGAACCAGTAAAGCGACGACAGCCGCGATGGCGATGAACGGCCAGCCTTCTCGCGCGATGATCGGATGAGGGTAATTCATGGGTGGCTTCTGTATTTTTGTAAAACCGTAGGATAGCAAAAGCCGCCCAGGGTTCAGCACCCTTGGACGGCTTTTTGATGTGTTCGGCTTGCGGCGGTACGCCGCGCCGGACAAAAGCGGCGACTAGCTTAGTTCTTCGACTGATCGACCAGCTTGTTCTTCGCGATCCACGGCATCATCGCGCGCAGCTTCGAACCGACCTGTTCGATCTGATGCTCCGCCGTCAGACGGCGGCGCGATTGCAGCGTCGGTGCGCCGGCCTTGTTTTCGAGGATGAAGCTCTTTGCGTACTCGCCGGTTTGAATGTCGGTCAGCACGGCCTTCATCGCCTTCTTCGTTTCAGCCGTCACGATACGCGGACCCGTCACGTACTCGCCGTATTCAGCGTTGTTCGAGATCGAGTAGTTCATGTTGGCGATGCCGCCTTCGTAGATCAGGTCGACGATCAGCTTCAGCTCGTGCAAGCACTCGAAGTACGCCATTTCCGGCGCGTAGCCGGCTTCCACCAGCGTTTCGAAGCCGGCCTTGATCAGGTCGACCGTACCGCCGCACAGCACGGCTTGTTCGCCGAACAGGTCGGTTTCCGTTTCTTCGCGGAAGTTCGTTTCGATGATGCCGGCACGGCCGCCGCCGTTCGCTGCCGCATACGACAAAGCGATGTCGCGTGCCGCGCCCGACTTGTCTTGCGCAACCGCGATCAGGTGCGGCACGCCGCCGCCTTGCGAGTAGGTGCCGCGAACCGTGTGGCCCGGCGCCTTCGGCGCGATCATGATCACGTCGAGGTCGGCACGCGGAATCACTTGGCCGTAGTGCACGTTGAAGCCGTGCGCGAAAGCCAGCGCGGCGCCTTGCTTGATGTTGGCGTGCACTTCCCTGGCATAGACTTCGGCGATCTGCTCGTCCGGCAGCAGCATCATGACGACGTCCGCGCCCTTGACGGCTTCCGCCACTTCCTTGACTTGCAGGCCGGCGTTCTCAGCCTTGCTCCACGATGC
>WNGR01021889.1_pt1 | contig 14241 bp, 14 predicted proteins | sample 5407581 | NCBI WGS metagenome assembly WNGR01 (sample SAMN13153383, study PRJNA577476) | soil metagenome | isolation source: 80 cm soil or saprolite under Garry oak tree replicate 2 | place: USA:California | collected 2016-06-15
AGCCGTACGACAACGTGCTGATCCTGCGCCAGCCCCAGTTCGAGCTGCAGCGTACGGTCGCCCTCCAAGGCGAGGTGTTCTACCCGGGGACGTACGCGCTCAAGAGCAAGGGTGATCGGCTGAGCGACCTGGTCAGGCGCGCCGGCGGCCTCACCCCGCGGGCGTACGCTGATGGCATCCGGTTCCTCCGGCCGGCAAACGACGCCGGCCGGATCAACGTGGACCTCCCCAAGGCGCTGCGCGACACGACATCGCGGGACAACGTCGTGCTGCAGCCGGGCGACTCGATCTTCATCCCCGAGTACCTGGCGAGCGTGAAGGTCACGGGCGCGGTGAACTCGCCGGGGAGCATTCTCTGGAAGCGGGGCGCGGACCTCGAGTATTACTTGAGCGGCGCCGGCGGATTCAGCTACCGTGCCGACAAGGGCCGGGTGAGCGTGCAATATGCCAATGGCGCCATCAAGACGCGACACAAGACACTGTTCTTCCGGAGCGACCCGAAGCCAGGCCCGGGGTCGGAGGTGATGGTGCCGGTGCGGGACACGACGGAGAAGACGAACTACGTGGCGCTGTTCGGCGCGATCGCGCAGATTCTCGCGAGCACGGTGGCAATCATCGTCGTGGCGACGCGGTGACCAACCGAGCCGGCGATTGGCTCCGGCAGGCCCTGCGCGATCTCGAGCAGGCGGAGGACTCGCGCCGGGCTCCCAGCGCGTTATCGCGCCGGCGCAGGCTCGAAGAACCCCCCGAGTTCAGATTTTGAGTAGCTCAGGCTCCACCGGCGCTCCATATTGCAGCGTGCCCCACCCCCCCCGGTCCATTTCCGCCGACACGACATCCGACGCGGACGCCGTCCGGTTCGAGCGCTACGCGCGCATGTCGCCGGCTGAAAAGGCGGCCCGCGTGGTGGACCTGACGCGCGTCGCGTGCACCCTGGCCGTCGAGGGCCTGCGCGCCCGGCATCCTGGGGCGGACGAGCGCGAGTTGTTGCTGCGGCTCGCCGTGCTCCGCCTGGGACCCGACACCGTCAGCCGCGCCTACGGGTGGCGGGCGCCCCCTCAGGATGGCGCCTGAGGGGCTCCCCGATCCCCTCCGCGTCGCGCTGGCGGTGGCCGGCATCCTCGACCGGCTCGGCGTGTCCTACATAACGGCGGGCTTCAGCGCAGGTACCAGTTTAGCAGATTGCGTGTGAACTGCTGGACTCGGACGTCCCCGGCCGTACTCGGGCCCGGCTCGGCCAGCGCCCAGCTCCAGCCGATGGTCCCGGCGGCAAAGACTCCAGCCCCAGACGAGTGCATGTAGAAGGTCGCATCCATCGTGTCGGTTACCCCAGATTGCTGCGCTGGCTGATAGGAGGTCTGAAAGAGAACGCTAGGGTTGCCTGGTGTGAATCCGTTGTCAAAGATTTTGTCTCCCTCCCATCCCCCGATCGCTGTGGTCTTGTCCCCTGGAGCGAACCCCGTACCCAAGAACAACGTCGAGTTCGTGCTTCCCACAACGAGGGGTATGTACGGGACAACATTTGTGCTCTCCGCGTGCATGACGCCGATAAGAGCGTTTTCCGGGCGCCCGATTTCGGGATCGCGAAAACGCACGGTCGCAAGCGCGGGATTCCCGATGTCCGGATCTGCCGTGCTCTTGTAGCAGACGACAAGCCGCCCCGCGTAGCCGTCCGCAGTGCCGGCGTACCGAACCTGCCAGTACACGTCGTTCGCTCCGAAGAAGGCCAGCCCCACACCGACGCCGCGGAGTCGCTCCGCATGGTCCCGCATCCGCGAGGTCCAGTACTCACCGTGTCCCGAGAAGATCACGAGCCGGCTCCCGGCACCAAGCTGATCATCTCCGTCGAAATCCACATCCGCGACGTAGAACGCCGGGTACAGCCACTTTTCGAGGAAGCTCACGAGGGGCAGGTCGGTGAGCAGGAAGTGGCGGTGCATCGTGTAGTCGGTATAGGGACGAAGGAACGATACCATGGGCGCTTGCGCGGTGGCGTCGGGCAAGAGGTAGAGGCTCGCGCCGCCCCACGAGTTGTATGCTTGGTAGGTGTTGAACGACAGCACGACGACGATCGAGGCCTGCTCTCTGGCTTTCACGACCAGCGGAACCACTCTTCCCGCCCCCCGCCGATCCTCATACCGCACGACATAGACGCCGGGAACAGCGTCGCTGGCAATCGGGATCCGCGCCACCGCCGGCCACACACACTCCGACGGTCCCGGGACCGGGGCCGTGCAAGGCGCGGAGTACGGAACTGAGACCGTCCCCAAGTCGAGCACACGTCGGGCGCGCGTTCCGCTGTACCAGCCGATCCGAAACACTGTTATGGCGAGGGTCGAATCCTGGGAGATTCCGAAGAAGCTCACCGTATCGCCAGGAGCGACCGAAGACGCGCTGAGGTAGGCGGCCACTTCGGTGAGACTCGACGGCGCGAGGAACCTGTTCCAGGTCGAGTCGCCTGGTGCGGAGTTCTCCAGCGCAAGAAGCTCGCGTACGACGGAGTCGCCTTGCGCGCGAGGTGGCGGCGTCGCCGGTGGGGGCTGTACTGGTGTCGATTCAAGGCAGCCCGACGTTAGAGCAGCCAAGACCATGAGTGCCCATGCGGGGTTCCAGCCCGCCTGGGCCGGCCCGCGGTAGTTCGATCGCGAGTCAGTCAGCTGCGGTTCTCCCGCCGCTCCGGAGCCGGCGCACTACCCTGCGCGGCGACAGCTCGTCGAGTACCGCGCGGCCGAGTGAGGCAAACTCCTGGTACTCAGTCGGGTTTTCTTCCCGCGCCCGCCGGGCGTAGTCCGCGGCGAACGCGAGCAGACAGGCGAGAATGAGGCCGACGACGAAGCCCAGAATGGCAATCGTGCGCAACCGGATCGACGGCTGCGCGGATCCCTCCGGCTTGTCGATGATCGTCGTCACCGGGGTATTGCGAACTTCGGCGATGCGTGCCTGCTCATACGCCTGCACGAGGTTCGTGTAGACCTGCTGAGTCAAGTCAATACGGCGCTGCAGCCGGTTCGCTTCGAATTGAAGTGGAGGCGAATTCTGGTACTGGCGGTTGCGGACGAGGAAGTCTTGCATTGCCTGCTCAGCGGTTCGTAGCTCAGTCAGCGCCTCCTGCGACCGCCCTTCGAGAAATTTTCGCTCGGCCGCCGCTTGCGACTGTCTCGCCGTGAGGTTGAAGTCCGAGACCAGATCGAGCAGCCGGCGATTCATCCGCTCGGCCAACTCAGGCCAGCGCGCCGTGACGCGCACCGCCACCGTAGCCGTAGCCGGATCGCTGCCCGCGGACACGCGCTTGTCTAGGGAGCGCACCGCAGTCAACAGACGCTCTTCCGCGGTCCGTCCCGTGATGTCGTAGAGGTCCATGAAGTTGCCCGACAGGCTGTCCGCACCGTGGCGCTTCGTTGCGAACCGAAACTCCGTCCGCGCGAGATCACCCAGCAGATTGCGGGACTTGACTAGGCCGGCGTAGAACTCCGGGGACGCCCCCTCCTGCCCTTGGCCGAGGGACACTCCGAACTGGGCGGCGAGCCCCATGAGCTCGGAGACGCTCGAGGTCGATTCCTGAGGAGCGAACGTCGAGGCCGCCGTGTACGTACGGAACACGAGCCCGAGGACAATCGCTAGGACTGCTACCGCGATTGGGGCTCCGATCAGCAGTCGCCGTCGCCTGAGAAGCACGTTGAGCAAGCTGACGACTGACATGTCCTCGGCGTAGCCCCCTCGGACGGGTGCATCCGATTGGCCTACCGTCAACGACGCTATCGGATCATCCGCGGTTGCCATCGAATCCTCTCTTCCAACCTGGCGCTCTCGCATCGAGATGGCTTCGGATCTCGTCGAACTTCCCTGCAACGAGAGCGACGACACCGGAGACATGCATCTCCAGCGAGCTCCGGTCCCGCCGCACATCGGTTCCCAACATAACGGACTCCTCAGCGTCGCCAGTCGCCACAACACGTCGCAACCGACCCGGCAGCTGATTATGCAAGCGAACAGTTGGCGGTGCCTGTTGGATCATTCACGCGTTACCCCATATCTCCGTGACAGAACTATGATCCTGTTCTCCTAATCTTCCAGGCGCTGAAATGGTCAACGTCAGGCTAAGCCTCAGAGAGGCAGCTCTTGGGTCTTGTCGCCCATGAATTGGTTATACCGACTGTGTTTGAAGTCATGCAAGATGAAGATGCCATTGTACCAAGATTGAACGACCTTGCAGCAGACCAAGTAATATGCAACGGAGATCTTCTTGCAATCATGAGTTCGGTTGAAGTCGCTCATCGCCAGCCGCTCACCAGTGTAGTCATTGAAAAGCTGTACCTCGGACCCAATGACATCATCGAAGAAGCAGTAGACCCGAGGTAGGCGGTACTTCTCATCCGCGTCGAACATCTTTAGGGCTGCAACCGTGGACGAGCAGAAGTCTAAGTCGAATATCACTGCTCCAATTGGGGCAGGCTCATGGTTGCGACAGAAACTTCTCGATGTCTCCCGGATGTCCCCAAGCACCAGCTTTGCTTCTCGCAACTTCTGCCGAAGTCCTTTCACGTCCATCCTGTAAAGACCTAACTGCCAATAGTTAAGGAAGGTCTCTGTAATCGAGCGGCTCGGGCAGTCCCTCGCCTGTATCAAGCCCATACACGTCGATATCAATTCCGGTCGACTTGGATGTTTGCTTCGCATGGTATTCGAGATTCACGAGACCACCTCCGTCGCCCACGCCAAGCTCCAGAACACTGATTCTGTCGTACCCCAGTTTTCTCGCGAGAACAGCAGCATGATAGACGCAATACCCGTAGGCAGGCCGCTGCACTGCACCGGTCCGCGCCCGCCACGGATAGCCCCCCAGTCTTAGCAACCGCATCAGTGCGATGGTCATTGAACGGACTGGGTAAGGATCCAAAAGGCGCTTCAGAATCGTCTTGAGCATCCGGCCGCTCCGGTTCGTGTTTCCCTGCACGGCGGGGTCGGCCTCTCGTGGGACGAGGAGCCTTTACCACGCAAAGGTCAAGGTGGTTATCAATTCGTCACAACCAGGACGCACAACCGTGACTCCAACTTCGGCCAAAAGCACCGCGAGATTGTTGGACATGCCAACTACGGTGGTCTCATAGCACCAGCCGTCAGGGGGGGAGGACAGCTACTCCTACGATGCTGAATCTGGCATCGCAAGCAAGTCCGACACCTTCCTGAACAACTGGCGCATAGCTTCCACAATCGGGCGCAACTGATATTCATCCCCCCGGAAGGTGACTGTCCATGTTTCTGGATCGAGGTTGCGCAGATAGTCTTCGGGATCGAGGCCTGCTGGCTCACCCTTTGGGCCAATGTTTGAGTCCGCAAAGTTGTGCCGTCTCGACGATGAAGCCCACGTCTCAAGGCGCTCATCGAAGTGCTCGAAGTGATTCCGAAACGTTCGAGGTTCAAGCACAGAGCCCTCTGACACCCCGAGATTCCTCCGCAGCGTCACACCTCGCTCCTCTGACTTTGACCATAAGAGCTTTGATAGATTACCTGCAGCGACAAGGAAGCCCTGGACGGCGTACCAGACCCGTTGTTGGTCTCCTGCCGAGAGCGCGCGACTCAGGTCGGTTGCCGCTATGATACCGAACCCGCATTGGCGCTCTACTTCCCGAAGGAAAATCCGTAGGAACAGCTTGTCCACGGCCTGCCTCAACGTCACCAGTGATGCAACGTGCGGCCTGACAACCGGGCCACGGGTGTTCGCGAGTGATCGCGCGCCAGATGCGTAAAGGTCCTCCCCAGTCAGGGCGACCAACGTACCGCATGACAAGTCGCGCCGCCACGCCCTCGGTGAGCTGTGGCGCCAGAAAGACGTGCCGTACCTTCCAAGAAGACAGCTGGCGCGGACGGCCCACCCGTCGAAGCAAGCGCCCATTAGAGCTTCGCTGCGCCGTCAAGGTTCCCCGCTACTACCGCCGTCTCGTCCCCGACTTGCATGCCGCTGACCGCGTTTCTGTTGCCTCGGAAATCGTTCCCCAGGATGACCGAATCCTTCGCGTCCCGACTCACGACGAGCCCTCGGAGCTGGTAGGAAGCGGGCTCAGTCACGAAGCTCCGGTTGTGCGCGACATACGCGGAGCGCCCTCCCAGGACGACGATGCCCCCATAGGAGCCACTGGATCCTGCGTCTGCGTCAACAACCGTAACGCCGGTTATCCGAGTCCGGTCTGGGCTGCCGCTCACTCTGATACCGTCCTGCTGCGTGCGGCGGATCAAGCCGCCCGATACGCTGTTGCCGACTCCTCCTTGAATCAAGATCCCGTGCGCAGCAGCCTCAATCACCGTTGGGTCGACAATCTGGTTCCAGGAGGCGTGGGCGCCCAGGCCGATCCCATGGGACGACGTGCCGCTGAACGAGTCTCCTCGGGACGTGTTGCTGGACGTATCCCCGGCCAAGTCAAGGCCGATGGTCCCTCCTTCGTTGCTCCCAGATGAGTTCCCCACGCGCATCACCTGCGCTCGCGTATTGCGAAAGAGGTTCTCTGAGATGGTGTTGTAGCTTCCTCCGACCACCGGTTGCGTCCGCTCCTCGGAGCCGCTCTGGCAGTTCACGCCGTTGAGAGCAGATTCGATTACGTTATCGCAAATCAAGTTATGGTGCGCGATGACAAGGATGCCCTCGAAGCTGAAGTTGATCCCACGGTTGCCGGCCACGATACACCGGTTGGTATAGCCGTTCGGTGTGGCAGACAGCCAAACCATATTGACCGCGCTCTTCTTATTCCCAAAGTCTCGCGCGCCGTCCATCTCGTTGCTCAAAATCGCCCCGAGTGAAACGTTCAGCCAACGCACTCCAGCGCCAGAAACAGCCTCGAGATGGTTTTCGGCCACGGTGATAGAGCTACTATCGGCGGCGAAGATCGCGTCATCGAAGCGCTCCAGCCAGCAGCCCACGATCCTCACACGGGAAACACCTTGAAGCTGGATGCCGTTGCCGCCATCGCCGGCATCGTCCGTTTGATCCTTGCCGCCGCCTTGGAGCTGGAGTCCCTCGAGCACAACGTCGCTGATGTTGGTGCCCGACACCACGTTAGTCTTGACGTCGCTCGTCATTAATGAGCTCGGTCGCCCGACGCCGAGCAGGGACACCTGAGATCGCAGTACAAGGGGTGCCGTTACGCGATACGTGCCTGCCGGAACGAACACAAGTCCGCCACGCGCGTTTCGAGCGCCGTCAATCGCCTTCTGGATGGCTAAGGTGTCGTCCTTCCTTCCGTCCCCTACGGCGCCGAAAGATCTGACGTTGAAAATGTCTGAACTACCCAGCTGATCGACGCGACTCGGGGAAGTCGATACCCACGGGTTTGCCGCCGGCCTTGGCAGCGCGAAAGCGGTTAGCGTGCTTCTTACCCAGTCCCGGCGACTAGTCATTACCGGCTCCCTGGGCGAGGTGCTGCCAACTCAACGCGCGTTCGATTCCGCACCGGGAGCTCCCTGAAATACTCGCCGCAAGGTGTAGAACCACACGTCCCGGGGGCCTCCACAGAAGTGGGCTGCCTCACCGCCGTACGGCGATCAAGGACTTCACAAGCCCACCCAGACGTTCGACCAGAACGTCTGCGTCTGGGAATAGCGCTTGCAGCTCACGGCGGTTCAGCAGCCGGATATCCCGAATGTCTTCAAGTGGATCGAGTCCGTGGATGCGAGCATACGAGAACGGCCAGATGCGGGAGATGAACACTTTTATCGGTCGTGGAAAGTACTGGAACGCCGGAAACAGAAAGTGCGGCTCGACGGGGAAGTGCTTGTAGGGCGTTTGCACCCAGTAGCGCTTGCCGACGCGGCGCACCTCGGCGGCCATGGCGCTTTGACGTTGAGAGCCGCCGACGTGTTCGATAACACTGTTCGAGAAGACGACGTCGAAAACCAAGTCGTCGAACTCGGTCATAGCACATGCATCCCCGTACACCCATTGGAATGGGGCTTCCTGGACCTCCGGCAAACGAGTATTGAGAATCGTTACCTTCGCCTCAAGGCCGCTTCCCCTCCAAAAATATGGGGATCCACCTACATCCAGGATGCGGTCGTGAGGTTTCACTTCGAGTTCACGTAGGAATCGCTCGAAACGTCGCCGCCGAATTCGGTGCGTTATCGAGCGCGGATCTGGCCGCGCCACCAACCTGCTGGCGACGAAGCGGCTAACTCCTCTCATCGGCACTGCAGATCGCCTGTTCAACCCCATGGCGGTACTGCCGTAGAGTGTGGTGCGCCAGGTAGCGCTCCCGCCCAAGGTGCCCCATGCGGCGAGCCGCAGGTGGGTCCGCCAACATTCGGCGTAGGCCATCCAGGATGGCTTGTGAATCGCGAGGGGGAACCAGAAGCCCGGTGATTCCATCCTCGATCAGCGATGGTATTCCACGCCAACGTGTCGCGACCACTGGCAGCGCGAAGTTCATCGCTTCAAGCACTGCTACCGGGAGACTCTCGGCTTCGAAATAGGTCGGGTAACAGAACACACTCGCGTGCAAGAACGCCTGGTCCTTGTCGGTACCAGTCATCTCTCCAGGGAGAAGCACTCTACCAGCGATGCGGAGCCTCCCGAGCAGCTCCGCAACCTCCTCTTGAAACACTGGAGATCTGAATTGACCGACCAGGACGAGCTGGGCACTGTCGAACTCCCGGGCAAGGTTCGCAAATGCCTCAAGGAGGACTAGAATGCCTTTCGACCGGCGAATAGCGCCGACGTAAAGGATGCGCTCGCCGCAGCTCTTCGCCTCAACCTGCGGCACTAGTGCTGCCGCCCGGTCCTCAATGCCATACGGCACGACTTTGATTCGCCGCGCTTGTAACCGAGTTCCGTCTGGCGGACTCACGTCCGACAACGCAATGGCCATATCCGGCCTTCCGTAGGCACGATCGTACAACCATCGGAAGGGAGCCGAGAGGAGCCCACGCAGCTCCGACACACCAGCGGCGTGAAAATGGAACACAACGCGACGGAACATCCAGCGCGTGAGCAAGAGAACCACGATGTCCCGACCGACGGGGATAAGCCTCGGGCCCGCTGGAGGGTAATAGAGAATCGGGGCTCGGAAGCGGAGTCGCGCATAGGCAATTCGCGCCACGAGTCCGAAAAGGTGCGTCACTTTCCCCAGTGTCAACGTGCCGATCTCGTCTATCTCGCGCGAGAAAGCCATACGTACGTGATGGACTACGATCTGGTCGTACGATCCACGCAGCAATGCCTCGATCATTACCGCTTGTCCGTGGAACGGCTGCGGAGTTTGTCCCACGACGACCACACCGAGTCGCCTCGCGCGAGGCTGCGTCAGCGGCCGCCTCATGAGGCGGGCCACCGAAAGCTGACGCGAGGGACCAGAAAGTGTCGTCGTCCCCTCTCCCCATTTCCTACATGCAAGGCATACTCGATGGGCCCGTGCTGCACGTAACACCCGTGCGCGAGCTTCGACGCCAGTCGAACCGCGTTGAGCGGGAGCTTCAGGGCCCGCATCCAAGCCGGTGCGCGTCTACGCATATCCGCCATTTCGGCCCGAGCATTCACCCCCAGGCTCCGGTTCTCGCCGGTCACGGCGAACGTGGCGAGGTAATCAGGGTGATGGACAAATCGGTAACCGTCCGCAAGCAGGCGGAGTACGAACTCCATGTCGCCGAGGTCTCTCATTCCCGAATCGAAGCGATTCCCTGCCTCAGTGACCTCGCGTCGCCAGAACAGGGCGCAGGTCAGGATGTATAGATGAGCCGTGAGGATGAAGGCACGCACGGGCGGATAAGCCTTTCTGAACGCCAACAGGCACCCGTCCGGTGCCGTGACCAGTGCGTCTCCATACAGCACGTCCGCGGTTCGGCATTCGCTGAAAGTCCTCTGGACAGACTCAAGGGCACGGGGAAGGTACTGCTCATCGCAGTTGAGATACGACACGAAGCGACCGCTCGCGATGTCGAGCCCCTTGTTGATGGCATCGTACATCCCGCAATCCGGGCCGACAATGCTTACGATCTCCGGGTGGCCACGGAGCCACTGTACCGTTCCGTCCGTCGAGCCCCCGTCTGCCACAATGTGCTCAACCGTCACTCCTTCCTGGTCCGACACAGACGCGTGGCACCGTCGTAGGTAATCGAGCATGTTGAAGCTCGGCGTGACGATCGAGAAATCGGGTCGATCTGTCCGTGCCGCGGTCACCGTGACGCCAAGTCGGGAACCGCGCCAACGGTTGTCGAGACTGGGATGCGCTGCTGACGAACCCGCAACCGGCCGAGCACGAGCAGGAGGCCCACCGCGAGCCACAGGAACGTGACCTGGTTGTAGAGCGTCATATACACCACATTCATGGCCAGCACACCAAACGCGCCCACGGCGAGCGCGCGGCTCCCTCTCTCCCCGTGTGCGCTCACGAGCTTCCACGCGAACCGGACGCATGTGGCGAGGAACGCGAGGTAGACGCCGACCCCGACTAGTCCGGTCGCACGAAAGAGGTGTACGTATTGGTTGTGCTCCCACACGGTAACGCTCTTGCCGGAGACGTCGATCCACCCGGCTTCCGAGAAGCCGAATCCGAATAGTGGATTAGCGCGCCACGTGCGATAGGCGATGAGAAGCCAAGCTCGCAATCGCCAGTATCCTGTCGGGTCGTGCTCGGCCCCGCGCAAGAACCCCAGCCGAAAGCGCGCGAGATTTGAGAGGAATGATCCGCCGCCGATGAGGTCGTTGACCACGAGGCCGATGGTCAGAAGACCTGCGACGGACAACGCGGCTCGCACCATAGCCCGGCGGCCACCCGCTTTGACACTCAAGAACACGACCGCGACTAAGCCACCCACGGTGGCCAACCATACGGAGCGATGCTGTACGAGCAAGACCATTAACAGGCTGCCCCCAACCACCGAACCTAGTGGGAATCGGGCGAACCAATTGCAAACAGGATCACCGTCACGCACGCCAGCCCGAACGCGGTCCCGGCTTCGGTGAACCGGGCGCTCGGGTCTCCGCGCAACAGGGCATCGAGCTGCGGGAGTCCCGCAACGAAGTACGCCGCCCAGATCACGGGCAGCGACCAAGCGAGCGCCTTGAGGAGGGCCACGACTCGGCGCTCCGAGTCGACGACGGCAAGCAAGACGGGTACGTAGGCGATCTCCAACATCGAGTACCGGCCGACGCCCAACGCCCAGGTGCCCACCTTGCCGTAGCCCCGGAGGACAGCTACGGCCAAGACAGCGGCATACAGAGCGAGCGTAACGAACACTGCGCGCTCACCTGCAAACGACGGTTCCGGACCGGCCGGGCGCGTCGTCAGCATCCGTAAGACGGCCGCCACGAGCAGCACGAGCATGACGACATCCATCACCCGCCAGTTCGTGCCCACGTTGAATACGGTTTCGTAACGGTAGAAGTCTTGACTCGCGAGCGCGATCAGGAGCCCAACAGCAGTCACGGCCAGCCATATCGACGTTCGCCGAGGGTCCGCCTGCTCGCCCCTCACGGCTTCATTCTCCTACGATCCTCCGTACGACACCACCGGGGTGCCACTCGCGTAGAAAAGCCGCCGCGCGTGCTTGCCAACCTCCGAACCACTCCACGCTACCAGTCTCCGCACTCGGGCGCTGGACTCGCTCAAGCAAGAGCTCCATCGCGCTCAGCCGCTGCCTCGCAAGCCTCGGGACGTCTTCACGCACCCAAAATCGTGACCGGAGCGCCAGCCACGACCGTCGGGAAAGGAGAGCATCTTCGACGAACGTCGCATACGCCGCCAAGGTGCTGAACTGACGGGCGTACCGCTCGGCTTCGAAGGCCAGGAAGCCGCGCAGGAGCGCTTCGCCCGCGCGCTGCCACTCTGTGTCGAGATCCCGCCGGCCCAGGTCCGCGATATCGAGCTCGCGTCTCTCGTCAATGGCACGCACGTACGCGCTCGCCACATCGACCTCCAGGCCGTGCAGGCGCGCGTCGCTCTGTGCCGCCTCCCGCCGCTTCTCGTAGGAGTAGTGATATGCCCTCCGCTGAATCAGATGCCCGTCTCCAACCGCCAACAGCGCCTTGTTAATCTCAAGGAACGCGAGCTCGCGCCGCCCTGCGGTGTCGAACTGGCCACACCCATCAAGCAAGAGGCGCGCGACGAGCAAGCCCCCAGCCCGGTTGCGGTAGTACTTGGTGCCTTCGTGCACGGGCAGCCAGCGAGCCGGCAGGGCTCGGATGGCACCTGGCGAGGCTCCCCAAAGGACACGGTAGCCGTGCTTCATCTCGTAACGAGCCACGGTCGGCACCGGAATCGCGAGTCGGGCCCCGCTGGTTACCATCACGTCGACTTGCTTGACGGATAGCTTCCACTGCGCTTGGGCCTGCTCCGCTCCTTTCTGGAGCCGCCCGGCGACGCAGCGCGCCGCCCAAGGCCGGAGAATGACCACAATATCGTAGTCGTTCATCGGGCGGAGTCGCACACCCTCGCGCGCCACGCCGCCCTCCCCCCTCCCGAACCCGCCCACGAGGAGGATGGCTGAAAGATCGCGGCCGGCCAGGCGCACGAGACCGCTCACAACGCGAACGAGCTCCTGCTCCACCAGGCGCTCAGCTTCCGGATCACCTACAGCAGTGAAGCGCGCCACGCTACGACCGTGTGCCAAGCGCTTTCGGGAGTCGCTGCAGTGCAGCCCCGAAAACCCCTGGTGCTGTAACCTCGGAACCGAACAGTGAGCACATCGTGGTTTGGAAGACGTCCACCATCTCACGCTCGCCGGCCGACACACCCAGCGCCTGGGTGGAATCGTCAAAGATGAACGCGGCATGATTGGCCCGCACGTCGCGTCGGTACCCATGCATACCCTTCGGCGGACGACGGACCTGCCAGAAGTTAGGGTAGATGATCGCCCCACCGTCGGCCCAGTAGATCAAGTCTCCAAACCGCCGATCGGGATACCGGATTCGGTACTCAGACGCCTCTGCCGGGCTCACCAATCGCCCTCCCGGAACATCCACGAGGGCTTCGCGCACGACGTCGGCGACGCCACGTTCGAAGAACCAAAACCGTGCCATCGTCGAGTCGAGGAAGTACACATAGTCACAGCCCACACGCACCCGGAGCTTCGCGAGACGCGATCGCAAGTCGACGTGCTGGCGCACCGGAACCATGCCGTGGTCACCGAACACGACCAGGTCCACCCCGTCACAGCAGCTCGCGACGTGCTCGTAGATGACGCGAATGGCTTGATCGACTGTCTGCGCGACTGCACTGCGGGCCGCAGACTCAGGGCCGGCGTCGTGCCCGGCTGCGTCGAGGTCACCGATCAGGACGAACGCGAAGTCGGCTCCACGAAAGCGATCCCGTACCCGGTCGACGGCACACTGAACGGTGGAGTCAAACTCGGGGTAGCCGTGATAGAAGAACGGTCGCCCGGCGTCCCGGAGATAGTCGAACACAGTCTTCGCGCGACCGGCGAAACCGGGCTCGTAAGGGAACTGATAGTGGCAGTAATCGAAGTGGCGGAGCAGCCCCAGTGGGATGTGGGCGGTGCGGGGAGCGAGCCGGATCCGCCGCGTCGTCCCGCGCAGCGCGATTCCGCGCTCCACCAGCCTTCGGACCGGATACTGTCCATAAGCGCTCAGTAGGTCGAGCCACCCCGGAAGGCGACGCGCAAACGGGATGGGGTTGTGGCCCTGCGCCCAGACAAAGTGAGCGCCGCCCCCATACGACTCCGGATGGGTACCGGTCAAGTATGCACCGTCCGGTTCGAAGCCGAACGGTGGAACGAGCGTCGCCTGCACGCCTCGGGACGCCAGGCCATGCAAGAAAGGCATGTCCGGTTCCGTGATGTAATCGTGCCGCAGCGCGTCGATGTGGATCTGGAGCGTGACCTTCCTCATCTCCACCACCGGGCGATGATTTCCTCGTAGGCCGCGACGGTCGCCTGTGCGATGGCCGCCGGGTGGAACAGCTCACGTGCCCGCTTGCGCGCCCGCTCCACCATCCGGTTGCGGAGCCCGTCGTTCTCAAGCAGCTGCTGAACGGCCCGCACAAGCGCCCCGAGATCTCCGGGCGCGACGAGCAACCCTGTCTCGCCGTCAGCCACGACCTCCGGAAGCCCACCCACGCGAGACGCGACCACTGGGGTGCCGGCCGCTTGCGCCTCGGCGCACACCATCGAGAATGACTCTTCGACGCTCGGAAGGATGAGGACCTTCGCCCCTGCCATCAACGACGCAACCTCCCTCTGCTCCCGGCGACCCAGGAATGTCACATGCTCGTCGAGTGCCTTCCGCCGCACGGTCTCTCTGAG
>WNGR01011223.1_pt1 | contig 14234 bp, 11 predicted proteins | sample 5407581 | NCBI WGS metagenome assembly WNGR01 (sample SAMN13153383, study PRJNA577476) | soil metagenome | isolation source: 80 cm soil or saprolite under Garry oak tree replicate 2 | place: USA:California | collected 2016-06-15
CCATATACGCGATCGCATTTGGGTAGCGGCCGTGCGGGTCACGGTGGTTCATGGCCTTGCCGAAGTCGTTGTAGGGCTGCGCCTCGGCGACGAAACGCTGGCCGGCGGCGTTCACGACGATCTGGCGGGGAAGGGCACGCTCGCGGATCAGCGAACGGTAGAAGGGCTTGTGGTCGAGGGTCTCGCCGGGGATCGACAGCATCGGCATCCACCACCCCTCACCGGTGTTGTCGAGCGCGGCGCCGGCCGCCTCGGCAATGCGCAGGCCGTCGCCGGTGTTGGTCGGCGGCGCCCCGGTCGCCCGCAGTGGCGGCGGGAGCTGTGCCCGCAGGGCCTCGTCCCAGTCGAACCCACCGGTGGCGAGGATCACCGACGTGGCAGCGACCGTGGCGGAGCCGCCGTGCCCTGGCCCGCCCTCCCCCTTCCCCTCCCGCTCCCGCTGAAGGTCGGCGGCCTGGACCGCGCCGTCCGGGCCGAGGCGGACTCCCGTCAGGCGGGTGCCGGTCAGCACCCGGACGCCCGCGCGGACGGCACCGTCGAGCAGGCCCGCGACCAGCGACACGCCGTTGCTGCGCAGGCCCTCCCGCTGCCGCGCCTGCAGCAGCGCCCAGTCGAATCGCTGCGGGTAGCGCCAGCGCTCCCACTCGGCGTGGGTGAGCGGCAGGTAGCCCGGCGGGACCAGGATCGCGCCGGTCAGCGGCGTCAGCTTGGTGAGGTCGATCAGCGCCGCGTCCATGGCGCGGCCGCCGAGCCTCGCGCCCGGCAGCGACGGGTGGTAATCGGGGTAGGTGGGGCAGGCGACGAACCGGTGCGCGCTGTGCTCCTCGACGAACCGCAGCATCGCGGGCCCATTGGCGATGAACGCCTCGGTCATCTGGGGGTAGCGGTCGCTGAACAGGCCGCGCAGGTAGGCGCGTGCGGCCTCCGGGGTGTCGCCGTCGTCCTCTGGGAGATGGTTGCAGGGGATCCACACCCGGCCGCCGGACAGCGCGGTGGTGCCGCCAAGCTGGCTGGCCCGCTCCACCAGCACCACGCTGGCGCCGCCGGCCGCCGCGGCCAGCGCGGCGGTGAGCCCGGCCGCGCCGCTGCCGGCGACGACCACGTCAACCCGCGTCGGGAGTCCGCCCTCCACCGTCATGCCGGTGCCCATCCTGCCGTTTGGAGGGCCGACAGGTCAGCGGGTAGGCGGGGTTCGGGGTCCTCGCCATCGGCCAATTCGTATACGGTCGGGCCACCGAAGCCGACGTCGTGCAGGGCCCGCGCGAAGGCGGCGAAGTCGACCTCGCCCCGGCCGATCGAGGTGTGCGCCCAGCGGGCCCGCCAGGTGTCGCTGACGTGCGCGAGGGCGAGGTGCCCGCCGATGCGCTTGACCCCCTCGGCGGGGTCTTCGATCGCCAGGGCGTTGGCGACATCGTATGTGATACGCAATCGTGGGGAGCCGAAGCGCTCCACGATCTCGACGAGGTCGGCGGCGGCGCCCAGATAGCCGTAGGGGTTGTTCTCCAGGGCGAGGGTCACGCCCACTTCCTCGGCCCGGCGCAGCAGCCGCCCGAGCCCGTCGTCCAGCACCGCCCGGGCGGCCTCGTCCGGCGCCGGCACCAGCGCGTGCCGCCGTCCACCGATCACCACCACGAAGGGCGCCTCCAGGTCGGCGGCCAGCTCGATCTCGCCGGCGAGCTGGCGCTCGCTGAGCGCCCGGACCTCCGGGTTGGTGCTGACCAGGTTCAGGTCGACGAAGGTCGGGTTGACCGACACCACCCGCAGGTCCAGAGCCCGCAGCAGCCGCGCCAGCTCGCGGCGCTCGTAGGGCCCGAACGCGGGCGTGAACAGGTGCGGCGGCGCGGTGGTCAGCTCCAGCGAGCGGAAGCCGTGGCGGGCGAGACCCCGCAGCGCGTCCGGGAGCGGCTGCTGGTGGAGCCAGCTGAAGCTGCACCCGGACAGCGGCAGTGGCACGGTCACGGCGCAGTCCCTGGCCCTGACCCCGGACGGAGGTTGAGCACGATGATGCGCGGGTCGGTCATCTCCTGGACGGCGTATCTCGGCCCCTCCAGGCCGTAGCCGCTCTGCTTGACGCCGCCGTAGGGCATGGCGTCGGCGTGGTAGCTGGAGGTGTCGTTGATCATCACGCCGCCGACGCGCAGCCGGCGGGCGGCGTCGAAGGCGGCGTCCAGGTCGCGCGTGAACACGCCTGCCTGGAGGCCGTAGTCGCCTGCGTTGACCAAATCGATGGCGGCGTCGAGGCTGGCGGCCGGGACCAGCGCCACTACCGGGGCGAAGATCTCCTCGCACATGACCCGGCTGGCGGCGGGCGGGTCGCGCAGCAGCGTGGGCGCCAGCACCGCGCCGTCCCGCTCGCCGCCGGCCAGTACCGCCGCGCCGCCTGCGGCGGCCTCCTGGACCCAGGCGTGAGCCCGCTCCGCCTCGGCGGGAGCGATCATCGGGCCGACCTGGACGGCCTCGTCGCGGGGGTCACCGGCGCGGAGGTCAGCGACGCGCTTGGCCAGCAGGCCGGCAAGCTCGTCGATGACGGCGGTGTGGGCGACCAGGCGCTGCACGCTGGTGCACACCTGCCCCGCCTTGCGGTATCCGGCGCGGGATACCAGATCAGATACCAAATCGAGGTCGGCGTCGGCGTTGACGATCGAGCAGCTGTTGGCGCCCAGCTCCAGGTGGGTCTTGGCGATCCCGGAGCGCTGCTTGACGGCCAGCCCGACGGCGGTCGAGCCGGTGAAGGTGAAGAAGCGGATGCGCGGGTCGGCCAGCAGCGCCTCCCCGACCGTCGCGCCGGGTCCGCAGACCAGCTGCAGGAAGCCGGGTGGCAGGCCTGCCTCCAGCAGGATCCGGGCCAACGCCACCGCCGAGAGGGGGGTGTACCCGGCGGGTTTGAGGACCACGGCGTTGCCGGCGGCGAGCGCCGGAGCGAGCTTGTGCGCGACGGTGTTGAGCGGCGCATTGAAGGGGGTGATCGCCGCGACGACGCCGACCGGGACCCGGATGGTGAAGGCCAGGCGCTGCTCGCTGCCCGGAGCGGCCGCGACCGGGACCTCCTCACCGGCAAGCCGCAGCGCTTCTTCACCCGACAGCCGCAGCGTCGCCGCCGCGCGGCCCAGCTCCTGGCGGGCGTCGGCGAGGGTAAAGCCGGTCTCGGCGACGTAGGTGGCGACCAGCTCGTCGCGGTGCTCGGGGAGGCCGAGCAGGCGCGCGGCCTCGCTGAGGATCTCGTAGCGGCGGTGTGGCGGCAGCGGGTGCTCGGACGCGGCGACCGCGCCGGTCACAGCGGCGTCCACGTGGCGGACCTCCGCCTGCCGGATGCTGGCGAACGGCGCCTGGGTGAACTTGTCGCCTACCGCCACCTCGGGGGCGTCGCTGCGCCAGCGCCCGTCCACCAGCAGGCCGGTGCTGCCATCCAAGAGCCCCGCCATGCGTCCCTTCCCTCAGCGTCAGCCTCTTGACCTGCCTCGGAGGCTCCCATATCGTCGCGCATTACGCAAGGCCTTGCGCAACTCGCAAAGGATGAGGCCGATGGGTGGACGGCAGGGCGATGGGCTGACGGGTGCGGAGATCATCACTGAGTACCTGGTGCGCGAACGGGTGCCATACGTGGTGGGGCTGTGCGGGCATGGCGACCTCGGCCTGCTCGAAGCGCTGCACGAGCGGCGGGACGAGATCCGTACGCTGTCGGTGCACCATGAGTCGGCGGCGGGCTTCATCGCCGACGCCTACTTCCGCGTACGGCACGAGCCGCTGGCCACCTTCACCTCCTGCGGGCCCGGGTCGGCGAACCTGCCGGTGGCGCTCGGGTCGGCCTTCATGGACTCCTCGGCGCTGCTGGCCGTCACCGGCAACGTGCCGACGACGCAGTTCGGCCGCTCACCGTTCCAGGAGACCGGCCGCTACTTCCAGGCCGACTTCCCCAGCGTGCTGCGGCCCTACGTCAAGCGCAGCTTCCAGGCGACCCGCGCCGACCAGCTGCCGCTGATGCTGCGCCAGGCCTTCGCGGTCATGCTCGGCGGGCGCCCCGGCCCGGTCCACCTCGACGTGCCCCTCGACGTCTTCGTCGAGACCTCGCAGGAGCCGGTCCCCGACCCGGTCGAATGGCGCGCTGGCGTGTCGCCCCGCTCGGCCGCCGCCGCGCAGGACGTGGAGGCCATCCTTGATCTACTGCTGGAGGCACAACGGCCGGTCATTGTCGCCGGCCACGGCGTGGAGCAGGCGGGCGCCAGCGGCGAGCTGAGCGCCTTCGCCGCTGCCTCCGGCATCCCGGTGGCCAGCTCTCCGCTCGGCAAGAGCGCCGTCGCTCCAAACGACCCGCTGTATCTCGGCTCGACCGGCCGCAACGGCACCTACCACGCCAACCGGGCGACCCGGGGCGCCGACGTGATCCTGGCGCTCGGCACCCGCTTCGACGACCGCTCGACCAGCTCCTGGCTCCCCGGCTACACCTACGCCATCCCCCCCGCCAAGCTCATCCACGTCCACGTCGACCCGGTCGAGCTGGGCCGCAACTACCCGGTCGCCCTCGGCGTCATGGCCAACCCCAAGGACCTGCTGGCCCAGCTCCACGACGGGCTGCTCGCCCGCCGCACGGCCGGGGCCGGAGCCGGCGCCGGGACCGGGGCTCCCGAGGCGCGCCTCGACGCCCCCGCCCGGCGCCGCTGGCTCGGCGAGATCGCGGCCTGGCGGCAGCAGTGGGAACGCCACGTCGCGCCCAACCGTTCCTCCGAGGCGGTCCCATTGCGGCCCGAGCGGGTCCTCGCCGACCTGCGCGCGGTGCTGCCCGGCGACGGCATCCTGCTGGCCGACGTCGGCGTGCACCACAACTGGATCGTGCAGGAGTGGCGCAGCGGCGGACCCGGGACGCTGCTGCAGAGCTGGGGCTTCGCCTCCATGGGCTTCGGCATGGCCGGCGTGCTCGGCGCGCGGCTCGCCGCTCCCGACCCGCAACGCCCGGTGGTGGCGGTGGTCGGCGACGGTGGCTTCCTGATGCTGCCGAGCGTGGTGGCCACCGCCGTCGAGTACGACCTCCCCGTGGTCTGGCTGGTGTGGAACAACGGCGGCTACATCTCCATCCGCGACCAGCAGCGCGGCTACTTCGGCGCCACCCACGGCCTGGCCACCAGCTTCCGCCACGACGCCACCGGCGCCCCCTACAGCGCCGACCACGCCGCCATGGCCCGCGCGATGGGCGCCACCGGCCTCCGGGTCGAAACCCCCAGCGACCTCGCCGACGCGCTCAAGACGGCCCTGGACTCGGCCCAGCCCACGGTGATCGACGTCATCGTCGACGCCGACGCGACCCTCCCAGCGGCGGCCACCTGGGAGCTGCCGCCCCTCCCCCATCCCGAGCCCACCTTCGGCTGGCCGGACCGCTAATTTAGGGCCCAGGTGTAGGCAGTTGACACAGCACGGTCCCCCAAATGTAGACGGGTATTGGGAAATCTCGATGTCAGGTGACAAGGCTCGCGGTGATCTGCTCGGCGCAGCCCCATGAGAGGGTAACGCCAGCTCCGCCGTGCCCGTAGTTGTGCCAGACGATGGTGGCACCGCGTCGCTCGGTGGCGACTCGGACCTCTGGCCGCTCGGGACGGAATCCGACGCGCTCAGCAAGGGCGGACGCTCGCCCGACGCGGTGGTCAAGGCGACTGCAGCGCGCCAGGATCGCCCTGGTGGTCGCCGGGTCCGGGTAACCGCGTTCATCGTCGGGCTCGGCGGTGCCACCGAGGACGAGCGTGTCGCCGTGCGGGATCAGAAAGGTCAGGTCGGTGCTGCCCGCACCTTCCGCTTCGGCCTCGACCAGTCCGATCTCTACGCCCGGGTTTTCCACGACCACCGTCTGTCCGCGAACCGGCCGCAGTGCCGGGTCATGGGCGAGGTCGCGGGCGCCCATGCCGGTGCAGTTGACCACTGCGGCTACCGCCTCCTCCTCCGCGACAACATCCAGCGACATCACGGTGTTCTGGGTAACGCTGCCGCCGGCGGCCTCAAGCCGCGCGAGCAGGTAGGTCAGGTAGGTGGGCATGTCGATGGCGGGAATGGTGAACCGGTAGCCGTAGCTGTAGCCCGTCGGTAGCTCCTCAGGAGTACAGGGGCGTACCGCAGACCGATCCAACAGCGGCGCCCACTCTGGCGCACTGATCGGCCGGTGGGAGACCTCCATCGAGGTCAGCAGCCGCACGCCCGCCCCGGCGGGGTCAGCGTGTGCCAAGGTGGTGAAGACCTCCAGACTGCGCTGGCTCCAGTAGTTGATTCGCTCGGAATCACCGCCGATCCGGTAGGGCGCCCAAACCGCACCAGCCACTGCCGAGGTGGTGGCCTCCGGGGGCTCTTTGGCGACCACCCGCACCTTGGCCCCGGCTTCGGCCAGACAGACCGCGGTGGTCAGCCCGCTGACGCCTGCGCCGATCACCAGCACGTCCGCACGACCAAGGCTCATCCGCCTGGGCCTTGTGCCGAGACGGCGTCGTGTCGAGGCGGCTGCCGATGGAGTGTCCTGTCCAGCTCCCCGACGAACTCGCGGACGTCGGGATTGTTCATCCGGCCCGAACGAAGCTCGCCTCGCAAAGCCGTCAACGCGGTGCTACAGCGGTCAGACTGGACCGCACCGAGGCGGCTGATCGTCAGCCGTCCGACCTGGCAGGTCTGCTCAAGATCGCCATGGAGGGTGTGGGCGAGTGCGAGCCAGGCACCTTCGACCGCCGCGCGGCGCTGGTGGGGATGCTTGGCGTCCCGCAGGGCGGCGCCGTCCCTGCCGCGCAGCAAGCCGACACTCTCCCTAACCCAGATCTTCGCCTGGCGAGGTCGGCCTTGTGTCTTGGCGGTCTGGGCAAGGCGAACCAGCGCCGCGCCCGCCAACGCGTCGACGTGCCCCGTGGTCAGGTAGTACATCCAGTCTGGGTCGCCGTCCTGCGGCTGGATGTGGTCCAACTGCTCGTAGGCGAGGTCGCGGCAGGCGGCGAAGGCATCGGCGTCGCCGGCGACCCCGTGAGCGAAGGCGGCCCGCCCCGCCACCGATGCGCGGACGCGGGCTGGGGTGGTCGCGGCCGCGCGCATGGCGATCTCCGCCAGCTCGCCCGCGTCCTGTCGTTCGTCTCGCGAGGCGGCCTGGAACGCCAGATCCGCGAGGATGTGCACGGCAAGCCGCCGATCGCCGGCTTGGTGGGCGGCACGCAGCGCGGTGAAGTAGTAGCGCTGCGCGAGTCCGTGCCGACCCGCGTCGAAGGCGGCCCAGCCAGCGTGTTGCCCGAGCTTTGCGACGATCTGGAAGAGCTGTCGGGCCACGCGGGTGCCGGGGGCGCCTTGCCGGAGGATGTGGGCCGCGGTCTGGAACTGGGCGCTGACGTGGGGCAAGACACGAGCGCCGCCATGGGCATCGTCCAGCGCCCACAGCGCCGGAATGGTGCCCTCAAGCTGTGTGATGAGCTCGGCGCCGATGCCGTCGCCTTCGATGGCTGCGAGCAGGCGCTGCGACTCCAGGCCGAGGTATTCCCAGGCAAGCCCGGTGAGCGCGGCGCCTGAGACCGCCAGGAAGATCCGCCGGTCCATGAGCCCACTCAACAGCCAGTCCTCCAGAATCCGCAAGGTACCCGCCGCCGACCAGGGCATCTCCATCCCGCTGTTGGCGGGCCACAGCAGCGGGGAGTTGGCAGCTCGCTCCTGCCATAGCTCCCCAACGCGGATCGGGCGGCCGAGATGCTGGGAGAGAACCTGGGCCGTGAGCGCCGGCAATGGAGCACGAGGCACGCCACCGTTGCGGACCCAATGGTAGGGCGCGGATGGCGAGACCGTGCCGACGCCGAAGAGTTTGTTGATCTTCCGCGCCAGCATCGACGGTGGCCAGCCGAGTTCCCTAAGGCACTCAGCAAGCGCTGCGTTCTTGCCTGGCTGCTTCTCCATCGCTTCGCCGCCCTGAGCTGCCCGGTAACGGCATCGAGTCGGGGTGGCCTGCTCGGTCGCGGTGATCGGTCACCGCGACCATGTTGAACGTCTTGAACCGCAAGCCCACTGGAACGATACCTCACGAACCGGTCAAGGTCTGCTCATCGTTTCGAGTAGGACTAGCAAGGCAGACGCTACCACGGACGACCCACGTCCTATTTCCAGCGAGCTGCCGCTTCTATCGAGGAGGACCGTCCTTGCCTCGCCTTGCTCCCGCGCAGCTCGCACTCGTTGCTCCGCTTCCCATCGGCCATCTCATCGCCTCTGGCGATTGGGCAGGCGAACAGCCGTGAGGGGCAGTGTCGGATTGCTCCGTCATGCCGCGGATGAACTTCGTAGCGGCACCGACTTCGATGGCTTGCGAATTACCGCGACCAAGGTCGCGACCTTGGTGCGCCTTCTGCGTCGCGCGGGCGACGGCCGCGGCGTGCCACTTCCCTGCGAGGTCACCGTCGGCATCGACGGCTGCGACCGATGGGCGGCCTCTCTGGCCGAGTTCTCTCCCCCGTCATGGCTTCCGAGCAATCTGGCGCTCGTGCTGGGGACGCTGCTCGATCAGGTGATCAGCGAACTGGCCAAGGCCACGGTAGTCGAGAAGGTCGAAATGTTGATCGCCACAGCGACCGGGCTCGCTGACCTGCTGATCGCCATCCGCCAAGCTGCGGCAGCCAGCCGCGTCGCGCCGCCGCCCGAGTTTGACCGGATGATCCAAGGGCTCGCCACCTGGACGCTGGACCTCGGTTCCCCTCGTGAGCACGAGGGCGCCGGTGGACAGGTTCGTCCGAACCCGGTGAGCAGCATCGGCGCTGACCGCCCCGGACCACTGCTCAAGGAGGTCCAGTGGCACCTGGCCGAGATCGCGGCGGCGCTGCGGGACGAGCCAGCGCCGCTCGGCCCGGACCTGCTCAGGATCGTGCTGCACGGCCTCGCCGACCTGTGCTCCCTGCTTCACGAACGCGGCGCCGAGGCGAGTGCGCAGCCGCCATCGCTGTTTCGGGATACCCCAGTAGTCGCCGAGGCGCTGGCGATCTGGTCTGGTCGGCTGCGGACCACTGCGGCTGAGCGGCAACGTCATGTCGCCGAACCAGGATGTGTGCCGTCGTGACCGCCATGGCGAGCGCCGTCGTGCGCGAGGATCCCAGTACCGGTGGGCTGCCCCGAGTCGAGGAGGGCGTGGGGAGCGGTGGCCTGCGCGTCCTGCGGTTGGTGGTCGACGGGATCCAGGAGTGCAACCTGCGCTGCCTGTACTGCCATCCGGGCAAGGTGTGGGTCCAGCAGCGCCTGGCATCGGAGCGGATCGCCGAGGTGTTCACGGCGGCCGAGCGGCACGGCTGCCTTGAGGTGGTGCTCACCGGCGGGGAGATCACCCTGCACCCGGAGCGTGGGCAGAGCCTTGGGGTCGGCGCGCGGCAAGAACCTCGCGCGGGTGCTTGACGGGCTGCGACGCCTCCAGGTGGTGGGCTGCGGGATCACCGTGATTTCCGTGGTCCACCAGGGCAACTTCCGGCGGATCGGCGAGCTCAGCAGGCTCCTCGCCAATGAGGGCTTGGCCAGCCAGCACCACCTGTGTGCGCCGAGCTTCTCCGGGCTGGCCCGTGAGCACTACCCCGAGCTCAAGCTCGGCTGGGATGACTTCTTCGCCGTCCAGGCCACCGTCGATCAGCTCCACGCGGAGCTGGCGGCCAAAGGCCTCTACGTGGCGTTCAACTCCTTTTGGCCGGCGACCGGGCAGCGCCCGCTGGTGGTGAACGGAGGCCGGACGATGACGCTGCAGCAGGTCTCTGAGCAGGTCAAGGATTCGCTGGTCAACGTGCGGCCCAATGGGGAGTTTCGCCTGAACGCGGCGACCTGGGGTCGGGAGATGGTCGGCAACGCTGTCATCGGCAATGTCCACGACCATGACCCGCTGGTGCTGCTGGGTGAGGCTGACCGTCGCTTGGGCGACGGAAGCGTGGGGCAGCTACCTCGCGAGGTCGAGGCACGCCACAAGTTCCAGGTCGGCCCTGGCGCCGACGAGCGGGTGACCAACGCGCTGTTGGATCCCAACACACCTTCCCCCCGCGTTCAGCTGGTGCCGATCAAGCCGCTGTCGCAGCACTGGCTGTTCGCCAATTCCCTAGAGGCGGGGGAGCTGGCAGCGCTGGCAGCGTGCGTTCGCCGCTCACCAACTGGGTTCCGGCTCGTACGGCACGCCAGCGGCGTGGTGCTGGTGTTCGACAAGGGCCGATCGCATCTGACTCTGCTCACCGCCGATGAATGGAACGCCTTCGCCGCCGGGCTCACAAGGGTGGACAGCTCCACAACGACGTTGTGCGGCGATGGACACTGACCGCGCGCTGTTGTTGTTCTGGAACGCCTGCCCAGAGCTGGCGGTCTTCCACGAGCGCTTGGCCAGTGAAGAGCTGCCGTCGCTGGTGCTGACGGCGCTGGTTGGCCATCTTGCCGACCCGAGCGTCCCAGCCGCTGAGCTGGCCAGGCGGACGGGTTGCCCGCTGTCGGTCGTCCGGCACGCATACCACTGGTGCCAGACCAGCCGCATCGTCAGCGATCTGGCCTCCTCCGCGTTCTATCCCTACCGACTGCGCTACGCGTTCGCAGCCGCCACGGTGAGGGAATGGGCGCAGGAGCCTGAGCGCTTCGAGCGGTTGCTTGCCGGACAACCGGTGCTGTCGCGGACGGTCGAGATCCACCCCTCCAAGGGGACCTGCAACTACTCGTGCGCGATGTGCCTGTGGTCCGATAAGAAAGCCCTCACCTACACCACCCAGGCGTTGGAGGCCGACGGGCTGCTGACCACCGGCGCCTGGCTCAGGGTCCTGCGGGAGCTCCGTGCAGGCGGCGCGGCCACGCTGGTGCTGTCGGGCGGCGGCGAGGCGCTGCTCAACCGGGACGTGCCTACCATCATGGCCGCAGCCTGTGCGCTTGGCTTCCGTGTGCGTCTGTACACCACTGGCTTCAACCTGCACCCCCACGACACCGACCTGTGGGCGGCGCTGCTCGGCATCGACCAGGTGCGCTTCAGCATTCACTCGCCGTTCGCCAACACCTACGACGCCATCACCGGGCTGCCTAACCGGCTCAACGCGCTGGCTCGCGTCGTCGACCACATCACCAGCCTGTTGCAGCGACGAGCCCGCCACCAATGCGGCCCCAGGGTCGGCATCGGGTTCGTCATCCAGCCCCGCAACCACGACCAAATCCAGCCGATGGCCCGCTTCGCCGCCAAGATCGGCGTCGACTACCTGGACCTGCGCAAGGACGAAGTCGATGTCGCCGAGGGGCTCACACCCGATCAGCTGCGGGTCGTGTGCGACCAGCTCAACGCCGTCCGTGGGGCAGCCCTCCACGGCGAGTACGGCTCGCTGGTGGTCGATTTCAGCGACGAGCTGGTCAGCCTCGCCAACGGCCAACGGGTCTGGCGCGGCCGGATGGCGGAATGCCGCGCCAAGTACTTCCGGCCCACTATCAGCCCCTTCGGCATCCTCGCGCCCTGCGACCTGAAGGCCGAGCCGCGCTTCGCCGACAGCCGCTTCAACCTGGGCATGGTCTCCCGGCAGCCGGTCGGCGAGCTGGTCGCGTCGCTGCCTGACCACTTCATCCCCGACCGCTGCGCGCAGTGCATGCCAAGCTCCCGCACCGGCAACGCGGTCTATGCCAAGCTGCTGGCCGACTGGCAGCGCGGCCTCGGCTACGCCGACCAGCCCTTCTTCCACTCGGTAGACACAAACTCACCCGCAGCCGTACCGGGAGATCCGGCAAAAACGACCCGAGAGCAAGTAGCTGGAGAAGCAGCCGCGCTCGCCTCCGGCCTGGCGTGACCACCCAACCAGAGCGTCGGCTGGCCGCCCGGGTGCTGCTGCTCGCAGCCGACAGCCGGGTACTCTTGCTCAACGTCCGCGACCCGAGCGAGCCCACCCGCCGCTCCTGGTGGGAACTGCCCGGCGGTGCCATCGAGGAAGCCGAGGACGCCGCTCAAGCTGCCTGCCGCGAGCTGCTTGAAGAGACTGGTATCCGCCTGGACCCTGACGCCGTAGGGCCGTGCGTCTGGCGCCGCCGTGCCCGCTTCCAGTTCAACGGACAGGTTGTCGACCAGGAGGAGCGGGTCTACCTCGTCTGGCTGCCAGACAACGCCGAACAGGCGCCACCGGCACGGCGTGGCATCGAACGAGTCGCTCTATTGGAAGCACGCTGGTGGCCGCTCGACCAGCTCACCACAAGCCAGGAGCAGTTCGTTCCAGCCGAGCTTCCAGGACGGGTCCTCCGGCTCCTGGATGGGTCACGAGGCGTCGGGCCCGCCGGTGGCTCTGGCGATGGCGGTTCGGGCAAGAGAGACGCCCCCTCGTAGTCCCAGGAAAGCCGCGACGAGGGGGGCCAGGGCGAGCCTTGGGTCGCGCCGGTAGCGGCGGCAGTAGAAGCGCAGCGCGCTGCGATGGTGGTTCCATACCTTGCGGAAGGGTGCACTGCGGGTCGAGCCCCCCACCGTATGCCACACTTCCGCGCCGGGATCGTAGGCGACCGCCCAGTCGCCCCGGGCCAGCCGCAGGCACAGGTCGATCTCTTCGAAGTACATGAAGTAGCCCTCGTCGAACCCGCCGACGTCGTCGAACGCCTGACGGCGCAGCAGCATGCACGCCCCCGACACCCAATCCACCCTGGCCGGGGCATCGCGCTCCAGGTCCGCCAGGTGATAGCGGCGGGTGGCCGGGTTGGCGGCCCAGACGGTGCCGAGCACCGCATGCAGCGTGCCCATCAAGATCGAGGGAAACCGCCGCCCAGTCGGATACGGCGAGCCGTCCAAGTTCCGCAGCCGCGGCCCGACCGCGCCAATGCGCTCGTCCGCTGTGGCGGTGGCCACCATGTGGGCCAGCGACCCAGCCGCAAGCCGCGCGTCCGGGTTGACCACCAGTAGCCACGGCGCCGCCGTCTGCGCGGCGCCCAGGTTGATCGCCCGCGACAGCCCCAGGTTGGCGGGCTGCTCCAACACCTTCAGCCCCCGCGAGCGAGCGATCTCGGCGCTGTGGTCGCGGGAGGCGTTGTCGACCACGACCACCTCCAGCGGATGTGGCCCGGCGGCAGCCGGCAGCGCGTCCAGGCAGCTCGGCAAATCTGCCGCGCTCTGGTAGGTCACGAGCACGACCGCGACCGGCTCAGCACCCGGGTCGGGGCTTGGGTCTGGGTCGGTGCGATCAGCTTGGCCGGACACACACGCTCCTTCAGCATCCTCAAACGCAGTGACGAGACTTGCACTGGGACAGGGACTGGGGCTTGGCACCGGCGACCTGGCCGGCTGCGGTAGCATCCTAAACTCCCCACCCCGCCCATTCGGAAATCACCAGCGAAGCAGGAGCCGCCATGGTCACCACCTCCAACCAGGGGCCCCTGGCGACCGTCGTCGTCCTCAACTGGAACGGCCAACGGCTCCTCCCCGACTGCCTCGACGCCCTCGCCAAACAAGACCTTGACCGCACAGCCTGGCAGGCCTGGGTAGTCGACAACGCCTCCACAGACGGCTCACTCGACCTGCTGACGCGCGACTACCCCTGGGTCCACGTGGTCCACAACCCCGCCAACCTCGGCTTTGCCGGCGGCAACAACACCGCCATGCGAACCGCCGCCACACCCTTCATCGTCCTGCTCAACAACGACGCCCACCCAGAACCCGACTGGCTGCGACGCCTGCTCGCTCCCATGCTCACCCCAGACGGCCCACGGATCGGCGCCACCACCAGCAAGATCCTCCTCGAACCGCAGTTCCTGCCACTCGACTTCACCACCAGCGGCTTCCGCCCCCCAGGCGACGGCCGCGACCTCGGCGCCCTCATCAGCAACATCACCGTCCACACCGATAGCAACGACCACGACGTCACCGAGGAAGTCCTCTGGGAGCGCGCTGCCTACGGGCCTGAGGACATCGGCGGGCAAAAGTTCCGCTGGACCCGCCCACAGGGCAGCCTCCTCATACCGATCGGTGACTGCCAAGCAACCCCGGGTGACATGCGCATCACCATTACCGCCAGAGCCGAGCGGTCAAAGCCGCTCAGCGTCTCCTGGCCCGGCGGGAACGCCACCCTCCAGCTCACCACCGCTGATCAACTCCATACCATCGAGGTCGCGGAGCAGGTGCCGCTATCGGACATCATCAACAACGTCGGCGGCATCTTCCACGCGCCCGGCTACGGCTCCGACCGCGGCTACCAGCAACTCGACCACGGCCAGTACGACACCCCCGAAGAGGTCTTCCTGTTCTGCGGCGCCGCAGTCTGCCTGCGCACCGAAGCGCTACGCCAAGTCGGCGTGTT
>WNGR01012440.1_pt1 | contig 14233 bp, 7 predicted proteins | sample 5407581 | NCBI WGS metagenome assembly WNGR01 (sample SAMN13153383, study PRJNA577476) | soil metagenome | isolation source: 80 cm soil or saprolite under Garry oak tree replicate 2 | place: USA:California | collected 2016-06-15
CACCAGAACCTCCAATCCGCACAATGACATCATGCGGGCCAGTGATCTTGGGCTCGGCAACCTCTTCGACCACCGGATATTCTCCATAGTGGTGTAACCGGACAGCTTTCATAGGTCCTCCTCTTTGGTGAAATCTTCCGTTCCAATAAAACGCTACCTTTGGAGATGGTTGCGCTAAACTGTAGACTCGACGGGGTCTGCATGAAAACGACGGGATGTGCAGAAAGCGGGATCTCCATCAGCAAGTATACTTGAAAAACACAACAGATGCAACAAACGAGCAGTTCTCGCAACGGAGCATCCAATTGCATCGATGGAAATCTATCAGAAAACTGAGCTGCTGTCCAAGCAAGCAAGCTCACTTAATATGAGGAAGAGCCACTTTCCTCTTGACGTTTACAGTAACTCTGAAAACGAATGCCATCCCGCTGGATCTGCCTTCCTTTGGCCACCGTTAAGAGCAGTAAGTCTAACTGCTCCAACGAGTCCGGCATTCGTGGTAAGAACGCCGATGCCTCCCAGCGCGCTCGGGGAGGCATCGGCAAATCCTCCTGAGGGCGCTGATGATAGTCTTGCAGCAGCCAGTCCCGGAAGCGTGTCTCAAAGAGCGGCAGCGAGAGCGAAGCAACAACGTCAGTTTTCCCTTCAGGTGCAAAGCCCGGTTGATCGGAGAGCAATAATTGCTCAACGCTGCGAAAAAACCGCTCGATCTTGCCCCGGCCTCGTGGGACGCCTGTCTGCGAAAAGACCAGTTCCATCTTCAGGTCAATGGCGACCTGTTCCATGTGCCGACTGGTGAAATCGCTGCCGTGATCGGTATAAAAGACGGAGGGAATCCCGCAGAGCCGCCAGCGAGGATCATCTTTACGCCAAATGGCCTGATGGAGTGTCAACGCGGTCTGAAGCGCTGTGGGGCCGGCAAATCCCAGGAAATAGCCTGGTATCCCTCGGCTGAAGTCGTCCAGGATGATAGAGAGCCAGGGGCGAGCAGGCTGACCACGTTCATCAAGCAGCCAGATGGGCAAGAGAGAGTGATCTGCCTGCCAGATGACATTCGGGGCTTCTGTCTCAAAGCGATAGACCAGATCAAACTCGTCTCGATAGGCAGCGGAGCCTTCATGAGCCAAAGTCAGCAGTCGGGGATCAAGCGCTTTGATGATCGCATACACCTGATCATAGCTCGGGTGTGGCCAGCCCTGTTCCTCTGCGACCTGTTCCACTTGACGGTGAATTGCCGCAATGGAGCGCTTCGGTTTCCGTAAGGCCAATCCTTCAATCAGAGAAGGGAGATCTGCTGGCAACCCTCGCCGCTTTCCCTGATCTTTTCGCGTCTGACGGATGAGTCCGGCGAGGCCATAGGTGCGAAAGTCTGCTACCCAGCGTCGTGCGGTCCGCAGCGGCAGATGCTGCTCTTGTGCGATCTGCGTCAGTGGAATGCCTTCTTCCAGAAATGGTCGGATGAGGGCGAAGCGCGCCTGTGCCAGCAGACGTTGCTCTTGGGTATAGGCAGTGAGTGGCAGTGTTTGCTTCGTCATGCTCAGAACCCCTCAATATAGGATGCCGCAACCTGCTCAGGTGGATTGGTATAACGCTGGATATAGCGCTGTGAACGGTGCCCGAGTCTGCGTTCTAACTCATAGGCATCCGCTCCCGTCACTTTCGCCAGCTGAAAGGCAAAGGTGTGACGGAGTGCATGAGGATGGAGCGGTGAGATATGCCGCTCAGGATCATGGATGTCAGCATCGTGCCAGCGCCCTATCTGCAACAGGATCAAGTTGATCGAGCGCGGGGAAAGACGCCCATCAGGTGCGCGTGCCGCAATGCTTGAGGCACTCAAAAAGAGCGCGGTCGTCTCTTGATCGCTATCACGAGGACGTTCTTTTTCCAGGTAATCGGCCAGCGCCGCTCGCGCGTCTGCCGAGAGAAAAACCGTTCGCTCCGTCTTCCCTTTGCCTTTTACTCGCGTCAGTCTGCCTTGCCGCGCCTGACGCAAGGCTTCTGGAGTGTGTGGTTCCACCTGGTCGAGGTCCACATCGACGAGTTCTTCCCGCCTGAGTCCTGTTGAGAGGAGGACGTAGACGATGGCGCGATCACGCCAGGGACGGCCATGAGCGCGAATGGGTGCAGACGTTTCCAGGCTTCGCTTGTTCCTGCGACGCCCTTTCAATTGATAAAACCGGTCGAGTCGATCACACACATTCTTGAGCGAGCGCACCTGATCCACATCCAGAGAATGCGGCTCCAACGGCGGCAGGCCCAGTTCGCCGATACCCTTCGCGGGATCACCTCCCGCAAAGAGTTGGGAATCTTGCGCCTGGACCCAGGTGGTAAAGGTCGAAAGGGAGGCTAGGTGATTGTTAATCGTTGAAGGAGCCAGACCTTCTGCCTGGAGGTGGTTCTGCCAGGCGATTACATCTCGGCGCAGACAGATAGAGAGGCGATCATCTCCGTAAGCTGCTTCAAAAAACGCCTGAAAGCGTTGCAGATGCAGAGTGATCTTGCGCGTGACCTCCTCAGAGCGAACGCCGATCACGACCATGCGCAGATAGCAGGTGATCCAAGCCGAGAGGCTATCAGGAAGCTGTGCAAACTCGCGCTCCAGTGTCTCCTTCACCTTTCGTGAAGTCAATTTGTCGAGATATGAGACGTTTGTGGGGGGATTTTTGGTCATATTTGCTCGATTCACTTCCCAGAAGGGCCATTCCCTCTAGTAATTCAAACATGACTCTAGTATACTCTAGGGGTAGCTCAACATCAAGAGCTTCGGGAACCACGTAATCTTTGGAAGGGTGTTACGAGTGAACGCTAGTGATCAGATAAGCCTCTTCTATTCCTATGCACACGTCGATGCGACACTGCGGGATGAGCTGGACAAGCACTTGAGTTTACTTCGTCAAGGTGGCTTTATTGCGCAGTGGTATGATCGCAATATCAGTGCGGGAACAGACTGGGTTGATCAGATTGATCAGCATCTCAATACGGCTCACATCATCTTATTGTTGATTAGCTCAGATTTTCTGGCGTCAACTTACTGCTACAGTATTGAGATGAAAAGCGCATTAGAGAGGCATAAAGCAGGAGAAGCTCGTGTCATCCCTATTTTGCTACGACCTGTTGATTGGCAAGACGCTCCATTTGCAAAGCTTCAGGTACTTCCTCAAAATGCAAGCCCTGTCACAACCTGGACGGACCGGGATCTAGCATTCAGGGATATTGCTATACAACTTCGCAAAGTTGTAAAAGAATTGCAAGAGTCGCAGATAAACACCTCTTCTCATCAGCAAGAGTTGCTCCAGAGCAATAACCTCCAAGCCCCTCTGAGGAGCAGAGCAAATGAGCAGACAGATGGAGATCCACAACAGGGGCATGTCTCTTCGCATATCCTTCAAGGACTTTCTGAATTTCGTCGTTGCCAGAAGAAGGTGAACGAGCTAAAAAGTGTACACAACATGCTACATGAAATAGAAGTGCAGTTAGAAGGGCTATCAGCAGCGATTCAACTGTTCACGCGAGGTGAGAGGGAAAAGAAGAAGTCGCCTCGCAAGTGGCCCATTCTTTTAAAGAGGGAGATCAACCTGCTTCTCTCCGATCTCGAGTATATTGAAATTGCATGGCGGCAAGCTGTACTAAAAATTGATGATTTAGTATATTTTGCCACTGAGGTGATGGAGACACTAGAAGACGAACGTTTTAGCCTTGATAGCGATGTAGTAAGAGGAGGAGCTCCATGGGTAAAAGAACTGTTTATCTTGCAGCGAGCCTTTGAGACAAAAATCAGAGAACGAGATATGAACGGCGTTAAAAATTTGTCTGGTGAACTGCTTACGAAATGCCGTACTCATCTCTATCGTATAGATAAACGATTGCTAGATGCTGTCAAGGAGCTTGATCTTTCCTCTGATCTCATTATAAGGTACAGAACATGACTCAGCAGTTAACAGGACAAACATTAGAGGTTATTCGAAATCAGCATAAAGCATTGCTTTTGCAAGTAGAGAAACCAGGAGAAGTTGACCTTGAACAGGTGCGAGTGCTTCTCAAAACACTTGCTCAAGCTGGAACAACAATCGAGAATGCAGAAGATCGCTTTTTGTTACATGAGTTAATTCGTTATTGGTCAAGCTTCATCAACGATAAAACCGGAGAATTTCCAGCAACTCAGCTACAACCCTTCGATGCGTCCTTAATACATAGCAAATCAACACATCGTCCGAAATTCTTTCGCCCAAGGGCTGTAGAGTCTCCTGAACAAACAATGGAGGGACAAAATCGTCAGTCATTCTTAGAGAACCGGAAGGCTGCTGAGCCTCCTTCATCTCTCATAAGTGACCAAAATCGTCAGAGGATGCTGGCGCGAGTGCATTCCATTTGGATCACTGGATTTCTCGAGCATTCTCTTCATGGTGCAGCTCTCATCACACTCGAACTTCGCGAGCAATCTGATCTCACTGAAAATCCCTGGAGGCTCTTCCTTCAGGAAATAAATCAACCTACAGGGCCATTGCCATCTGGCACTCGTATTACGCAAGTCTACGATAATACACATGGCGGATTGCTGATCCTTGGAGAGCCAGGCTCAGGGAAAACAACGCTCTTACTAGAATTAGCTCGCGACCTCTTGAATCGTGCCCAACATGATAAAACGCATCCAATACCCGTAGTATTTAACCTATCATCTTGGGTTACGAAACAGCAATCTCTTACCGAATGGCTCATCAAGGAGTTAAATACCAAGTACCAGGTGCCGCGTAGACTCGGGCAATTGTGGATAGAAAGAGATCAGATCCTCCCGCTCCTCGATGGACTCGATGAGGTCTCTCCTGTTCATAGTACTGCCTGCGTAGAAGCCATCAATGCCTATCGACGAGAACATGGCCTTGTCCCCATGGTCGTGTGTAGCCGAAGTGCCGATTACTTGGCCCGAACAACACGTATACTACTACCTAGCGCTATTGTCATACAACCTCTTACCCCACGACAGATTGACGATTACCTATCAAGTGCTGGCGAGAAGCTTGTAGCAGTGAGTGCGGCGCTTCGCGAGGATCTCGTGCTACGAGAATTGGCAAAAACGCCACTGATGCTAAGCGTACTAACACTTGCCTATCATGGAAAATCGGTAGAGGATATCCTGTCGACAGCCTCTTTTACAACCCGGCAGCAACAAGTATTGGCGACCTATGTTCAGCAAATGCTTCAGCGGCGAGTTATTGAAACACATTACACCGTCCAGCAGACTGCACATTGGCTGGCATGGCTAGCTCGACAGTTGGTACGGCATAGCCAAGTGATATTCTACATTGAACTAATGCAGCCAGATTGGCTCGTGGAAGACCGATCGCGACGAGCATATGGGCGTCTTGCCATCCAGCTTCCTGGAATGCTGATTGGTATGTTAGTCAGTCTCATGGTCAATAATTTCCTTTATGGCGCTAATATTATTGGGTATGAAATCCTTTATGGGCTTGTTGGTGGGCTGATTGGTGGGCTGCTGGGTAGAAGCACAACAACACAACAATTCCCAAAGAGGGAGAAAAGCGTACAAAGCAGCTTTTGGCCTCATGTTTTTAGAGCTCTAAGAAATGGCATACTCATGGGACTTAGTGTTGGGTTAGGCGTAGCATTAGCGAACCAGTGGTTCCAAGTTGGACTCATCTTTGGAGTAGGCTTTGGCCTGGGCAGTTTCCTACTCAGTTTGACACTTGTGGAAGAGGTAAAAACGCGACAACAAACCTCGATAATTGTCACATCACAAACAAGCATGTGGCACAACCTTATCGTAACTGGACCCATAAGAAATGGTCTATACACTGGGTTGGTTGTCGGGATCAGTTCCGGGCTGATCTTTGGACTAAACTTTGGGCTGAGTACTGGATTAGATGACGGACTGGAATATGGGCTAAGCTTCGGACTAATCGGTGTTCTCTTGAGTATGATTCTTACGAGAATGGGCAGAGATATCCAGCTCGTAGAAATCATAGCTTGGTCATGGAGAAGTATCTATCGGAGCCTTATCAATATCCGACACCTAATAAATACAGCGTCTGTCGGGGTACTTATCGGACTGGTCTTCGGGCTAAACGTCACGTTAAGTACTAGGCTGGAATATGGATTAAGTCTTGGACTAAGCTTTGGGCTGTGCTACTGGTTGTTTTTTGGACTCTTTCAAGGGGTGTCAAGCAGTACTCTTAATGACTCTAGTCGTATCACGCCTAATCAAGGAATACAACGTTCTGCGAGGAATAGTATAATTATTGGACTTATCAGCGGATGTGTTATTTGGCTCCTTTGCATCTTATATTCAATATTGAATATAAGTTTATATCTTAGTTTGACTGCTGGACTGAGCAATGGGTTAAGTTATGGACTGCGATCTGGTTTAGTTGATGGACTGCGCTTTGTGTTGACTGATGGACTTTTAGTGGGACTTGCTGGTGGACTCTTAGTGGGACTGATGAATGGGGGACTAGCATTTCTTCGGCATAGTATACTTCGTTGGCTCCTTCGGAACACTAATTTTATGCCTTTGAACTATCCTCGCTTTCTAAATTACGCTTCCGATCGGATTTTGCTCCGCAAAATCGGAGGGGGATATAGCTTCGTCCACCGACTGTTGTTAGAGTATTTTGCAACGCTCGATACTTCAACAGCCACAAAGGAGGAAACTGAACAGGTGATGAATGTGCTATCAGATGAGAATGGATGAGATCATGCTTGGCAGATCTGTTCAACTATACACTACATTCCTTGACCACCCCAGTGCCAGATACTTCCCAAGAAAGATGCCACAAACCAATCAAGTTAACATGTCGGAGAAGGTGCAGGTACAGGATGGTCTCACCTCCATTTTGGCATGTCGTAGAATCTGCACGGTTGTGGTAGAATAGGCAGAGTTACTACTGAACCTATGAGGAGCTTGAGTTGCACTCGTCTCTTGAACAGTATCTCGAAGTCTTGCACGCGAAACGGCGCGCACCCGCAACCCTGAAAGTCGTTCGTCAGGATCTGACCCATTTTATCGCTTGGTGGGAGCAGACGCGCCGACGAACATTCGACCCGGCATTGCTTCGGCATGAAGATCTCCGCGACTGGCGACTAGCTCGCCAACGTGACGATGGGGCTGCTCCTGCCACCATCAATCGCGGCCTGGCCTCCCTACGTGGCTATTGTCAGTGGGCCAAGTTCGCTCATCTGCTCACAGAGAATCCTGCCATCGATATTAATGATGTTCCGACCGACCTGCTTGCACCTCGCTCTCTGCCCACTGAGGCAGTCGATGCGTTGCTTCGTGTTGCTCGGGCTGGACAGCATCCTCTGCTTCGCGCGAGGAATGAGGCCTTGTTAGCACTGCTCATCTACGCAGGATTACGCGTGCAGGAAGCCTGCGACCTGCAACTGCGTGACCTTGATCTGGGAGGCGGGACGAACACGGTACGAAGTGGGAAGGCGGGAAAAGCCCGTCGTGTGCCACTCCATCCTGATGCAGAACGTCTGCTGCGCCGCTACCTTAACGTTGTTCGTTGTCCAGAAGGATTGCCTGCCATCGGGAGTGACCAGGAAAGTGAGAGGCTGTTGGTAGGAATCGCGATGACAACGAAAAGGCAACCAACGAGGGTAGGCATCACCCAGCGGGTTGCTCAACGAGTGGTGCAGCAGTTGGGGCAGTCTGCTGCACAACAACTGCGTACAGAGGCCCAACGTGAGCGGGACATCACACGCAGCGAGTCTCTGCAGGAGCTGGCACGACGGCTGGAAACCGTCACTCCCCACATGCTGCGGCATAGTCTGGCACGACGAATGCTGGAGCGTGGCGCACAGTTGCCGGAAGTACAACGTGTGTTGGGGCATAGTCGGCTCTCGACGACGGGAATTTACCTTACACCAAGCGAAGATGATGTGCGTTTAGCGATCAGTCGAGCAGGTATTTAGTATCCTACCATATCGAAAACGATACTGTTTTGTCTGTAACTCGGATGTCTTGAATTGCTGGCAAGAGCAAGCTGCTGTGACAGTGCTTTATTGCTTTGTCCCTCATGAAGGAAAGTAGCTATGCTGACATGGTACATGTATCTCGCGGTTGTCTCGAGTCAGTTGAAAGGAGCGTTCATAGTGAGTACTCTTGACAATTTCAGTAGTACACCTACTCCAACTGATGTAAAGGCTCAGTCTAAGCAGAAGCTGAGCGACTTCTTTCAGAATAAGCGCATTAAAAGCCTCATCAGTGTCCTCGTTCCCGGTGCTTTAGCAGCAGCCCTCTTCCCTGTCTTCGGTCCAATAGTGGCAGGGGTAGCGGCAGGCGTCGCTATCAAGAATGGGTTAAGTCTTTTAGGGATTTCATTGAGTGATGATACGATTAGTAAGCTCGTGAAGCCACTCGAAGGGAGGCAGCTTGATGAGGATGAGATGCAAGATGTGTTGCAAAATACTTTAGAGCAATTGCTTCCTAAGGACAAGAATGTCAACGACGAGTCCGCAAAGGCTCTTGTAACGTTCGTGCCGAGCATCAAGGAAGCAGCACTGACCAACCCTAAGCTTGACGTTGAATGGCTAGGAGAGAGTTTGAAAACCAATCTGGAACAGCAAGGTGAGGCAATGGCGAAGGTTGCTTCCAACGTGCGTGAGCTCATCCAATTAGATGGAGCAGCATTAGATGCGAAAATACAGCATATGCTAGCGAACTGGACACATATTATAGTGGAGGTAACGGCTCGCGAGGACAGTGAGGTAAGCGATGTCGATTCAAGAGCAAAAGCAAGAGGCGGTGCCATAGGGCATAAGGTGGCCGCTGATATCCGCAGCAAAATCGAGAAGGTAAAAATCGAAATTAGGAGGAAAGAGTATGCCTGTCTCGCTGCGTGATCCTCTCGACACTTTCGCTGATCGTGAGGACATTCTTACCCTTTTCAGGCAATTCCTCCATGCTGCCCACCCGGGTCAGTTTCGCCTCCTTGCAATCAAAGGTAACAGCGGCACAGGCAAAACCTTCCTCGTCGAATACCTTGCGAATCGTGTCTGCCCTGCTCTCAAATGGCAGACAGGCCAGATGAACTTTGCGCTCGATTTTCGCCCCATTCTTGCGGGGCTGGAAGATGCCTTCAAAAACTGCGTTCCACGTAATGGTCTTCAGCAGTATCGTACCAAGCGAGACAAATACAACGATAGCTTTGACGAGTACAGGACCTCTATTACTGTCAATCAAAGTGTCGAGGCTAGAGAGTACTCTTCAGTAGCCGGGGTCAACTTAAGTGTGCAGATTAATGCAGAGTTGCAGCGGAGAGAATTGCAACTGCGTGCCGAATGGACTCGTGCCCTCATCGAACTTTCCGAGGAAAGTTTCCAGCCATTGTGTCTATTTATTGATGGTTACGTATCTCCGCCTGGAGCTGACTTTGAGTTCGACAAATGGCTATGGGAGGAGGTCTTGCTCAAACTGGCGAGAGCCGCGCCTCAACCATTACTCGTCGTGACATGCGGGTGGGAATGGCCTAGCAATGCCACTATTGAGCCTCTCTCTTATCTGGGAGAGCTAGATGATTTTGACCAGGTACAGCTAAGGAGTTACCTGCAAAAGCAAGAGATGATGGCAGCCGAGCCATCCTCACCTGAGCAAGAAGAGATAGCTACAGCTTTTTACGAACTGACGCACGGACACCCACTCGTTCTTGGTCTAGCGGTCACCCTCTTCAATGAACTCGCACCACATGAACGCACACCTCAAAGCTTGAGAGCAGATCGACCATTGATAGACGAAAGAGCTCGAGTTGAATTCCTAGAGGAGCGTTTGCTCTCTCGCTTACAAGAACCATACCGTACTCTTTTGGAACATGGTCCTATCTTTCGTACTTTTGACCAAGCAGCATTACAAGCACTTTTAGATGTAGGCACTGAAAGTACAGCAGGTGAAGTAGGCCAATTGGATGATCGGACCTATGATCGCTTCTTACGGTATCCCTTTATCAGACAGATAAGAACGGCTGATGGCAACACTATACAGGTTCGGTATACTTTTCACGAGCTAATAAGACGCGTAGGATTATCAGTCTTACGCCATCATCATCCAGAGACTAAAGAACAACTGCATGGCTATGTTTCAGATTACTATGCAGGCATAGTCAAAATCGAGCGAGAACGACCAGCAACGCGAATCGATTTCAACAATCCAAGCGTCAGTGGAAAAGATATTCTTAAGGATGAGTATAAGGAATGGTGGGCGGAAATACCTCAGAGGGAGTTCGCAGCATTACTGGAATGTCTTTATCATGCTTTACAGGTAAAGGATTTACAAGTTGCTGCTTTCAAAACTTGGGATAGGTATACTTCTCAAACAATAAACACTTGGCGGCGCCAACAGGCCAAATCCCTCCTGGAACTCTTCCAGCAGCTAGTAGAGGAAGGCGAACCCTTTTTGCAAGAAACTAGTGCGCCTTATGGTGAGTATTTGATATCCCGTGCCAGATTTTGTGAACAGGAAGCGCGTTGGGATGAGGCACATGTAGCATTGGAACAGGCTGCAAAGATTTTTGAGCAAGTGGGCGACTCTATCCGCGTTGCTATCTGCTTTGGTCTTCTTGGTCGTCACTACGAGCAGCGGCGGAAGTTGAGAGAAGCGTTGGACTATGATAAACGAGCTTTAGCTATTTTCGAGCAAGTCGGTAATTCCGAATATTTTCGTGTTGCCCTCAACGATATAGGGCTAGTCCACTATCAATTGATGGAGTTAGATCAAGCGTTAAGCTACTTTGAGCGAAATTTGGCTCTTGGAGAACAAACAAATGATTCCTCTTCTATTGCCGCTGCCCTCAATAATATAGGCTTGGTTTACTCTGCTCATGGGAAACTAGAACAAGGCTTGGGCTACTTTGAGCGAGCCCTGGCGCTTAGAGAGCAGGTAGGTAATCCGACTGACGTTGCCCAAACTCTCCATAATATTGGCTCTACTTACCGCGAACAGAAAAAGTGGGAGCAGGCCTTAAGCTGTCATGAGCGAGCTCTGACTTTATCTGAGAAAGTGGGCCATATTGATGAGATTGCCCGCTCTTTGTGGGATATTGGTTATATCAACGATTTACGAGGGAATGCAGAGCAAGCCTTGAGCTATTATGAGCGAGCCCTCCCCTTCCTTGAGCAAATAGATGCTCCGATCGAGTTTGTCATGAGCTTCAACCGTATTGGTACCATTTACGCTGCACAAGAAAAGTGGGAGCAGGCTTTACAACTCTCTGAGCAAAGAGATAATGCTGCCGGGATTGCTGTCTCCCTTCGTAATATTGGTACTATCCACAACAATCAGGGGAAGTGGGAGGAGGCCTTAGGCTATTATGAGCGAGCCCTGCCTTTCTTCGAACGAGTCGGGGACCCCACTGATATTGCTCATTGCCTCGACAATATTGGCGAAATCTATCATAAGCAGGGGAAGTGGGAAAAGGCATCAAGCTATTATGAGCGAGCCCTGCCTTTCTTTGAACAGGTCGGGGATTTCGCTGCTGGTATCATACATCTTAGTCAGATTGGCAGTCTCTATGTTTCTCAAGGAAAGTGGGAACAAGCGCTGATCTACCAAAAGCGGGCCCTTACCCTTTGTGAGCAAGTAGGTAATCCTGCCAATATCTTCAAGGAACTCAACAATGTTGGTTTTATTTATGAACAGCAGGCACAGTTGGGGCAGGCGTTGGGTTATTATGAGCGAGCTCTCTCCTTTTCTAAACAAATTGACGATCCTGACGCGGCTGCTTCCACTCTCAACCAAATCGTTGGTATCTATCGTAAGGAGGGGAAGTGGGAGCAAGCATTGAATTATTCCGAGCAGCTCCTATCTCTCCTTAAGCAGGCCAACAATCCCTCGGCCATTGCCAGATGCCTTGACAATATTGGCTTCATCCATCGTGAACAGGGAAATTGGAAACAAGCTTTGGACTATACTAAGCGAGCCCTGGTTCTCCCCGAGCAGGTAGGAGACCCTGCGGATATCGGCCCTTTCCTCAACCACATGGGTGTCATCTATCAGCTGCAGAAGAGGTGGGAGGAGGCCTTGAGCTATCATCAGCGAGCCCTGCCTTTCTTCGAAAAAATTGGAGATACCGCCTCCATTGCGGCTTCTCTCGACTTGATTGGTGCCATCTACCGTGAGCAAGGGAAGGTGGCGCAGGCGTTAGAATATTATGAGCGAACTCTTCCTCTCTATGAGCAGATGGGAAACTCCTCTGATCTTGCTCGCTGCCTCTATGACGTTGGTGATATCTATCGTGAACAGGGAAAGCGCGAGGAGGCATTAAGCTACTACGCGCGAGCGTTGATTTTCTTTGAGCAGATGAGTAGTTCATCTACGATTATTAACTGTCTCAACCATATCGGCACTCTCTATCTTGAGCAAGAGAAGTGGGAACAATCCTTGAGGCATCATGAACGAGCCCTGCATCTTTCTGAGCAAGAGGGCAATTTAACTGCTCTTGCCGTTTCTCTTGGTTGCATCGGTAACACATATGCTTCCAGCGGAGAAGCAGAGCGAGCATTGAGCCATTATGAACGAGCCCTCTCTCTTTTTGAGCAAGAGGGCAATTTCTCCGGTATCTCTACTGCTCTCACTGACATTGGCCGCATTTATTTTAAGCAGGGAAAATGGGAACAAGCATTGAGCCATTATGAACGAGCCCTCTCCCTTTTTGAACAAGTTGGTGATCTCTCTGAAGTGGCCAAGCGTCTCAACGACATTGGCGATATCTATAGTGAGGAGGGAATACAGGATAAGGCATTGGGCTACTATGAACGAACTTTTGCTCTTCCTGTTCAAAAGCTAGATCCTTTCCTCATAGGGTCTATACTCAACAAGGTAGGCGTAATTTATCTCAAACAGGGAAAGATAGAACAGGCCTTGAGCCATTACAGACTTGCTCTAGCTCTTGGGTCACAAGTAGGAGATATCAATTCCATCGCTCAATCTCTCAACAACATTGGTAGTGTCTACGATACTTTAGGAGATTTGGAGCAAGCCTTGAGTTATTATGAGCGAGCTTTGCCTGTCACTGAGCACATAGGTAATCCTTATCACATTGCTACCGTACTCAGCAATATAGGCCTCATCTATAAGAATCAGGAGAAGTGGGAAGAGGCATTGAATTACTTTGACCGAGCATCGACCTATGATAAGCTAGCGGGTAATTCTGCTAGCTTATCCTCCTCCCTCTGTAGCATCGGGCGCATCTACTCTATTCAGGGACAGTGGGAGGAAGCGCTGAAATATTATAAGCAAGCCTTGGTTCTCAAAGAGCAAGTAGGCAGTCCATCTGATATGGCTACCTCCCTCAATGATATTGGCCTTATTTTTTATGAGCGAGAGAAGTGGGAGGAGGCGTTAGGCTATTTTAAACGAGCTTTGGCTCTCAGAGAACAAGTGGGTAATCCTAAAGACATAGCCATCTCCCTGAATAACATAGGAAGCGTCTATCAAGAGCAGAAGATGTGGGGAGAGGCGTTGAGCTATCTAGAGCGTGCCTTAGCGATCTCTGAAGAGGCCGATAATCCCATGACCATAGCCTCCTCCCTCCACAACATAGGTTACATCTATCAGGGTCAGGGACAATGGGAGCAAGCGATTGAGTGGCACTCTAAAGCTCTTGAGTTATTTGAGCATTTAGGGAATGGTTTCGAGTCCAGATTAGCTCAGGAACTGGAATTAATAGCACTTTGTTACACTGAGTTGGACGAGCTTGAAAAGGGGAAACCTTATTATGAACGCGCTACGCAAATTCGTGAGAATATGCAGAAGAACTGATGAAACTACGTTGAGAGCAAACACGGTAGACAAAAGGAGATTTCAGTATATCTCCGTGGACACTCGCGTGGCATTAGAGCAGCATGAGAAAGACAGGGAGCGAAGATATTTACAACTCCCTCGGCTACTCGGCGTCTCCCAGATGACTCAGAATGAGACAAATGAGACAAGACCATACCTTCGAGATAACAGGTTCCACAATTGATAAAGTGCGAGAATAAAGCGATGTAGGTATCTGAGATGTGATAATAGGCGATGCCTCCGAACCCCCCGTACCGAATATGATATTCCGAAATCAGATTCTCTCGCGCCAGTTCCAGCTTGGCCCCATCAGCTGCGGCGCGTTGTCCTGTTCCCCAGAAGCGCGGAAGGGTGCACTGCGCATACACGTTGATGACATCCCGGATCGCACGATCAATCATGATTGCCGTGACATGGCGTCGGTTTGTGTAGGGGAGTTCATGC
>WNGR01005020.1_pt1 | contig 14232 bp, 12 predicted proteins | sample 5407581 | NCBI WGS metagenome assembly WNGR01 (sample SAMN13153383, study PRJNA577476) | soil metagenome | isolation source: 80 cm soil or saprolite under Garry oak tree replicate 2 | place: USA:California | collected 2016-06-15
GGGATGACCACTATGGGCCCTTCTGGCCAGGTCGCCATCGGAACTCCGGCGTTCATGGCCCCTGAGCAGCTAGCTGGGACCCGAGTGACCGCGGCGGCCGATATGTGGTCGTGGGCCGTGACGATGGCATTCGCGGGTACCGGTGAGCTGCCCTTCAAGGGCGAGTCGCTGACCTCTATGGCGTACGCCATTCTTCATTCCGAGCCACATATGGGCAGCCTTCCCGAACCACTGGGCTGGCTGGTCCATCGCTGCCTCAGCAAGGACCCAGCCGGCCGGCCGTCGGCCCGCGACGTACTCGGCGAACTGGTGGCCGCCGGAGCGCGGCTCGTGGGACCGATGCCGCCCATGGTCTCCGCGCTGGCCGCGGATGAGGAGACATCCCGCTCTCCGCGTGCGTCTGCCGTACCGCCGAAGCCGCGGCACGGCAGCGGCGAGGGTCTGATCGCCGCCCGGCCGGCGTCCAGGCCCCGGTCGGCGCGGCACGGGAGTCATCGCAGCCGGTGGCGTCGGCGGGTGCCTATCCTGCTGGCTGCGGGTCTGCTGGTCGCCACGGTCGGCGTGCTCGCCTTCAATCTCCCTCGGCACGGCGCAGCGCCTCAGCGGCTAGCGGGCAGCCAGACTCAACTCGCCGCTGAGACTGCGGCCAGGAAGCAGGCCGTCACCTGGATCCTGCAGCAGGTCAGCCGGGCCGCAGTCGTGTCATGCGACCCCCAGCTGTGCGGGGACCTGGTCAGCGCGGGCTTCCCGTCCGGGAACGTGCTGAGCCTCGGGCCCGGGTCGAACGATCCGCTCGGCTCAGCGCTGGTAGTCGCCACCGGGCCTATCCGAGCCCATTTCGGGAGCCGGCTGGCCTCCGTCTACGCCCCGGCCGTAATCGCCAGCTTCGGCTCCAGGACCGCCAGGATCGACATCCGGCTGGTCTATCCCGGCGGCGCCGCCACGTACGACGCCGATGAGCGGACGGCGCTGCCCGACAGGAAGACGGCCGGCGCCGAGCTGCTGGCGAACAGCAATATCAAGGCCTCAGCCACGGCCCGGGCGCAGCTTCTCAGCGGCGATGTCGATCCGCGGCTGCCGCAGCTCCTCGCCATCATGGCCGGAAGGCACCCCGTGAGCATCATGGACTTCGTCAGCCAGTCGCATGGCGGCGGACCTGCCAGCCTGCTGCGGTCAGTGGACCTGGCCACGGTGGACAGCGCGGCGCACATGACTCGTTCCGCATACCTCGGCTGGATGCAAACGTTCATTGACGCGCAGCGAGCCCAATACCACCCATCCGTGCAACAGGTCCCGCTGCACACTGGCCAAACCGTGCTGAGGATCGGGTTTGGCGCGCCGAGCCCGCTCAGCTAGCTGAGGCCCGGGCCTGGTAATGGCTGATGGCTGGGCTAGGACAGCGGATCGAGGGTCGGCGCTGCCGGGCTGACTGACCAGCGCGCACTACGACTCGCGGCCGGGTCGCCAGCAGTCGCCGTAGGTGGCGCAGATCCGGTAGAGCCGGGCAGCGTCTGGCTGCGTGGCCGGAGCGCCCTTGCGCCCCCCTCCTCATAAGCGCGAGGACGCTACCGACCCGCAGCACCCCGATCCTGGTACGTTTAGGAAGACATAGGAAACTTTATCTTGCAATAGGCACCATAGACCAGCATAGGTAGGAAGTAAAGAGCACAGACAAGATGAATAGAGAAGAAAGATGAAGTCCTATGCCGTAAAATATGGGTAGGAGAGCTAGAATTTCTGTCCTCTTCAGGCAAGGATGTTCACGTGGCCGGTGGGCGGGACTAGCCTCGCGTCGCGGGAAGGACGGTCATATGGCCGGTGAGGACTGGCAGCGGCTTGCCGATTACGTCGTCGCACGCCGGGTCGAGCTAGGCATGCGGGACAGGCGAGCCTTTGCCGAGGCGACCGGGGTGACCGAGCGGACGCTAGGAAAGCTCGAGAACGGCCAGCACGTTTCCCCCAGCACCCTCGGCATGGTCGAGAACCGGCTCGGCTGGGCCCCGGGTTCGTGCCGGCGGATCCTCGCGGGCGGGGAACCCAAGGTGGGGTCGCCGGACCTCGGGCAGGCCGAGTATGAGGACCCGACGCTGTGGCACATCGCGAGCACTCCGGGGCTGCCTCCCGACGTGGTTCGCGGTCTCGTTGCCCTCGCCCGGAACTGGCGGCAAGGCGACGACGGCACCACGAGCAGGCCCGACAGCGCACTTGACCGCTGAATCCAGCCGGCGCGGCGGGCCCGCTGGGTCTGGTGGGCGGGCACGGTGACCGTGACCCGCTCGACCGGCTCATCAGCGCGGTCCGGGTCCAGTGGGAACCGGATAGCGCCGGGGCAGGCCCCGCGTGATTGGCGAAGTGACGGCATCTGCGAAAGTTCGTCAGGTTTTTACCGTCGGGGATGAACCGGTCGGGCGGCCGATACGTATTTGGGGTGCCGGGCGGCGTACCCCGCACTGACCTCCCGCAGTGCGCTGCCGCCGGGATGACTGCCGCGGCGGCCTGGGCCGGGCAGCGGGATGGCGTAATGAGGTCAGCGATGAGCATCCGGCCTGAGCCTTCCTCCCAGACCAGGGCCGGACGCGGCGCGCAACCTCATGGGTCAGGGAGGACATCATGATGAGAAAGACAGTGGCCGCCGTCGTAGCGGCCGGATCACTCCTCGCCGGCGCCCTGCTGGCCGGAATGGCCACGGCCACCCCGGCGCTAGCCCAGTCCCGGCCGATCACCCTGCTGTGCTCGCCCGGCAGCAACGGCGGCACGCTGGTCAACGGCGTCTGCGTGCTTCCGGCGGCCGCGGCCGGCCAGCCATATGAAGCGTTCCTGCTGACCAGCAACGGCGCCGTCGACACCTTCACGATCACCAACGGCAGCCTGCCGCCAGGCCTGTCGATGCCCGCGACCTATGGGGCGGCCGGGACCATCGTCGGCGGCACCCCCACCACGCAGGGCACCTTTACCTTCACCGTCCACGTCACCAAGTTCGGCACCAGCACGCCGAGCACCAACGGAACCTACCGCATCACGGTCGGCCCAGCGCCGCCGCTGACGATCACCTTCCCCAGCACCTGCTGCAACGCCGGGACGGTCGGCTCGTCCTACTTCCAGAACTTCTTCACTTCCGGCGGAGTCGGCCCGTTCACCTGGACGGTTTCCGCCGGCCACCTCCCGCCTGGCGTGACGCTAACCGGCGGCCACCTAGGCGGCACTCCCACGGCGGCCGGGACGTACACGTTCACCATCAAGGTCACCGACAGCGCCGGGGACCAGGCCACCGAACCAGGCAGCATCACCATCTCACCCTGACCTCGCCTGACCTCGGGCACGCCGGGAGGCCGGAGCGGACCAGCGCTCCGCCGCCCGGCGCCGGACCATCCCGGTCGGCGTCGGCCCGGGCCCCCTAGGGTTCGCTCAGGGCAGGATGCCTGACCGTTCGGCGGTCAGCGCCCGGCTGTAGGCCGGTCCACGGCGAGCCTGCTGATCAGGTTGTCGATGCCGGTTGCGGCGGGCAAGCTCGCACCGTGGGCGATGGCCCGCCGCCAGTCTCTTTCCCGGTCGGCGACCGCCTCGGTCATGGCGAGTACCGGCGCGAGGTGTTCCTTCGGGACGACGACGAGGCCGCTGGCATCGCCGCGGACGACATCCCCGGGACGGACGGTCACCCCGCCGCACTGCACGACGACGTTGATCGCACCCGGTCCCTGGTTCGATCCCGTCGCGGGATGGGCACCCAAGGCGAACGTCGGCAACCCCGCCGCGTCGAGGCCGTCGAGGTCACGGACGGCGCCGTCGACGACCAGCCCGTCGCAGCCGAGGTCGGCTAGAGCCTGACCGGCGATGTCGCCGATCACCGCCGCGTCCAGCCGGCTGCCGCCGTCGACGACCAGCACATCGCCGGCCGCGATCAGGTCCACCGCCTTCAGCACATACAGGATGTCGCCAGGCTTGGTCCACACGGTTACCGCCGGGCCGCACAGCTGCGCGCCGCCGGCCAGGTGACGCAGCGGCGGGGCCATGATCGCAACGGGACCACCGCAGTCGGCGATCTGCGTCGTGGCGAACTCCCGCAGCGCGGTCACCCGCGACCTGTCCGGGCGTTCTGCGACCTCGCGGATCGTCCACTGCTCGGGATGGGACTTGCTCACCTTGGCCTCCTCGGGGAATCGCCGCAACGGGCGCCCCCTCGGACCCGGTGCCCTGGCGCGGGCGCGACCGGCCCTGGATGGCCGTCGTGGCCCCGGCCGGTCAACGGCCCTGGCGGCCGGAGAACGCCGACGTCATACTAGCCATCGATGGTCGAGCCGGTGATCCTGGAGCTGGCGGTGAACGGCGCAACCCCCCGTCACCGCAACCGCCATGTGCCCCGCACGCCGGCCGAGATCACCGGGGCCGTCCTGGCGGGGATCGAGTCGGGCGCCTCGATCGTGCACAACCACAACGACGAGCCGATGTTCACCGCCGATGGGGTGCACGCCGTCGAGCCGTACCTGGCGGCGTGGCGACCGGTGCTGGAACGCCACCCGGACGCGCTGCTGTACCCGACGATGGCCGCGGGAGCGCGGGGAATCCCGGTGGCACGGCGGTGGGCGCACGTGGAGGAGCTGGCCCGCCGGGGGATGGGCGGCATGACCCTGGTGGACCCCGGGTCGGTGAACCTCGGGCTGACCAGCGGCGGCGCCGTGGCCGCGGACGCCGCCGCCGGCCCCTACGCCAACCCGCTGGCCGACGTCGAGTACATGTTCGCTCGCAGCGGCGAGCTGGGGGCCGCGCCCAGCATCTCGGTCTTCGAGCCGGGGTTCCTGCGAACCACCCTGGCCTGGCAGCGCAGCGGCCGGCTCCCGCCGGGGGCGATGGTCAAGCTGTACTTCGGGGGCGAGCTGGAGTTCGGGCTGCGGCCGACCGCGACTGCCCTGGAGGCCTACCTGGAGCTGCTGGAGCCGTCCGGGCTGCCATGGTCGGTGGCGGTGCTCGGCGGCGACGTGGTCGGGTGCGGGCTGGCCGAGCTGGCCATCCGCCGCGGCGGGCACGTCCGGGTCGGACTGGAGGACTACGCAGGGCCGGGCGAGCCGTCCAACCTCGACCTGCTGAACGCTGCGGTCACCCTCATCGAAGGTCTCGGGCGCGCCCCGGCCTCGACCGCGCAGGCCCGCCAGATCCTCGGCGTCCCGCCTGCGACGAGATCTTCCCTCGCCTTCGGCAGCTGACAACAACACAGCGGCTCCGCCATGCCGTCGCCCCGCCGTGTTGCCCCGCGTCGGCGCCTCGGTAAAGGCGCGGCCGCGGAAAAGGCCGGGCATTGACGACGCAGATCGTGTCAGGATGGCCGGCATGTCTGGTCGCGCGCTGAGCTTCGGGGTGGTGGCGGAAGCATACGAACGGTTCCGGCCGGGATATCCCGTGGAGCTTTTCGACATGGTGATGACGTACGCGGGTCGGCCGGTTCGGACCGCCCTCGAGATTGGCGCTGGGACAGGCAAGGCAACCCGCCTGTTTGCTCAACGGGGGATCACGGTCACCGCGGTCGAGCCCGACGGGGCTATGCTCGCTGAGCTGCGTAAGCACGTGCCAGCAAACGTCAAGACCGTGCAGGCCGCGTTCGAGGACTTGCGATCGGGCGAGAGCTATGGACTGGTTTATGCGGCAGCGGCGCTGCATTGGACGAATCCGGAGGGCCGGTGGCCGCGCATGGCCGCGCTGCTGGAGCCGGGTGGCGTGTTTGCCTCGTTCGGCGGACCGGTCCGGCTGGCTGACGCGGCTGTAGAGGAAGCTGTTCGCGCGGCCCGGGCACCGTTCTTGGACAGCGATGAGGTTCCGTCTCCAGACGGGACGCCTGCGAGACATGACATGCAGTGGCCGGGTACGGAGCTCCGGCGGTCTGAGTGGTTCGCCGATGTTCAGCAGTCCGTGATCGAGCGGCGCCTGACGATGAGCGCTGCTGACTACATCGGCCATCTCTCGACCATCTCGGCTTACCTCGAATTGCCGGCCTCGGAGCAAGAGCAGGTATATAGCCGGATCATGCAGGTCCTGCCTGAGACGGTCGAGCTTGCCGCCGACATCACCGTCCATCTCGCGCGTCGGGGTCGCCAGCAATAGTGCCCCGGAAATCAGATGTCCGCTCTTGCAGCCCCGTTCCGTCGGTGACGGGAGGTATGGTCTCGGAGTCCGGACGGTTTCACGGATCGGGGGCTGGTCGTGTTCTTGCTTCGCGGGTCGGTCGAGGTGCTGGGCAAGCAGGCGGCGGCAAGCCAGATGGTTCCCCATCTGACCGAGCGGTTCCGGGCGGAGTTCGGCTACTCCCCGTCCCGTTCGGAGCTGCTGAGCTGGGAACGCAGCATCCCGCCGCTGCTCGGCCAGCTCAGCGACGCCGGCCTAGACGAGGTCGAGGTCCTGGTGGAGTATCAGCTGCCGCGGTACAGCGGCCGGGCCGACGTGGTCCTGCTGGGGGAGCATCCCCGTGGAGGCCCGTCGTGCGTGGTGGTGGAGAACAAGCAGTGGAGCCGGGTCGGGCTGGTCGACATCGAGCACCGGCTGGTGACGGTGCCCGGCGTGCCGGGCCAGGAACGGCTCCATCCCCAGGTGCAGGTCCGCCGCTACGCCGAGCACCTGCGGGACTTCAACCGCTACCTGGGTCAGGCCCGGCGCCCGCCGGCGGGCTGTGTCTACCTGCACAACGCCACCTCAGCCGGCATCGCGGGGCTGCGCCATCCGGAGCTAGCGGACCTGGCCTCGTTCCCCGCCTTCGCCGCCGACGACGTGGCCAGCCTGCGCGCCTTCCTTATCTCGCGGCTGGCGCCTGCGTCCGGGGCGCAGGTAGCGGACGACTTCCTCCAGTCGAAGATCGCCCCGTCCAAGCAGTTGCTCGAGCACGTGCGTGAAGAGATCGCGGGTAATCCGCAGTTCATCCTGCTCGATGAGCAGGAGGTCGCGTTCGAGGTGGTGCTGCGTGCCGTGGAGCACGCCAAGCGGGCGGACGCGAAGGAAGCGGTGATCATCACCGGCGGCCCGGGGTCGGGCAAGAGCGTGATCGCGGTCGCCCTGGTGGGCGAGCTGGCCAAGCACGGCTTCGACGTGGCGCATGCCACCGGCAGCCGGTCGTTCACCAGGACGCTGAAGAAGGTGGTGAGCCGGCGGTTCCCGGGAGTGGCTGACCTGTTCCAGTTCACCAACCAGTTCACCCTCGCCGAGCGCAACGGCATGGACGTGCTCATCGTCGACGAGGCGCACCGGATCAGGGAAGTGACCAGCTGGCCGCGGATGCCGAGGGCCAAGCGCTCCGGAATCGGGCAATCAGATGAGCTGGTGCGGGCGGCCCGGGTGCCGGTGTTCTTGATCGACGAGCACCAGGGTGTCCGGCCGAACGAGATCGGGACCGTGGCCCGCATCGAGGAGGCCTGTGCCGCGAACGGCGCCGTGGTTCAGCGGGTCGACCTCGACGGGCAGTTCCGCTGCGGCGGCTCCGAAGCCTACGTCCGCTGGGTGGAGAGCCTGCTCGGGCTGCAGCCAGGCGGCCCGCAACCATGGCCAGGGGACGAGGCCTTCACATTGCGGCTGGCCGATTGCCCGCTGGCCATGGAAGCCGAGCTCAGCCGCGAGAGCGACCGGGGCAACGTGGCCCGCATGACGGCGGGGTTCTGCTGGCCGTGGAGCAAGCCCCGGCCCGACGGTTCGCTGGTCGACGATATCGTTATCGGCTCCTGGCGCCGGCCGTGGAACCTCAAGGCCGACAAGGTCGTGAACGGCATCCCGCCCGCCATCTTGTGGGCCACCGAGGAAGCCGGGTTCGGGCAGGTGGGCTGCGTCTACACCGCTCAGGGCTTCGAGTATGAGTACGGTGGGGTGATCATGGGTCCGGACCTGGTGTGGCGGGACGGCCACTGGGTGGCCGATCCCTCGGCCACCCGCGATCCCGACATCCGCAAGGCGGGCGATTTCGACCGGCTGGTCCGCAACGTCTACAAGGTCCTGCTCACCCGGGGACTGCGCGGCTGCGTGATCCACTCGGTGGACCCAGAGACGCAGCAGATGCTGGCCGGGCTCGGCCTTCCGGCCCTGCAGGCTTCCGCTGATGCGTAGCACCGCCGATCAGGGCGACAGCCTGGGTGACCTGGCCGACGTCCTGCGGGATTTCGCCCGGGCCAGGGACTGGGAGCAGTACCACACACCGAAGAACCTCGCCATGGCGCTGGCCGGGGAGGCCGGGGAACTGGTGGCGTGCTTCCAGTGGCTGACCCCGGAGGAATCAACCCAGGTTATGCACGACCCTGGCGCCGCGGCCGAGGTCGAATCCGAACTGGCCGACGTCCTGCAGTACCTCATCAGGCTGGCCGACGTGCTCGGCGTCGACCTGGCCGCAGCCGTCCGCGCGAAAATGAAGGTCAACGAGACCCGGTTCCCGGCCAGCAAAGGCTGAGGCCTCCAGGCCCGCGCCAACATGCGTGCCGGCTCAAAGTTATCTGCGTCGCACCTGCACTCAGCCGAAGGCCGTTTTGTCAGTAGCCGGAGGTACGGTCGCTGCGTCCGAACCGGTTTCCGGCTAGGGGGTCGCAATGCTCTTGCTCCGCGGGTCGGTTGCGGCGCTTAGCAGGCGGGCAGCAGCGGACACGATCGTTCCTCATCTGACTGACCAGTTCAAGGTGGAGTTCCGGCAATCCCCGTCCCTTCCGGAGGTGCGGAGCTGGGCATGCAGCATCCCGATCTTGCTCGACCAGCTTATGGACGCCGGCCTGGGAAAGGTCGAGGTCCTGCTGGAGTACCAACTGCCGCTCTACAGCGGGAGAGCTGATGCGGTGTTGGTGGGCCAGCACCCCGATGGCGGTCCGTCGTGCGTGGTGGTGGAGAACAAGCAGTGGACCCGCCTAAGGTCGGTCGACATTAAGCACAGGCTGGTTGCGGTCCAGGGTCTGAACCGGGAGATGCTTCATCCACAGGAACAGGTCCGTGGATACGTGGAGTACCTGCAGGATTTCAACTGTTACCTGGGCGGTCATCCCGGGTCGCTGGCGGGCTGCGCCTACCTGCACAACGCCACCTCAGGCCAGATCTCGGACCTGCGTCATCCGCATCTGGCGGACCTGGGTTCTTTTCCCATTTTCGCTGCCGACGAGGTGGCCGCATTCCGGGCTTTCCTCACCACGCGCCTGGCCCCTATAGCAGGGGCGCAGTTCGCCGACGATCTCCTCGACTCCAAGATCGCTCCGGCCAGGCAACTCCTCCAGCATGCGCGTGAGGCGATCGCCGGTAATCCTCAGTTCACGTTGCTCGATGACCAGAAGGTCGCCTTCGAGACGGTGCTTCGTGCGGTGGAGCGCGCCAAGCAGGCCGACAAGAAGGAAGCGGTGATCATCACGGGCGGCCCCGGGTCGGGCAAGAGCGTGATCGCGATGGCATTGATGGGTGAACTGGCCAAGCAAGGGGTGAACGTGTCACATGCCACCGGCAGCGGGGCATTCACCAAGACGATGAAGAGGGCGGTGAGCCGGGTCTTCCTGGGAGTGGGCAACCTGTTCCGGTCCACTCACCAGTTCGGCGACGCCGAGCGCAACGGGATCGAGGTCCTCGTCGTCGACGAAGCTCATCGGGTCAGGGAACGAACCAGCTTGCCGTGGAGGCCAGCCAGCCATTCCGGCATCGGGCAGGCCGATGAGCTGGTCCGGGCGGCCCGGGTTCCAGTATTCCTGCTCGATGAGCACCAGGGGGTCCGGCCGAACGAGGTCGGGACCGTGGCCCGGCTGGAGGAGGCGTGCACCGGGAACGGTGCTGTGGTGCAGCGGGTCGACCTCGACGGCCAGTTCCGCTGCGGCGGCTCGGAAGCCTACATCCGGTGGGTGGAGAGCCTGCTCGGCCTGCGGCCGGACGGCCCAGCGCCCTGGGCGGGCGATGACGGCTTCCGGCTGTGGCTGGCCGGTTCGCCGCAGAGCATGGAGGCGGACCTTCGCCGGGCGAACGAGCAGGGACACACGGCGCGGATCACCGCTGGTTTCTGCTGGCGGTGGAGCGAGCCCCGGGACGACGGGTCTCTCGTCGATGACGTCGTCATCGGTTCCTGGCGCCGGCCGTGGAACCTCAAGGGGGAGAAGGTCGTGAACGGCGTCCCGCCGCACATCTTCTGGGCCTCGGAGAGCGCCGGGTTTGGCCAGGTGGGATGCATCTATACCGCCCAGGGCTTCGAGTACGAATATGGCGGGGTGGTCATGGGTGCGGACCTGGTATGGCGCCGCGACCACTGGGTCGCGGACCGCAAGGCCAGCCGCGATCCCGCGATCCGCAGAGCTGGCGACTTCGACCGGTTTGTCCGCAACGTCTACAAGGTCCTGCTCACCCGGGGATTGCGCGGGTGCGTGATCTACTCAGTAGACCCGGAGACCCAGCAGATGCTGGCCGGGCTTGGCATTCCACGGCTGCCGGACTCAGCTCATCAGTGACGGCGGCGGGCTCGAGCGGACGTGACGTGTCGTGGCAGCCGCGGAGGGTCCGGTCAGAACGTGGTGGTCATTCCGCCGTCGACCGCGATGGTCTGGCCGGTGACGAACGATGCGGTGTCGCCGGCCAGGAAGACCACGACTCCGGCGATCTCCTCGGGGGCGCCCCAGCGCCCGAGCGCGGTCCGCGACCGTAGCCAGTCTGTCCACTGCTGGTCGTTGGCGTGCTGGGCGTTGACCTCGGTGGCAAACGTTCCGGGGGCCACCGAGTTGACCGTGATGCCGCTGGGACCCAGGTCGGCTGCCAGTGCCCTGGTGAGCCCGTCTAGCCCGGCTTTGGCGGCGGCATAGGCGACGTCTCCGGCCCGGCCGAGCTGGCCCATGACGGAGGAGACGTTGATGATCCGGCCGGGCCGTCCCCGGCTGATGAGGTCGCGGGCAACGACCTGGCTGAGCGCGTAGGCGGAGATCAGGTGGACATCGAGCAGGCGGGCCAGGTCCTCAGGCGCCAGCGCGTCTACGCCGCGCCGGTCGCGGTGGCCGACGTTGTTCACCAGCACGTCGACCGGTCCCAGGGCGGTGACCGATTCCCGTGCCGTGTCCCGGTCGGTGACATCGAACGCGGCGGCGGTGACGTTCAGTCCCTCGTCGCGCAACCGCACCGCCGCGGCGTCGAGCGTGCCAGCGTCGCGCCCGTTGAGGACCACCCGCGCGCCTGCCCTGGCCAGACCGCGCGCCATCTCCAGGCCCAGCCCGCGCACCGAGCCGCTGACCAGGGCGGTGCGCCCGGTCAGGGAGAAATCCGGGTAGCCGCCCATCCGGGCACCTCCACTGAAACGCATGTTTCAGTTAGGGTAGCACGGGGACGGCTCGTACCGTCCTGTGCCCAGCGAAAGGGAGCCATGCCCAGCCAGCACCCGCCGGGCTCACCCCGGCGTGCCGAACTGCTCGACGCCTGCTACGGCTATGTCCTCACGCACGGCCTGGCCGGGCTGTCGCTGCGGCCCCTCGCGGCGGCCACCGGCACCAGTCCCCGGGTGCTGCTGTACCTGTTCGGAAGCAAGGAGAACCTGGTCCGCGAGGTGCTTGCCCGCGCGCGGCGCGAGCAGATCTCCCTGCTCCAGGACGCTCTGGATCTGGGTACTGCACCCCCCGCGGGCTGGTTCGGGGAACTGGCAGGCCGGCTCTGGAACCTGCTGTCCGCACCCGAGCAGCGTGCCCTGGTGCGTCTGACCTACGAGGCCTTCCTGCGCTCAGTGAGCCGCGATCCCGGCCCCTGGCAGGGTTATGCCGCCGAAACGGCGCGAGACTGGCTGGATCTGCTGGTCCGGGCCCAGCCGGATACCCCGCATGCGCTTGCCGAAGCCAGAGCCACCCGCGCGCTCGCGCTGATCCGGGGACTGCTGCTCGACCTGCTCGCCTCCGACGACCCAGAACGTGTCACGGCAGCGGTGCACGCGGGTCACTGGGCCAGCGCGAGCCCAGGAACCTGAGCAGATCAGCGAACGGAACAAGAACCCAAACCGTGCAACTCGTCGCAGTCCACCTCTTGCCCTTCGCGCCGGACACTAGTATCGGTGAACCAGATAGCGGCGTTCCCATTCGAGGGGAAGGGCTTGGGTGCGCGTGACAAGGTTGCGGGCGGGACTGATCCTGGCGGCACTGATCCCGGCAACACTGATCCTGTTCGTTCTGGTCAGCGGGTTCCTAGCCCAAGTTTCATGGGCTACGGACCTGTGGCCGTGGCCAGCTAAACCGCTCTCCTACATCTTCATCGCCTCAATCCTGGCGGCGATAGCGGTCCCAATGCTCTGGATAGCGCTTACCGGCGAGGCGGCGGCGATTCGCGCCGGAGCGCTCGATCTGACAGTGATGTACGGCGGTATGTTCGTATACGTCCTCACTTTGATCGGTAATCCGCATGAGCCTCGGCTATGGCCCTATGCGCTGGCCTTTGGGATTCGCCACTGCCGGGTCGGCCGGAGCGTTTTTCTTCGCGCGACCGATCCCGTGGGCCGACCCGCGGCCGATGCCCCAGCCAGTGCGCCTGTCATTCGGCGCCTTCGCAGTAATCTTGATCGGAGCCGGGGTAGCTTTGCTGCTTCACGCCAACATCTTTCCGTGGCGGCTGGGCCCAGAGACCTCGGTAATGTTTGGCCTGATCTTCCTCGGTGCGGCAACCTACTTCATCTACGGCGCCCTGGATCCGCACTGGGGCAACGCCGTTGGGCAGCTGGCCGGGTTTCTCGCGTACGACTTGGTGCTGCTTTCGCCGTTTTTTGGGCATTTCGACAGTGCCCAGGGCGGCTCGCTCATCAGCCTGGTAATCTACGTCGCGTTCCTTGTCTACAGCGGGGCGCTTGCCAGCTATTATTTGTTCGCGTCAAAGGCGACTCGAATTCGCCTCGCCTAAAGCGACGGCCTCTGGTCCCGCCTAGCCGTGGGGGCGCAAGTACCGCCAAGGCCACCCCGGTCTCGGAGTACGCCTGGGACGTTGCTAGGTAGTTCAGCCGATGCGCGCCGCGGTCCGGATCGACCTGGCCTCGGGCAACCCCGCCGGGAGCCGGCAATTCACCCGATTGCGGCGTGGAGCCGGCCGCGCCTAGCGTCGAGATATGCCTGATGCCACACAGTCCGATCGCTCGCCAGCCCTCAGGGTCGGCATGTTCCCGCCGCCTGGCCTGCTCAACCAGGGCCGGAATGCCGCCATGGAGTATCTGACCCAGGTGGGAGATGCCGGCATCGACTATGTCTGCTGCGGCGACCACGTCAGCTTCTTCGGCCTCGGGTTCGATGGGCTGGTGCAGGCCACGGCGCTGGCGATGCTGCATCCGATGCTGCCCGTCCATCTCGGCGTTTACCTGCTGCCGCTGCGCCATCCCGTGCTGGTGGCCCGCCAGCTGGCTGACTTCGCCGGGCTCGCTCCCGGACGGCTTGTCCTCGGGGTCGGGGTAGGTGGCGAGGACCGCCATGAGGTCTCGGTGTGCGGGGTGGACCCGGCGACGCGGGGCAGGCGGATGGATGAGTGCCTGGCCATTGTCCGCCAGCTCCTGGACGGTAACGCAGTGAGTTACCACGGCGCGTTCTTCGACCTGGACGAGGCGGTCGTCGCGCCTGCGCCGGCCGTCCCGATTCCGATCATCGTCGGCGGTCGTTCCGACACGGCGGTCCGGCGGGCGGGCCGGCTGGGTGATGGCTGGCTCGGAATCTGGAACTCGCCAGCGCGTTTTGCCGCCGCTACCGCGCTGGCAGCGGATGAGGCGGCCCGGACCGGACGGCCCAGCCCGCCGTCCCGTCATGCGATGCAGGTATGGTGCGGGCTCGCGGACTCCAAACAGACCGCGCGGGCCTGCGTCGCCCCCGTGATGGAGGCCTTCTACCAGCTCCCGTTCGAGCGGTTCGAACGCTACTGCCCGTACGGCACGGCCGATGACGTGGCCGAGTTCCCGGGAGCCCGCCACGACATCCTGAACGAGACCGTCCACCGCGACGTGGGCGCCGCCATCACCGACTTCGTCCTGACGGCGGGCTAGCCGAGCCCGCCGGGGGCGTGAAACCCGGCCCGTTCGGCCAAAGACCTTGATACCGAACGGACCGGGTTCCTGTCGCCGCCGACCGCGTCACGCCATGCCCGGCGGCGGCGAGCGCGCACACGCGGCCGCCATCGCCGATGTCCGGCGGACCGCAGAAACGTCGCGCGACGATAAGGGAGCCGGTCATGGCCGTGCCAGCAGCTTCTTCACCGCGGCCACGCCGGCGACGGCCTGGTCCTGGTCGGGTGACTGCGGGATCAGATTGAATTCGGTACAGCCAGCAT
>WNGR01014598.1_pt1 | contig 14232 bp, 12 predicted proteins | sample 5407581 | NCBI WGS metagenome assembly WNGR01 (sample SAMN13153383, study PRJNA577476) | soil metagenome | isolation source: 80 cm soil or saprolite under Garry oak tree replicate 2 | place: USA:California | collected 2016-06-15
AGTCCGCCGTACGCGGAGAGACAGCACCCGAAGCCCGCCATCCGCACCACGGCTCGATTCGCCGCGGTGATCTGATCGCGTTGGCCGAAGGGGTAGCTGAAGTGCCGCACGGGAGCGCCCAGCTCTCGCTCCAGCCGGCTCTTGGAGCCGAGGATTTCCCGCGTCGCGGCGCCGCCGGGCGCGCGGCTCAGATCGACGTGCGTCATGGTGTGGGACCCGATCTCGAAGCCCCGGGCAGCGAGCGCGCGCACCTCGTCCCATCTCATCCACAGCGGTTTGACCTCTCCCGACATCGCCCACGCTGGAGCGGCGCGGGAGCCGACCAGCTCCGTGGTGACGAAGAAACAGGCCGGGAGGCGACGCAGCGACAGCTCGGCCGCCGCCAGGTCGTGATTGTCCCGATAGCCGTCATCGAACGTGATCACCAGGCAACGACTCACATCCCTCCCGTCGGCCAAGCGATCGAGCAGCTCACCGAGCGAGATCACGCGGAAGTACTTCTCGAAGAAGTCGCAGAAGTCGCCGAATGCTTGCGCCGTCGACCAGAGACCGCTCTCACCCGCCCGCTCCCCGACGCGGTGAAACAGCACGATGACGGCCCTGTCGCGCAGCAGCACCCGGTGCAACCCGGTCCGAAATGCCACCGCGCCGAACAGGCTCTTGACTCGCCGATGGACGATGCGGCGCCACGCGTCGCGCCCGCGCACCAGGCCCGCCAGCAACCGGGGTGCGCCCAGCCGGCGCCCCACGCCCTGCAGCGCGCGCCCGACGAGTTGGCGGGTGACGCTCCACAGCGGCCGCAGGTCGTCGCGCGCGAACCAGGCACCTTCCTCGACGCCGCGTAGCGACCCGAGCCAGCCGCGCAGCGTCAGTCGCCCATCCCGCGCCCGCACCAGGCTCGAGTCCAAGTCCGCGTCTTCGACGATCCACTTGCGTCCGGCGCGCATCGGAGCCAGCCATACCGGCTGCCCCGTCAAGTCCGAATACAGGAAGCGCGCCACGTCCATCCCCTGCTCGTCCACGAACAACCGGAATGTCGCGCCGATGCGCGGGTTGGGATCGAGCAGCTTATAGAGGCCGTCGCGCGCATCGTACCGGAACCCGATGTCGAGCACACCCTGATATCGCAAGGCCCACATGAAATTGATGGTGAGCCGAGCGACCTCCGTGTTGTCCACGCACACGCCCAGGCTGGTGGCGCCGCCCTGCGCCGGGTGTTGGCGCAGCTTGCGACCCGTGAAGCCGGCAACGCACTCGGACCACTCGTTGAAGACCCCGTTGAACATCCACACGGTCGTGTCATCACCTGGGACGTATTCCTGGAGCATGAGATTGGGTGCGTCCCCGTCCTCCCACTCGCCGTAGTGACGCAACAGCTCTTCCGCCGTGCGCGCCACCAGGAGGCGGCGACCGGTGCGCCGTTCCAGCCGCGTCGGGTTGATGGCTTTCAGCACCACCGGGAACGAGGCCCGCGACAGGAACTGCAACACGTCATCGCGCGACCGGGGGAAAACCACCGCGGGGGTCGGGACGCCGTGCTCCTGGGCCAGCCGGAACACCTCCCGCTTGTCCGTGAGGGCCCGGACCACCCGGGGCGACGGTCGCGGAAACAGGAATCGCGGCGTCAGCTCGTCCGCGTGCTCCGCGACGAGCACGGCCGCGGCGTCGGTCGTGGGAATCAGCACCGCCGGCCCCACGCGCTTCCCCAAGTCGTCGAGGAAGATCAGCGTGTCGGCGACGGGCGCCTGCTCGCAATCCCACACGTGCGCGCCGCGGCAGTAGCGCGAGGCGAACCCGGGAGCGCGCCGATCGCGATCCACACCGTGCACACGGACGCCCAGTCTCCCGAGGCTTCTGGCCACGCCGAGACCGCCGTAATGAAATCCCAGCACTACCGCCGGAACGGAGGGGTTGATGCGCGTCATGCGGCGGCCCCGGCGGCCTGTCGGACGGCTACGACCTCTCCGTGCTGCAACTGGTACACGTCGGAGAGGTCGTGCAGGTGCCCGAGGATGAAGTCGAGGTCGTCGACCTGGCCGGTGCGCCGCAGGTAGGCCGCGCTGTGACTCCCCACCCAGGCATCGGCCGGCGCATCGCGCCACCGCTCAACCAGCTCGGTGGTGGTCCGGTCCTGCGGGGCATACCCCGCGTCGAGCAGCGCCGCGGCGATCTGGGCACAGCACATCTGATCCTCTTCACGGAACTCCCCACGGCTCGCGGCCCCCAGCACCGCAACGCGGCGATGGCGGCCGGCCAGCCAACGGCCCAGCTGCCGGCTGTTACGGAAGCACCCGAGGTACGTCGGCCCACACCGGCCGGTAGCGTCGAGCAGGGGCGTGCCGGAAGACGATACCAGCACCATGGGTCGATCGACGTCGGTGCGGCGCGCCAGCTCGGCCGGGCTGTTCCCCAGCTCGAACCCCGGGGGCAGTTCGCCGCCAACTTCTCCCGCGAGGAGCGGCCGCTCCAGCCGCGCGGCGCGCTGCAGCGCGGCACCCACGGTCGGCGCCGCGAAGCAGCGTCGCCCCAGCGCCACTGCCGTGACCGCCGTGGTAATCGCACGAACCACATCGACCGCCACGAACGCGTAGCCGCTCGTAAAGCGACCCGGCGTGTCGCGGAAACAATCGATCGCTACCGTGCGATAGGCTGGAACCATCGGCTCACTCGCCCATCGCCCGGGTCGCGACCTCGGCGTCGCGACGGGGGAGCCTGAGCCGCGGTTTGGCGAAGGCGTCGGCGTGCAGGCCCCGGCGATAGATCTCGACCCGCAGCAGCTCCTCCAAGCGGACGTTGCCGAGGCGCACGTCCGGACCGAAATGATCGAGCAGGGCGAATTGACTGGGCTTGGTGGGAGCCTCGAACGTCAGGGCCTCCAGGCCGAAGGCAGTGGCGAACCGATCTGCGAACCGGCGGCTCAGTCCGCCGCTGCCGTCGAACAGCCCGACCCCTTGCGCGCTTTCCCGCGCCTCCAGCACGAGCTGCCGTGCCCCCGCGTCGAGCCAGGCGCGCCCGGCGCCGATCAGTGAGTCGACGGTGTCACCCGTGAACGCCCCGCCGCACTTCTCGCCCAACTCGAACTGGACCTCGAGCCCCCGCTCCAACGCCATCCCCACCACACGGTCAGGGTCCAGCTGGCGGGCGGCGAACCCCGTGCCGCACTCGACCCGCGTCACGCCCAAGTCAGCGCACAGATCGAGGTAGGCAGGCAACGCGCCCTGCGCCACCGCGACCTCGAAGGGCCCTCCCCCGGTGACCGTCGGGACACCATGCCGCCGGGCCGCGCCGATCTTGCGGCGCGTGGCGCTCTCGGCGGCGATGAGCCAGCACGCCATGGAGATCTTGAGTGTCGACATCAGGTGGGCGCTTTGCGCGAGATGAGCTTCTAGCGTCAGGGGGTCGTACCCGGGGTCGAACGGGCTGGTCGCGGGCTTCAGCTCCGGCACACCGATCGTATTAAGGAAGGCGGCTGTGTGCTGTTCTCCGAGCATTGGCTTCGACCCCCCTCTGTGGCGCAGCGGCCGCGTTGCAGCCGCTCGTCATCCGATCGGGCAAAACGGGGGCCAACCGAGTCGGATGGAGACAGGAGCAGTGCGTATGTTGCATAGACGCCACGGTCGTTTTACCGCCGCAACACCTCATTCACGACGTCAAGCGCCATCGCGCCAGAATAGCCGCGCCGGGCTAGGAAGGCGAGTAACCGCCGTTTGCGGACGACAGGTGGAAGGTCGCCCAGCTGGCGCGCCCGCCTCGCGGCCACCGCCCGCGCCTCGATCTCGGGCGTCAAACCCTCGTCCTCGAGCGCCCGGCGCACCGATTCTTCCGCGACGCGGGCGTCCACGCCTTGCGCGCGCAAGTCTTTGACGAGGCGTGCCGGCCCGCGGCCGCGCGCGGCCCGTACCGCTGCGTACTGCTCCGCGAAGCGACGGTCATCGATCAGGCCGCGCGCTTCCAGGCGCCGTAGGGCCGCTTCCACGGCCTCGCGCGGGTGCTGCTTCTGGATCAGTTTCCGACCCAAGTCGTGCCGCGCGTGCCCACGCCGTGTCAGGACGCGCAACGCGGCCCGGCATGCGGCCTCGATGTCGGCGAGCTCCCGCAACCGCGTCAGCACCGCTGCCGGGATCTCCCGTCCGATATCGAGCCGCAGCGACACCAGCGCATCTGCGGGGAGTGACGCAAATCGCCCCCGGTCCACTTCGACCAGCCGGTAGCCCGACTGGCGTGGATCGGGGGCGAGGCCCGTGAGGATCGGCACGGGGTGTTTACTCCTCGGGGGAGGCGGCCTCCTCGTCGGCGGCGACCGGGGCGGGCTTCACGCCGAGGTGCTCCTTGACCTTGGCCTCGACTTCGACCGCGAGGTCGGGATGATCCTTCAGATACAGCTTCGCGTTCTCGCGGCCCTGTCCGATACGCTCCTTGCCGTAGGCGTACCAGGCCCCGGACTTCTCGATGATCCCCGCTTCCGCCGCAATGTCCACGAGCAGCGACTCATGGCTGATGCCCTCGTCGAACATGATGTCGAACTCGGCCTGCCGAAACGGCGGGGCAACCTTGTTTTTGACCACTTTGACGCGCACGTGGTTACCGATCACCACCTCGCGCTCCTTGACCGGCCCGATGCGGCGCATGTCGAGCCGCACCGAAGCGTAGAACTTGAGGGCCCGGCCGCCGGTAGTGGTCTCGGGGTTGCCGAACATGATCCCGATCTTCTCACGCAGCTGATTGATGAAGACCACGGCCGTGCGCGAGCGATTGATCGCTCCGGCGAGCTTGCGGAGCGCTTGGCTCATGAGGCGCGCCTGCAGGCCGGGGAGCGAATCCCCCATGTCCCCCTCGATCTCGGCCTTGGGCACGAGCGCCGCCACCGAGTCGATCACCACCACGTCCACCGCCCCGGAGCGCACCAGGATCTCCGTGATCTCGAGCCCCTGCTCGCCCGTATCGGGCTGGGAGACGAGCAGGTTGTCGATGTCCACACCCAGCTTCTTGGCGTACTCGACGTCGAGCGCGTGCTCGGCGTCGATGTACGCCGCCGCGCCACCTTGGCGCTGCGCGTTGCCCACGAGGTGCAACGCCAGCGTCGTCTTGCCGCTCGACTCGGGCCCGAAGATCTCCGTCACCCGGCCTCGCGGGATGCCGCCGATGCCGATCGCCGCATCCAGATTGATGGCGCCGGTCGGAATCACCTCCACCCGCACGCGGGGTGAATCGGCGCCCATCCGCATGATGGCGCCCTTGCCGCACGTCTTCTCGATCTGCGTAATGGCGAGATTCAGGGCCTTCCTGCGCTCCTCGGTGAGCCGCGGGGCTTCCTTTTCTTCGGCCGGCATGAGTGTCCTCGACATGGGTTGGGAGCCTCCTGTATGAGGCCCGAATATATACCGAAGACCGGGCTACCGCCAGCCAGGTCGGAACGCGTCCGCCAGGTGCTCCAACTTATTGTCGATGAGTGCGATGCAATCGAAGCGGTAGACGTCGGCCGGTCGGCCATGCCGATCCACCCACACCCGTGCGGCCTTCACCAGCTCCCGCCGCTTGGCGCCGGTCACCGCCTCGAGCGGGCTGCCGAACGCCGTCCCGCGCCGCGCCTTGACCTCGACGAAGGCAACGAGGCTCCCCTGCCGCGCAATGAGATCGATCTCCTTGTGCCCCACTCGGAACCGGTGCGCCAGGATGTGCCAGCCGCGGGACAACAGGTACTGGATCGCCTGTTCCTCCCCGGCGAGTCCCCGCTTGTGGCGGTCGTCGGTCCACGCGGTCGGGTCTGAGCGCACGCCGTTCGTCACACGCGATAAACTAGCGCCGCGCGCCTGGAACACCAAACCATTTTCACGCAGCGCGAGCTATTCCCACGCTACGGCGTGGGCGCAGTCGGTCGAAGGTGGTCGATTGTCTAGTGGAGGACGCGGGTCAGTCCGTAAATCCCACCCGCCAGGCTGACGACCAGCCAGAGGAACCGCATGTGCTCGGTGACATCGCTACTGCCTGGTACGAAGAGCTGATCCCCGTTCTGCAGGTTGGCGTCTTCCAGGGTGCGACCCGCAGCGATCGCTTCCTGCACCGGGCGCCCCTTCAAGACAGTGGCGCCACTGCGCTCGATCCGCAGGTTCTTCATCTTCGCGTCGCGCACCGTGCCGCCCGCCGCCATGAGGGCATCCGACAGGGTGACGTCCGAAGGAACGAAGTAGTAGCCCGGCTTCGCGACCGGAGATACTGGCTCAGCTGCTGGCTCAAGTAATCTTGCAGTTCCGAGCGCAGCACGCCGCGCAGGGAAATCGGGCCCCCGTCCCCGACCGGCAATACGATGTCCCGGTCGCGCCCGACCGTAAACGTGTCCACGCGAGCCTGGAGGGCTGCGGCGGACACTACGGCCGGCTGCCCGGCGACCTGCACCGCAGGCGGCGGCTGCAGTCCCAGGATTTGCAGCAGAATCCGATCGCCCGCCTGAAAGTCGCCGGCCGCGAGCCGGCTCCGTAGATAGGCGAGCGTTTCGCCCTGCCCCGAGGAATCCCCACTGGCCAGCGCTCGCGCCAGGCTGTCCAACTCGGCCCGCGTGGCGAGGGCGCGATGGACCAGCGAATCGGCCGTCGTCTGGCCCGCCGCCGCAGCGGGTCGCGCCAGGGCCAGCACCACGCACAACGCCGCTCGTCTAATCACCGGGGACTCCCAGCACCGGTTTTTCCGGTCCCAGGTCCGCCTCTTCCTTTGTCTCGTAGCCGGGCACGTAATAGGAATAGTACCGGTACGCTCCTTTCGCCCGGACGTCGTTCAGCACCGATCCGACGACCCGCACCGGCATGTCGTCGAAGCTCTCGAGCTTGGCCTGCGCCAGCTCCAGGTCGGTGACCCCCGCCCGCAGAACGACGAGCAGGTTCTTCGTGTGGGACGCCATCGTGTAGGGGTCCGCCCCGGCGGCGAGCGGGGCGGTGTCGACCAGCACGACATCGTAACGGCTGCGTAGCGCGGCGAGCAAATCGACCATCGTCGTCGCACTCAGCAGCTCGGGCGAATTGTGCATGCGCGATCCGCACCCGATGAACGAGAGATCCTTGTACGGAGTCGTCTGCAGCACCTGCTCGAGCGGGGCGCGTCCCGTAAGGTGATCGGTCAGGCCTGGTCGACGATTGGCGCGCAGCAGCCGGTGCAGCGCGCCACGCCGGATGTCGCCATCGATGACGACGGTGCGCAAGCCGGCGTACGCGAACGCGAGCGCCAGGTTCGCCGACACCAATGACTTCCCTTCTCCCACGCCGGGGCTCGTTACGGTGAGGAGCAGGGGGCTGCCGCCATTGCAGGCGTGCTGCAGCTTCACGCGTACGGTACGCATCGCCTCGATCGCCTGCGTGGTAGCCTCGCCGTTCTTCGCCCGGCTCAGGTGGGGGAGCGCGCCCAGAATCCGCAGACCCAGGTCCTGGGTGACATGCCCGGGGTCGCGGAAACGCGGGTCGAGGCTGTCCACCAGCACCGCCCCCAGTACGCCCAGGCCGGCGCTCGCCAGGAACGACATGATGAGAACGAACGGTGCCAGGCTGCCGATCGGGCGGTACGGCTGGTCGGGAGCGTCGAGGATGCGGACGTCGGGTACGGCCGACGCCTCGGCGACGCGGGCTTCGTCATGGTGCTGCTGCAGCGAGGCGTACAGCTGCCCCGCCACCTGCACCTCCCGCTCGAGCCGAGTCTGCTCGAACAGCAGCGGCGGAATGTTGCTCAGGTAGCGGACCGTGGAGTCCACCCGCTGCCCCGCGTCGCGCTGGCGCACGGCCAGGTTGTCCCGCACCGCCCGCAGCAGCGCCGGAATGGTGCGGTGTTCGAGTGTCGCCACCGCGTCGGCAAGCTGCTGGACCGGGAAATTCTGGTCCGTATAGGTGTAACGCAGGGCCCGGAGCTCGGCCTGCTTGTCGGTGAGCTCCTTCAACGCCTGCATCAGCTCCGGGGACTTTTGCACCGCGTCGATCACGACGAGGGCATCCGCCGACAGGCCGGAATCGGCGGGCTGGGCCAGGAAACGATCGATCGCCTGGCGGTCGCGGGCCAGCTGATCGAGCGTGACGCGCAACTCGAAGGCGTTCGTGAATGCCGGAGACGGCGGGGGAGCCGCCACGCCCGCCGGAAGCACACCGGCCGTGCGGATCCGGAAGTCCTTGAGGGCCAGCTCCGCCCCCGTAAGACTCGTCTGCGCGTGCTGCACTTGCTGACCCAGGATCTCGGCGAGCGCGGCCACCTTATGGCGCCGCAGCGCGGCCGCGACGGCGACGGTCCTGTTCGCAACCCCCCGCACGATCGCCGTCGTCAAATGCGGGTCCGTGCCCGTCAGCTGAACCGTCACGAAGCTCCCGCCCGGGTCCGTCGTCACCTGCAGCTCGCCCGCCAACACCTCAGCCGCGTCGTGCGGTGTGTAGACGGTGAAGTCGACGGTGCGACCAGGGTTGAGCACGGTTTTCCCCGGCACCCACGCGAAACCCAAGGCGGGGCCGACCGAGTCGCCGACCGCGCCGCGCTGCACGACTCCTCCCCCCACCGAGACCAGGGTAAAGCCCCGACCCGGACGGTCCACCTCGAGGCGGTAGCGGCCCGGGAGCACCCGGTCCTTGAGCCCGAAGCCGACCAGGGCGGCGGAGTCGGTCGCGGTACGGGGGGCGAGATAGAGGCGGACCTCGCGGACGACGGTATCGAGCACCGCATCCGAGCGCACGAAGTCCACCCACGCCTCGACGCCGAGCAGCCGGTCGGTACCGGGCGGCGGCGTAGTCCCCCGGAGGGCGTTCGGGTCGGGCTCCGCGGCCCCGACCCACAGGCGGGCCCGCGCCAGATAGCGGGGCCCGACGAATCGAACGGCCGCGACGATCCCTGCCGCGGTTCCGAGCAGTGTGACGCCCAGCACCAACCAGCGCCGACGGCGGATGGCCCCGAGCATGCGGCGCCAATCGGGCTCGGCCGCTATTCGCGGGCGAGGAGACGCTTCATACGGGCGAGAGGGACGGCGCTCCGGCAGCGGAGCCTCCTCGTCGACCCGAGCGGACTCGGGAAGGAGCAGTGGGTCTTGCGCCATGTCGATCGTTTCGCCCGGGACTCGGTGTGCCAGGATCACACGCAGCCACTGCAAGGCCGGGACCGTGAAGACAACACGCCCGAGCGAGAGCGACGCGTGGCGCGCGCGCATCACATCATCACGCACATTCGTAGCGCGTGAGCGGCACGAGTCATGCGCCCGCCCACCGCGCCGTCGCGCGCAACGCGTTGCGCTGCAAACGACTCGGGAATTGGCACGCGCCGCGCCGCGGGGCGCGCACGTCGTGTGCATCTCGCTCAGCGGGATGAACCTCTTGGTGCGCTTGCTGAAACGCCTGTACGCCTACCGCGGGCCGCTCACCTGGGCGCTGCACGCCTCCCTCGTCGCGCTCGCCTATGCGGGCGCGTACGCGCTGCGTTTCGACTTCGCGATCCCTTCGGACGAGCTACGCCGCCTGGTGACGACATTGCCCTACCTGGTGGCCCTCCGGCCACTCGCGTTTCAGTCGTTCGGGCTGTTCCGGGACTACTGGCGGCACGTAGGGATGCGCGATCTCGTCAACGTGACCCTCGCGGTGACGCTCAGCTCGGCGGCGTTCCTCCCGATCCTGTGGCTCGCCGGCCACGCCCGCGGCATGTCGCGCGCCGTGCTCATGCTCGACTGGCTGCTCGCGATCTTTTTCGTGGGGGGGTTCCGCTTCGCGATCCGCATCAGCCGCGAGGCGAGCAGCTTCATGAAGATGGGGGCGCCGAAGGGGAAGCGCGCGTTCATCATCGGCGCCGGTGAGGCGGGCGAGCAACTGCTCCGCCAGCTGTCGCATGACAAGCGACAACAGCTGCGGGTGGTCGGCCTGATCGACGACGACCCGGACACGCATGGCCGGTCGTTGCACGGCGTGCGGGTGCTCGGCGGAGTCCGCGACCTGCGCCGCCTGGTGGCGCACCACCACATCGAGCTGCTGGTGATCGCGATTCCGTCCGCCGACCGGGCGCAACTGCGGCGCATCGTCGATCGCTGCGCCGAAACGCGCATCCAATACAAGATCCTGCCGCCGCTGCAGGATCTGCTCGCCAAGCGCGCCGAAATCGGCCAGCTGCGGGACGTGCAGCTGGAGGACCTGCTGGGGCGCCAGCCGGTCCGGCTCAACCTCGATCAGGTGGAGCACGACGTCGCCGGGAAGACGATCCTCATCACGGGGGGCGCGGGCTCGATCGGATCGGAGCTCGCGCGCCAGGTGGCGCGCTTCCGGCCGCGCCGCATCGTGTTGCTCGATCGGGCCGAAAACACCCTCTACTTCGTGTGGGTCGAGCTGCACCGGGCGTACCCCGCCCTCGAGGTCGTCCCGGTGATCGCCAGCATCACCAATGCCGAGCGCATCGCCCAGGTGCTGCGGACCTACGAGCCGGACTACGTCTTCCATGCCGCGGCATACAAGCATGTGCCGTTGTGCGAGGCCAACGTCACCGAGGCCGCGTGGAACAACGTCGTCGGGACGCTGCGGGTCGCGGAAGCCGCGGCGCGGCACCGCGTCAAGAAGTTCGTGTTGATCTCGACCGACAAGGCGGTCAACCCGACCAGCGTGCTGGGCGCCACGAAGCGGGTCGCCGAACGGGTCGTGCTCGAGCTGCCGTATCTCGCGGCGTCGGGGACCGATTTCCGCGCCGTGCGCTTTGGCAATGTGCTCGGGTCCGATGGCAGCGTGTTGCCGCTCTTCAAGCGCCAGCTCGCCGCCGGCGGCCCGCTCACGGTCACCGACCCCGCAGTGAAGCGCTACTTCATGACGATTCCGGAAGCCGTGCAGCTCGTGATACAGGCGGCGGCGCTGCCCGAGGCCGGCGGGCGGATCGCGATGCTCGAGATGGGCGAGCAGGTGCGCATTCTCGACCTCGCGGAACAGCTGATCCGCCTGTCCGGGTACGTGCCTCACCAGGACGTCTAGATCGAGTTCACGGGCCTCCGGCCCGGGGAGAAGCTGGAGGAGGAGCTGCTCACCTCGGACGAAGCCGCGCACCAGACCACGGTGGAGAAAATCCGCGTCATCGCACCCAGCGTGACCGACCCCACGGCGCTGCGCCGGGGCTTGAGTCGCCTCGTCTCGCTCATGACGCTGGGCGACGACGAGGGCGTGCTGCGCGGCATCGCGGCGCTCGTCCCCGAGTACGTGCCCTGGCAGGGTTCGGCGGCGGCCGAAGCGGTCGCGATCGTGCCCGCCCCCACTGGCCAGGTGGCGTGACCGCCGGAGGCGTCCGCACCGGCCTCCCGATCCCCCGCGCGCCCGCCCCGGCGCGCCGGCGGACGTTCCTGACGTTCTCCCCGCCGCAAATCGGGCAGGCGGAGATCGACGCGGTGGTCGACACGCTCAAGTCGGCCTGGATCACGACCGGCCCCAAGACCCGGACGTTCGAGCGCGAGTTTGCCGCGTTCGTGGGAGCGCCCGGCGCGCTGGCGCTGAACTCCTGCACCGCCGGGCTGCACACGGCGCTGGCGACGTTGGGGATCGGCCCGGGCGACGAGGTCATCACGACACCGATGACGTTCTGCGCCTCGGTCAACGTCATCGAGCACGTCGGCGCACGCCCTGTGCTGGTCGACGTCGAGCCGGACACCCTGAACATCGACCCGCGGCAGATCGCGGCCGCCGTGACGCCGCGGACCCGGGCGATCCTGCCGGTCCATTACGCCGGGCATCCCGCCGATCTCGACTGCATCGAGGCGGTCGCCCACCCGCTCGGTCTGACGGTGGTGGAAGACGCGGCGCACGCCATCCCGGCGCGGTACAAGGGACGGTTCATCGGCTCCGGTACCAACCCGGTGGCGTTCAGCTTCTACGCAACCAAGAACCTGACCACTGCCGAAGGGGGCATGCTCACCGGCGAGGGGGCGTTCCTCGATCGGGCGCGCGTGCTCAGCCTGCACGGCATGAGCCGGGACGCGTGGAAGCGCTACGACCAGGGCGGGAGCTGGCGCTACGACGTGCTGCTTCCCGGCTTCAAGTACAACATGACCGACATTCAAGCGGCGATCGGGTTATGCCAGCTTCGGAAACAGGACGCGTTTCAGCGACGCCGGCGGGAAATCGTGGCGCGCTACACCGCGGCGTTCGCCGCTGAAGAGTCGCTCGAGCCCCCGGTGGCCCGGGCGGAGGTCGAGCCAGCCTGGCACCTCTACGTGCTGCGGCTGCGGCCGGAGGCGCTCCGGATCGGGCGCGATCGATTCATCGAGGAGCTCACTGCCCGGAACATCGGGACGTCGGTCCACTTCATCCCGGTCCACCTGCACCCGTACTACCGGGACAAGTACGGCTACGCGCCCGATGCTTTCCCGATCGCGCACGACAACTATTGTCGCCTGCTGAGCCTGCCGCTCCACCCCGGACTGTCCGACCGCGACGTCACGGACGTGATCGAGGCGGTCCTGGACGTGGCGCGTACGCACCGCCGCTGAGGGGAGAGGAAGACTCGATGCGCTTCGGCTGGGTCGGTTGCCACGCGGAAGGGCGCCTCGCACTCGAGGCGTTGCTCGATGCCGGAGCACCGATCACCGGCGTCGTCACGCTGCGGCCCGAGCTCGCGGCCCGACGCAGCGGCGCGGTCGATTACGCGCCGCTCGCCGCCCGGCACCACGTCCCGCTCTACCGTGTCGGCAACATCAACGATCCCGACGGCCAAGAGGCGCTCCGCGCTCTCGACGCCGACATCGTGTTCGTGATCGGCTGGAGCCAGATCCTGCACCCCCCGACCCTGCGGCTGGCCCGCATCGGCATGATCGGGGCACACGCCTCGCTGCTGCCGCACAACCGCGGCAGCGCGCCCGTCAACTGGGCGCTGCTCCGGGGGGAACGCCACACCGGCAACTCGCTCATCTGGCTCGCCGAGGACGTGGATGGCGGTGCGGTGATCGATCAAACCGCGTTCTGCATCACCGCCTACGACACGTGCGCGTCGCTGTACGAGCGAGTCGCCGCGTCCAACCGGGACATGCTGCTCGGTCTCGTGCCGCGCCTGCGCGCCGGCGAGCGTCCTGGCCGGCCTCAGCCCGCGGGCGACGAGCCCGTCTTGCCGCGTCGCCGTCCGGCGGACGGCCGCATCGATTGGGGCGAGTCGAGCCGCGCCGTGTACGACTTCGTGCGCGCGCTCACGCGCCCCTACCCCGGCGCGTTCAGTTGGCTCGATGGGCGCCGCTGGACCGTGTGGCACGCGGCTCGCATCCCGAGCGCGAATGGGACCGGTCACCCGGGCACGCCCGGAGCGGTGCTCGGCCCCGTGGTGAGCCCGCTCGAAGCCGCCTGCGGGCAGCTGGTGGCCTGTGGCGAGGGCGCGGTCGTGCTGCTCGAGCTCGAGGCGGACGACGGCGCCGTGTTGCGGGGCCCGACGCTGAGTGAGCAACCCTGGACGGGGAAACGCTGGAGCAATGCCGATGAAGCGACCGATTAGGCGCGTGCTCGTGATCGCCGCCCACCCCGACGACGAGGTGCTGGGGTGCGGCGGCACACTCGCGCTGCATACACGGATCGGAGACGAGGTACACGCCGCGATCGCCTGCGAGGGCGAGTCGCTCCGCTACGGGCCCGAGGGGGTCGGCCAATCCCACCACATGCAACAGGCGGCGCAGACGCTGGGGTTGCAGGACGTGCGGCTGCTCGGCTTCCCCGATCAGCGGCTCGACACGGTCACCCTCACGGACATCATCGCCCCGCTGGAGCAGCGGGTCCGCGAGGTGCGGCCCGACATCGTCTACTGCCAGTACGGCGGCGACGTGAACCGGGACCACGAGCTGCTCTTCAAGGCCGCCCTCGTCGCGACGCGGCCCACAGAAAACTGCATCGGGGCGATCTACGCGTTCGACACCGCGAGCAGCACCGAGTGGGCCTTCCCCCGCAGCTTCGTCCCCGACATGTGGGTGGACATCTCCGGCACCCTCGAGACCAAGCTCGCGGCCATGGCGTGCTACGAGAGCGAGCTTCGCGCCTATCCCCACCCCCGCTCGCTCGACGCGCTGCGGCACCGCGCCATCGCCTGGGGGAACCAGAACTGTATGGAGGCTGCGGAAGTGTTCATGACCGTGCGGCGCATCCACCGCCATGGTCAAACGCCCGCTTGACGTAGCGCTCGGGCTGCTCGGCCTGGCGCTGGCGGTGCCGCTCCTGGCGGTGGCGGCGATCGGGATCCGGCTATCGAGCCCGGGGCCCGTGCTCTATCGGGCGCGCCGTGTCGGCAGGAGCG
>WNGR01009289.1_pt1 | contig 14231 bp, 12 predicted proteins | sample 5407581 | NCBI WGS metagenome assembly WNGR01 (sample SAMN13153383, study PRJNA577476) | soil metagenome | isolation source: 80 cm soil or saprolite under Garry oak tree replicate 2 | place: USA:California | collected 2016-06-15
GTCCATGGTCACTGCGTTTCCACACTGCGAAACGGGAACGCCACTGCAGGTTGACGGTCAGGAAGTAGTGTATTGGATGGTAAGTGCCCATGGCACGTTGTTCAATTACACCGGCCACCCGGCAGTCGTGCTGCCGTATAAGCTGGATCGTGATGGCTTACCCATTGGGGTACAGCTGGTAGGGAAACGCTGGGATGAGTCGCGTCTGCTGGCAATGGCAAGGACCTTATCGGAAGTGACCGGCGCATTCCAACGACCACCGGGCTACTAACTACAGGACATGGGGTGAAGGTATCAATCATCAAGGGAAAGCTCGTTCCCAGAAAGGATGTTCAATGGAGCTCGTACTGGGACGCCGGAGAACAACCTTATTTATCCGGGAACGAGTTTCTTTACCTGGGAACAACTTTATTTATCTTCCTCATGTGGATTTCCACTTCCCATAGCCCGATACCTCGGAGAACGAGCAGAACTATTAACCTCTACTTGCCAATAAATGTGCACCACGGTGTATCAGAAATAGGTAAAGGCAAGTAGGCAAATGCACCTTGTCTAGTTAGGTGCCATGTCCATGCAAGTTGTATTCCCTCGAGTAGCGCTCTTTAGCGCCTCCATTTGAATCACTTATAAAAAATTAAACTTGCTCACTTACTCAGATTGAACTCAGCATTCAGAGTAATATACTTCCCAAAAACACTGGAGCAATACTTGGCTTACAACGTCTTCTATTTCGAGTTTGACCACTTCCGGTTCATAGGAAATCGTTGCAAAATGAGCGCTACATCGAATATGAATGTGCAGAAAGTACATACTTTCTGAGAGGGAGAAATCAAGCTCCACAGCTACTGCGACTGCTATCAAAAGAAAGCTCTGTAGCACTTGGCCAATCAGATTCTCCAAAAAAATCGCGCTACTTCCTAAATCTCCAGACAGTAATTCGCAAAAGTGAGCCGGACAGGTAAAGCAAAGCCAGAAATCCATAGCTGTTTCTCCTTTCGGATAACTGCTGTTGTGGTTTTATTGTGATGAGTTATAGACTTAACGAAGGCGAGCATGCTCGGCGAAACGCTTAAATTTTGCTCGTAATTTCTTCCGAGCCACTGATAACAGGCTGTGAAATCTCTGTAATTCTTTTAGAGTCCGTGGGCAGGGTATTCGTTCAACGTCAATACCATGCTGCTGAAGCATTTCTTCCAAGGGAAATATATTCCCAATCTCATCCCAAAGGACGCGGAGCATAGTAGCCTTTTCTTTTGGAGGAAGTTGCAGGGCAGCATCAACAACTTCAGTGATAAATTCCTTGAGTTCGTATTCGATGACGGGGTCGCCCATCCCCTGGGAGACTGTGAGCAGCACTTTTCCCTGCACTAACTCTCCATTTTGATCCAGAGGTAGTGACCCGGCATACTTACGCTTACGAGAGCGCATCTCATCGATGAACACGGTTTTTGAAATGGAAGAGATGTAGCCCTTTGGGGATTCTATCCCGCCATTGGCTGAATGTGTTGTGCGCAGGAGTTTGAGCCAGATATCCTGGGTGATATCTTGTAGCGCGACAGGACGTTCTTCCGTGGAAACGAGATAAGAATCGCTTGAGAGGTGCCTGGCTATCTGGGTGGAGATGAGGTTCTGTGTATCCTCGTAATCCAGGATTAGAGGGCAGGTATCCTCGCCTTTTCCAGTTGCAGAGGTACTTGCCGGGGAAATCTCCACCTTTGTTTGAAGCTGTAGTCCAGTTGTACCCATCTTGTACTCTCCTTTGAGACCTCTACCGTGTGTACTTGACTTCTTATAATCATGCTACCTGCTACTTCTTTCTGACATTACGGGGACAGCAACATTATTGTTACCAGTCACGTTACTAGAACGTATATATCTATGTTGATAGACAGTATACCAGACATAGACAGTAAAGTCAATGGACGGATACAGAAAAATTTCTAGACATCTAGTTGCTTTTTTTCTAAGAGGTGTTGTGTGAGGCAGGTTTCTTACGCTAAGTTGAACAAGATGCCAGTGTCTGGTAAAAGATAGAGCAATCTAAGTCTTTGACGCTGTTTGACAAAATATGTTATACTGGTATCGTTACCAGAAATAAATCTGTTCGTTTCAACAGTAAAGATAGTTCCTAAGTGATTATAGACATGAATAACGTTTCTGAGCCCGATAAGGCAAAAAGCAACTTTTCCCGCGTTCTTGAAGAGTTGCGCCAAAAAAAAGATATTAAGAAACAAGATCTGGCAGCCCGTGCCGGATTAACCCCAAGCTATGTCAGCCACTTAACTCTGGGAAGTCGTGAGAATCCTTCAGAAGAAACCGTTATAAAGTTAGCCAATGCCTTGAAGTTGGATAAGGAGGAGAGAATGCGGCTGTTTGAGGCTGCTGAATTGTCTTTCCCTACTGAATCTATCCCGGCCCTCGGAGGCACCGCCCGGCAAGAGGATGAAATTCCTACAGAGGACTGGGATGGTATTCCTAATGTTCAGGCTTTTTTCGGACGGGAGGATGAGTTAAAGGAACTGAAGCACTGGGTACTGGATAAGCGTTGCCAGTTGGTGGTTGTTGCAGGAACCGGTGGTGTGGGGAAGACGATCCTGGCTACACGATTGGCGCGAGACATCGCTGGGGAATTTGCTTATGTCTTCTGGCGATCGTTAAAAGACGCCCCACCTGTTGAGCGCCTCATAGATCAAGCTCTGTTATTACTCTCTAGCCAGAAGCCGCTTAATCCCCACTTGAACATAGATGAGCGCATTGGGCTGCTCATAGAATACATGAAAAATAATCGCTGCCTGCTAGTTCTGGACAATCTCGAGTCTATCCTGCAAGCGAAAGAGCAGGCCGGCGAGTACCGCCAGGGCTATGAGGACTACGGAAAACTGATCAATACTATCGGGGAAACACTGCATGAGAGCTGTCTCCTGTTAACTACCCGTGAGCTGCCAAAGGGGAAAGTGCTGCTGGCAGGAAGGGTTGGGCCAGTGCGTGTCTTCGGTCTTAGTGGGCTAAAAGCTGAGGATGGGCTGAAGGTTTTGGAAGACAAAGGATTAGTTTTGAGTAAACAGGCAGCGGCTGCAGAGCAGCTTGTGGATCTGTACACAGGCAATCCATTAGCGCTCATAGTTGCCGCACAGTTTATCCAGGATGCTTTTGCGGGCGATATTGGTGCGTTTCTCGAAAGTAACAATTCTGTCTTTCAGGATATCCAAAGCGTGCTAGAGCAGCAGTTTGAGCGTCTACCACTGTTTGAACAACAGATTATGTACTGGCTTGCCATCGAGCGAGAGCCGATTACTACGAGAGATATCCAACACGAATTCGCAGAACTCCCAGAGATCAAGAAGCTGGCAGAAGCGCTACAATCGTTGCGGCGCCGGTCATTGATAGAGGTTCGTGAGTTTACCTATACTCTGCAGCCGGTCATCCTGGAATTTGTGACCAACAAGCTGATGAAGCGAGTGGGTGAGGAAATTGGAAGCGAAAGTATTGCTTTGCTTGATAGTCACGTTTTGCTCAAAGCGCAGTCCAAAGACTATATCCGCGAGGCGCAAAGGCGTCTGATCCTTGAGCCTGTGGCACAGCACCTCACTGCGACCTATGGCAAGCAGGGCTGCGAGGCCAAACTGAAGGCACTGCTGCACAAGCTGCATGAGACTTTTCACGATCAACCGGGCTATGCAGCGGGCAATCTGCTCAATCTCCTGGTCTATCTGGGATATAACCTCAATGGCTATAATTTTTCGCATCTCTTTGTATGGCAAGCCTACCTCCGAGGTATCTCCCTCAATCATGTCAATTTTGCTGGGGCTAACCTGGAGCACTCGGTCTTTACGGAAGATTTTACGAGTATCCTTTCGGTTGCATTAAGCTCTGATAACCGGTGGCTCGCAGCTGGAACGGAGAACGGCGAGGTCCGTATGTGGGACGTCGGCACCGGTACGCCCTTCCGCAGCTATCAAGGGCATGGTGGAAGGGTGAGATCGGTGGCCTTTAGCCCTGATGGGAAGATGATTGCCAGTGGCAGTGAGGATTATACGATCCGGCTGTGGAGTTCTGAGACTGGCCAGAACCTGCACATCTTACTGGGGCATACTGATCGCGTGCGAGCTGTAGATATCAGCCCTGATGGCAAGCTGCTGGTCAGTGGCAGTGACGACGGTACAGTACGGGTATGGGATCTACGGAAAGGCAGCGCTCTTCATGTGTTAAAAGGACACACTGACCGCGTCAGAGCTGCGAGCTTCAGCCCGGATGGAACCACTATTGCCAGCGGGGGTGAAGATACTACTATTCACCTCTGGGACGTTGAGTCAGGGCACTGTCTCAAGACGTTCGAGGGACATGAGAAGCAAGTCCATGCGGTAAGTTTCAGTCCTGATAGCAAACTGCTGGTGAGCGGGAGCGAAGATCGGACGATTCGGATATGGAACATCGAATCGGGCCAGTGCATTCAGCAGCTGGAAGGGCATACCAACCAGGTGCGCTCGGTCACCTTCCATCCCGCTGGAGATCGTATAGCCAGCGGCAGCGATGATACCTCGATCCGCTTGTGGGATATCCAGTCGGGTCAGTGCCTCAAGACGTTTGAGGGGCATCTGCACCGCGTGTATTCGGTGATTTTCAGCTACGATGGTACAACCATTACCAGCGGCAGCGAGGATCAGACTATCCGAGTCTGGGACGTCCAGTCTGCTCAATGTCTCAAGACATTGCAAGGATATGTCAACCAGATACGCTCTATCGCTTTTGATCCGTCAGGGAACATGCTGGTAAGCGGGGGGGATGATCACCGGCTGAGACTCTGGGATGTGCAAACCGGCCAGCAGCTTAAAGTCCTGGTAGGACATACCAATGGGATACGCGCGGTCAGCTTTAGTCCAGATGGTACGAAGATTGGCAGTGGCAGCGATGACCGGACGGTACGTCTATGGGAGAGCACGTCCGGGAAAAACATCAGGGTTCTTCGAGAACATAGCGATCGCGTAAGAACCATCGCGTTCAGCCATGATGGGCGGCATCTGGCAAGTGGCGGTGAGGATCAAGTGGTGCGCATATGGGACACAACAAGCGGCCAGCGTCTGAAAGTCTTGCAGGGACACAGCGATTGGGTGCGCTCGGTAGCCTTCAGTCCTGACGACACTTTGCTCGTCAGCAGCGGGGAAGACTATACAATGCGAGTATGGAATAGCAAAACTGGTACCTGCCTGGCTATCCTAAAGCAGCATAAGAACGGAGTCCGCTGTGTTGCGTTTAGTCCCGATGGGAGGTTACTTGCCAGCAGCAGTGATGATGAGACCATTTGCTTATGGGATACCACTACCTGGGAACACCGAAAGACCTTGCAAGCAGAACAGGCGGGTGAACGGATAAGCTGGATTTTATCCATTACGTTCAGTCCAGATGGCTCGCTGCTAGCGAGTGGAGGCGAAGATAAAAAAGTCAGAATATGGGATGTTGAGAGCGGCAAGTGTCTGAAAACGCTAGCAGGACATGAGCACCGTATCTATTCAGTCACATTTCACCCGGATGGGCAGCTGTTAGCCAGCGGCAGCCTCGATGGCACAATCAGGCTCTGGAATGTAGAGACGGGAGTCTGCCTGCGTGTCCTCAGAAATAACAAACCATACGAGGGAGTAAATATCACTGACATCCAGGGGGTGACGGAAACGCAAAAATCCATTTTCAAAGATTTGGGGGCAATCGAAGAATAACCTCTTCTTTATTATTCGAACCACATATAGTTTAGGGGGCATTTATGAGTAATGGGTCGGTGACGATGAGGGGAACAACGCTCTCAGAGTTCATCTTTACAACAGGTATTACTTTCATCACTGGCGTTCCTGACTCCGCGTTCCGCGAGCTTATTGCTGAACTGGAGCTATTCGAACTGAACCGGAGATATGTACCGGCTACAAGGGAGGATAATGCCATCGCACTCGCGGTAGGCGCATATCTGGCGGGTGAAATGCCACTCGTCTTCATGGAAAGCTCCGGCATTGGCAATGCTATTGACGCACTTACGAGCCTGGCAACTGTCTATGGTATACCGCTTGTTCTTTTTATTGCCTGGGCAGGTTACAAAGGGCGTGATATTCCACATCACAATGTGATTGGAGAGCCACTCCAGTTCATCTTCGAATCTTTGAGCATCCCAACGTTTACAGTGCATCTCGGAGGAGCTCTAGAAGCTATCGCTTCAGCCGTTCAGGAGGCAATCTCTTCCGCCTGCAAAGCAAAAAGGCCGGCAGTTGTTCTCGCTATTCCAGAGGAGCTGAGTGATGAAAAGAGATGAAGTACTCAGCACCATAGCGGCCTTCGCCAAGAAAAATAGAGCCTTTGTTTTTGCTGGTAATGCGCATAATGCTCGTGCGTTGTGCGCGTTAGCTGATCAGCCAGACTTCTTCTATATGGTTGGCTCTATGGGGCTATGTTCTACGCTTGCTGCTGGCTTCTCCCATTGTACAAAAAACCCTGTTATTGCGATTGAGGGCGATGGCAACGCCTTAATGGGCATGAGCGGCTTTCCTGTTGCTGTTAACGCTGCAAAGGGGCCTTTTGTGCATATAGTACTCGACAACGGTCTCTACGAAAGTACAGGCGGGCAACGCACGCTTTCTCCCCAGGTTGATTTCATACAGATCGCTTTAGGAGCAGGCTATGATCAAGGCTACCATCCAAGTGATGTAGAGACGCTAGCTTCATTATTAGAAGCAGCTTTACAGTGTACAGAGCGAACATTCATTTGTGTTTCCACTGAAGTGAGCGCTGGTATAACACATCCGAGAGTGCCGTATCATCCACGCCAGATTGCTCAAAGATTTTGTGATGCTTTTGTGCCACGGTTTAATTCCAAATTCAGGGATGAGATACTATGATAGAAAGAGATAGTTATCTGGCCGGTATACGCTCTTCCGGCAGCTATATAGTGGGAGCGGGCGTTCATAATGCTGTTACAGCGGCTATTGTAGAGCGCGCGGGATTTCAAGTTCTTTGGTTGAGCAGCTTAGAGATATCAACTTCCAAGCTGTTGCCAGATGCGAACGTGATAACTTTCAGCGAAGTGGCGCATATTCTACGGGAAGTAAAAAGTGCTGTATCTCTTCCGATCATTGTCGATGCTGACAACGGCTATGGTAGTGATGAAACGGCGATACGTGCTGCACAGGAATTTCGAGATGCGGGAGCTACAGCAATTTGCCTGGAAGATAACGCTTTTCCTAAGCGCGGCTCTTTCTATACAGGGGTAGAGCGGCAATTGGAAGATGCCGCTGCATTTTGTCGTCGTATCAAGAAGGTGCGCGAGGTGGTTGGTAATCAGCTTGACGTGATAGCCAGAACAGAGGGATTAGTAGCTGGACTTGGAGTACAAGAGACCATAGAGCGAGCTTGCGCTTATAGGGAAGCCGGAGCCAGCGGTTTGTTTATACAAACAAATGCATCGACGATTGAGAGCTTTATGCGAGTTCTCGAGGAACTCAGGGAACTTGCGCCAATTGTTATTGCACCGACATCACTGCCTGAGTTCTCGGCAGCCCAGTTCCATGCACTAGGAGCAGATGTCATCATCTATGCAAACGTAGTCATACGTACTATAATTAAAGCGGTCAGCGACGCGTTATCTCAGTTAATGGTAGAGCAGTGTTTAGGGAGAGTACAACGACAAATTGCGTCATTGGAAGAGCTTTTTGAGCTAACTCACGCCTACAACCGGCTTGATAACTCATCCGGTCTAGATACCTGCTAGAGGAGGCACTGCAAATGGATGAGCATATTGTAGTTCGCTCGAAACAGGTATATCATAGAGTCAGGGGTTAAGAGCTTTCTAGCCCTTCGACGTCAAAATAGATGAGTGGAGGCGCGTCCAATGTATAGTACAGATTCATCATCTCAGAAGTTTGCACAACATGCGGATGTTTTGCAATCTAGTCTAGTCCATGTCAGCAGCAATACACGATCCTTACAACCTTTTCCTCAAGAAATAAAGGTAGAGCCGCGAGGAGTAGCTCTCGAGGGGAGTGTTGTTGTTTGTGAGGTAGCCTCAATAGGAGCTCACGAGAAAGTAGAAAATCGATCGGGGGAATTAGTCACTCTCAAACCGGGCGATAAATTTATTGGAGTAATTGGCCACAGGCATTCAACTCTATCAATGTATGGAGGGATTCCCCGGTCTGGCATCAGTTTACCGCGAGAAGAACTTTGTGATTTGCTTTCATCTGGAGGACTTATTGGGGAGTGCTATTCTGCTCCTTCTTACCTTGGTAATCCGACAAAACTGCGTTTACTAGGACTTGCGACCGTTGATCAACAACCACTAAAAATAGTCCCACAGGTTAAGGCGCAGAGTCTTAGAATCTCCTGTCCTCTCATACTGATAGCAGGTACGTCAGCAAACGTGGGTAAAACGAAATTTGCATCAAAACTTATTCATTTTCTCGCGCATGATTTGGGACGGAATGTCGCAGCTACAAAACTTGCCGGAGCAGGAGATTTCGATGATCTTTTGAACATGGCTAAACACGGGGCAAAATACACATTCGATTTCGTCGATGCCGGGCTAGCAAGTACGTATGGTGACTCCAGAGAACTGGTTGTTGGCGTTGCAAAGGGTGTGCTGAATCATCTAGGTGAAAAACGTCCCGATGTCATCGTAGCTGAACTTGGCGGGGATATTTTAGGCGCTCATGTCGCTGATATTCTTACTGATAAAGAGATTCTGGCAAAAGCTTCAGACATTATTCTCGTTCCATCTGATATCTTCGCTGCTCACGGAGCTCTTTCATTTTTGAAAGTTAGAGGCTTTTCAAGTCACATCAGTATAGCTCAGCCATTAAAAAATCCAGCAATAAGTCAGAAACGAGCACGAAGCATTCTGCATACCCGGCTCTTTGACTGTGAAAAGACAGAAGACTTAGGTAGACTGGTGGAGCGAATAGATAGATGGCGGAGTGAAAAAGAAAATCCAATCAAACATCCACTAGACTCATCGCATACACTCAAAGAAAAACCAGTCAAACATGTACCGGATCCAACCCCAACTGCACTGCATGCGGTCACAGCCCCTTGAACAGATTCGCAGTTAAATGGGGCAAAGTCTACCATTTGGGTTCCACTAAACGAATTAGCTGATGAATAGCAGAGGCTGGATATGATTTCGCAACCACCCGATCCTCGAATTATTGAAGATAGAACTGTGTACAACGGGGAATATTTTAGCGTACAGAGGCGTATAATCCAGCTTAGTGAGCAAGTCATTGAGCGGGAGATCATTCAACGCTGGGATGGAGTTGCAGTAGTACCAGTTGATGTACACCACAATGTCTTGCTCATCAAAGAATACAGTGCTGGTTCTAACTCGTTTCTCTACACTCTACCTGGTGGTCGCATCGATGAGGGAGAATCACCGGAAGTAGCAGCAAGACGCGAACTACTCGAGGAGACAGGGTATAGCGCAAAAGAACTCATCAAATTGCGTTATGCTTATTCTCACCCTGCTATCTCCACCAGAAAATCATACACCTTCCTGGCGTATGATCTTATCTTAGAAGATCCACATCATCAGCCGGATGAGTTCATTGAAGTGCATAAGTTACCTCTAGAAAAGGCTATACAGCTCGTATACCAGGATTTTGAGTCCGATTTAAGTACCATAGGAAACCTGTTGATGTTACGGGATAAACTTGAAGAGCTTGATCTGTGAGAATAAGTAAAGCTTCGACGGGCTTACAATAACGTTGTACGTGGTTTTATCGCCTATTTAGCAGGCAAAATACCAAAAGCAGGTGAGAAAGGAGATTCTCGCTGGTTTCCTAATGAAATGATGAGAATGCTGAGGCTCAACAGAAGCGCGTAATGAAACCTGTAAGCTTCCTGAAAAATAGTTGAAAAAACAGAAGCGGAATTGGCGACCACCGAGGATGATCGGTGATCGCCAACGTGCCCGGTGTAAAACTTTGTTTTAATTGTACGACTTTATTTGACGCCTACAATTACGGAGCGCTTTTCTCACGTCTACTCCACCGTTACAGACTTCGCCAGGTTCCTTGGCTGATCCACATTACACCCCCTTGCTACGGCAGCGTGATAGGCGAACAACTGCAAGGGGATAATCGCCAGTAAGGGACTTAGCACCTCGAGTGTCTTGGGCACGTAGAGCACATCGTCGGCATGCTGACGGATATCGGTATCGCCTTCGGTGGCAACGGCCAGGACACGGGCATCGCGGGCACGAACTTCCTGGATGTTGCTGACGACCTTCTCGTATACATGCGAGCTTGTCACTACGGCGATCAGAGGGGTATCGGGGTCGAGCAGGGCGATGGAGCCGTGTTTGAGTGACATGCGACATGCGCTGTGCGAGTGCTGCAATGTGGTCATCGGGACCGACTGCCGTGCTGAGCACCCGCTGAATCTGGTTGGGGATTTGCTTGAGGGCAGCGAGAATCTCCCCCACCTGTTTGCTCGTCAGCTTCTTGTGGCGTTGAGCGAGGTACAGGCCCAGCAGGTACAGGACGGTAACAGAGGTGACAAACGTTTTCGTTGCGACGACGCAGATCTCTGGTCCGGCTTGCAGGTAGAGCACGGCATCTGAGAGGCGGGTGATGGCACTGCCGACGACGTTGGTGATGGCTATGACAGGTGAACCATGCTCCCTGGCCTGTCGAATACCAACGAGCGTGTCTGCCGTTTCACCTGATTGCGTCACGGCGATACAGAGAGTCTCCGGCCCGACGAGGGGATTGCTGTAGCGGAACTCGGCGGCAGTAATCGCTTCTACCGGAAGACGCGCCCACTGCTCAATCACGTACTTGGCGATCAGGCCAGCATGGTACGAGGTGCCACAGGCAACGATGATGATGCGCTGGATGTGATCGAGCAGGCCAACCTGTTTCATACGGTCTAATTCGGCAAGGTGCAACTGGCCCTCACGCACACGTCCGAGTAAGGTACGGCGCATCGCCTCTGGCTGCTCGAAGATTTCTTTCAAAGCGAAATGCGGATAGCCACCCTTCTCTGCTGCCTCGGCATCCCAGTCAACGGTGATCGGGTCACGCTTCACTGGCGTCCCGTCGATCTTGACAATGGAGACGCTATCAGGATGTAACGCGACGACTTCACCTTCTTCCAGGATGATGATGCGACGGGTGTGTTTGAGAATGGCGGGAATATCGGATGCCAGGAACTGAGCATTTTCGCCAAGCCCAACGATGAGTGGCCCATTGCAACGCGCTCCAACCAGCAGATCAGGGTGCTCACGGCTGACAACGGCGATGGCATAAGAGCCAGTAACATCCTGTAAAGCCAGGCGGACTGCTTCTGGCAAATCGTGATTTGCCTGGCCGAAGTAGTAACGCTCGATCAGGTGTGAGAGTACTTCGGTATCTGTCTCAGATTGGAAGGTATGGCCCTGCTGCTGCAATTCGCGGCGCAATTCGGCGTAGTTCTCGATGATGCCGTTATGCACCACGGTCAGCGTACCAGTGCAATCAGGATGGGGATGGGCATTGATATCGCTGGGGCGACCATGCGTGGCCCAACGGGTATGACCAATTCCGATGGAGCCCTGGACAGGGCATGGGTCGTTTGCAACAGCAGTAACCAGGTTGGAGAGTTTGCCTGCGCGACGGCGCAGTTCGAGTGTACCATCAGGACTGAGCACCGCTATGCCCGCGGAGTCATAACCACGGTACTCAAGTTTGCTGAGCCCTTCAAGCAATATGGAAGTAGCGTCGGTCCCCTCCGGGCCGACGTAGCCTACGATACCGCACATGAGGTCGGGTATCCTTTCTTATTCGTAATGTAGGGGCGACCACGTGCTCGATAAATCTATTACCTCTCCCCCAGAGAGGGTGCTCTACTGGTCGCCCTGGTTGCCATGGCACCCACAAGGGATGCCACTACATATCTACATCACCGGTAGCGTTTTGTCCCGATTGTTACCAACCGGTTTTGTACGCTCCCTTGTCAGGGGAGTGATATCCCCTGGAGGCTCCCCGCTGACTATCCGAACAGCCTCCACCTCGTCAACCGCGGCCCCCTCCTACGGCCCGGCCCATGCGCTACTGGACGCGACAACAACCTATGAACATAGTATAACATTACCACGGGGATTTTCTGTCAATAGTGACACAATAGGGGGATTACAAATTGGCGCAGTTATCAGGGCGACCGGTAGAGCACCCTCTCTGGGGGAGAGGTAATAGATTTATCGAGCACGTGGTCACGTAATATGAAAACACATTTTTAAGGATGATCTAACCTCTTCACCTTGTTTCTTAGCAATTAACATGGTACACTACTGTTGGTACTCAACCTTGCACACTGCTTTCCACGGCTCTCACCGAGTGTTTGCAGGTGTGCCCGGTAGTAACCAGCTTGTAAGTTCAGGTCTTGCAATTCAGCCAAGCGATATGATAACGTATATCGCGTAATGGTAATGATGACAGGAGGTGGCGCTTCTATTCCAAGCCTCTCCTTGAGGGGCACTTGCGCCGATTGTTTGTGACAAAACGTATACTGGTTGTGGATGACAGAAACGATTTACTTCACCTGATGCGTCGGGTGCTGGAAGATGAGCAATATCAGGTCTCTATTTTGCAACAGGGTAGAGATGCATTTACCTGTGTCAAAACCCAGCTACCGGATTTGCTGATACTCGATCTGAAACTGGGAGATATTTCCGGTCAGGATGTGTTGAAACAGTTGAAGGATGACGCTGTAACAGCCGAGATTCCTGTCATTGTTTACACGGCGGCAGTGCTCGAGGCTGAAGAGGTCACCAGGCTTATCTCGGGCGACCCTGAACACTATCAGGGAGTGTACATGGTCCAAAAACCATTTGAATTGGAGAGCCTGCTCGCCCTGGTAGAGCAGGTAGTGAACGAACCTGTAAGCTGACGGTCCTACCGAACTATAGAGGTGTAATCAATCACACCCCTACAGGTCTATTTGATCGTGGAGTTAGTGACCGGAAAGCGTTCCGGTCTTTTTATGGCGTTTCTATTTCATTAGAACAGAAGAAAGGATGGGATGAACCATGAAGTTCTTTTGGGGACTCCTCGCGGGGTTAGTTGTGGGCATTGCCCTTGGATTGCTCCTTGCACCTCAGTCAGGTGAGTCAACTCGTGCACAGTTGGGTGAGCAGGGCGTTATGCTACGTGACCGCACCACAGGTCTTGGCGACGAGATTCGTGCTCGCGCCACCGATGCACTGGCCCAGGGCCGCGAACTGTACGGCCGCACCAAGGACGAGCTAGCTGAGCGCTACACCCAGGCGAAGTCGGGTCAACTGTAGGCTTGTTGATGGGGGCGCAAGCGCCCCCGGCCCCTGGCACCCCACAGCCCCCCTGGCACCCACAAGGGGTGCCACTACTATGGACGAAGGTACGAAGCCGTAGCATAGTAGTGGCACCCACAAGAACTTATCCGGAAACCGTCTCTCTTCCATTGGACTAAGCGGCCAGGGGAAGCGCACGAGCCTGGAAGCGCGCCGCCTGTTGGAGCAGATCAGCGCATTGGCCAGGCAGAGAAAGGCCAGATAGCATCTGGGGAGCTTGTCCCACCGAATGCTGAGCCGCCGATTGCGATTCAGCCAGGCGTGCAGCCGTTCCACCACCCAGCGCCGCGGACGCTTGCCCAGCTGCCGCGAGGCCGCTTGGGCCAGTTGTTCGGGAGTCGCCCGATGGCCATGATTGCGGTTCCACCAATTAGGGCGCACATGCTCGAGATAGCCGCGCGCTTGCACCTCGCCCAGCGTGCTCTCGTAGTCATAGCCGGCGTCCAGGCTCAGATGCTGCGGGTGTGCCTCATCTGGCTGTGGACGGGCGATGACGATGGCATCCAGGGTGGCAGCAGCCACGATCATGTCGGTGCGATTGGCCGCCTCCAGCACCACCGCCAGCGGCAGCCCATGCCCCTCACGGAAGCCCGAGAGCGCTTGGTGCCCCGTTTGCGGCGCTCCACCGGATTGGCCCCGGTGGCGCCGCCGCCGAAAGGGGCTTTGATCTGTGTCCCATCCAGGCTCTGCCAGGTCCAATCCAGCCCCTCCACCTCGTCAAACTCCTCTAAACCTGCTGCCCAGAGACGCTCAAACACCCCCTGGCTCTCCCACAACCGAAAGCGATCATATCAAATCCGGTGAATCAGTGATGTTTTGAATGAGAAGGAGGCCACCAATGAAAGTGGGTGAGCGAGCGGATGACCTCCGGCTGGTTCTGCAACACGGCACAGCGCTG
>WNGR01015906.1_pt1 | contig 14229 bp, 10 predicted proteins | sample 5407581 | NCBI WGS metagenome assembly WNGR01 (sample SAMN13153383, study PRJNA577476) | soil metagenome | isolation source: 80 cm soil or saprolite under Garry oak tree replicate 2 | place: USA:California | collected 2016-06-15
CAAGGGCCAGGCCCGCCGCGGTCAGGCGCCAGCCGAACGTGGGCCGGGCCAGGCTGCCCCGGAGCGTCCCGCTGACCCGGATCTGGCGGCCGGAACCGGGGCGGATCACCGCGTCAGCGTCGCCGATCGTCACCCTGACCTGCCGGCCGGTGACCGGGACGCTGAGGTGGACCCGGTAGCTGACCTGGTCGGCCAGGGCTACCGCGGTGAAGGCGGACCAGCCGATGATGGCGAGCGCGACGGGGACGCCGAGGAGCAGGGCGGCGCGCCGGCCGGGGGTCAGGGGAAGGCTGGCGCTCATGGTCTACTCCGCTCCCAGGTAGCGCAGGACGGCAAGCACCCGCCGGTGATCACGGTCGGTGGGAGCCAGGCCGAGCTTGGCGAAAATGCTGTTGATGTGCTTCTCCACCGCGCCCTCGCCCACGACCAGCGCGGCCGCGATCGCCGCGTTGGAGCGGCCTTCGGCCATCAGCGCGAGCACCTCGCGCTCGCGGCCGGTGAGGACCGCGAGCGGATGACGGCTGCGCGCGAGCAGCTGGGCGACGACCTCCGGGTCCAGCGCGCTGCCGCCCGCCGCCACCCGGTCCAGCGCGTCGAGGAACTCGGAAAGGTCCGCAACGCGGTCCTTGAGCAGGTATCCGACGCCGTGCGGCCGGTCGGACAGCAACTCGGTGGCGTAGCGTTCCTCCACGTACTGCGACAGCACGAGCACGCCGACCCCGGGCCAGCGCCCGCGTATCACCAGGGCGGCGCGCAGGCCCTCGTCGGTGAAGGTCGGCGGCATCCGCACATCCACCACCACGGCGTCCGGCTCGTGCTGGCCGACCGCCCGCAGGAACTCCTCGGCCTCCGCGGCCGCCGCCACGACATCGTGACCGGCCTCGGCCAGCAGGCGGGTCAGCCCCTCGCGCAGCAGCACAGAATCCTCGGCGATCACGACCCGCATGGCAGCTCCACCTCGATCACGGTTCCGCCCCCGGACGGGCTGTCCACCGACAGCCGCCCGTCCACCCCCGCCACCCGGTCCGCCAGGCCGGACAGCCCTTGGCCGCGCGGGTCCGCGCCGCCGATCCCGTCGTCGCGGATCACCACGCTGAGCGTGTCCCCGTGACGGCCGACGGAGACCACCGCGCGGGTCGCCCGGGCATGCTTCGCCACGTTGGTGAGCGATTCGGCGACGACGAAGTAGGCGATCGCCTCCACCGATGCCGACGGCCGGGCGGGCACGTCGACGTCCACGGTGACCGGGACCGGGCTGAGCGCGGCCAGGCCGGACAGCGCGGCGTCCAGGCCCCGGTCGGTCAGCACCGGGGGATGCACGCCGCGGACCAGGTTGCGCAGCTCGACCAGGGCGGCCTTGGCTTCGGCGTGCGCCTGGTCGACGATCACCCTGGCCGCTTCCGGATCGTCGGCGAACCTGGCCTTAGCCCGGCCGAGGTCCATGGCCAGGGCCACAAGCCGCTGCTGGGCACCGTCGTGCAGGTCGCGCTCGATCCGGCGGCGCTCGGCTTCGGCCGAGTCGACGACCGCTGCCCGGCTGCGCTCAAGCTCGCCGATCCTGGCTGTCAGCTGTGCCTTAGGCGGGCCGAGCAGCACCCGCGCGATCTGCGCGTCGGTAACCGCGAGGCCACGGGTCAGCTGCGGGGCGGCCAGCAGCAGGATCAGGCCGCCCACGGCCAGGGCCGCCGCTTCCGCGAGGCCGGGCGGTGCGGATCCGCCCAGGAACGTGCCGCGTGGCAGCAGCCGGTCGTAGCCGGGCAGCCCCACCATGGCCAGGGCGATGGACCAGACGGTTACCACCAGGATGAGCTGCACCGTGCTCAGCGGGAGCCGGAGCAGCGCATACCCGAACTGCGCCCAGGTTGTCCGCGCGACGAACTGCCGCCGCAGCCGCTGCCGCCAGCCCACGGCGGGCGGCCGGTAGTCGGCCGGGTCCGGGATGCGCTCGCCGAGCAAGAGGGCGAACCTGGCCCGCTCGGCCCGCGCGAACTGGCCGGTCAGCAGCAGCACGGCCCACAGGACCGGCACTCCGGCCAGGGCGACGACCAGCAGGGCGCCGCCGAGGACGGTGCCGGTCACGACGACGACGAAGGCCACGAGCCCGGTGACAAACCCGGCCAGCAGGTGAATAACGGCCAGCCAGGTCCTGGCGGAGACCACAGGGCGGACGGCGGCCAGCAGCCGGCCGCCCCATGCGGCCCGCGATCTGGTTCCGGCCGCGGCCATCTGCTCCTCCTGGACCTCGTTTGCCCGGGCCGTTTATCCCGGCCGGCTGCTCTTGGACCCTCCTGCTGGCCCGGCCCATCCGGATGACCCCTGCCCATCCGGGGACCGGGCTCATCTGACGGTAGGCCAACGACGCCGCGGCGCCCATCCCGCGGGCCCCCGCATCGGCACGGAGGCTAGCCCTACCCCGGATCCGGCAGCCAGCGGGATGTCGGCGAGGGGTCCCGATACCAGACGCTGACGTGCGAGGCCGAGCCCTCGGCCGCCAACCACACAGGCCCCCCGCGCCGGGCCGCTCTACCGAGTGAGGTCAGCATGCAAGCACCCGTCGTGGAAAGAATCGCCGGATGGAGCGCGCGGCACCGCAAGACTGCGGTGCTCGGCTGGTTGCTCCTGGTCGCCGCGGTTTTCGTGGGCGGCCATCTGCTCCCCGCCAGCAACGTGCAGTCGTATGACATCGGCCAGTCCGGGCAGGCCGAGCAGACCCTGCACCGGCTGAACGTGACGTCCCCGCCCGCCGAGAGCGTGCTGATCCAGGCGCGGGGCCCGGGGCGGACATTCGTGTCCGATCCGCAGCTTCGCCAGGCGGCGCGGCAGGTCGTCGCGGCCCTGCGCGCCCGGCCGGGGTCCGCGGACGGCATCAGGTCGCCGCTCGGTCCGGGCGGCCGGTCGCTGATCTCCGCGGACGGGCGCAGCGCCCTGGTCACGTTCACGATCCCGGGAAACCCGGACCACGAGGATCAGACCGTGGCCGGCGACCTGCACGCGGTCGCGGCGGTCCAGGCTCGCCACCCGGACCTGCTGGTCAAGGAGGCCAGGGACGCGAGCGGCGACCGGGCCATCAACGGCCTGGTGGACTCCGACTTCCGGCGGGCCGAGGCAACCTCGGTGCCCATCACGCTGATCCTGCTGCTGGCGGTGTTCGGCGCGCTGATCGCCGCGGGCATCCCGCTGCTGCTCGCCGCGACCTCGGTGGTGACCGCGATCTCGCTGCTCGCCATCCCCGGCCACTGGCTGCCGGTTGGGCAGGCTACCTCCGAGGTCGTTCTCCTGATCGGGATGGCCGTCGGCATCGACTACTCCCTGTTCTACCTGCGCCGGGAGCGCGAGGAGCGGGCGAAGGGGGCCACGGTCGCCGAGGCACTGCGGATCGCCGCCGGCACGTCGGGCCGCGCGATCGTGGTCTCGGGGCTGACCGTGATGCTCGCGCTCGGCGGGTTGTTCCTGACCGGAGCCGCCGAGTTCACCGGCATGGCGATCGGGGCGATCACCGTGGTCGGCGTGGCGGTGATCGGATCGCTGACCGTGCTGCCCGCGCTGCTGTCCTGGCTGGGCCGGTGGGCCGATCGCGGCCGGATTCCGTTCCTCGGCCGCAGGCGCACCGCCGCCAAGCCGTCCCGGCTGTGGGCCGCGCTGGTCCGCCGGGTGGTAAGGCGCCCGCTGCGGTGGGGCGGCGCGGCCGCACTGGCCATGCTCGCGCTGGCCGCGCCCGCGCTGGGCATGCGCCTGGGCACCCCGGTGAACGACGTTCCCAGCAACGTCCCGATCGTGGCGACCTTCGACCGGATCCAGCAGGCCTTCCCGCAGGCCCCTTCTCCGGCGCTGGTGGTCGTGACCGGCACCGGCCTTTCCGGCCCCGCGGTCAGGAACGCGGTCGCCGCGGTGGCAGCCCGCGCCTCGTCCGGCGGCCCGATCCGCGAGCCGGTCACCGCCACGCCGGAGGGTGGGTGGGTCGGGCATAGATATATGGTCCGCGCCCTGATCGTCCACGTCCCGCTCGCGGGCAACGGCACAGATACCGCGTCCGACGATGCCCTGCTTGCCCTCAGGAACCGGGTCCTCCCGGCGACCCTGGGCCGGGTCGGCGGGATCAGCTACGCCGTGACCGGCAACACGGCGTCCAGCTACGACGACACCCGCCGGATCGACGACGCCATCCCTATCGTGCTGGCAGTCGTGGCGGCTCTTGCGTTCCTGCTGTTGCTGGTCGCGTTCCGGTCGGTCACCCTGCCGCTGGTCTCTATCGGCCTCAATCTGCTGTCCGTCGGCGCCGCCTACGGCCTCATCACGCTGATCTTCCAGGACGGCCGGCTGCAGGGGCTGCTCGACTTCACCAGCTTCGGCGCCATTACCCAGTGGGTGCCGTTGTTCCTGTTCGTGTTCCTGTTCGGGCTGTCCATGGACTACCACGTGTTCATTCTCAGCCGGATCCGTGAGCTCCGGTCCCGCGGCGCCAGCACCAGGGATGCGGTAACGGGCGGCATCGCCAGCAGCGCCGGCGTGGTGACCAGCGCGGCGGTGATCATGATGGCGGTGTTCTCTATCTTCGCCACGCTGCACCTCATCGAGCTGAAGATGCTCGGCATCGGCCTGCCCGCCGCGGTGCTGATCGACGCCACGGTCGTCCGCGGCATCCTGGTCCCCGCGGCCATGGCCCTGCTCGGCGACCGCTGCTGGTACCTGCCGCGCTGGCTGCGCTGGCTTCCTGGGCGACCGCCGGCGGCAGCATCAGGGCCGCGCCACGCTGCCGTGGACGCCCCTAGGGTGCCCGCCTGAGCCGTTGACGCGGCCGGGCTGACCGGATGCTGGCTGGTCAGCCCGGCTGCTCGGCGCGCTCCAGGATCTCGACCGGGTCGCCGACGCGGATGCGGCCGGGGGTATCGGGGATCAGGTTCTGCCCGAAGACGAGCTGCTGGCCGAACCTGCGGCGGCGGCCGAGCATCATCAGCGGCTGCCGGCCGCGCTCGGCGGTGGCCTGGTCGATGGTGGTGACGACGCAGCGCCCGCAGGGCTTGGCCACCCGGAAGCTGACCGCGCCGATCCTGACCCGGCGCCAGCCGTCCTCGGCCCACGGGCCGGCGCCCGTCACCACCACGCTGGGCCGGAACCGGTTCATCGGGACGGGCTCGCCGCCGCTCTCGACCAGCCAGTCGCCGAGCGCGTCGAGCGAGCTGGTACTGGTGAGCAGCAGCGGGTAGCCGTCGGCGAAGCTCACCACGTCGCCGGCCGCGCCGTACTGCTGGTCTACCGGGCGCCGGGTCGGGTCGTCCAGGTAGACGAGGCGCACGGCGCGGCCGAGGTAGCCGGAGAACCAGGAGTCGGCCTGGCCGCCCGCGGCGGCGGCCCGGACCGCCGAGTCCCAGACGGTGACGCGGAGCATCTCAGCGCCGCCGTTCCCGGACGGCGCGGCCACGGACAGGGCCGGCTGCCCGGCGGCGGACACCGCGATGGTGTCACAGCCATCGGTGTACCGGACGGTCACGAGCGCCAGCTGCGGCTCCTCGCGCTGGCTGATGAACCGGCCGGTCTCGTCGACGAGGAGCCAGCGGCGGTCGCCCGCCAGTCCCCAGGGATCAACCCGCGCCTGGTCGATATCAACCCCGCGGGCCGCCTTGAGCGGGTAGACGTGCATCGACGCGAGGCGAGCGGACGCTCCGGTGCTGGTCATCGCCGACTCCTGGATCCCCGTCGGGCGCGGCTGACATGATTGTCGAATGCCCGATAAGTTGCCGCCACCCGATTCGCGGCGCACCCGCCTCTGGGCGGCCGCGGAGTCACGGGGCATACCGCTGCGCACGATCCTGGTCACGGTCGGCGTGGTGGCGGCGGCCTACTTTGCCGCCAAGCTAGTCTACCGGCTGCGGGACGTCCTGCTGATCATGGTCGTCGCGGGGTTCATCGCGCTGATCCTGAACCCGCTCGTGGTGGCCGTGCAGCGGTGGGGGATCCGGCGGCGCGGCTGGGCGGTGGCCGTGGTGACGCTGTGGAGCCTGCTGGTCTTCTTCGGCCTGGCGGTGGCGTTCGGCTACCCGCTGGTCAACGGGATCACCCACCTGGCCGACACGCTGCCGTCGTACGTGAACGCGGCGGAGCACGGCCGCGGCTGGATCGGGCACCTGGTGCGCAGGTATCACGTGCAGACGTGGGTGCATGACAACGCGCCCAAGCTGGTCAACTTCGGCAAGGGCCTGGCCAAGCCCGCGCTCAGCCTGGGCAAGGGCGCCTTCTCCCTGGTTATCGAGCTGCTGACCATCTTCGTGCTCACAGTGCTGCTGCTGCTCGAGGGCCCGAAGATGCGGGCGGCCCTGCTCGGCATGATGTCTCCGGACCGCGCTGCGCGCTACTCCAGAGTGGCGCACGAGGTCAACCGCTCGGTCACCGGGTACATGCTGGGTAACTTCCTGACCTCGCTCATCGCCGGCATCGTGGTGCTGGTGACGCTGCTGGTGCTGGGCGTCCCTTTCCCGTTCCTGTGGGCGCTGTGGGTGGCCCTGGTCGACTTCCTCCCGATGATCGGCGGCGCCCTGGCCGGCATCCCCACGGTCCTGTTCGCCGTCGCCCACTCGCTGACCGCGGGCATCATCACGCTGGTCGTGTTCCTCGTGTACACGCAGATCGAGAATCACCTGCTGAACCCGGTCGTGATGAGCCGGACGGTGAAGGTGAACCCGCTGCTCGTGCTGGTGTCCATCCTGGTCGGGGCGTCTATCGGCAGCTGGGTTGGCGGGACCTTCGGCGCCTTCGTGGCGGCGCTGATCGCGATCCCCGCCGCCGGGGCGATCCAGGTGCTGGTCCGCGAGATCTGGCGGGCCAGCGGGCCGCCGCCGCTCATTGAGAGCTCCGATCAGGAGCCGGCCGACCAGCGCTGAGCTCAGCTGGCGCTCAGCTCGTGGCCGGTGGTGCTGTCCAGGTAGTCCGGGATCGCTCCCTCGTGGCGGTCACCGATGTTCAGGGTGCCCGCGGGCTCGAACATGAGGATCGCCCCGCCTGGCGACGACGGCTTGTGCTCGGTGCCCTTGGGCACGACGTATACGTCGCCCCGGTTCAGCCTGACCGTGCTCTCGCTGCCGTCGGCGTGGCGCACGGCGATGTCGAACTGGCCGTCGAGGATCAGGAAGAACTCGTCGGTGTCCGCATGGACATGCCAGACGTGCTCTCCGCTGGTGTGGGCCACCTTCACGTCATAGTCGTTCATGCGGGCCACGATCCGGGGGCTGTAGATGTCGTCGAAGGACGCCAGCGCCTCCGTCAGGTTGACAGGTGTCGTCTCCATGCCGCCCATTCTCGGCGGCCCCGTACCGGGACGTCTTGTACGTTGTTGACGTGCCGGAGGAGATCCCCAGCTCCCAGCTCAACGGCCGGTATTGACCCGGCAGATACCCGGGCATACGCTACGCAATGTTCACATTTGGAACATCCGTACGCCTTCCGAACTGCCTGCATTGAGGGAAGGAGCGGCCATGCATCCCCGCCGCCCACGGCTCCGCCTCCGCCGCCGCACCGCGCTCATCTGGCTCGCCGCCGCCACCGCTATCGCCATCGCCGGGGCCGTCGCGGTCCAGACGGGCGCGTCCGCCTCGCCCTCCCGTCCGGCGCAGCGCGCCGCGGCCGCCTCGGCCGCGCGGCCAGACGCGGGCCGCGCGTTAGCGGGCAGACCGGTCGGCGTGCTCACGCCGGTGCAGAGCTGTGCCTACTGCAACGTCACGGGCACCATCGCCCCGCAAGACCATTTCGACATTCAGCTCCCGCTCACCACCTACACCCAGCGCTACCTGCAGACCGGGTGCGGCGGGCTCTGCGGCACGCTGTCGATCAGCGCCCCCGCCTCCTTCAACTGCCTGCCGCTCGGCAACGGGGAGTTCGCCGAGGCCTCCGACGACGAGGGCCATACGAGCGGGGGCGGCACATTCGGCGCGAATCCCGAGCTGCGGGCCGATTTCGGCTATATCACCGAGCACGAGCTGGCCGTGGTGGCCAAGACCATCATCAAGGACTTCTACGGCTCCGCCCCTTCATACAGCTACTACGACGGCTGCTCGCAGGGCGGGCACGAGGCGCTGCTCGAAGCCCAGCGGTACCCGCAGGACTTCAACGGCATCATCGCCGGGGCTCCCGCGATGATCACACAGGAGCTGAACACCTTCTACCAGCCGTGGCTGGCCAACGTGGACTGGACCCCGTCCGGCCAGCCCATCCTCACCGCGGGCCAGCTGCCGCTGCTGCATAACGCGGTGCTCGCCGCGTGTGACGCCAACGACGGCCTGGACGACGGGCAGATCGACGATCCGCGCAACTGCGATTTCAACCCCGCCACGCTGCAGTGCGCCGGGGCCGCGGGGCCGGCCTGCCTGACCGCGGCGCAGGTGGCCGTGGTGGAGAAGATCTACTCCGGGCCGGTCGACCCGCAGGGCCAGCGGCTCTACCCCGGCGGCGAGCCCTTCGGGTCCGAGCTGGCCTGGGCCGGCTGGATGATCCCGGCACCGGGGCAGACCTTCGCCGCGACGATCGCCGCTGCCATCGGCGGCCAGTGGCTGAAGTGGATGGCCTTCGACGGCGTGCTGCCGGGCTCCCAGACCTCGGACCTGCAGCACGCGGTCTTCACGCAAGCGGAGTTCGACAAGGTCAAGCGGCTGGCCGGCCTGTATGACGCCGATGATCCCGACCTCTCCGGGTTCCGCGCCGACGGCGGCAAACTGATCATCTGGCACGGATGGGCGGACCAGGCCATCTCGCCCTACGGCACGATCGATTACTACACAGCCATGACGAAGGCCATGGGCGGCCTCACCGCGACGCAGCAGTTCGCCCGGCTCTTCATGCTGCCCGGCGTCAACCATTGCGGCGGCGGCCAGGCACCGAGCCAGATCGACATGGTCGACCCGATGGTGGCCTGGGTGGAGCACGGCGTCGCCCCGGCGTCGGTCATCGCCACAGAAACCAGCGCCACCTCGCCAGCCACGGTCGTGCGAACCCGGCCGATTTACCCCTACCCGGAGGTGGCCCGGTACAACGGCACCGGCAGCAGCGACGTCGCCGCGAACTTCCACGGCGTCATCCCGGCCGCCCCCCAGCGCACCACGACCTGGCTGGGCCGCTTCCCGTCCGCTCCGGCGCTGTGGTGCTCCTACCGCGGCACCGATTACGTGTGCGAGGCCCGCCGCCGGGCCGCCTGAGTAGGCTGCGCTCAATGCCCTGGGTGGCCAGCACGGCCGGCTGCCCGGGGCGGCCCGCTCGCGAAGGGAGGTGAGGCAGCAGCGCACGCCGAGAACACGACAGTCCTGGTGGCAGGCGGCGGCCCGGCAGGCCTGGCCGCGGCCGCGGAACTTGGCCTGCACGGCGTTGACTGCGTCGTGATCGAGCCGAGGACCGAGGTCTCGCACCGCCGGCCCAGGGCGAAGACCACGAGCGCACGGACGATGGAACATCTGCGCCGCTGGGGTGTGGCAGACGTGCTGCGCGCGGCCGCGCCGCTGCCGGTGACCTGGTCGCAGCGCGTCACGTTCTGCGAATCCCTGTCCGGGCGCCGTATCACCGACTTTGACCACGCCTTCGGCCTGACCACCCAGCGCGACGACCGTTTTGCTGAGGCGGGCCAGCAGGTACCGCAGCCGGTCGTCGAAGAGGTGCTGCGCAATCATGTCCGCCGCCGTCCCGGTGTCGCCCTGCGCCTCGGGCATACGGTGACCGCGCTGCAGCAGAACGCCGACGGTGTCACCGCCGCTGTCTGCGACGGCAAGGGCGCTGCCTACCAGATCGCAGCGCGCTGGATGCTCGGCTGTGACGGCGCCGCGGGCGTCGTCAGGGACCAGATCGGCGCGCGGTTTGCGGGTCGCTCGGATCCTCGCCCGAACTTCAACGTCGTGTTCCGCGCGCCGTCGCTGGATACGCACCTGGGACCTGCGGTGCAGTACTGGGTGGTCGGCGCGGCCATCTCGGGCCTGATCGGCCGGCTGGACCTGTCCGGGACCTGGTGGGCTATCTTGCCCGGGATCGAGGCGGCCTACGGCGCGGCGCATGCTTCGGAACTCATCACCGGCCTCGTAGGCGCACCCGTTGACCACGAGGTGCTGGCGTCTGATCCATGGACCGCCCGCATGCTGATCGCGGACACGTTCCGGGACCGGCGCGTCTTCCTCGTCGGCGAGAGCGCCCATGTGAACCCGCCGTGGGGCGGCCACGGCTTCAACACCTGCGTCGGGGATGCCATCAACATTGCGTGGAAGATCGCCGCGGTCGAGCACGGCTGGGCGGCGGCGGAGCTCCTCGCGAGTTACGAGCCGGAACGCCGCGAGGTGATCGAGCAGACCGTGACCAGCGCGGAATCCAACATGCGCAGCCTCGCCGGCGACCTGCCCCGCAACGAGCTGGCCATCCAGAGCGCGAAGCGGACCGAGTTCTACAGCCTCGGGCTCGTGCTTGGCTACTCCTATTCCGGCTCGCCGGTCGTCCAGCCGGCCGGGCGGCGGCCCGCGGGTACCGATGTGACGCGCTACACGCCCACGGCCGAACCTGGCGCCCGACTGCCGCACGAGTGGCTGCCGGACGGCTCATCCCTGTATGACCGGCTGGGCACGGGATTCACGCTCGTCGGGCCGGTGCATGACGGTCATGCGGGCGTCGCCGAGCTGGTGCAGCGCGCCCGCCGTCAGCGGATCCCGCTGTCGCTCGCCGAGCCATCGCCGTCCTACCCGTGGCGCACCGAGTTCCTGCTGGTCCGCCCCGACCAGCACATCGCGTGGCGGGCTGGCGATCCCGCGAATATCAACACCGGCGTGGTCACCGGCCGCGGCCGGAACGCCGCCCGCGCGGCCGGCACCTGACCGGTGGCACGGGCGAGGGCCCGTTCCGCTGGCCTGCCACGGACGCAGCAGGCGAAGGGCGCTGATGCCGGCCGGAGGCGTAGCCAACCGTGGCCGCGAGGCTGACGACGCGGTAGCCGCGGATCAGCATGATGGGCCCCATGTCCGCGACCAGGCCTGCCCCAGCAGCGGCACCGGAGCCGGTGCCGCTGCTCTTCCTGATCTCTGACACCGGCGGCGGGCACCGCAGCGCGGCGCGGGCGGTCGGCCAGGCCCTCGGCCAGATGTACCCGGGCCGGTTCGCTCCGGTACTGTGCGACCCGCTGAGCGGCCCGGGCTCAGCGCGGCTGCTGCGCTGGGTCACCGGCCTGTACGGCCCCGCGATCCGGCTGGCCCCCTGGCTGTGGGGTGCCGCCTATCACGTGAGCAACTCGCGCCCGGCCATGACGCTGCTGCGGCGGACGCTGCTCGCGCTCGCCGACCGGCCTGCCGCCGATGCCGTCCAGGTGCATCGCCCGGCGGCGATCGTGTCGTTCCACCCGCTCACCGGCATGGCCGCGGTCGCGGCACGCGACCGGAGCGCGCCAGGGACGCCCGTCGTGACCGTCGTCACCGACCTGGCCAGAACCCACGCGGGGTGGCGCCACGCCGACGTGGACCTGGTCATCGCGCCGCCCGCCGCGGCCCGCGGCCGGGGCCGGCCGCGTCGCCCGGCCGAGAATGACTGGGCCGCGGCCGGGCTGGCGGTAACGCGAGAGTTCTGGGGTGGCCCGCTGCGGCCCGGCGAGCGCGCGGTCCTGCGGCGGTCACTCGGCCTGAGCGAGAACGAGTTCCTGGTCCTGCTGGCCGGCGGGGGCGAGGGCAGCGGCGGCATCGCCCGGCGGACCGCCGCCATCCTCCGCTGGTTCGCCGACGTCGACGTGGTCGCGGTCTGCGGGCGCAACACGCGCCTGAAGCGACGGCTGGACCGGATGGCGGCCCGGTCCGGCGGCCGGCTAACCGTGACCGGCTTCGCCCGCAACATGGCCGACCTGCTGCGGTGCTGCGACCTGATCGTCACCAAGGCGGGACCGGGCACCATCGCCGAGGCCACCGCCTGCGGCGCGCCGCTGCTGCTGACCTCACACCTGCCGGGGCAGGAGGCGGGCAACACCGAGCTCGTGACCAGCGCGGCCGCTGGCCGCCGCCTGCCGGGCGTGCGGCAGCTCGTCGCCGAGATCGGCCGGCTCCGTGACGACCCCGGCGCAGTCGACACGATGCGCGCGGCATCCGCGCGGATGGGCAGGCCAGATGCGGCGGCCGACATCGCCGAGCTGATCGCGAGCCTGGTCCAGACGGGTGCCGCGGCGGGCGGGACCGGCGGCGCAGCGATCCTCCGGCCGGCCAGTGAGGTGGTGGGCACCTTGCTGTTGCTAGAGCAACAGCGGGGGCCCCACCACCCTGCTCGGGGCCGCGGGAACCCGAGCAGCGGGTGAGGAGCGGGTGAGGTGGCGAGACTGAGCAGCGGAGGCGCGATCACGGGGCGGGCGGGCCCGGGGAGACCGTCGTGACCGGGCTGCGGCTGAAGCGGGCCGCGCGGCCGCTGACCGAGCGCTGGCGGGAGGTGCCGGTGCAGCCGCGCGGCGCTGCGCGGCTCGGCATCAGCTTCCGGCCGCTGCAGGCGGCCGGCCTCGGGCTGGACCCGGAGGCCGCCCTGGGCGCACTCCTGGGGTACCCGTTCCACCTGATCCGGCTCGGCGCCTACTGGAACCGGCTGGAGCCGGGTCCCGGCCGCTTCGCGCCCGCCGAGCTCGACCGGATGCTCGATGCCGCCGAGGGCGCGGGCAAGCAGGTCATCGTGTGCGTGGGGCCGGTGAAGGCGTTCGGCTACCCGGAGTTCTTCGTGCCGCAGCACCACCTCGGCCAGCCGCTGCGCGAGGGCGCCCTGGTCACGCCGGGCGGGAACCGGCGGCTGCTGGACGCGGGGACCGCGTTCATCACCCGCGTGGTGGAGCGATACCGCGACCGTGACGCGATCATCGCGTGGCAGGTCGAGCACGAGGCCGTCGACCCGCTCGGGGTCGAGCACTCCTGGCGGCTGTCCGAGGCGTTCGCGCGCGCCGAGGTCGACGCGGTGCGCGCGGCCGACCCGGGCCGGCCGGTGATGATGAACGGCTTCCTGCCGACCTCGGACCCCGTGGCGCTGCAGCAGTGGTGGCGCACCAGGGACCAGGGTGATTCGCTCGCGGTAGCGCAGCGCCTGGCCGATATCGTCGGCGTCGACTTCTACCCCAGGCACGCGCTGGCCAGCGCCGGGCCGCTGACCCTGTACCTGGACGGCAGCCGGGCCCGGCGGCAGCAGCGGCGCCGCGAGCGGCTGCTCGACCGGGCCGCAGCGGCCGGGCGGCGGCTGATGATCGCCGAGGGGCAGGCCGAGCCCTGGGAGGCGGTCACGACCCCGCCCAGCCCGGCTGGCCGGGCCATGTACAGCTGCCGTCCGGAGGATCTGATCGGGAACTACACCCAGTGCATGCGGTGGACCGGCCGGCGTCCTTTCGTTCTGGATGCTTATTTGTTCTGGGGGGCTGAATACTGGCTGCTGCGCGAGCGCCAGGGTGATCCCTCCTACTTGCGCGCGTTCGCGCGCGTCCTGGACTGTGCCTGACGGGGATTGCTGTATGAAGCCGCTCTCTTGTCTTGGCGCATTCGGCTGGAGTGCGGATTGTTTACAGGGAGCGGAGGTAGCCGGCGACCGCCGGGGCGTTGTCCGCGTCGGCGATCAGGCCGATGTATCCATCTGGGCGTATGAGGATCAGGGCGTCCTGGCCGTATGCGTGTGCCGCGTGCCCGGCGTCGTCGATGAGGCCGCCTGGCCCGATCAGGTAGGGCTTGACGATGTCGGCCTTGAGGTCGCTGAGTGCTGCGGCGCAGCGTTCACCGAGGCCGAGCAGGGTGAAATGGGGTCCGCGGAAGAGGTCGAACAGGCGTTTCGGCGTGCCGGTGAACGGGTCGCGGCAGGGGGCGTCTGGTGCCCGGTCGCCTGGTTGTGGTCCGCTGGATCGGCTCGCGGCGTTGCGGGACAGCCGGCTCCATCGGTATCCGAGCTGGAGTTGGGTGAGTTCGGGCGAGGCTACGGCGTCCACGCCGCCGCCGGACTCCTTGATCGCGGCGAGGACGGCGTTGAGCCGTTCTGAGGTGATGTTGAGCAGCCAGCTCGCGATCGGCAGTCGTTCCTCGTCGTAGGTATCGAGCAGGTCCGGCGTGGCTTGGCGGGCCAGCACGAGGCCGAGTTTCCAGCCGAGGTTGTGGGCGTCCTGGATGCCGCTGTTCATGCCGAGGCCGCCGGCGATCGGGTGCACGTGCGCGGCGTCTCCGGCGAGGAATACCCGGTCCACGCGGAGCCTGTCGACCATCCGGACGTTGACGCGGTAGCTTGAGCGCCAGG
>WNGR01005022.1_pt1 | contig 14227 bp, 16 predicted proteins | sample 5407581 | NCBI WGS metagenome assembly WNGR01 (sample SAMN13153383, study PRJNA577476) | soil metagenome | isolation source: 80 cm soil or saprolite under Garry oak tree replicate 2 | place: USA:California | collected 2016-06-15
TAGAAGTATCTACTACGCTCCAGTGTTGCTTAACGGATGAGTTCCACCGCTTCGTACACATCGCGCCAGGCTTATAAGCACTTGCTGCATAGAACTCACCTCCTTTAAATCTTTGTCTAATCATATCTGCTACAAACTAACTGACGGTAAATCTGGTATGAGTGTACTCGTAGATTTATCAAAAGTCAAGAGTTTTTTGCCCGTATTCGTATTAAAATTTCCCACGAAAAAGAGGGCTTAGAGGTATCTCTTCTCTACCTCTACATAGATAATATCTCGCCACTGTTTGCGTGAGTATCCGTATCTAATTGATGAAATTGACCATCTCAATCAGGGATTGGCCTTGCTGTTCGCTGCATAGGAAGGGGTTAATCATGTTTGGAAGAGATAACAAGGGTAGCGTGTCAATGGAAGAGCATAAGGAGTTGGTTGTAGCACATAATCAGAGCGTTGGAGATATAGAAGCGCTGCAATTGACAATCAAGAGTGTGTTACAACGAATAGACACCTTGTATCAGAAAGACGATAGTTTAAGGAGGGGAGTACTGGCCTTAATTGATAAGGTGATTGAACAAGAGCAGTATATCAAAGAACTCAAATCTAGACAAGCGAAAGACGATACCTTTTATCTCGCTCTTGCGGAACTCGGTGAGAATATCAAGAAGTTGAGTGATTTTGTCGGCTATCCCCCTACCCCGTTTACGCATGTACCTCAAAAATTTTTGCCAGACAATGATAGATCAAGGCATGAAGCCGATGGGGGAAGTGTCCGGACAAACGGACGGACAGACAGACAGACAAAAAGTTCTCTCATATTTGCAGCGGCATCCTGGCGCAAATGTTCGCCAAGTAGGGGAAGGGGTAGGGTTTGGGAAAACAAAGGCAGCGGAAATCATGAGGCAATTAAAAGATGAGGGGGCATTGTGATGATCTTACTTGCACTTTCATAGGCACTACGAAGGGCATAGACATCACGAAGATCGTAGGCACTACGAACATCAAAGATCATAGGCACTACAGGAGGGAGAGTAACATGTTTGTACGCTTTAAAAAATTGAAACGCATCGGTGGTGGCAATTTATTGGCGGCATACCTTGTCGAGAGCAAAAGAATAGATGGTAAGCCAAGGCAAAGGATAATAGCGTATCTTGGGTCTATCCGCTTGCTCTACGCTAAAGCATATGTTCGCTACAGAAAAGAAGTGGTTGACCCTGTTGCAAGAGCCAAGCGTGATGAATTTTGGCGTACTGTAGAGGCGAAACTCAATAGTTTGGATATCCCTATGGATGCGCGGATTATAGCTCAGATTGAGGATAAAGTACAACGTGACAAATCTAGCGTAGGCACTACCAAGGGAAATAGCGAATAAGGATTGTATTTGACCAATAGGTTTGTGGCGGCTATCAATCGCCACAAAACCTATCTGCTAGATGTAAACAGAGGTAGCAGACATGACACACTATAGCCCAGGTATTGAAGAAAATGCAACGTTTACAGTGTACAGTATCGAAGACCCGCGCTATCACGAAGTCCGGCTTGTTGGTTATACATGTGACATTTATGAGGTGTGCAAGCGACTGTACAGCATCATTGATTTGGTTGACGATTTTTGTGATTGGGTAAACGATCTGTATGATGCTGGATTTGCACCTGCCTTGCACATCTTAGAAGTTGGGATACCAGACGAAGCAACGGCTATCGAGGTAAAAAGATATTGGACTCAGCATTACAAATATATTGCTCAACGTGACTCGCCAGTAGTGCCTATGCAGGATAATCTGAGAAAGGGACGCCGCCAGCCACAGACCGAGAAGTTGCGCAGAATTCGGGAAAGAGTCCGGTAAGCGAAGCGGCCTTAGGCCTAAGTTGGCCGCTGGCGGTGTTTTATAGATTTTTCACAGAAAGTATGTTATCATTTGTAGTAAGGATTTGGGGCGCATTCATGAGAAGGAAACATCATGGCCGCTTCATTTTATGACCTTTATCGTCAGGCGAAGGCTTCAAAGTCAATCGACTCATTGGTAAGAAATACCCACACAGGCGTTATATCTCCCACGCAATCAAATTTTCTGCAAAAAGCGCAAGCGGCTTTCGACCGTTCTCGCGCAATGCATCACACCGCCAGTTACCCGACCAAAGAAGTGCCTATATCCGCCCTTACTGATGCTGTAAACAGCGCGTTCGCGGGGATAAAAGAGGCCAGGGGAGAATATTCTCCTGAGTACGAAGATTATTTGTGGAGGCTCAAACGGATCGAGGCTTACCACGCAAACCCCGCCGCTTTCATCAACAATTCGCGTTACAACAATTCTTACAGATGAACTTCGTTTAGGGGATAGGTATGGAAGAGCGCAATTATATGCTGCCGAGTGAGAAGATACGAGAGGAACAGCGAGCGCAAAAGAAAGAGCGGTTTCTTGAGAGTATCAGCCGTTCTAATATTGTCACGGCATCATGCGAGAGCGCCGGAATATCGCGGGATACGTTCTACCGTTGGGTAGCAGAGGGATTTATCACCCAGGTAGAACTAGACGAAGCACGCGGAAGGTTCCACGATCTTATTAGAGGTGAGTTAATCAAGCGTGGTTTCATTGGTATTCCAAAGATGGTTATTCAAAACGGGAAAGTGGTTACGGACGAAGACGGCAAGCCACTTCAACAGTATTTTCCTGACACCAAAGTGTTGCTTGAGTTGGCGCGGAAACATCTACCGGAATGGGCGAATTTCAGATTTGAGGATGAACCGGAAAGAGAAATTGACGGGATACCTGAGAAGTATTGCATACAGTTTGATATCAGGAAGTTGAACAAGGAGCAAGTCGCAGCACTCAAACAGATTGCCCAAGATTTGTACGATAGTGAGCACGGCATAATAGATGCGAGTAAGACGCCGTTTACGACAATGCAAGAAGATAGATATAGAAATAATTAGGAGCATTTCGTTTAGGAAATGTATTGTAGTAGAGTACATGTACTAGTGTGTAAAGTATCGGCCCTGTGAGACAAATCTTACAAATTTTATATATAGGTTTTGGCCCATGAATGATTGGACATATCAGGAAGCTCTTGCTGAGATGCATGAGCGTAAGTACGGTAAGGAGATTAGGATAATGTATGAAGATGGTCTCAAAAAAGAGATAGCCAGGCGTAGAGAAGAACAGACGATAGTTACAGAGGCAGAGATAAAGACCGCTGTTCGCGATGATCTTTTCATCAAGAAAGATATCGGAGACCACGGGATCGATGCTGATCTTCCTCCGAGTGTAGTACGGATGTACGCTGAGTATCGAGAAAAACAAGAAAAAGCACAGGATGATGCGCATATAGCCAGGCTACGAGAGGAACAAATTCTGAGGATGCGCTTGCAAGCGGAAGACCTGCACATTCGTTATCTGCAACGCATGGGATTTTCAGTTCAAAACTATCTCAATAGTAAGGTGTACAGATAATGAATGACAATGCAAATGCCGAACTCAATGCCGCTGGCCCCGTTGGGTTAACGCCGACGCAACCAAATCCGTATAAAGAACCTGGTGGCGCGGGTGCCGATGCCGCTCTATCACCTGACAGCATTGTGGAAGTGAGACCACCTTACACCCAGGCCGAACTTCAAGCCGCCGCTTATGTAATCTATGGTAGTGGTAACGCTCCCAAGGCCGCTCCACAAAGGATGACTTCTCAGGAGCATAGAGACAGGCTACAGCAGGCAAAGCCGACACCGCGAGCACCAAGAGGCACGTATACACACGCGGGCCAGCCTCTCAGACATCCGACCGCAGCCGGAACGGTTGGAAGTGTGCCATTGCGGAAAAATCCCAGGAAGAAGTAAACTTGTCCGGTACTCCCAACTGGCGGCAGGCGTGTGTGTTTGGGAATGACGCACACGCTCACCCGCCGCCAGGAAGAAAGAAGACCCTTCGGGGTTTGGTAGTGGGCTCACTTGTGGACATCTCCACCAGGCACCAGCGGAGCGGTTTCGCCCCAAATCCTGACGTATGGCCCTTGGAATGGCATCTTCCGCAGGTGAGCATCTACCATAAACAATCATGGCCGGTGTTGACCGAAAGTCCGAATGTTGGGGATGATTGTTTTATTTGACCCGTAGAAAGCCAAAGATGAGAGGGTAGTATAATCACTGGTCTCATTAATTTTGAGTGCCCTGGTGGCTGTGGACGCATGAAATTATTTGCCTATGGAGATACCTACTATATGGATTTCATGAGTGCAGAGACCAGATCATAGGGTAGGTATCATCGGTCTGTGAGAAGCAATCCGGTGTCTTATCTCTCAAGGCTCTTTGTAGGGGTATCGTGGTTATGATTGGTGATTTTGAGATGGAACCCGAAGTTCGGGAATTTCTGCTCTCTCAATGGCAGCCCTCATGGTTACACTTCGTTCAGAGACGGCCAGAGGTGAGTATCCTGTGGTATCACTGGTTGAGAAGAAGCAATCCGGCGTCTTGCTCGTTGTAACTCATCCGAGACGGTTGTTTGTGTGATTTGCACATGGTTATTTATGGCTCATCTCTCTATCATTTCGGGCCGGAATTGAGGGAGATGGGCCATTATTATACCCGAAAAGTGGCTCGTTTTGCCTGTGCTATCGCGTGTTCCTACGAGCAAAATGGGCCATTGTTGTTGTCTTTTTCTTGGTATATTAAACGAATATTTTCTGTACAGTCTCCTGGTTGTAAATATTAGGTGTGTTTTCAAGAGTCGCAAGGCAGGAAATAGTATAGATATTGGTTCATAAATCATATTTTACTAACTTGATAATACCTATGAGTTAATGTACTCTTCTAGTGTAGATTGTTTCTGCAATGAGTGAAGAGGCAGGCACTATGAAGAAAAAGAAGCCTGCTGCATCCAGCGACGGGAAAGATATGCCAGTACAATTATCTCTTCCTCTCGATGGTTGCCGTAAATGTGGACAGCCTGCCAAGAAGGAATATCGGGACGGATATTGTGAACAGTGTAGTGCGGAAATCCTACTCAGTAGTATGGCTCAGATGGGCCGGTAACAGAAAGGCGCATGACCATGGATATCGGATATATCAGAGTTTCAAGAGACGTTCAACACACAGCACTGCAAGAAGACGCCATGAAAAAAGCGGGAATTACGCATATCTTCCGTGATAAGATGAGCGGTGCGAAGGATGACAGGCCGGAGTTCTTGAAAATGTTAGAATTTGCGCAGCCTGGGGATACCATCGTTGTATGGAGACTCTACAGACTCAGCCGATCTTTGCAGATGCTTATCAAGACGGTGATGGACTTGCAAGCCAGGGGTATCAATTTCAAGAGTTTGACGGAGAGTATTGATACCTCGACGCCATCGGGAAAATTCACGTTTCATCTGTTTGGCGCATTGGCAGAGATGGAACGGGACATTATCAGGGAGCGCACCAACGCAGGTTTGGAAGCGGCAAGAGCCAGGGGGCGCAATGGCGGAAGGCCACCTATCAACATTCCGGCCAAGAAGCTGGCACGAGCGAAAGAACTGTACGCACAGAAGGAAATGACGATACAGGAAATTATGGATGCGGTTGATATCAAAAATAAGGTCACTTTCTACAAGTATGTGGTGCATGAGACGGCATAAAATGGTTCAAGTTTGGGAACGGGCCAGTATTCTCAATAGCATGAGAATGTCGATGATTTGGACGGTGGTTGGTATGGTTACTGGTCTGATTGTCCGATACGGGACTCAGACAGTTCTATAATTCTCTGCCTGGAGAAAATTATACCGGGCGATTGAAAGTATTGACGGCGATAGGGGCCGGTTTATTGGCGGGTTTGTAGAAAACCTGTGGATAAACCGGCCTTTTGTTTTGTGACGGGGGCAGATATGAGAGTGATAAGAGTACAGCGTGATGTGTATCGAGTAGGAGCAGATGGCAGTAGAGATAGCCTTTTCTTTACGGCCAGTGAATTGATTGATCTGTATGATTGGTTACTGTTGAACTATCAGATTATAGAAGGAGATAAGCAGAATGATACGGCGCATAGTGATAAAGACGAGCGAAGTGAGGGCGTTGATCGACAGAATAAATCATGAAGGGACAGTTGAACAAGATGCCTTGTACGCTGGCCTTCAAAGACTGGAACGGCAGGAAGTGTTGGGACAAACTGTGTTCGACATTGCCGACGAATATCATGGAGTTGGACAAAGCGGTTGGCCTGAGATGGGACGATGGACGGACGCCGACCAGGGGAAGGATACCCAGGAAGCGCATGTTGATTTGTGACGTTGAAATTCCTGCCCGACCTCAAAAACGTGGGGCGGAACAAGAGACGGACGGGGTGTGTCCATTGAGCGGTGTGTAAATCCATACGGACGGGTAGCGAACGGACGGCGGGCGATTTATCGAAAATTTTTGTTGATTGGGTATCTCTCTCACAATGGCCCTGGAAGCATCGTGTATATTCAAGAGACGGCCCTATTGATATGAGTAGGTATATTTACTGGTCTGGAATATTTTGAAGCCTCTTTATGCTTCAAATTGGACGGGTCTGGAAGAAAACAGAACACCCACAAATAAACTTTGTGGTGCATTTATTACCCTCAATCCCCTGATGAGAAGAAAGCCGATCTAATTGTGTTCAGTCAGGACATAAATCAGGGATTATTTGGGGCTCCTTCGCTAAACCACTTGCAGAGCCCACTTCCCACAATGTCCAAGAGTCCCGTATCTCGTATGGTATAGTCAGCCGTGTTTCCATTGGAAGTGAGCCGCCCTTCACAGAGAATGACCCCTTGTGGCTGATCAAGTGCATAGAAGTGGCTTCCCTCAAACTGCCATCCTCCTGGATTAGCACAGAAGTTCCCTGCTTGTGGCCCTTTGAAGGTAACGTTGGCAGCGGTTCCACTCACTCCCATCGTGCACGTGTAGTTCTGAGTAGAATAGCTGTAGTAAAACAGAATACTCCCTGCAATGACAACTATCCCTAATATGAACATTGCGCCCCAAATTTCCTCTCTTTTCATACTCAACTCGCTTTCTCGACGGGGATATACTGCTCCACGTCCTGGGAGAGGGCGCGCACCTTGTTGTTCCAATCCCGCGAGCGGGGTAAGAGCTAATTAGACTATCCGCTACTTCTGGTATTACGAGGACACAATGGAGTTTCAATTCCGAATGGGATGGTTTAGTCACTTCGACCGATCATCAGTATACCATGGAGAGCCGCAGCATACAATACTTTGCGCAAGACTGGGAATTATGGTTCCTAGCGAACAGAGATGCATGTATTGATGCACTTGACCAATGTGTACGTAAACGATTACTATTGCGTGCGTAACGAGTTGTTACAGGAATTGCCGCCATATGTGCGGATACAGTTTATACGTCTGTATGGGACGTAAGAAAGGGGCACCAATCATGTCTACCGTTGTACCAGTGTCAAAGTCAACATTAAAGAAGGTCACAAGGGGCAAATCTCCGAAAGACGCAAAAGTAGTTTCTCCGAATATCACCGATCAAGCGACTGCCACGAAGAAATCTTCAAAGTCCGAGAAGACGAAGAAAACGCCCACCGAAAAGACTCCGAAGATTTCTAAGACGTTGACAGCACGTCCGATCACCGATTTGGGGAAAGTGAAGTTTGTACCTCGTTGGGTAACTCAAAATATCCCCGAAAGACTAACTCCCCCATCAGATCAGCGGTTTAGTTTTCTTGCCTTGTATCTCAAGGTGCGAGATTTGGCCGCAGCCGATGGTAAGGTTTACTACCAACTCAGCGTTGGTGAGTTGATTGATCTTCTCATGAAGTACTCAGAAGCGCATCCTGACACTGCTATCGGCCAAAGAATGTTGAATTTGAAGCCGTTACAGGTGCGTGATCTTCGCGCACGGTTGCAGTGGACAATTTGCCCAACGTTAAAAACTTGGGATGCTCAAGTGAAGGAGCGCCAGGACAGCCAGGAGAAGAAAGTAGAAAAGTAAGTAATCTGCCTGGTAGAAATGCCCTGTGGATGTAAAAATTCACAGGGCATTTTGCTGTTTCGCGGGGTTGAAATTTGGACAGCGTATGAGGTATAGTTTTGAGTGTATAGCGGCATTTTTGAAGCTCACAAATACAACGAAATGGCCGCTAGACCCAAATCAGACGTATCGTTATAGCCGGTATGTAAGAGCCATCTCTCTGGTACTAGACCTAAGAGCATTGCTTCTACATGCCGTTTTTTGTTGTTTCCAAGGGGCACGGAAACATGGTTATGAACTATGAAACCCCGCTGCTAACGGGGTTTCCGACGACTACCGGCAAGCGGGCGGGCTTGCATCACATGATAGGTTTGGCGACCGATCTACGGAAACTATAACACAAACCTCTCGTATGATGCAATACTCTTCCTGCTTGTCGGTAGTAGGAAGGATTACAATGAAGGATACAGCCCAGGAAAGTATTGAGTACGGAGACCAGGGCACGAGCGGCCTGGTAGACTACCGCCCAGGATTATCGCCAGATAATCAGAATGGGCATAGCCGGAGAGTAAGGTTACTTGATAGTCCTCATATCAGGGACATGCAGCCTGTTGAATGGCTCATTGATGGAATATTGCCCGCAAGGGCAGTTGCAGTTATGTATGGCGCATACTCAACGTATAAATCTTTTGTAGCGTTGGATTGGGCTGCTCATGTAGCCATGGGTATGGAGTGGCAGGGAAGATCAGTCAAGCCTGGGACGGTGTTGTATATCGCTGGCGAAGGCGGAAGCGGGCAGCGATACCGATTAAAAGCCTGGGAATGTCACCATCAGGTAGATATCCCCGATGGTAGACTGTACTGGTATACACAGCCTCTTGCCGCACAGAAAGATGAAGACTTTACCGCGCTAGTTCAGGCCATCAACCTGGACATGGACGATTGGCCGAGTTTTATCATCTTTGACACCTTGAATAGATGCACTGACGGGATGGACGAAAACAGTACCAGGGAGGTCGGTGCTCTCATCAACAAAGTGACGAGATTAGCGCAAGCCCAGGATGTTACGGTGTTATTCATCCACCATAGTGGAAAAGATACTGCTAGGAAAGCCAGGGGTTCCAGTGTGATTATCTCTAATGCTGACATAGCAATTGAAGTTGCATCTATTGATATGGTGTGCACATTGACAGCAGAAAAGATGAAAGGCGCAGAACGATTCAAGCCCATTGACCTTGAGTTACTCAAGGTTTCATTTGGTAGTGAGAAGGGAGAGAATAGCCTGGTTGTGACTGCGCCAACACAATCAGTTTCCGCTGCCAGGATTTCTGCTTATAAGTCAACGCAGCAGACTATGTTAGATGCGCTTGGAGATGAAAGCCTGACCTTTGCCGAATGGAAGAAAGCAGCCGCAAAAATGGGAATTAATGAAAGTACGGCTGCTCATTGGCCTAAGAAGCTGGTTGATAAGGGATTGGTGATGAAACTTGGCGACAAGTATGTAAATAAGGAAACGCAGTTTCAGGAAGTGATGGAAGAATTGAACAGGTTTAATTGACCTGTACTTTGTCTCCAATTGCTGTGGTTCACTCTGTATATTTTCTCAACCGTTTAATATACCGAGTGAACCAGGTTCATTTGCTAGTTCAGTTGGTTTTAAAAGCTCATCAGACAAACATGTTTAAAGGTAATCCACAAGTAGATTTGTAGTTAGTTCATTTCACTGTTAGTTCACTGTTTTTGAGCGAGTGAACCAAGTCCAAATGATGAGTAGGTTCACTGGTTCAATCTATAAAGAAGATTGAACCAGTGAACCAATCATGGTGAGAACTTAAAAACACTAGTAAATTTGAACCAACGAGCAGATGTTAAGGAGGGGAAGGGTAGGGAGGGGAACATCTAAGCCCCGAACGAAGTGAGGGGCGTGTATATGGTTTGTGGTCGTTGCTTTTTGCCACGAAATTTTGTGGAAGGTGGCTCTGAAGCAACGCTGTCGCTTTAGGGATGTATTGACCCATCAGGCATCATTGCGCCTTGAAGTGATCGAGTTGAAGTTAATTGTTCTGTAGTAACTAAAGCATCGGCCAGATCGGCTCCCCCCAAGTTGGCTTCGCTCAAGTTAGCTCCCCTCAGATTTACTCCAACCAGATTGGCTCCCTCCAACTTGGCTCCACTTAATTTACTCAGAATGGGCGCACTCAGATCAGCTCTCCTCAGATCTGCTCCTTCCAATCTGGCCTCGAAAAGATCGGCTCCGTTCAGGTAGGCTTCGCTCAGATTAGCTCCCCTCAGATCAGCACCGCTCAGACTGGCATTCATTAGATTGGCAAACCTCATGTCGGCATCCCTCATGTCAGCATCCCTCAGATCAGCTCCCCCCAACTTGGCACTGATTAGATTGGCTCCGCTCAGGTCAGCTCCTGTTAAATGAATGATAGGTGTGTCTTTGCTTATAAGGTCAGACTCATGTAGAAATTGGAGCACACTTCCTTTCCGCTCTGCATCTAATCGTCGTAGTGCTGTCAACGTCCGTACCCGTGCTATCTTCCGTACCTCAGCATCTTCTGTTGACTCACGCAAATTTTTATCAAGGAGAAGCTCTGACATTTTATCGATGTACTCTTGCAATACGGCTTCACGTTGATTGTCCTCTGCAATATCACGTTCAGTTTGGTCACGCAATTGTGTACTCTTTTGCTCGTTTCTGCTGACGGTAAGATTAAACACGTACCCACCAACGGCAAGCACTGCTGGAATGATGAGGAGTTGTAACCAATCCCAAAGGGTTTTCATATGTTGTTTGGGCTCACTGTTTACTGGGCCAAGCCCTGTCCAATCCCAGTTATAACGGTATCCGAGGATAATGAGGATAATCAGTACTACCAGACCTACCAAAAAAGCAATGACGATAATAGCCTCTAATGGCCCTTTGATACGCTGCCACCATGAACGAAGCCTTGCTCCCATTGCATCACCTCTTCTCAATATACTCAAAGAAAGTATATCAAACGTAGCAATATCCCTCGCTGGCCTCAGGTGAATGAACTATCACAATTGTTCTCTCTTGTGTTTTATTTGCTTGTGTTATATAATTTATTTTGTAAATATCCTGTGTGTTAGTTCACACAGGGGAAAGGACTCGTATGCAGGTGACTGAAGAGAGACCTAGTAAAGCGACTGAAGAATGGGTGCCTCTCACCCAGGCCGCAAAGCGGATAGGGGTATCATCAACGAAACTTTCACAGATGGCAAAACGAGGAAGGTTTCAGACGCGCAAAGACCCAAAAGATGAGCGCAAGACCCTGGTAAACATGGTTGAGTTACGAAAGATTTTTGAAATCACGGATTAAGCTGTATTTGTAGGGAGAAGCCCCTGCGTCAACAGGGGCCAGAAGAGACTACGGTGTTAACGTAAAGAGCCTCTTCACATGCATTATAACTCATGTGAGGAAGCCATTCTATCAAGATAGGAGACTTGATAATGGCAGACCAAAGAACACGCATCCTTGATATTGGAGCGGCATGTATTTTAGCAGACGATGATTTCATCTCAGGCCATACCTATGCCTGGCTCTCTTTTTACGATGAGCGGCACAGACCCATGTTCCCGTTGACAAGTGATACCGTATGCCGTTTTCTGATGGATTTCATCAACTGTAGAGAAAAGCCGGAGAATTGGCGCATTGGTGCGGTTGTTGGTTGGGTGGATGCGCTTTGTGAGAATAGCAGCGAGATCTTCAAGAGTGTGCTTGCTGGCGATCATGTGTCAGTGTTACAGAGAGGTGAGGCATGAAGAAACGCCGTGTAGACCTGCTGACCAAGGAAGAGATAGAAGCCGAGAAGCAAGCGAAGAAGCGGGCCAAGGAAACGAAGATTGACACCACAAGATTGGCCTTGCTCTATTGTCGCCAGTCTACCAAGAAACAGACTGTGAGGAACAAGGAAAGCGCATTATCACAGACGGTAGGGGCCAAGAAGCGAGCTACTGAGGAATATGGCTTCCTCGAAGATCACCTTATACTGTTCATCGAAAATGCCTTAGACCGTTGGGGCAATAAGTTAGACGAGGATAGATGGCGCTCAGTTTCGGGAACTCTCGCCACGATTTTCAGGCCAGGGCTCAGAGAGGTAGAGAGGTATATTGAAAGCGATCAAGCGGGGGCCCTCTTTGTTGATGACGTCAGCCGATTGTTCAGGGATGAAATCGGTATCACGTCAAGACAGTTTGTAGAGACGTGCAAGGCTCATAATTGCGTCATTGTGACGGAAGATGCGACCTACGACTTCAATGCGACTGCCAGGGATGACCGGAAGGCTTTCCTTGAGGAATGCGACGAAGCTGCCCAATATCTGGATTTTGTTAGACGTACTATGCACAGGCGCAGGGAAAAGAAAGCTATACGCGGCGGATACATCGGACACGCGATACCTACGGGCTTCGTTTTGAATGACGATAAGGAATATGAGCCCAACGAAGAATGGGCACCTGTTGTAGCGCGGCTTACGAGGCGGTTCCGTGAGTTGGGGGCCGATCTGAGTGCGTTACATAATGAAATTCGCGGATTGCCGATCTTTCCCGATTTATCGCCAGAAATGGCCGAGCGTGTTGGATTGGTGCGGTTGCGCCGTGTGCCTGGGGGCTTCACCGTTGCCAGCAGGCAGAGCCTCATCTGGATGCTCATCAATCCGGCGAATGCTGGTCACAAAGTTTACGATGGACAAATTGTCAAGTGGAACTCACATCCGGCCCTAGTCAACATCGACGACTACAATTATGCGAGGGCGCATCTGGCAAGAGCCGATTTGGAAGGGAACAAGATTGTACAGCCGCAACGGGCGAAAAGGTTCACTCAAGGTTCGCAGAAGCGAGACGGCTTGCTTGATGGAGTGAGGATAGACGGGAGACCAGTTGTCACATCAAATCAAGGCTCAGTTTACGTCTTCCGGCAGAAGGGATTTGAAGCCTATACCATCAAAAATAACGCCGACCTCACTGGCGACCCGTATTCCGGCTCTATCTCTCTGAGTGTTGTTGACGACGCTGTGAGCAAGCGATTAGAAGAGAAGATGAATATGCTTGTGTTCCATGCCGTAGTGGAGCAGGAATTGGGCGGCAGTTCTGAGTATGGAGCGCAGGCGATTTTGTCTCATGTCGCTTCTCTCAAACAGCGTATACAAGGTGATTTGCCACAGATTGATAAGCTGATTACCGCTGCGGAAAAGGCAATAGCCCTCGAAGAGAGGGATTATTCCGTAGCTTCCGATGTGATGAATACTGAGGACATACGGAAGCACTACACATCATTGGATAGGTTGCACAAACTTCTCTCAGACCATGAAGCCAAGCGAGCGCAAATAAATCGCACCGACCAGGATATCGAGAAAGTGAGTTCGCGCCTTAATCGGGCCAGTGAAGAATGGCCTGACATGGACTTAGAAGACCGCCGCTCGTTCATTCGCCTTATCACGTATAACATCACCCTGGATGCTCTCAGCGATAGGTTTATGAAGCTGACGATTGAATGGAGTCCCGTCCTGGCCGGAGACAACTACATAGAAAGTGCGATCTTCTTCCGTGGGAATGGCGCGGGCTCAAATTGGCAGCCGCAGGAAGATGCAATCTTGAGAAGGATGTATCCACGGTCTAGTAGGCGTGATGTTCTGATGGAATTGCCACACCGAAGCTGGCAATCAATCAGGAGTAGGGCTGTTACTCTGTCCATTGCCCGTTACACCAGGAGACCGGAGCAATCTACGGCTCTTACCTCAACGAGTCTGAAGGACTCCGAATTAATGGAAGAATTTGGCATCACAAGGGAAGAGGTTGAAGCCGGTTGTAGGGTCTGGTGGCGAGTTGATGGGACTATCAAATCAGATGTTGTTGCCTTGCCAACCATAGCAAAGTTGAAGCAATCGGCAGCCAGAATCGCTGCAACGTCTGCAAGGGGTGCATCTGAAGTGTCCGGCTCGAACCACTGGAAACGTTCAATGGTGTGTAAATAAGCTATGCCTCCGGCCAGCACCTCTGCTGCATCGTCTCGCTCCTGCAATAATGCTTCCAGGTAGTCAGCACAGACATCGTCTTCGTCTTGATAGGAATCCTCGAAGGCAGCTGTTGGCAGCAGCGTTACAAGCCCTTCTGCTGACTCGGCCAATTTACGTGCATACAAGGCTGTGGCGTGGGCGTTTGTCAGCGAGCAAAGCAGCAGGTGAGTGGCATAGACAGCGTTTACAGCCCCCTGTGTTCCTGCACCGGTACGCTGAATAATCACACGTCCACGAATATCGGCGGCGGCTATCAGA